>Ga0213876_10000927_pt1 | contig 19374 bp, 12 predicted proteins | sample BarmaccomBMRX_R9_FD_160113 | JGI IMG/M metagenome (GOLD analysis project Ga0213876, IMG submission 160113) | Root-associated microbial communities from Barbacenia macrantha in rupestrian grasslands, the National Park of Serra do Cipo, Brazil - RX_R9 | ecosystem: Host-associated > Plants > Roots... | reverse complement strand
TCCCTGGCGAGGATGCTGGGCCCTACGACGGTGAACTTGCCGCCCTCGACCACCACCGCGCTGTCGGGCTTGGCCGCGCGGCCGGTGCCGTCGATCAGGGTCACATGGTCGATGATGACGGGCTCGCCGGACGCCGCGCCGCTCGTCATGAGAGCGGCAAGAACTGCAAACCCCGGCAACGCGTAACGATGCTTCTTCAACCGACCACCCTCCTCAGCGCCGCGCCGAAGCGGGCGATCTCTTCCAGCGTGTTGTAGTGCACCAGCGACACGCGCATGCAGCCGCGGTCCATCGACAATCCCAGCCGCTCCATCAGCCGCGGCGCGTACATGTGCCCGTCGCGGATGCCGAAGCCTTCGTCGCTCATCGCCTCGACGACGCGCCTGGGTTCGCGGCCCTCGACGTTGAAGGCGATGGTCGGCACCCGCCTGGTCTCGTCGTCGAGGCCGTAGACGGTGGCGCCGACGGTCTTGAGCTCGTCCAGCATCGCGCGCGACAGCGTTTGCTCATAGACCTGGATCGCGTCCATCGCCGCGACCAGCGCCGCACGGCGGTCGCCGTTGGCGCCAAGCTGGCGGCCCAGCGCCTCGAAGTAATCGACCGCCGCGCCCATGCCGGCGACGTTCTCGAAGATGAAGGTGCCGGCCTCGACCTTGTGGGGCGGCTCGTCGGGGATGAACTCCTCGCGGAAGGTCGGCAGCGCGATCAGCTTGTCGCGCTTGCCCCACAGGAATCCCATATGCGGCGAGAACGCCTTGTAGCCCGAGCAGACGAGATAATCGCAGTCCCAGGCCTGCACGTCGGCGAGCGCATGCGGGCCGTAATGCACGCTGTCGACGAACATTTCCGCGCCCACCGCATGCGCGGCGCGCGCAACGCCGGCGATGTCGACCAGCGAGCCCAGCGCATGGCTGACCGAGGTGCAGGCGACGAGCCTGACGCGGCTGTCGAGCAGCGGCACCAGATCCTCGACCTGCAAGGTGCCGCCGTCGCGCATGCGCCACCACACGATCTCGACGCCCATGCGCTCCAGCGCGCGCCAGGTCGCGACGTTCGCGTCGTGGTCGAGATCGGTGACGACGATGCGGTTGCGGGGCGCGGCGATCGTCTGGCCGACGGCGAGGCTGACCATGCGGATGAACGAAGTCGCGTTCATGCCGAAGCAGACTTCCGACGGATCGTTCGCGTTGATCCAGGCCGCGACCTTCTCGCGCGACGCGGCGATCATCGCGTCGACCGCGCGGCTCTTCGCATAGCGGCCGCCGCGCTGGACGTTGATCTCGAGCAGGTGGTGCGCCACCGCGTCGAGCACGTTCTGCGGCAGCTGCGCGCCCGCGGCATTGTCGAAATAGGCGAAGGGCGCGGAACGCTCCAAAGCGGGGAATTTCGCGCGGGCGTCTTGAACGGGAAAGGCTGCGGTCACATTGTTCTCGGGCTGGGACGGTCTCGATCATTCGACGCCGCGCATTCGGCGTCAATGAGGGGCCAGGGGGGAACCGGCATGAGCGACAATAGGACCGGCGCGCAGGCCATCGCGCGCGAGGCCGGGCTGCACCAGGGCCTGACGCAACGCCAAGTGGTCATGATCGGGCTGGGCGGCGCCATCGGCACCGGGCTGTTCATGGGCAGCGCCATCGCCATCGGCTATGCCGGGCCGGCGGTGCTGCTCAGCTATGTCGTCGCGGGCTTCATCGCGCTCACCATGGTGTTCTCGCTGTCCGAGATGGCGGTGGTGCATCCGACCGCGGGCTCGTTCGGCACCTATGCCGAGACCTATATCGGCCCCTGGGCCGGCTTCATCGTGCGCTATACCTATTGGTTCGCGCAGGTGATCGCCATCGGCGGCGAGGCGGTCGCGGCCGGCATCTACATGACCTATTGGTTCCCCGACGTCCCGGTATGGCTGTGGGCGCTGGCCTTCTCGGCAGTCCTCATCGCGGTCAATTCGCGCTCGGTCGCCAATTTCGGCTCCATCGAATACTGGTTCGCGCTGATCAAGGTCGTCGCCATCGTGCTCTTCATCGTGCTGGGCCTGTCGCAGATCGCAGGGCTGGGCGGCCCTGCGATCGGCTTCCGCAACCTCACCGGGCTGCCCGGCGGCTTCCTGCCCAACGGCATCCGGGGCATGTGGATGGGCGTGATCATGGGCATCTTTTCGTTCATCGGAGTCGAAGTGATCGCGATCACCTCGGCCGAGGTGCCGAACCCGCAGGTCGCCATTCCGCGCGCGCTGCGCACCATGGGGCTGCGCCTGTTTCTCTTCTACATCCTGGCGCTGGGCATCGTGGTCGCGATCGCGCCCTGGACCGAGACCGGCGCCAGAATCGTCCAGCAAAGCCCCTTCGTGCGCGTCTTCGCCCATTCCGGCATCGCCTTCGCGGCGGGGATCATGAACTTCGTCGTGATCAGCGCCGCGCTTTCGAGCATGAACACCAACATCTATTGCAGCACCCGGATGCTGTTCTCGCTGTCGCGCGGCAACTATGCGCCGAAATTCCTGGGCGCGCTGAATGCGACGGGCACGCCGACGGCGGCGGCGCTGTTCTCGGGCGCGTTCATTCTGGGCAGCGCCGCGGTGTCGATCTTCACTCCGCTGGCCTACAACTATCTTCAAGGCATCGCCCTGTTCGGCGCCATCCTGGTGTGGATGACGATCCTGGCGAGCCATCTGCGCTTCCGCCGCGCGCACAAGGCGGCGACGCTGCCGGTGCGCATGCCGTTCTTCCCGATCGTGCAGATCCTGGGCTTCGTGCTGCTGGGCGCGATCCTGGTCACCATGGGCCTGGACAAGGACTGGAACGTATCGTGGATCGTGGGCGTGCCGTTCGTGGCCCTGCTGTCGGTGGCGTATTTCATGAGGCGAAAGCGATAATTCTTTTCCTCTCCCGTTCACGGAGGAGGTGGATGCGCCGCGTCGGCGGCGCAGACGGAAGGGGGCCCCCTTCGGCGCTACGCGCCACCTTCCCCGCTTCGCAGGGGAGGAAAGAAGAGTCAGTAGTTGATCGACGGATTGTCGCCGGGATAGATCACGCCGACCACGTCGAAGCCGCCCTCGACCGTGCATTGCACCGAATGGGTCTGCTTGCGCGGCAGGAACAGCACGTCGCCGGCGCCGACCGTCGTCTTGGTGTTTTCGGTCCACACCACGCCCGCGCCGTTCAGGAAGATCAGCGCCTCTTCGTAGAGATGCTTGTGCGGCATGGCCTTGGACAGCGGGATATTGCCGATGAACTGGGTGATCACCAGCGAGCCGTGCTCGCGGTTGATCAGCATCTGGAACGAACGCTCGGCCATGGCGTGGCGCTGCGACGGATCGATCTCCGCGACGCGGCCGGGATGCGCCGTGTCGAAGCTCTCTGGCATCGCATCGAGGAAGACGAGGTCTTCCGCGCCCGGCCCGTTCGACACGTACAGCTTCACCGGCGCCGACGCGTGCACGCGCCAGGCCTCGCCGGGCCGCACATAGATGCCGCTGCGCTGGGTGAACGCAAACCGGCGCCCGCCGATCTCGACCTCGCCCTCGCCATGGGTGACGAACAGCACCGTCTCGCGACCGTCGGCGCTCACAACCGGCGACGAGCCCGGCTGAAGCTCCACATAGAATTGCGACTGGAACAACGCGCCCTTGGCCGGGCTGACCACCGGGCAATAGGCGAAGCCCTCGCCGCGCGGCGTCAGCGTCGCGCGCGCGGTGGAGAAGACGTAGCAGGTGCCGTCCAGCGGCACCTCGGCCGCCGCGCCATGCGGCACCTGCGCCACCTTGGCGTTGGCCTCGCTGTTGGGGTCGTCTTCGTTCTCATAGGTCGCCAGGTTGTTGTGCGCGCCGTCGCAGAACGGCGCGGTGCCGGTGTGCTTGCAGCCGCAGAAGATGACGTCCTCGTCCTTCCGGGCCACGAACAGCACCGGCTTGAACTCCGTTCCGACATGCGAGTTGTCGCAGAACGGCTGTTTCGCCGAACGCCCGCACGAGCACCACAGATAGCGCTGCCCGGCCTTGACCTCGAAGTAGTAGCCCTTGGGCGAGGCGATCGTGGGCGTGGGCATGGCGCGTTCCGGACGGCGGCGGGTAGCGATTATCCGGCGCCGCGCCGCCATTGCAAGCCGCGCCGCCATCGGAAGCCGCGCCGTCCTGCAAGCCGCGCCCGGCATGGACAATCGCGGGCCGCCCAAGTAACTGTTCGCCATGACCGATCATACGATGAGCACGCGCGACGTGCTGGCCGGAAAAGCGCCGGAACAGGCCTCCGTCACCGTCAAGGGCTGGGTTCGGACGCGGCGGGATTCCAAGGCCGGCGTCTCCTTCGTGCAGGTGCTGGACGGCTCCTCGCTGCAGCCGCTGCAGGTCGTCGCGCCGCAGACGCTCTCCAACTATGCCGACGCGGTGCTGAAGCTCACCGCCGGCTGCTCGATCGTGGCCACCGGCACGATCGTGCCCTCGCCCGCGAAGGGCCAGCCCTTCGAGATGCAGGCGACCGCCATCGAGGTGGTGGGCTGGGTCGAGAATCCCGACAGCTATCCCATCCAGCCGAAGCCGCATTCGCTGGAGTTCCTGCGCGAGGTCGCGCATCTGCGTCCGCGCACGAACGTCATGGCGGCGGCGACGCGCGTTCGCCACACCGCGGCGCAGGCGATCCATCGCTTCTTCGACCGGAACGGCTTCTTCTGGATCAACACGCCGATCATCACCGCCTCCGACGCCGAAGGCGCCGGCGCGCTGTTCCGCGTGTCGACGCTCGATCTGGCGAACCTCCCCCGGACCAAGGACGGCGCGGTCGATTTCTCCAAGGATTTCTTCGGGCGCGAGTCGTTCCTGACCGTGTCGGGGCAGCTCAACGTCGAGGCCTACTGCCTGGCGCTGTCCAAGGTCTATACCTTCGGGCCCACCTTCCGCGCCGAGAACTCGAACACCAGCCGGCACCTCGCCGAGTTCTGGATGATCGAGCCCGAGATCGCCTTCGCGGACTTGAGCGACGATGCGACGCTCGCGGAACGCCTGCTCAAGTCCACTTTCGAGACCCTGCTGAGCGAGCGCGCCGAGGACATCGCCTTCTTCGACGAACGGGTCGAGAAGGGGCTGACGGCAAAGCTGGAAGCCATTGTCCGCTCCGAGTTCGTGCGCATGGACTACAGCGAGGCGGTCGCGATCCTGGAGCGGTCGGGCGAGAAGTTCGAATACGACGTGACGTGGGGCATCGACCTGCAGTCCGAGCACGAGCGCTATCTGACCGAGAAGCACGTCAAGAAGCCCGTGATCGTGATGAACTACCCCAAGGACATCAAAGCCTTCTACATGCGGGTGAACGACGACGGCCGGACCGTCGCAGCGATGGACGTGCTGGCGCCCGGGATCGGCGAGATCATCGGCGGCAGCCAGCGCGAGGAACGGCTCGACGTGCTGGACGCGCGGCTCGCCGAGCGCGGCATCGACAAGGAGCATTACGGCTGGTATCGCGACCTGCGCCGCTATGGCAGCGTGCCGCATGCGGGCTTCGGGCTGGGCTTCGAGCGCACCATCGCCTATGTCACCGGCCTCGCCAACGTCCGCGACGTGATCCCCTATCCGAGGACCCCCGGCAGCGCGCGGTATTGAGCAAAGATCGGCTTGCCAGGGCGTAGCTCGCAGGCTTGCCGAGCCGTAGCTCGCGGCAACTGGTCCGCCTTCGCCCTAAGGGGCTTCGGCGCGACAGCCTCCGCTCGCTTCGCGAGCGTAGACTGGTGGGCCCGGCAGGACTCGAACCTGCGACCAGACCGTTATGAGCGGTCAGCTCTAACCAACTGAGCTACAGGCCCTTCGGCCCCCAGATAGCAGATTTTGCGGCCGGCCCAAATTTCGCCGCGGGGACCGCTAGGATGGGGCGATTTCGATGAGGATCGTTGCCATGAGACCGCTTCTTTCCGCCGGCGCTCTGGCGGTGCTGATCGCCGCCGCGGCGTCCCCCGCCCTTGCCGATGCCGCCGCGCCGCGGGTGCTCACCGTCACCGGCGAAGGCGAGGTCAAAGGCGTCCCCGACCAGGCGCGGCTCTCGACCGGCGTGGTGAGCCAGGCGCCGAAGGCCGCCCAGGCGCTCGCCGCCAATGCGCGCGCGATGAACCAGGTCATGGACACGCTCAAGGCCGCGGGCATCGCGCAGAAGGACATCCAGACCTCGAACTTCGCCGTCTCGCCGCAATATGCCGACGGCAACGGGCGCCCGCGCGTCACGGGCTACGAGGTGACCAACACGGTCAACGTCACCGTCAGCGGGCTCGACAAGCTCGGCGCCACGATCGACGCCCTGGTGGCCGCGGGCTCGAACCAGATCGACGGGCCCAGCTTCTCCTTCGCCGATCCCAAGCCGATGCTGGCGCAGGCGCGTGCCGGCGCGGTCGAGGACGCCACGGAGAAAGCGCAAGCCTATGCCCGCGCCGCCGGCGTGACGCTGGGACCGATTCTGGCCATCAACGACGGCGGAAGCTTCAGCCCACCGGAGCCGATGCCGCGCGCCATGGCGTTCAAGGCGGCGGCGCCGACGCCGATCGCCGCGGGCGAGGCGAGCGTGTCGGCGAACGTCTCGATCACCTGGGAAATTCAATAGCCGTGGTTGCAGTCGCCGGCGCGTCCGTCGCCGGCGCGGATCCAGATGTCGACCTGTCCCATCGCCGGCTCCTTGGGCTCGCGGTCCGCCACGAGCCAGACGTGCCACTGGCCTTCGTGCAGGCGCGCGCGCCAGAGCCCCGTCGCTTGCGAGAAGGCGCAGCGCTCCCTGGCCATGCGGATGGCCTCGGCCTCGTTGCGCACCGGCTGCGCCGCTTCGACGCCGATGCAGCCGGCGAGCGCGATGCAGGCGAGCGGCAGGCAGGCGAGCGCGAGCGCCGCGCGGGGCACTATTTCTCCGCCTCGAGCGCGTCGATCTGGTCGAGGATGCGGCTCATGCGCGCGACCAGCGCCTGGTAGGGTGCCGGGCTCGCCATGTCGATGCCCGCCTTCTTGTAGAGCTCGTAGGCATAGTCCGAGCCGCCCGCCTTCAGCATGGCGATGTAGCGGTCGCGCGCCGGCGCGCCCTCGTGCTCGATCGCGTCGGTGAACTGGGCCGCGCCCGCCATCGAGGTCGCGTATTGCCACACATAGAAGCCGTAATAGAAATGCGGGATGAACGCCCATTCGACGCAATAGGCGGGATCGATCTTCATCACGCCCTGCGCGTCGCCGTGATAGCGCTTGAGCAGGTCGCAATAGATCTCGGTCATGCGCTTGCCCGACAGCGCATTGCCCTTCTCGACCTCTTCATGCAGCGCGAGCTGGAACTCGCCGAACATGGTCTGGCGGAAGAAGGTGCCGCGGATCAGCTCCAGCCCCTCGCCCAGGTAATAGAGCTTCTCGTTTTTGGTCCTGGCATGCGCGACCATGTAGTCGTTGAGCAGCATCTCGTTGGAGATCGACGCGGTCTCGGCGATGAAGGTCGAGTAGTTCGCCTTGTCGTAGGGCTGCGCGTCGTGCGCCAGCATGGTGTGCACCGCGTGCCCCCATTCGTGCACGAAGGTCGACAGCGACTCGAAATCGTAATTGTGGTTCAGGTGCAGATAGGGATGCACGTCGTAGGCCGAGCCGTTCATATAGGCGCCCGAGGCCTTGCCGGTGCGCGGCAGCACGTCCATCCAGCGGCCCGCGAAAGCCTGATGCAGCTTGACGGCGTATTCCGGCCCGTAAGGCGCGGTCACGTCGAAGGCGATGCGCTCGGCGTCGTCGACGCCGAAATGCAGCGGCTTGTCCAGCGTGAACATCGTGGGATAGATGTCGTAATAGCCGAGGTCGTCCTTGATGCCGAGCAGGCGCTTGCGCAGCTTCAAGTAGCGATGGAATACCGGCAGGCCCGCATTGGCCTGCGCCACCAGCTGGCGATAGACGGCTTCCGGCATGTTGTCGGCGAAGAGCGCATCCGAGAGCGCGTTGGGATAGCGGCGCACCTTGGCGTCGAACTCGGCCGCCAGCACCTGGGTGTTGAGCGACGAGCCGAAGGTGCCCTCGTACTTCTTCCACGTGCCCCAGAAGGTGTCGAAGACCAGCTTGCGGTCGGCGCGGTTGGGCGCCTGGCGGTACTTGGTATAGGCCGCCTGGTCGAGGCGCTCGACCTTGGTGCCGTCGGAGAGCGTCACGCCGGGGAACGGCAGCTCGCCGTTGGACAGCACGCTGTAGATGTTGTTGGGCTGGATCAGCACGTTCGACGCCGCCGCCATCACGCCTTCGGATTCGGGCGACAGCGTGTGCGGGGCGGCGCGCAGCGTGTTGTCGAGAAAGAAGTCGAAGCGGTGCTTGAGCTCCGGCGACTGCTTTTCGTAAGCCTCGACCTTCTTGGCCCCGACGGCGAGAATCTCGGTCGACAGCCACGCCGTCCGCTCGGAGAGCCGGGTGCCCAGCGCCTGGGCTAGCTGCACGCGCTCCTGGTTCTCGGCGATGCGTACGTCCTCGTCGCCCTTGAGCGAGGCATAGACATAGAGCCGGTCGAATTCCTTGTGCGCCTTGCTGATCGCATCGAGGCCTTCGAACATCGCGGCCGCGCTCTTGCCCAGCGTGCCCTTGTATTTCTCCAGCCCGTCGATCTCAGCCTTCAGCTTGTCGTGCTCGGCCTTCCAGGCCTGCGGCGACGGATAGAGGTCGCTCAAGTCCCACATATAGGCCGGGTTGGCGGCGTCGCCCGCGGGCGGCGTATCGGCGAAAGCGGCAGTCGACAGCGTCATCAGCGCGAAGGCTCCGATCAGAATATTTTTCATGTCTCTCCCCTGCCGCGTGCCCGCGGTGCGCCATTGGGTGCAATTGCGCGTTTTTCTCCCCGAGGGCTAGACTAGCGGGCTTTACCCGGGCCCGACAGAGGTCTTTTCGATGCGTGTTTTCCTGCCTGCCTTCGCCGCCCTCACCTTCGCGTTGTCTGCCGCCCTGCCGGCCGGAGCCGTGCCCGCGCCGCATGTGAGCGTATCCTCGCTCGCCGAGCTCGAGGTGCCGGATACGCCGTTCGACGCCGGGCGCGACGCCAATGCCGATGTCGACGCCGCCCTCGCGCGCGCGAAGAAGAGCGGCAAGCGCGTGCTGATCGACCTGGGCGGCAACTGGTGCGCCGATTGCCGCATATTGTCGGGGCTGATGGAGCTGCCCGAGATGCGCGCCTTCCTGGCGGCGCATTACGAGATCGCCACCGTCGACGTCGGCCGCTTCAACCGCAACCTGCAGATTCCGGCGCGCTGGGGCATCACCACGCGCCTCGCAGGCGTGCCGGCGCTGCTCGTCGTCACGCCGGACGGCAAGACGCTGGTCAATGCCGGCCGCGTCTCGGCGATCCAGGACGCGCGCCACTTCACGCCGCAGGCGCTCGCCGACTGGTTGGCGCAATGGACGGCGTGACGCCGCTCTTCGTGCTGGGCATGGGACGCTCGGGCACGACCAATGCGCTGCGCGTGCTCAATACCCATCCCGAGATCATGCTCGACGGCGAGATTTCGCTGTCGATCCTGAGCAAGCTCATGGCGCTGCTGGAAGCCGCCGACCGCTCGTTCGAGAAGAACGAGGCGAGGAACGACGGCTGGCTCGCGCGCAAGTCCGAATACATCTATTCGTCGTTCGGCCATCTCGCCAAAGCGGGGCCGGGCAGGCCGCGCAAGCGCAGCCGCGCCCGCTTCCTGGGCCACAAATCGCCGCAGCTCGAGAACCTGTTCGATCAGTACGAAGCGCAGTTCGCCACGGTGGGCGCCGCGCCGCGCTACGTCTATTGCGCGCGCAACGCCTTCGATTGCTGGACCTCCTACAAGACGATGCCCTGGAACCCCTACAAGTCGGTCGGAGCATTCCTCAATCACTACGCGGCCTCCTATGCCGCGCTGGACCGCATGCTCGAGCGCGCGCCCGGCCGCGTCAGCGTGATGAATCTCGACGCGCTGATCGCCAGCCGCGACCCGATCGCGTTCTATCGCGCAACCCTGTTCGAGCCGCTCGGCCTGAACCTTCCCGCGCGCAGCATCGAGGCGATCGCGGACATCCATTCCGCGAAGGAACGGACCTCGGCGGCGCGCGACCTCGACGCCGCCGAGCGTGCCGCGATCGAGAACCATCCCGCGGTGCGCGAGCGCCACGCGGCGATGTTCGCGCCCCATCTCAGGCGAGAGACCGCGTGAAGAACGCCACCGCCAGCGCGTGAGCTTCTGCCATGGCCCTGGCGTTGTGGCGCATGACGACGTCGCCGCCCTTGCCGCGGTGGCAGAACGGATCCTGCACCACGACGTCGACGCCGGGCATGTCGAAGCAGTGATGCGCATCGGCGAAGACATGCGTCGTCACGCGCGCCCGGTCGGACGGCGCGAGCGCCGCGGCGAGCTTCGGCCCGGCCTCGGGATCGTCGTCGTATTGGTCCAAGGCCCCGGTCGCGAGCAGCAGCGGCGCCTCCACCAGATCGGCGAATTCGGCGCCCGGCACGGTGTTGTAGATCCAGCAGGCGGGATAGACGGGCATATGGGCCGCGAAGCGCGCGCCGTAGGCGCCGGCTTGCCTGGCGGTCGCCGCCAGCATCGTCGCCACCCCGCCGAAGGAGAAGCCCATCACGCCGATGCGGGCGGGATCGACGTCGGGCCGCGCCGCCAGCCAGGCCCGCGCGCCGAACACGTCGGGCAGGGTCTCCAGGAAGGTCTTGGGCCGTCCGGCCGAACCGCCGCCCAGACCCCGCGGCGCCCACTGGTCGGGCTCCAAAGTCACGAAGCCCGCGGCATGCAGCGCCTCCGCATAGCCGCCCTCGCGGGTCGAGGGCCCGGCCGAGCCGTGCAGGACGAGGACGGCCGGCAGCCGCGCCCTGTCGGTGGCGGGCGCCATCAGGCGGGCCGCGACGCTCAGCGGCTGCTCGTGCAGCGTCGGGAAGGTGACATAGGACCGGCTGGGGAATCCGCGCATGGGCAAAGCCTAGCGGAGCCGGTGGCCGAGCCCCAAGCGCCTCGCCTGTCCCCAACCCAAGCCCAGCCGCCGAACGATTTTTTGCTGTTGAATCCCGCCGCGCCATGAGCCATAACCCCCGCCCAACCTGGAAATGCGGGCGTAGCTCAGGGGTAGAGCATAACCTTGCCAAGGTTAGGGTCGGGCGTTCGATTCGCCTCGCCCGCTCCAGGTTTTTCAGATAATTCAATGGGTTGTGAAGTGCGGCGGGGAAGGCCCTTCCCGCCACTTCGCGTTGGTGTCCACATGGTGTCCACCGGTTTGTTCCGTTTCTGTGGCCCGACATCCCGAACAAATATGGCGTTCAGCTTGGAGGCTCATGGATTGATCGTCTATAGGCGCTCGGCGCGCCGTGTTACGAATGAACATCAGGTGGACACCAAAGCGGTGCATCCCATGCTCCGAGTTCCTCAAACATCCAGCGTGAATTGCTGACCGTCCCCGTCGTCATCGGCGTTGCCAGAAACCCGCCGCATAGGCTCTCGAAGCCGCAATCCGAAATCGTCTAAGGTCGCTTTGAAGGCAAATACCAAGCCGTCGATGCCTTTCGATTCATGCGGCGAAACGCGCAGCTGACCGGAAAGATGGAGGGTTCTGCCCGGCCCTTTCGCATCAAGAAGAAAAGGATCTATTTGCCCCTCAAACGGCTCGGTGTCCTCCAACCAGCCGGGCATCTCGAACGGCTCATTCTCGTTGCGCGGCGCATCCCAAACCGCCACATCGGATTCGCCCTGCCAAAACAAACGCATTAGATGATCGCGCAGGAACACTTGCATTCCCCGAACGGTGTCGGCAGGTCGCGCGCGCAAGAGGCGGCTGACAATGGTTCGGCACGGCTGACGGGCCAGCCTGTCCAGAAGATCCATGCGCTCCGCGCTGATCGCTATGATTCCCCACGTGAGGAGCCGGTTGCGCGTCGCCGTGTCGGGCAATTCCCGTAACATCAGCACGACCGGTCCATAATACATCGGAGTGTCAGCGGCGATTTTAGCAACGTTTGCAAGGTCGATAGGCTCGGCCCCAGTCTCGACGCGCACGCCGAACTCAGCTTCATCCTTCCAGACAACGAAATCGAGTTTGCCGGCTTGCGTTTCAACGTTGCGGTAACCCCACTGCCTAGCCCTGAACGCATCGATGCACCGATCACCCTCCCACCAGATGCGACTCGGACTAATTTCTCGCGCCAACAGAACGACCCGGATACGGCGCTTCAGAGAGGGCAGCACCGCCGCAAAACTTGCGACATTCGTGCCGGCGGCCGAGCGCGCGCGCACCTCGTCCAGACACTGTTGCTCAATTTCCGCATCCGCCGCAGGACCGCGCAGTACCACCATGACAATGGAACGCGCCTCGGATAGCGGCAGGCGCGACGCCGACGCGCTGCTATAGGCTGCATCGACTGCGGCTCGCGCCCGTGACGCCACGCCTACACCGATGACCGCAAATTTTGCGCCGTGGCCGCGTCTGAACAGGCGTTCAAGGACGGGAGCACCGTCCCTAGCGTCCCGGGCCAACGCCACGAGTGCGCGAACCGTCCACTTGCTCAGTAGTGATGGCGAATTGCGGATTGGTTCCGCATCTTTGGCGGGCGGCAAGAGCGCATCGCCAGTCTGCGGCCCGCCGATCACCGCCAGCCACCGTGCCGCGCGCGCCAGCCGATCAAGACGCTGTTCACCACTCTCTGGATCGCTGGCAGTCGCAGAATGCGGACGCACCAAGATGGCAGCCGGCAGGCAGCCACGCCCCACAAGCGATGTCGCCAGGCGCTCCGCATTTTCGATTTCGTCCGCCCGGTCTGCCAGGAGAAGAAGGTAGATATCGCCGGCATGCGCATCGCTGTGCAGGGGACGTGCCCGGTCGCTAGATAGAAGTTCTGTCGCATCGACAACATGCAATCCAGCATGCTTACCAGCCGCCACTGCAAGGCCTGCGCCGATCTGACCGAGCGGAACCAGCGTAACTGGGCGCGGCAAGGGCACGGCGTCCGGTACGGGTAACGACCTTTGATCGGCGCCCTCCTCCACCTCAATACTTTCAATTGCAAACGCGTCTGTCATCGTACGCAGCGGTGCCAGCGCGCCGACGACCCGTTCTTTGTCATGACCGAGCGCCGCAAAAATACCCTTGGGTACCGCGATACGAAGCTTGCCGTCCTCGCATCGCAGGTCTATGTCGCTCAGCGATCTGACGAGACTGCGATCGGACGGCGATAAACTTCGGCCTATCGCGGCGCGCGCGGCCGGCAGAAGGATAACCAAATCGCGCCAGGCGGCCCCCGATTGGGGCGAATATGCAACAAGGTGCTGAAACGCGTCCCGCAAGAGAGAGGCGACCGCATCGTCTTGACCCGCAAAACGCGCTATCGCCAGTCGAAGATGCGGGGGGAATTCGCCTGTGTCGCTTGCCTCGGCGAGTTCGCGGCACAAGCTTGCCCGCGTCGCGACACGTGCCTGCGCGAGACTCCATTGAAAACCCCATAGCGCAGACTGGCCAATTCCGACGTCGACGCGCTCAACATTTTGGAACACCTCGAACGTGCCAATTTCGATGGGCACAAATTCTTCAATGGCATCATTGTGGCCGATCACTTGCGCAAGCACCGCGTTGCCGCCGCCTTTTTGCATAAATACCGGAAGCACAAAGGCTGGCATTGTCGAAACCGGGTTGATGAACCCGTGGAGGCTGGCGCGTCGCGCGGACCGCATCACAGATAGCCTCGGCGTCGATAATAATCCCGCACGATGGTGTACAAAGCTCCCGTGTAGGATTCCGGACGCAGCCTTGGTATATAGTCATAGGGCAGCGCCGTGATGCCGAGCGCTGCCAAGCGTTGCAAAATGTCGGGGGTCGCGAACGCGTCTGGCACAACCACGGCCTCAGCAACACTGTTGAGATCAAGCGTGCCTTCCGACTGGAGTTCGATGGCGGATATTCGCTCATCGAATGCGTTCTCATGCCGGCTAGTGATCAGGACGTGATAGCTGGACGCCTCGAACGACAGCGGCGGGATCTCGATTTTCTCGAGCGGTATATTGCGGTAGTAACGTTCACAGTCTCCGAAGAACAACGAGATCAACCGAAGCGGCGTCTCCGGGCTCACATCTAGTGCGAAGTCGTCAAGAAGCATTTTGCGATGCATAGCCTCAGCGAAACGATCGCCGTTGAAGGCTCCGCTGTCGAAAGGAAAGATGCGTTTCGGCACAACGAGTGATTTCGGCCGCAGGATCAGACACACGGGCGCATACGCATCGATCGCGCTGCTCAGTCGCTGGCTGTTCACCCGATAGGCTGGCCGACCGTAGAAGAAGTACAGCAACGGTTCGTCGAAGACTTGACAATGTTCGGGACGCAGCTCACCCGTTTGAAGAATGCCGCGAAAGCCCAGACCGTCCGTGATGTGTGTGAGCGGAAGTTCGCCGGTGGCCGGTGGCTGTTGACCGACGAAACTGTTAAATTCGTCGGACTTCGCTCGTGCCAGGGGTTTTGCGCGGCGTGTCGGCTTCATAGCATCTGTCGGATCAGTTGATGCTCATCTGGCAAGTTTTGCCGCAACACATAGTCGCGAAGGAGGAGCGTCCTTATTCCCTGCTGGACCAATCCGTCCAAAGAGTGCGGAACATCGACGACAAAGCACGACTTCGTGCCCACTGCGATCGTGTTGTTGTCGCGGCTGACGACAAGCGGGACAGGCACGCCGTTAAGCGACGTGCCTGAGCGACAGGTGAGGCCATCAAGTTCCAACAGTCGCTTGAGTCCCGCCAACGCTTGGGCTTGGTCCGCGATGTCTGGCTCTTCGGGCGGCGTCCCGTTGAGCGCGTAGCGCAAGAGTTGCGCACCCAGACGACGGTCCAGGCGGTTCTTGAGGTGTTGGTTGTGGTAGTGCCGCAAACAGCTCTCGCAGGAGCGATCACAGCGCGCTGGACAATTCTCAAGCAGATCGAGCGAACTCGCGAGGATTTCGGCGAGATGGCGGCCCGCGAGTTCGGAGTAACCGGCACCGCCGGACAACGTGTCGAATAGATAAACGTCGAGATGGAGTTCATTGCGCTCTTGAGTCGGAACGATTCGGAATCCGGCACCGAATTCCGATGCATCCAGGTCCAGGTGTGGATGACGACTGGCACTGAGCCGGAACGCTTCTGCGATCGAATAGAGACCGTCCTCTAACGCGCGAAGGACCACCGTATCGTGTGTGTCTGTGTTGAGTGGCTCGGCGACCGTGATGCGGAGCAACAGCAAATCGGTCGAGAAGACGTGGCCAAGGAATACGTTTTGGAACGCGCCGTTGCAGCGGTTGGGTGCCTTCGGTGGCACGAAGGACGGTTCGATCGCATAGGGCCGTTGATGGGCGCCGGCCGGCGGCTCCTCTGTTGAGGCGCGGCCACATCGATCGCAAATCCAGAAGCCCTGATAGGTGTCGTCGGCAAGTTGACCTTTGTTGGTCGTCACAAGCCGCCGATCGGTTGCGACAGTGAACATCGCGCGCGCGCCGATCGGAGTCAGGTTCATCACGTCCGCGCCGTCCACCGGCACCGGATATTGGGCGCCCGTGGCATAGGTGATTTCCTGATCTCGGTCGTCCTCGTCCAACGCCCGCCCGTCTTCGGGCGTGAATACCTGTGGCACAATCATCATGTTGGATTGTAACTCGACACCACAAATAGGACAGGCACCCCCGGCCTCAGCCGTCTCGCCGATGTCACGCACATAGCTGCAGTTGTCGCAATGGATTAGCGTTTGCGGGTCGGCGAATAGCGGCGCCGCGCGGTCATGTGTCGTGGGCAGAACGTTGGCGACGACCCCACCGGACCGGTAGGTTTCCTTGTTGATCACAATGAGGCGCCCGGGCGCATATTCGCTCAGAGCCTTCTGAATGCCCTGCTGCGGCCGCTCGACAATTTCCATCTTTCGCTGCTGTGAGCCTGGGACGAGCGTCAAGCGTTCGATTAGAAAGCTGGTGAGGTCAGTTGGAAAAGCGTAGCTCGGCAGCAACCCGTTATCGAAGAGGAAATCCATCAATTCGGCATCTTCGAGGTTGCCGCGATCGTCATCGTCATCGTCGTCGTTATCCGCAGCAATCGGCTTCGGCACCTTCTTGATATCCTCGAGTTCGGCCATGAGCGCTTGCGTCACCGACCGAATCCATGCGTCTCGGCTCAGCGGTTCGGTCCGCAGATTCTGCGGCAGCCAAGTACTGATGGCACGTCGCAGATCGCCGGCTTCGGCAATCACATGGTTCTGCAGCCACGTGGCGAATGCGCTGAATGTCGGGACCTGACTGGGATCGCCGTGGAAAAACTCGCTCGCTTTGCCGAGCGCCCGAAACAGGGCCGAAGTGGCTCCGCCAACCTCGATTTGGTGCTCGTCCATGAAGCGATGAAAGAAGGTCTGCACCAAAAACGAATTGACATGGCGGCGTGCGATCTTCGGGTTGTCCGTCTTGATGTCGGGGTTGCGCGGCGCGCCAGCCACAATCTGGCGCGGATTGTTGTAGTAGTAACTGTCGTGCGGCCCGTTCTGCGCATAGGTTAGAACTGACGATACGGAGGAGCCGCGGCGACCGGCGCGACCGGCGCGCTGCTGATAGTTCTCGCGCTGGGGCGGCACGTTGCGGAGGCCAACGGCCACCAAAGAACCGATATCGACACCGACTTCCATTGTCGTTGTGCAACTAAGCACATCGATAGGGCGATCACGATCGCTGAGGCGAATGTCGCGGAAGCGGAGCTCGAACTGCTCTGTGGTAGCATGCACGCGCGTGTTGTCGCGGTTGGACAATTGTGCGGTGTGCTCCTCAACCGAGATTCCCCGCAGATGGGCTTTGGCGTCCAACGTGAGTTGGACAGGCGTACGCCAGAAGCCTTTGCGGGCTCGGATATACTCGCTGATCCGGGGATTGAGATCGTGTATCTGGTCGGCGCCACAGGCACTGCAGCGTTCCGCAATCGTGAAGGGACGCAGCCCGGTGCAATCCGCGCATTGATGCCAAGTTGTCTCGAGCGCTGTAACGATCTTGACCTTGCTGGGGTCCAGGAAGTGATTTTCCGCATTGCCTTTCAATGCGAGTTCCGCGCGCAGCACCGCTTCAAGGGGCTCGATATCGGCCGGCGCGATGGCGAGAATGCCTGGAAGACGATCCCGCAAGGGGCGGCTGAAGCGGCCATTAGTACCGGGAGTGGCTGTCCAGAATCCCGCCGCCTTGGACCGCAATTGCTCTGTCACCTCGCGATCGAAGCCGTGCTTGTCCGCGGCCTCTGCGATCCAGGCGAGCGCCAATTGTTCGACAAGTGGGCGGGTAATACCTGGAACAATTTTGGACAGCGGCTCGACCAGCTTGTCGCCGGCCTTCTTGCTCGGTGCCAAATAGCCCACCGATGTCCCAACCAGCGAATAGTAGCGCCCGCACAGTTGCTTCAAGAGCGCGATTGTATAGCGCGGCGGCGGTGCGCCTGGGTCAAATTCGAGCAACAGATGAGCCAGTTCCTCGCCTTCGTGATCCTTCTCCAGACGCTCGATTTGATTCTCAATCGTCGCGGCGTCAGCGCGATCGAACAGCGGCAGATTGAAGTCGCGCAACACCGTCAGGACCGCGGTGTACATATGCCGGGTCGGCTTCGGTTCGTATCCGGCATCAGCCAGCCGTTGCGCAGCCAGAAGCAGTATCTGACGGAAAATGTCCTGCTCGACCTCGCGCGGAATATCGCGCGCAAGGCGGGCCGCCTTCTGCCGACCGTCGGAAAACAGCAGAACCTTGCGCCCACCGTTGGGGAATGTCCGGTTCTCCTCGCGCACAGGCGGTTGAATGTCCAGCTGCGTCTTGATGAGATTGGCGAACGGAGCTTCGCCCTTGGTCGAGTGATCCATTATTGCGGAGCGGCCCGCGCGCAGCGCGTTGGTGTTGCAAACGGGGCAGTCGACGAATTTCACGCCGTTGCGGCCAAAATCGGCGGCACCGCCCGGCAGGAAGACCCGTCGAAAGCCCGCACGATCAGTCGGCGTTTCATAGACCAGCTTGCCGCTCCGCACATCCAGCCAAGCCTCGATGCAACTGACCGCCTGCTCAGGATGGGGCTCCGATTCGATGAGCAATTCCACCTCGACCAAAGGGGTCTGATAGCCCTCGCGCAGATGGCCGCTCGGGATATGCCACAGGAAATCCCCATGTGCGTCGGTCATGTAACCGCGGAGAAACGCGCTGCCGCACTCGCGATGGGTAAAGAGTTCATAGACCCGTGAACCGCAATCGCAAGCATCACGCAAATGGGTGTGCAGACGTCCGATGATCGCATTCGCATCGCTAACTCGGGCGTGCGAACACGCTAGATCGGCGCAGGCATATAGGCCCGGCAAACCACGGAAGAACATATGAAGTCGCGTGGGCAGCAGAATGCGTCCGTCGTGCCGTCGTTTCGCAAATGTCGCGAGCGCCAGGAGTGTTGCCGTCGCGCGGTTTGCGCTATCGCTACCTGGGAAGAGCGCATCCTGCAGTTCCGGCAGCGCTGAAGCCTTACCGGACACAAGGCCGATGAGCAACTCGAGTGGGCCAAATCCGCTCAAGGCCTCGTAGAGATAGTCAGCGAGATCATCTTCAGCCTTGAGCTTGCGCCAACCTAGGCGCCCGGCCAGCTCTGAGACGGCTGTGCGCGCTTGGGTGGGATCGGTAGCTTGCAACTGAAACGCCGCCAAATCAAAACCGGCGAGCGCCAGGGCGGTCTCTCCATCGCCGACCTTCTGTCCGACACGGTGCTCTCGCTCGCCCGTGATCAGGGCGAATTTGCGGACCGAATCTTGGGCAAGTCCGGTGAGATCGCAAGCGAATTCAATGACGGCGCGCTTGGCATCTTCACCCTCACCGAGACTTGCACTCGTCAACACATAGCGGACGCGTTCTCTCGGAACATCAAGACGGGCTGCCAGGCGGCGGAGCAGAAGTGCCACCTCAGCGCCGCCGGCGCCGCGATACATATGGGCTTCGTCCAGGACCAGTACCAACTCATTGCGCGGATCGGCGCGTAGCCAGTCTCTGGTCTGGCTGAAAATCGGCCGTTCGATTGGCCGCATGAGCATGTATTCCAACATGGAGTAGTTGGTGATGAGAATGTCGGGGCACCAGTTCTGCGTCTCGTGACGCGTCAAGAGTTCGCGGTCGCCAGCCTGTGTCAGCAGGCGACGATCCCAGTGCCGCATCCGCCGCGGCCCCCCGCGCATTTGCCGAACTTCCTCCTCCGCGGCTCCGAAAAACGCTGCAATGTCCTTCGCCGGCCACTGGCCGATAGCACGCAGTTCGGCGACTTTCTCGGCGTGCTGCATAAGCGGCAAATAGAAGGATTCAAACAGCGGCGCGATCCGCTCGCCGTCCCGCCGTGCGTTGCGCGGTCCCGGATAGGGCGTCCGTCCTGTATAGGTGGCGAAGCGAACGGGACGCCCTC
>Ga0213876_10000926_pt1 | contig 19407 bp, 12 predicted proteins | sample BarmaccomBMRX_R9_FD_160113 | JGI IMG/M metagenome (GOLD analysis project Ga0213876, IMG submission 160113) | Root-associated microbial communities from Barbacenia macrantha in rupestrian grasslands, the National Park of Serra do Cipo, Brazil - RX_R9 | ecosystem: Host-associated > Plants > Roots... | reverse complement strand
CGCGGCGACGGTGACGGGCGGCGGCGGTGCCGGCGGCGCCTGCGTCGTCTGTTTGCAGGCGGTCGCCAAGGTGCAGAGGGCAACGGCCAGCGGGCAGGCTTGCCGCAGCAGCTTCGTTCGATAGGCGGGGCTCATGGCAATTTTGATTGGATTACTGTTGATTAACCGTCTTGTTGTCCGGGTAGGAGTCATGTAAGGGAAAGCTCATGAGGGTCACCGCACCGGCCTCGATATACCCTCTGCGTTTCCTGCCGGTTGGGCGGGTACCGCACCAACATGAGCCACCGTGAGGCGGGGATACTACAATCCGAACGGGTGGTTTTTTCCGACTCGGATGAATGGGTGGGAGAAGTTCGATCTACTCGCCGAGAAGCGCTCGTCGGAAGTGTGGAGCTGATCACGGCCTGTGGTTAGGCTCCCTGAGGAATCAACGTCCAACCAAAACAAGCGAATTATGGTGACAAACTCCATCCAACCGCCCCCGGACCTCAGCGCCTTCGGCAAAGCACGAGCAAGCGTTCAGGGTTCGCCCCTGAGCGGCGAAGAAGTACGAAAATTCGACGCCTACTGGCGCGCCAGCCTTTACCTCAGCCTCGGCATGATCTTTTTACGCGACAACCCGTTGTTGGAGGAGCCGCTCAAGGTCGAACACACCAAAGCGCGGCTGCTGGGTCACTGGGGGTCGGATCCCGGCATGAGCCTGATCTACCTCCATCTGAACCGTCTCATCAAAAAGGATCAGCTCGACATGATTTTTGTGGCGGGCCCGGGCCACGGCGCCCCCGCGATCCTGTCCAACGCCTACCTGGAGGGCACCTACTCCGAGATTTACCCTGACAAAAGCGAGGACAAGGAAGGGCTCAAGAAATTCTTTACCCAATTTTCTTTCCCCGGCGGCATCGGCAGCCACTGCACGCCCGAGACCCCCGGCTCCCTCCATGAAGGGGGCGAACTGGGCTACAGCCTCTCGCACGCCTACGGCACCGTCTTCGACAACCCGGACCTGATCACCGTGGTGATGGTGGGCGACGGCGAATCGGAAACCGGCCCCTTGGCGACCTCGTGGCATGCCAACAAGTTCATCAACCCCATCCGTGACGGCGCGGTCCTACCCATCCTGCATCTGAATGGTTACAAGATCAACAACCCGACCCTCCTGGCCAGAATCAGCCACGAGGAACTGGAGCACCTGTTCAAAGGTTACGGCTACACGCCCTACTTCGTGGAAGGCTCGGATCGGGAGACGATGCACCAGGCGGTGGCCGCGACCCTGGAGCACTGCATCGACGAGATCCGTTCGATCCAGGCCGAGGCTCGCGAGTTCGGAGAAGCCCGGCGGCCTCGCTGGCCGATGATCATCCTGCGCACGCCCAAAGGCTGGACCGCGCCCGCCGAGATTGACGGCCACAAAGTGGAGGGTTCCTGGCGCGCCCACCAGGTGCCGATGGCCGACCTGGCCAAAAACCCGGCCCACCTCAAAGTGCTCGAAGACTGGCTCAAAAGCTACCGGCCGGAAGAACTGTTCGATGCCGAGGGTAGGCTGATCCCCGAACTCAGGGAGTTGGCCCCCATCGGCGATCGCCGCATGAGCGCCAACCCGCACGCCAACGGGGGCACGGTCCGGCGGGCGCTCCGCCTGCCGGATTTCCGCCAGTACGGGGTGGAGGTGCACAAGCCCGGCACGACCGAAGTGGAGAACACCCGGCCCCTGGGCGCGTTCCTGCGAGACATCCTGCGCCAGAACGCGACCAACTTCCGGGTGTTTGGCCCCGATGAAACCACCTCCAACAAACTGGACCTTGTCTACGAGGCCAGCCGGAAGTTCTGGATCGCCCAGTACTTCCCGGAGGACGCCGACGGCGGGGAACTCTCGCCGGAGGGCCGCGTGCTGGAAATGCTCAGCGAACACACCCTGGAGGGCTGGCTGGAGGGTTACCTGCTCACGGGACGGCACGGGTTTTTATCCAGTTACGAGGCCTTTGTCCACGTCATCGACTCGATGGTCAACCAGCATTGCAAATGGCTGGAGATCAGCCGGCAACTCTCGTGGCGCGCGCCTATCTCCTCGCTCAACCTGCTGATCACCTCGACCGTGTGGCGCCAGGACCACAACGGCTTCACCCACCAGGACCCCGGGTTCCTTGACATCGTGCTCAACAAAAGCCCCGAGGTGGTGCGCGTCTATCTACCCCCGGACGTCAACAGCCTGCTGTCCGTGGCCGATCACTGCTTGCGCAGCACCGATTACGTCAACGTCATCGTGTCGGACAAACAATCCCATTTGCAGTACCTGGACCGTGAGGCGGCCATCGCCCATTGCACCAAGGGCCTGGGCATCTGGGACTGGGCCAGCACCGACCGGGGCGAAGAACCCGACGCGGTGCTCGTTGGCTGCGGCGACATCCCCACCCAGGAAGCCCTGGCCGCCAGCGTCCTGCTCCGGGAGGAATTCCCTCAGCTCAAAATCCGTTTTATCAACGTCGTGGATCTACTCAAACTGGTGCCCGAAACCGAGCACCCGCATGGCCTATCGGACCGGGACTTTGACTGCCTGTTCACGGTCGATAAACCGGTCGTGTTTAACTTCCACGCCTACCCGTGGCTCATCCATCGGCTGACCTATCGCCGTACGAATCATCACAACCTCCACGTGCGCGGCTATAAGGAGAAGGGCAACATCAACACGCCGTTGGAACTGGCGATCCAGAACCAGATCGACCGCTTCAGCATCGCCATGGACGTCATCGACCGGGTGCCTGGGCTGAAGGTGGCCGGCGCGCATGCGAAGGAGCGGTTCCGGAACGAGCAGATCGATTGCCGCCATTACGCGTACACGCACGGCATCGATAAACCCGAGATCCTTCATTGGAAGTGGCCGTGGTAACCTGCCGCGAGAGGAGTTGTGCATGAATTCAAAAGCAACCATCGGGCGTTGTTGGGTCGTTCGCTGGGTAAGGGGAGAAGGGTACCCGTTCACCGCCGGCGTTTTCCAGGTGCTGCCGTGGCGCTGGCATGAGGAGACGGTCTTGGATTATCTCTACGGCCTTTACTATAACTCACCGCTGAGGCGGATTTCGGATCGGGCCGAGTGGGCGGATTCGAAACCGCACCTCGGCCTCCTGGTGCTTAAGGAAGCCAAGCGGATCATCGTGGGGGAGCACCCTTTTCTGGCGGCTGACCTGGTGACGGATTTGTCAGTCATCGCCGACGAAGCGAAAGGCGTGGACCGCGTGTCCTTTACCGAACCGCCTGGCACCCGCTTCGATGTGGAGGGAGGTAAGGTCTTGAGGCACCATCCCGCGACGCCCGTGGAGCTTGAGGTGCCTCGCGACAGCGTTTCCGCCCGGCGCGAACCGAGGTCAGGGTGAACTCCGAGGCGCCCCGGCAGTCCCGCAGGGATCTTGACTTCTCCGGCCTGGTCCGTCGGGCCGTAGAAACCGGACGGACAGAGCGGCCGGCCACGGCGATTTGCAAACCGTAGAGGGCCCGTCAGCCCTGAAGTGCCGGACGGTGGATCAACGCCTGGCCGGCATCATTGATCCCCGTCAAGTTCCAGGCGGAAAAATTTTCTGATGCGTGACAGCAGGTCGGGCTGTTCAATCACGCCCGATTGAACCGCCGATTTATCAAACATCGCGACAAACTGTTGCTGCCTGATCACTGAGTCGCTAAGCAATTCCATCAGCTCCGGACGGGATTCAAGGATCGGCTTGAGATCTTCCGCGTGTAATCCAAGTAGAAGGCCCGAAGTCAGGGCCGTCAAGGTTCCGCTCTCCGGCATGCCGGTCAGAAGCGAAATCTCGCCGAATACGTCACCGGGTCCCAGCCTTCGCAGGTTGAGCGCCGGTCCGTCCTGCACCTGACGCGTGACCTGGATAATACCGGAAAAAACGAACTGGACCGAGTCGACCGTCGCCCCTTGTTTCAAGAGTTGCTCGTCCCCCTGAAATTGGCGCCTTATAATCTTGCGGTTCAGGTTCGTTTTCTCTTGCTCGGTCAGCGGCTCGAAAAAGGAGATGTGATCAAGCAGTTCGCTTTCGGGAAAAAGAAAGAGCGTGTCGTCGGCCGCCTTACGGTCTCCGGTTTTCCGCGGATCCGCCGTTGGGCGTGCCCGCTTATAGAGTTGGGTGATCAACTGCGATCGCGCCTCTCCCGCCAGTTTGATTGTAGGAGTGCTGAAATGAATCTCGTAGCAGATCCGGTCGCCCTTGAACTCTGTCGCGGTGCAGGAGGGCGCTGGCTGTTCCAGGATGGCAGGGCAAGCCATGGCCGCCTGCTTCAATATTTCGAGCGCAAGTTCCGGCTCGTTCGCACCATCGACGGTTATCGACAGTTTCCCATTGTAGAGTCGGCTCGGGGCGCTGTGATTTTGGATGCGCATCCTTGCGATCGCACTATTCGGAATGATGACGATGTCATTTGCGCCGTTCTTGAGGTGCGTGGAACGCCAGTTCATTTCAACGACCTCGCCTTCGGCTCCGCCGTCCAGCAGGATCTCGTCTCCGACGCGGTACGGTTTTTCGATGCTCAGTGATAATCCGGAGAAAAGATCGCCTAACGTGCTTTGCAGAGCCAAGCCCAGCACGATCGCGACAATTCCGGACGTCGCCATCAATCCTTGTAGAGACAAGCCAAAGACGAACCCCATCATCGCCAGTGCAGAGCAGACATAGATGCCGCCCGCGGTGATATCGGCCAGCAACCGGTTCTCGACGGCCGGTTTTCGTGTCGCTGCCACTAACGCAAGAAGGCGGATCAGGTCACGCGCGGCCAGGCCCCACCAGCAGCAAGTGAGAACCTGGAGCCAGAACTCGCGCGGCAAATCTTGAGGTCTGAAAACGGGACGCAGCGGCGAACCGACGAGTGCAATGATCAAAGCAGCACGCGCAGCAAAGAAGGTTGACGTGCACGCGAGCCGTGTGACTCGCTTCTGCACCGGAAGGACCCGTGAAATGGCGGCATCCGCGGCAATTGTCAGGCAGAAAACAAGAGACAGGTCCATGAATCAGCGAGTGTCGAGCGCCGGGTGTCGAGGGTGGAGAAGGTGTAGCTGGTAAGGGGTGCTGGCCGGCGTTCTGCGTTCTCTGCGTGTTCCGCCATCCCCGGCGTTCGACTAACAGGCGGACAGCAACCCGCGCTTGGTCGCGATGGCGACGGCCTCTGTTCGCCGCGTCGCCGCCAATTTGGTTAGAAGCTGCCTCACCCGGCCCTTGACGGTGTATTCACTAATGGAGAGGAGCTGGCCGATCTCTTTGTCGGTTCTACCCTGGGCCACCTGCTCCAACACTTCAAGCTCGCGCGCGGACAGTTCCGGATGAGCCAGCGATTCAGCCAGCTTGGACGCAACGTCCGGCGGAAGCGCGACCTCGCCGGCAGCGACTTGGCGCACCGCCTCCCAGATCTGCTGAGGCCCGGTCCCTTTCACCAGGTAAGCTCTGGCGCCCGCCCTCAACGCCCGGCGGACATCTTCTTCTCCGGCACGGATGCTCACGACCATGACGCGCGGTTTCGGGCCGCGGCGCGCCATCAGTTCAGCCAATACGTACAGACCACCTTTCTTTGGCAGGAGCAGGCCCAAGGTGAGCACATCGGGCGCGAGTTCCTGGTAAAGTTGACAGGTTTGCTCCCCGTCGGTGGCCTCACCCACCACCGTCATGTCCCGTTGGGCGCTTAGCACCGCCACCAAGCCTTTTCGAAACACCGGGTCGGCTTCGGCGATCAGGAGGCGAATGCGCTTGGCGGGGCAGGCGAACCTGATCGTCGTGAGGCGATCGGCATCGGCATACTGACGGAGAACGCGCCTGCTCCTGGAGAATGGGCGCACTGAGACCTCATGATCAATCATCGGCGGCAGAGGGCTTCCTGCCGCGCGCTCTGCAGTTTTCATCGTGGCCCAAGGTAGCACCTGAAGCGATGGCAAATCTACTGGACCTTAGGCCAGGGTGCTTGTGACCTTGGGACAGGCACCCCGGGCTATCCGGCGGTCGCCACCCGCCGCAGCGTGTGCCGGGCAATCATGGGGCTTTCATTCCCTGCGTTCACTCGAGCACGTGCGACAAGGCTACGATCAAAACGGGTGGCTTATTCCGGTCCGATTGCACATGGGTTCGGACACGTCGATGGACTGCGAACTTCCGGCGCCCGGCAGCGCCACGAGTGCGCGGCTAACACATGGGGACTAACCCGCGACTGGCGGCGATGGCAATGGCTTCTGTCCGTCCCATCGCCTCCAACTTGGTAAGAATCGCCTTTACGTGCCCCTTGACGGTATTTTCACTGATGTAGAGGATTCGGCCGACCTCTTTGTTGCTTCGACCGCGGGCGAGATAGTGTAAGACCTCGAGCTCGCGCCGCGAAAGTTCAGGGCGGGCGATGGCGTTCGCAAGCGTGGAGACAATCTTCGCCGGAAGAAAGGCCTGCCCTCCAGCGATCTCTCGAACTGCTTCCCGAATCTGCTGGGGCTCGGCCCCTTTTACCAGGAACCCTTTGGCGCCGGCCTTTAACGCCCGGCGCACATCCGCCTCGCTGGCGTAGGCGGTCATGACGAGGACGCGTGGTGGGGGGCCGCAGCGCGACATCAGTTCGGCAAGCACTTGCAAGCCGTCTGGTTCCGGCATGCGCAGGTCAAGAATGAGCACATCGGGAGAAAACTCCTCATAGAGTTCCAAGGTTTGCTCTCCATCAGCGGCTTCAGCCACGACCGTCATGTCCGGTTGGGATTGAAGGACCGCCGCCAGTCCTGCTCGAACGACCGGATGATCGTCGGCGATCAGGATCCGAATGATCTTGGGGATAGTAGGCGTGGCACAGGTTTTCATAAAGGGGTGGGCAGGCTCAGGGGGGCGGGCGGCGGCTTTCCTCGGCGTCGAGAGGGGCGTGCCGCCAAGCCGCTTCAGCGGCGCGCAGCGCGCTGAGTAAATCCTGCGGGCTGACCGGCTTGCGCAGAAACGCCAGCGCGCCGGCCTGCATTGCCCGGGCCTCCTCTTCGGCGCTGGCTTGTGCGGTGACGAAAATGATGGGCAGCCGGTGGTGGTTGCGGGCGAGCAGGCGTTGGAGTTCCAGGCCGTCCATGCCCGGCATCCGTACGTCCAGGATGAGGCAGGCGCCGTCCTGCAGGCGGCCGGAGTCCAAAAACGCCTGCGCCGAGGCGAACGCCTCGGCGCGGAAGCCAAAGGTGCCGAGCAGCCGGCGCGTGGAGCTGCGCATCGAGGCGTCGTCATCCACGATCGACACCAGTAGGCTTCGGTCTGCGCGATCCTCAGGGCTCATCCGGCCTCAGAGTAACACTCCAAATGACGGCCAATCTACTGGACCTTGGGCCAGGGTGCTCACGGCTTTGGACCGGGTGCAGGCAGGGCGCACAGGAAGGTAGCAGCGCCCCCTCGGGGCGTTGGCGCGGGCCCAAAGCCGGCCTCCCTGCGCTTCCACGATGGAGTGCCGGCCGCTCAACACCGCGTTAGAAGGTTCCCCGGGCCGAAAACAGGGCCGTGTGGCTGAAAGTCCCCGTAGGCAGTTGACCTGCAACGTACGCGTAAGAGTGCTGGAACAGGGACCGGCATACGGCCTTTTCCTGGTCGTCGCGCGGCGTGTAAATCACCATCACCCCGGGCGGCATCAACCCAAAGCTTGAAGAAAAATGGGGCTCTGCCCATCCACGCACAAGGGCCCAGTGGGCGTAACACAAGGGCAACGCAAGGTAAATCGTCGGCGCGCCGAACAGGACTCTGCCAAATTCCCTGTCGGTGATGAAATCAGATGCAAGACCGGCAGCAAACTCTTCATCCAGCCGGAGCGAAACCAGGTCCGAGCTGCCGATAGGAAAAGGACGTGCGTCGACACCGGGCCAGGCGGCGATCTCTTCAATCAGATCACGCAACAGACCGTCGTCCCCATTGCCGTCGACCTGGACATGGAGGGGGCCATGTATGGTGGTAGGGCGCACGCCTCGTCTGATGGGAAAGGTGAGAGCGCCGGCGGGTGGATACGCTTGATTGACTACCTTATGCATACGCTGTTTTTTATGTTGCTCATTCCGACGGCTTTTAGTAATGAAAGCCCCGGTCTGCGGTTCGTCACCCCGTCGTAGCGGATGGTCAGCCTTCGCTTGAAGCGGATGCGCACCGGGCTGTCGTCATCTACCGTCTCGACGCCGGAGGGCTTCCGGCCACAGGGTCTCCAGCGTTCAACGTGCCTTACGGTAACACCTAAGACGACGGCAAATCTACTGGACCTTGGGGCAGGTTCATCACGACCTTGGGCCAGAGATGCCTGGCCGCGCGCTTCCCAGGATTCATCCGGCCTCCGGCGTGATACTCAAAACGCCGGTGAATCCACTGGACTTTTGGCCAGGGTGCTCACGACCTGGGCCCAGGCAAGCCCAGCTGCCCAGCCATGCGCACCAATTCCGCCAGTGAGCCGGCTTGCATCTTGTGCATCAGGTGCGCGCGATGAAACTTGACGGTCTTTTCGGAGGTGCCCAGGGCGGCGGCGATCTGTTTGTTGAGCATCCCCGACACCGCGCGCGCCATCACCTGGCGCTCCCGGGCGGTGAGCGACTCATAGCGCGCGCGCAGCGTCGCAAGCCGCGCCCGGACCTGGCGCGCGGCGCGGTCGCGTTCGAGGGCTTGGCGGATGGCGTCGAGCAGCTCCTGGGGACGGAACGGTTTAGTCAGAAACTCCACCGCGCCCGCTTTCATGGCCTGCACCGTCATGGGGATGTCGCCATGGCCGGTGAGGAAAATGATGGGGATTTGCAGGCCGGCTTGGGCCAACTCGCGCTGCAGATCGAGCCCGCTTAAACCGGGCAAACGCACGTCGAGCAGCAGGCAGCCGGGCGTATCCGGCAGCGCACTCTGCAGAAAGTCGGTGGCCGCCCCGAAGGTCTGGACGCGGTAGCCCACCGACTCCAGCAGCCGCTCGGTGGAGCGGCGGAACGCCGGGTCGTCCTCGATGAGAATGATGGTGGGCCCGCCCGCGACCATACCGAGGTGCCTTCGTACCGGGTATAGACGAAGCAGCCCCGGAAGGCGATCCCGAAATCAGCCTTTTTCGCCGCCTTCAGGGGTTGCCTGGACCGCGTGCGGGCAGGGCGCACAGGAAGGTGGCGCCACCGCCTCTGGCGTTGGCGCGGGCCCAAAGCCGGCCTCCGTGGGTTTCCACGATGGAGCGGCTGATGCGCAAGCCCATGCCCAGGCCGTGGACTTTAGTGGTGTAAAAGGCTTCGAAGAGCCGCTCGGCCTGCCCCGGGCCGAAGCCCATGCCCCGGTCCTGTACCCGCACCAGCACCGCAGGCGCGCCCTCCAGGCTGTCGCGCTGAGCCTTCAGCGTCAACACCCGCCGCGCCTCGGGGACCGCGCCCATGGCCTCCACGGCGTTGATCACCAGGTTCAAAAACACCTGCTGCAATTGGACCCGGTCGCCCCAGACGGGCGGCAGGCCCGATGGCAGGCGGCTCACCACCCGGACGCGCCGCTCGCTCAGCTCGCGCTGGGCTACCGCCAGCACTTCGGCCAGCACTTGCCCGAGCTCCAGGGGCGCCCGATCGAAGGAGGTCTTTTGGATCAGGGCCCGCACGCGCGCGATGATGGCGCTGGCGCGGTTGGCGTCCTCGAAGATGTCGGCGAGGGCCTCTTCCAACGGGTGGCTCGGGCCGCGCAGCGCCCCCGCCAGTTGCAGGCAGACATAGGCGTTGTTGACGATGGCCCCCAGCGGCTGATTGATCTCGTGGGCGATCGACGCAGCCAGTTCGCTGACGGTGGTCAGGCGCATGACGTGGGCCAACTCAGCCTGCGCCTGCCGCAACGCCTCTTCGGCCCGCCTGCGCTCGATGAACTGGCCCAGCTGACTGCCGATGCTCGCCATCATCTTCACCAGCTCCGCGTCGGGCGGCTGCGGCTCGCGACTGAAAAACTCCAGGACCCCCAGCACCTCCCCGGCCAGCAGGACCGGGAAGGCACAGGCCGCCCGCAGCCCTTCGGCCGCGGCCAGGGACAAGCGCGGAAAGTTCGCCTCCCCGCTCAGATCGGCCACGTAGGCGGGCTCGCGACTCTGCCACACCTGGCCCGGCAACCTGGCCCCAGGTTGGAAGGTCAACGCGCGGCAGGCAGCTTCAAATTGGGGCGCCTCGACTGAAGCCCGGCGCCAAACGGCCGCGCACCGTAACACCCCCGCCGGCCGGTCCGCGCGCCACAGGGCGCCCAAATCCCACGCCAGGCTTTCGCCCAGCGACTGAACAAATTGGGGCGCCGCTTCGTCCAGGCCGGCGGCTTCTGCGAGGACCTGGGTGACGCGGTGCTGGGCCAGCAGGCGCTGTTCGGTCCGCTTGCGCTCGGTGATGTCTTGCAGCATGCCGAACATGCGCCGAGGCTGTCCCGATTCATCCCGCATCACATCGCCGCGGCTGTGGACGGTCCGTGCCTCGCCATTGGGCCGGATCACGCGGTATTCGACGTCGTAATGGGCACCGCCCCGCAGCGCCGCCGCGACGGCCTCGGCCGCTTTCGGCCGGTCTTCCGGGTGCATCAGGTCCAGCCAGCGTCCGTGCCACTTCTGCAGGTCGTCGGCCCCTTGCTGCGGCTGCAGCCCGAAGATGCGCAACGTTTCGTCCGAAAGGGTGACGCGCCCCGTGTCAAAGTCACGTTCCCAGTAGCCCAGATGGGCCAGGCGCTGGGCTTCCTCCAGTTTGGCCTCGCTGTCGCGCAAGGTGCGGAACATCAACAGGCTGGTCACGGCATCGGCCAGCCGCCGGCCGATCTCCTCAAAGAGCCGCGCTTCCTCGGCCGTCCAGTCGCGGGCATAGGCGCACTGGTGCAGCCCGAACAGGTAGGGTCGCTCGAGCTTGGGGTACACCGCCATGGCCAGGATGGATTGGATGCTGAAGCGCTCGGCCACCTCGGGCGGGACCGGCTGCGCAGAGCCTGGCCCGAATCGCACCGCCCCCGGGCTCGCTTGCGCGGTGCGGAACACCTCGGCGACCTCCGGCTCCATGGGCAGCTCGCGCCCCAGGGCAAAAGCCCCGGGGAACTCGGGCCCGGTCTGCTCCATGACCGCGCGCCAGGCGGCCGCCTGCGGCTCACAGGGGTAGACCAGCCAGGTCCGGTCGCAGCCGAAGATGGAGCGCACCACCTCCAGCACGTTGCTCATCATCGGTTCCAGGTCGTTGGTGCTCTGCATGGCCTGGTTGACCCGATCCAGGTTTTCCAAAAACCGCACGTGCGCCTGGCGCTCCCCTTCGGCCCGCTTGCGCTCGGTCACATCGACCAGCGTGCCGATCACGCCGCCTTTGCCGCCGTGCTCGATACGGCTGCCGTGTGCTTCAACAAAGAATACCGAGCGGTCCTTGCGCAGGAGCCGGAACTCGTAGCGCATCTCCTCGACCGCGCCTTCGAGGCGCCGGCGCAGGTTTTCGGCCACCCGGGGGCGGTCCTCCGGGTAGACCAGTTCCAAGGGGTCCAGCCGATCAACGATCTCCTCCACCGCGTAGCCGAACATCCTGGCCATGGCCGGGTTAACGTAGCGGAAGCGGCCCTCCTGGATGAGGTAGACGCCCGTCAACGCCGATTCGGACAGCAGCCGGAAGCGTTCCTCGCTGTCTCGTAACCGCGCTTCGGCCTCCTGGCGCTCGCGGTTTTCTCGCGCCAGCTCGGCATAGACCTGGGCGTGCTCCAGGGCGATGGCCGCATGGGCGGCCAAAAGCTCCAGCAGCGCCAGCCGCGGAGGGGTAAAGATCCCGGGCGCCAAGCGGTTTTCCAGGTAGAGCAAGCCTCGCGGCCGGCCTTGCTGGACCAAGGGCAAGGCCAGCACCGAACGGGGGCGCTGGTGCAACAGGTATTCGTCCGCGGCAAAGGGATGCCCGCCCGCGGCGGCGTCCGCCAGGATCAAGCGCTCCTGGCTGCGCTGCACGTAGCGCAGCAGCGACTCGGGCCGGTCGGCGGCCGTGGCCGGCCGGGGCCCCAACTGCATTTCCAGCCCTGCCGGCCCGCTGCGGGCTTCGGCCGCCGTCTGCAGCTTGGGGCCTTGGGGCAGCAGCAGCAGCCCGCGGTCGGCACCTGCGTGCTCCAGGGCCAGCCGCAGCAGGGTCTCGATCAGCTTGTCGAGTTCCAACTGGCCCGCGACGGCCTGCGCGGCTTTCATCACCGTGCCTAACTCCAGCTGCTCGAGGGGCGCCTCGATCGTGCTGGTCGGGCCGGCGACGGGCGCCGCTGTTTCCCGCAAGTGCGGGTAGAGCGTCTCGAGCTGGCGCACTTTGCCCAGGGCGCCCCAGCGCAGGTACGCGGCGCGCGCCTGGCGCAGGTAAGCCTCGACGACGGTGTCCAGCCCGCGTGAGCGATAAAAGCGGGCCGCCAGCTCGCCGGCCACGCCCTCGTCGTGGGCAAAGCCTTGTTCGCGCGCGGCCTGCAGGGCCGCCTCATAGCCCTGCATGGCTTCCAGGTCCCGGCCCTCCAGGCGCGCCAGTTCGGCGGCCACCAAGGTGTGTTTGGCCTGGAAGGTCGTCGGGCAGTGCTCGGCCCATTCGGCCAGCCGTTCCAGGGAGCGCTTCAGGGCCGCCAGCCCTTCGGCCCGCAGTTCGGGAACTACCGCCTCGTGGCGTGCCGCCCGCGTCAGCGCGCCGTAGTAGTGATAATTAGCCGATTCGATAAAGACCTCTGAGGCCCACAGCCACTCTTCGGCCTTTTGAGCTGCCGCGCCGGCCCCCTCGTAGTCGCCGGCCAGGAAGCGCGCCTGGAGCTTGAGCAGCCAGTACCAGCAGACCAGGTTGGGCATCCGTTCCGGGGTCAATCGGGCCTCGAAAGCCGCGTCGTCAAACTGCCCATCGCTGAAGCTGGTCAGGGCGGCCGTCCGGCCCCGCAGGCACTGGATGAAGCGCTGCTGGCTGACGATGACATCAGCCACGTCGCGGTACTGTGCCCGCTCCACGAATGCCAGCCCTTGCTGGGCCTCGGCCCACACCTCACCCAGGGGCGCGCCTTGCAGCAGCAGGTCGGTCACCAGGTGATTGCAGCAAAAGCAGGCGTAAGCCAGGTCGTGCGTCTCGATGCAAGCGGCCAATGCCCGCCGGATCCAGCCGATCACCGCGTGGACCGGCTGGGTCCAGAGGCCGACCTGCTCCAGGTTATAGTAGGCGCGCCCCTCGTAGCTTCGGAGGGCGGGTTGCTCGGCTACGCGGCACGCTAACCGGGCAAAGCGGAAACCTTCGTCGTAGCGGCCGAACAGCGGCCCCAACGGCAAGGCCAGCTCGGCATAGGCGTGCACCGAGGCGCCGGTCGTGCCGTGCTTCAGGGTGAGGTGGGCCATGCGGCAGCCCAGCAGGTACAAGAGGTTGGCGTCGCAAAAAAAGGCGGGGGCCGCCAGCGCCGAGAGCAGCCGTAGGGCGGCCTGCATCTCGGGGTCAACCATCCGCGGCAGCTCAATAAGGCTTTCGATCGGGCGGGCGCCCAAGGTTTGCCGGACCCGTTCGTACTCGCCCCGGACCTCCGCGAGCGTTGGGTGGGCCGGCAGCTCCAGGCCGAAGCGCCGCAGGCATTCCCGCCCGCTGTCGACCGCCTGCCGGTACTCGGCCCGCAAGGTATGCAGCAGGACCTTCAGGCGGTAGACGGCCGCCAGCTCCACCTTCGACTCAGCCCGGGCGAGCAGCTCGGCCAGGAGCCCCTCGGCAGCCTCAAACTTGCCGTTCAGGTATTCGCACTCGGCCCGCTCCAGCCCCAAGGCAAACGCAAGCCCGTGGTAGCGGGCGCAGCCTGTCGCCCCCAGCAGCGCCAGGCCGGCCGCCAGGTACGCGCAAGCCGAGCCGTACGCCGTCGCAGCCTTGGCCCTGCGGCCCGCCTGCAGGTTCAACTCGGCTGCCTGCGCTTGCTCCTCGGGCTCACAAATGAGGGCGGCGCCCCGGTTGAACTGGTTGACCAGCTCGAAGAGCCGCTCGGCGCGTTGTTCCGGGCTGAAGCCGGCCAGCAGCTGCCGGCCGATCCGCAGGTGGAGCTGGGGCGGCAACCCCTCCGGAATGAGCTCGTAAGCGGCTTCCCGCACCCGGTCGTGCAGGAACCGGTACGCGCGCTCTTCCCGGAAGACCAACCCGGCGCGGACCGCTTCCCACAAGCGGGTGTGCACCGCCTCTTCGGAGCCGCCCACCAGCGCCAAGGTGCCCAGCTCGACGCGACTGCCCAGGCAGGCCAGCTCTTGAAGCGCTTGCTGAGTGGCGACCGGCAGCCGCTGCAGCTTGCCGGCCATCAGCTCGGCCACGTTGTCGCTGAAGCCCTGGGCCCGGATGCGGTCCAGCGCCCAGCGCCACGCCGCCGCCTGAGCGTCGAACGCCAAAAGCCCTTCGTCGGCCAGGGTACCGAGGAATTGGCGGGCAAAGAAGGGGTTGCCCCCGGTTTTCTTGTGCACCAGCGCCGCCAGGGGTCGCACCCGGCGCGGCTCGGCCCGCAGCGTCTCGGCGACCCATTGGGTCACGTTTTCCAGTGATAGCGGCTTGAGCACCAACTCCTGCAAGGGAACCCCGCGGCCGCGCAGCGCTTCGAGCGCACGCTTAAGCGGGTGGCCCGTGCCGACCTCGTTGGCCCGGTATGCCGTAATCAGGAGCAGATGCCCCAGCCCCTCGGGGTGGCTCATCAACGCCTCCAGCAGCTGCAGGCTGGCCGGGTCGAGCCATTGCAGGTCATCCAGGAACAGCGCCAGGGGATGCTCCGGCCGGGCCACCGCGCCCACCAGGCGCCGCAGCACCGCCTCGAAACGATGCTGAGCCTCATGGGCCGGGAGCTCGGGCACGGGCGGCTGCGGCCCGATCAACAGCTCCAACTCGGGGATGAGGTTAACCAGCAGCTGGCCGTTGGGACCCAGCGCCGCCCGGAGCGCCTCGCGCCACGGATCGATGTCCTCCTCGCGCTGGCTCAACAGCCGGCGCACCAGGCCCTGGAAGGCTTGCGCGACGGGGGCGTAGGGAACCTCGCGCCGGTGTTGGTCGACCTTGCCGGCGAGAAACAGGCCGCGCGGCCCCACCATGGCCCGCTGCAGTTCATGCACGAGGGAGGACTTGCCCACGCCCGAGTAGCCGGCCACCAGCACCCACTCCGGCCGGCCGCCGGCGGCCACCCGCTCGAAGGCGTCCCAGAGCGCCTGGCGCTCGGCTTCCCGGCCGTAGAGCGTTTCGGGCACTAAGAGCCGGTCGGGCACGTCGTGTTCGCCCAGCGCAAAGGGCTCGATACCGCCCTGGGCCTGCCAGCCGGCCAGGCAACGGCGCAAGTCGGCCTCCAGCCCGGCGGCGGTCTGGTAACGCTCCTCGGGCGTCTTGGCCAGCAGCTTCAGCACCAAGGCTGATAGCGCCTCGGGGATACCCCCGGCCCGCTCGGCGGGCGGCACCGGCGGCCGGGCAAGATGGCAGTGGACCCACTCCATAGGCTCTGCGGCCGTAAAGGGCAGCGCCCCCGTCAGTAATTGGTAAAAGATGACCCCCAAGGAATACAGGTCGGCCCGCCCGTCGATCGAGCGGTTCATGCGCCCGGTTTGTTCGGGGGCCAGGTAGGCCAACGTGCCGGCGATGACCTCCGGCGGCTCAGCGGCCGGGCGTTCGCCCCGCAGGGGCGAGGCCAGGCCAAAGCCGGTGAGCCAGGCGTGGCCGCTTGGGGCGTCCACCAGGAGGTGGCCTGGCTTGAGGTCCTTATGGATGAGCCCGCGGCGGTGCAGGCAGCCCAGCGCCGCCGCCGCGCCCAGCGCCAGGGGCAGGAACCGGCCCACCTCCAACGGCGGCCCAAGTAACCGATCCAGGGGCGTACCGCCACCATCTTCGAGCAGCAGCAGGGTGCGGTCCGGCCCGCGCACCAATACGATCGGCCGGGCGGCCCACTCCGGTTCAAGCCGGGAGCGCAAGGCGTATTCGTGCTCCAGGCGCTTGAGGCTCTCGGGCGCGGGGGGGGACGCGACCGGCGTTAGGATCAGGGCCGCGGGTAAATCGTTCGTACCCCGGCTCCGGTAAAGGGCAAACTCCTCGTCCTTCCGGAGCAGATCAAACGCGTCGCCTAAAAGCTTAAGCACTGGGGGGCCTCCTGTCGGCCCGGAGCGCAACTCAGGCGGGCAGCCATCGCCTGAGCCGACCGGTCGCGGCAGCGTAACCTTTTCGGTCACCGATCACAACGGGCGGTTTTCCCGCGTCGAGTGCCCGTTCGTAAAACGCCTCCTGGTTTAATGCCTACGGCGCCATTTCGCTTCAGAGAACGGCCTTTGGCGGCGGTTCCGGCAAGGGGCCGCCGTCTTTGGTAGTGCATCCTGGCAGCTCAAGGCCGCGTTAGAAGGGCCCGCGGGCCGAAAACAGGGCTGTGCGGCTGAAAGTCTTGCAGGCAATCGGCCTACAAAGTACGCGTAAGATCGCTGAAACAGGGACCGGCACACTGCCTTTTCCTGTTCGTCACGCGGCGTGTAAATCACCATCACCCCGGGCGGCATCAAGCCGAAGCTTGAAGAGAAATGGGGCTCTGCCCATCCGCGCACGAGAGCCCAGTGGACGCAACTCAAGGGCAGTGCGAGGTAAATCGTCGGCGCGCCGAACAGGACTCTGCCAAACTCCCTATCCGTGATGAAAATAGAGGCGAGACCGGCAGCAAACTCTTCATCCAGCCGGAGCGAAACCAGATCCGAGCTGCCGACAGGTAAAGGCGATGCTTCGACACCGGGCCACGCGGCAACCTCTTCGATCAGATCACGTAACAGACCATCATCCCCATTGTCATTGACCTGGACATGGAGCGGGCCATGTATGGTCGTAGGTCGCATGCCTCTTCTGACGGGGAAGGTGAGAGCATCGGCAGGCGGATACGCTTCATTGATTGATCTATCCATACATTGTTGTTTTCTGCGTATAATTTGGCGCTGCGCTTTGTCGGTGGAGGGCCTGGTCTGCGGTTCGCCACCCCTTCATAGCGGATGGTCAGCCCTCGCTTGAAGAGGATGCGCGCCGAAGCGTCGTCATCAACCACCGACGCCCGAGCCTTCCGGCCACGCGGTCTCCAGTTGTCATCGTGTCTTAGGGTAACACCTAAGGCGCCGGCAAATCTACTGGACCTTGGGGCAGGTTCATCACGACCTTGGGCCAGAGACGCTGGGCTGTCCGGCCATAGGGGCCCATTGAGCTGCGGGCCAGTTCAGGAGCATGCAGGCTTCGCCAAGCCCTCGAGTTGACGGTGACCCCACTCCTTGCCCCGATCCGGCCTGTGGCTGATCTTTTCCTACCAGCGTTACGCCTACCAGCCCGTATAAGTGGTTTAGGTCCAACGGGCCGGCAGTCGGTTTGATGGCCTGAAGGGCAAAAGGAACTTAGCCCAGGGGTTTACCCCACTGCCATTTAGTTAAGGGCCGGTGGATGGGTGTGGTCCTCGTCCCGCAGGGACGTCTGAGGTTAGGCAGGGACCTCAGTCCCTGTGAAGGCGTTGCCCAGGGGTTGCGTCCCGTCGGGACGCCCGAAAACGTGCGCCAAGCCAAGCGGGCGTCAACGGTTGGGGGAGGTTCGGGCTTTTTGGCGCCGAGGGTCGCGCCGGGTTTGGCCGGCCCCTGGGGAGTCGGAATCCTCCGGGGCAGCGTTTCAGGCGTCCCGTCGGGACGCGATCCGTCTTAAATGCGCCTTCACAGGGACTGAAGTCCCTGCCTAATCTCAGACGTCCCTGCGGGACGAAAGCATCCCCCCTCGCTCCTAACTAAATGGGGCTTTGAAGGTGAGTGTGGCCGAGGTGCGCCGCTTCTTTGTGGCGCTGCTGTGGCCGAAAGTGCGCCGGTTTGCCGCGGTGCTTCATTGGTCCAACTGGCGTCGCTACCACCAAGGCGAAGCGCAGTGCTTTCACGACAAAACCCGGCACCCCTTGCACTATCTACAACTGAAATACTAAGGCGCTTCCTGCGCGAGGAGCCTCATAAGCGCCTCGGCTGCAGGGGTGGAGGATGCGGGATTCTACCCTGTAGTAAGACGGTCATCCACAATTGAAAACGGCTGCCAGTTAGAGAGTTTTTCAAAGGTGGCTCCCAGCCGCTTCAACTCATCCTCGACGAGGAACGGCACAACACCAGTGAGGTGTACTTCTTCTTCCTCGTCGTCGGTAAAGCCAGTCACGCGGTTACCTTTCACGATCGGCCCGCCCTTGTAGGCGACTCGATTAAGCACACCAGGCGAGTGGCAGACCAAAGCCACCGCTTTGCCGGAATTGTAGAAGGACTCGATCGATGAGATGGAGTCGGTGCTTTCAGCCAGATCCCACATGGGGCCGTGTCCGCCCACATAGAACACCGTGTCGAAATCCTCTGCTTTCATATCAGCCAGTCTGACCGTCTGCGCAAGGGCGCTTTGTGCCGCCGGGTCCTGCTTAAATCGCGCCATCGCCGGGGTCTGATTTTCTGGCAAATCACTCTTCGGATCGATCGGCGGCTGACCGCCTTTCGATGAGGCGAGCGTCAGCTGAACACCGTCTTCCCTGAAGATAAAGTAAGGGGCAGCGAATTCCTCAAGCCAGAAGCCAGTCTTGCGGCCCGTGTTACCGAGTTGATCGTGTGATGTTAGCACCATCAGTATTTTTATACTCATTCTCCTTTGTTTTTCTTGTGCGGATCTCCTGGTCCCGCCGCGTGGCCCAGTTGGCGCCCAGGCCTTCGTTGTGGGCGACCGCATCCTGGACGATGAGGGCCTGCAAGCGGTCCGGGTGAGCAAGCGCCATGCGAAATCCGGCCGGACCGCCGTAATCCTGCATGTAGAGCGTGTAGTGCGACAGACCGATTGCCTGGGTGAAGCCGTTCATCACGGAGGCGATGCGATCGAAGGTGTAGTCAAAGTGCTTCGGGTCGGGCCGGTCGCTGTGCCCGAAGCCCGGATAGGACGGTGCAACGAGACGGTAGTTATCTGCGAGCCGCGTCAGCAGGGGATGAAACATCCGCGAGGACGAAGGCAAGCGGTGCAGTAAGAGAATGGTGGGCGGGTCTTCCGCCCCTGCCTCGCGGTAGAAAATGGAAAGCTCATCTACCTTTACCGTGCGATAAAAGATGGGGTCTTCCATGAGACGGCCCTTTCCTTGCGCTTGGGCCTGCCATTGGATTGATGCGAACATCACAGAGTCCACCAACGCCAGGGTGCATAACACTTTTTCGCGCTTCGCCATGGTGGGTTGCTTCTCTTGTTTGAGTTAAGGCATGGCCTTTTTCGAATGGCTCCTTTTGTTCAACGTCCAACGCTTCGCCTCGGTTGCTTACTGCGGATTAGATCTCTCACAGGCCAGGGCGGCCTGGCCGGCCCAGAGGGCGACGCCCGATTGTTGTCTCGACCCCACGTCTGTCCGGTTACGAGGAGTTTAATGATCGATTAGCGCCTTAACGACAGGAGCTTGCGATTGAAAAAGGATGTGAGCGACTTGGAGCCTGATCCCTTATTCTCGAGGCGTGTTC
>Ga0213876_10000925_pt1 | contig 19408 bp, 15 predicted proteins | sample BarmaccomBMRX_R9_FD_160113 | JGI IMG/M metagenome (GOLD analysis project Ga0213876, IMG submission 160113) | Root-associated microbial communities from Barbacenia macrantha in rupestrian grasslands, the National Park of Serra do Cipo, Brazil - RX_R9 | ecosystem: Host-associated > Plants > Roots... | reverse complement strand
CGTTTCCCGGCTACTGGCCGGCGCTGGCCCGCCGGCCTTGACCCCAGAGGAAATAGCGGGCGGTGGCCTGCACCTGAATGCCCCAACCTAAGCTGTCCAGCTGATGGGTCAGGGCCGCCGGCTCATAAAAGGCTTTGTAAATCTCAAAGCAGCGCCCGTCATTCAGCTTGCGCGTCAGGGTGGGTTGATCTTCGTGATCGGGCAGCAGGTGGTCACGCGCCGTTGACGTGGGTTCGCGGCGGCTATCGATGAAAAAGACGCGGCCGCCCGGGCGCAGGCAGCGGCTTACCAGTCGCCAAAAAGCGCGGAACCGTTCGCGGGGCACGTGCGACAACCAAAAGGCGAAAAACACGACGTCAAACCGCTCCGGCAGGTCAGGCCGCCACGTGAAGAGGTCGGCCAGGACGTACTCCACGCGGGGGTCAGCCTTCGATCGATCCCGGTTAAGGGCGAGCGCTTCCGGGGCAGCGTCAACGGCCACCACACGGGAGGCGTGCGGCAAAAGCCGTTCGGTCCAGAGCCCCGTACCGCAGGCCAGTTCCAGCACCCGGCCGCCCGGTGTAAAACGGTCGAGGGCGGCTCGCACCTGATCGACCTCGGCAGACCAGTCTTCATTCGCAATGGCGCCCCGGTCATAACGGCCCCGGCGCAGAAACCATTCGTCATATTCGCCGGCGCGCGCTCGGTAATATTCGATCTGCCGGCGAATGAGGTCTGCACTCATGGAATGCCACGAGTAAATGCCACAAGCGGAAAAATGCCGCAAATGCCACGAATGGAGGAACCCAGTAATCTCTTCGTCCCCTGTGGAAGGGGGCCGCCCTTAAAATGCCACAAATAGAGGTCCCCTATTTGTGGCATTTTTCCGCTTGCGGCATTCGTGGCATTTGCCTGTCGCCGTCAGCTGCAGCCTTGCGAGGTGCCGCAATCCGTGCAAACGCCGCACGCGCCGGCCCGGATCACTTTGTTGCTGCCGCAATTGGAGCAGGTGACGTCCATGTACATGTTGCCCAGCGCTTCCCGGACCCGTTCCGCGTGCGTTTCAGCGTGGCCGTGGCCGTTAGTCAGCATTTGCGGCGTGCCTTCGGAATTCGCCCGGCTGGTGATCACGTCGATGATCTCTTTTTCCGCCGTGCGCGACAGTTCCGATACCGGGCGATTGACCGCCCTGCGCTCGATCTCATGAATCTCCTTCATCGGGAGATCGGGCTGGGAACGGTTCGGACTGGTGGCTTCCTTATAGCCCTTGATAAACTGGCAACCCAGCCAGCGGAACACGTAATCGGTGATGCTGGTGGCGTTTCGAATATCCGGATTTTTCGTGAAACCGCTCGGTTCGAAGCGTTGGTAAGCGAATTTCTTGACGAGGCTTTCCAGGGGCACGCCGTACTGGAGCGCCAGGGAAGTCAGGGTCGCCACGGTATCCATCAGGCCGCCGATGGTGCTGCCCTCTTTGGCCATCTGGATGAACAATTCACCCGGCTGGCCGTTTTCGTAGAGACCGACGGTGATGTAACCCTCATGCCCGGCGATCTCGAACTTATGCGTCAGCGAAACCCGGGTGTCGGGCATCCGATTGCGCAGAGGCTGGTTGGCCTTCAGCCGCAATGCTTCAATTTGCTGTTCGAGCTCGACGACTCGCGCCTTGAGGCCTGCCACTTCGGCGTGCTCGGCCGCGACGGCTTCCTGCACGGCTATCGCGTCGTCCACTCCCATGTCCTTGGTCTTTTTGGTGTTGAGCGGTGCGGAGCGCTTCGAGCCGTCACGATAAATGGCGATCGCTTTGAGCCCCATCCGCCAGCCCTCGATGTAAGTGTTCATGATCTCTTCCACCGTGGCTTCACTCGGCAGGTTCACGGTTTTGGAGATTGCCCCGCTTAGGAATGGTTGGCAGGCCGCCATCATCCGCAGGTGACCGAGGTAATGCAGGCTGCGTTTGCCTTTGAAGGGCTTGAACGCGCAATCAAAGACGGGCAGGTGTTCGGGCTTCAGGCCGCTGCGAACGACCTCGTTCGTCTCCGGCACCGCGACGTCTTCGATCGTATCGTGCTCATTGATGTGCGCGAGAATCTTTTCGATTTCGGTCTCCGCATAACCGAGCGCGACCAGGGCCGGACGCACGGTCTGGTTGACGATCTTGAGCATGCCGCCGCCCGCCAGCAGCTTGTACTTGACCAGCGCGATGTCCGGTTCGATGCCGGTGGTGTCGCAATCCATCAGAAACCCGATCGTACCGGTCGGCGCCAGAACCGTGACCTGGGCATTTCGGAAACCATGCGCCGAGCCGGCCTCCATGGCCTCATCCCAAACGGCGGCTGCTTCCGCCTTCAGCGAGCTGAAGGCGGGCACGTCCTCGATCCGGTCGCAATGCTGGCGGTGCAACCGAATCACTTCGAGCATGGAGTCGATATTATCTTCGCGCAACGGGTTCGGCACCCCGCAGGCCCGGGCATCCTCGTAACCCGGGAAAGGCCCGATCTCCCGGGCAATCCGCGCGCTGTGGAGGTAGGCCTGCCCCGTCATGAGGGCGGTGATGCTGCCGGCCAAAGCACGCGCTTCATCCGAATCGTACCCGAATCCATAGCTCATGACCAAGGCGCCCAGGTTGGCGAACCCGAGCCCCAGGGTACGAAAGATGTGGGAGTTTTCGGCGATTTCTTTGGTTGGATAACTGGCGTTATCAACCAGAATTTCCTGGGCCGTGATGAAGATCCGCACGGCGGCGCGGAATCGCTCAACGTTAAAGGCGCCGTCAGCGTCCTTGAATTTGAGCAGGTTCAACGAGGCGAGGTTGCAGGCGGTGTTGTCGAGAAAGAGGTATTCGGAGCAGGGGTTCGTGGAATTTTGCCGGGCAGTACCTTTGCAGGTGTGCCACCGGTGAATCGTCGTGTCGAACTGCATGCCGGGGTCGCCGCAGACGTGGGTGCCTTCCGCGATTTTTTGCAGCAGCGCGCGTGCGTCCTTTTGCTCGCACGGCTTTCCGTCCAGGACCCGGCGCGTCCACCATTCCTTACCCTCGATGGCAGCCTGCATGAACGCGTCGCTCACCCTGATCGAGAGATTCTCGTTCTGGTACATGATCGAGCCATAGGCTTCGCCGTTATAGCTGCCGTCGTAACCTTGTTCGATCAGCGCCCAGGCCTTCTTTTCTTCCTTGGTCTTGGCCTCGATAAATTCCTCGATGTCCGGGTGCCAGTCCTTAAGCGTGTTCATCTTGGCGGCCCGGCGGGTTTTGCCGCCGCTTTTGACCACGTTGGCCACCTGATCGTAAACCCTCAAAAAGGACAAAGGACCGCTCGGCTTGCCACCGCCGCTCAGTTTTTCGCGGGTGCTGCGCAAGGTCGAGAGGTCGCTGCCGGTTCCGCTGCCGTATTTAAACAGCATGGCCTCGCTGGTAGCCAGGCGCATGATGTCTTCCATCGTGTCGCCGACCGACTGGATAAAACACGCCGACGCCTGCGGGTGAACGTATTGGCTCGACGCGCGTTCCGCCCCCCCGGTGGCGCGGTTGTAATGGAAATTGCCCCGGCCGCCGCTTTCTCCGATCCGGTATTGTTGGTAAAGGCCGACATTAAACCAAGCCGGGCTGTTGAAAGCGCCGTGCTGGTTCAGGCACAGCCAGCTTAGCTCGGCGTAAAAAACCTCCGCCGCTTGTGCATCCGCAAAATAACCGTCCTGCAGGCCCCAATCCGCGATCGTGCGCGTAACCCGGTGCACCAGTTGTCGCACCGAACTTTCCCGCCCGCCGCGGTAAGGATCCGCTCCGTTGGCGATGTCTCCATAAAAATATTTGGAGACCGCGATCTTGGTCGCCAAGGCGCTCCATGCCTTGGGCACTTCCACGTTTTCCTGCCGGAAGATCACTTTACCGCTGTCCTCGGTAATCTCCGCGGTGCGACGTTCCCATTCGATTTCCTCAAAGGGCGAAATCTCTTCACGGCTAAAAACTCGGTCGAACTTTAGCCCATTCGGTTTCGACACCCGCCTTTGTCGTCCACGCACCTTCAGATCCTCCGTCCGTATGCCTGCTTTCAGTTTGATCATTTGTGGGCCTGCTAACGCTTCATGTTAATAAGATGTTGGTAACCCTCGACGCCCGTCGAATAACCTGTGCACAGATGGTGAATTGCTGTGAACAACCACGATATATTGCACATCTTCGATCCATTTGGCTCATTAGACCACAATATCTTGTGGCCATCAAGCATATAAACGTTTTTGGCGAACCGGCAGGATGGCTCGATCACAAAAAATTTTTTCGACAGCGAGACGGCTCCCGGGATGGCCCGCGAGAGAAAGGGTGTCCCCGCCGCGGCGGGTCAGGATGCTCGGCATCGGTCGACGGTTCACTTCGCTTTATCGACAGGCCGAGGGGCACGTTCAGCGGAGATGGGCCGGACGCCCCCCGCCTTTTGGGGTGCCCGTTGCCCTTGAATGAATGGCCGTGGGAAAGTGGCCGCGGGGAAAGCCCTGGACTACGACCCTGCGCGTATCCGGGGCTGAAAACGCACCCGCGATGCGTCACCCGTTACCGTCATCAAGCCGTGCGCCAGCCTCAGTGCACTGAGGCAGTCTGTACGCCCGGGCGTGAACGCTCAATCGCTTTTGGCGGGTTCGAGGCGGTCTGCAGGGCAGTGGCTTGTGGGGGAGCGGTCTGCGGGGAAGTGGTTTGTATCCCTGAACGTCCCGCACTGACTTTTGCGATCGCCGCAACGGTGGTTCTCGCCAAAGCCTCTTTGACCTCTCCCTGCACCGCCCTAACCGCCTGTGCCATCGGCTTCGACACAATCGCGACGTCAGTACCGATGTTCAGCCAGCCGTAAACTTCGATCACATCGGCCGAACGCATCCGGATGCATCCGAAACTGGCTTTCCGGCCTAAAAACGTTTCCTGGGGGGTGCCGTGAATGTATATACAGCGCTGGTAAGCGCGCTTGTTGGCGAACTCCAGCCCGCGCAGCCAGATGATTCGGCTCACGATCGGATCGCGACCCGGCGCGTTGGGGGAAAGCACTTCACCGGTCAGCTGGCGTGATTTAAAGACGGCCCCGGCCGGAGCGTTGCCGCCGATCTTGTGGGCCACTTCGAGGCGTCCGAGCGGCGTTTGCCAACTCCCCCAGGAATCCCCTTCCCCGTAACGCGAGGTCGAGATCTTATAGGAACGCGAAACCTTGCCGTTAACCAGGACCGCGAGCCTCTGGTCCGGAATGCTGATAAGCACCCGCACGTCCGGTGCCGGGGTGACGGCCGGCGCTGCGGTGGCGGCGGTTGGAACCTGAGCGGCTGGTGGCGGCGGAGCGGCGGAGGTATGGGCCGGAACCGTTTTTCCCGCCGGATTCTGGCCGAACCCTCCGGCCGCCAAAGCCAGACCAACCCCCAGAACAGCCGTTGCTCTCCTGACCATGGTTTAAGCCACCGAAATGTCCCGACTTCCCCAGCTTAAACGGCCGATCCGTTGCCAGATCGAGCTGAGCGCCACATATGCAAACCCAATCTGAAAAAGCATGAGGAAGGGTACTGACAGAAATTCGCTGTTCTGCAAAGCCCTAAAGACGAAGTAGGTAAAATAAATTGCAAATAAAAGCTCGACAACCGGAATAATAGTTCGAAGCGCGGAGTAGCGGCTGTTGCGCCAACGGTCCCCTTTTTCCTGGACGCCGTACTTGGGGGTGCGGGTGAACTCGGAACGCCGGTTGAAGATCGCCTCGAGCACGGCCCGGGCGTTGTTGATGGAGACACCGATGCTGAGCGCAAGCACGAAGGGAAAAAACCAGATTTCCCGTTTCCATTCGCGCGGGTAAAGTTCCCGTTGCGCGCAGAGGTAAAACACCGCGACCGAAAACGTGGTCGCGACAAAAATCGGCAGGTCGACCAGTACGGCGCGCATCCAGCCGCTGTTCGGCGCCGCGCTGCTCGGCGCCGGATGGAGAAGCACGCAAAGAAACGCCAACAGCAGGTACGCGAAATTGGAGGTCAGATGGGCCGTTGCCTCCAGCTTGATGTAGAACGGCAGCCGGCTTTTCCAGATCCTCGGCAAAACTTTTTTACAAGTCTGGATGGAGCCTTTGGTCCAACGGTGCTGCTGCGATTTAAAGCCGTCGATATCGACCGGTAATTCGGCCGGGGTGACGATGTCGGCGAGGAACACGAATTTCCAGCCGCGCAATTGAGCCCGGTAACTAAGGTCGAGATCTTCAGTAAGTGTGTCGTGCTGCCATCCTCCGGCTTCGACGATGCAGCTTTTACGCCACAAGCCCGCGGTACCGTTGAAATTGAAGAACCGGCCGGTGCGGCTCCTGGCGGTTTGTTCGAGCACCAGGTGTCCATCGAGAAGGATGGCCTGGGCGCGGGTCAGCCACGAAAACCCGCGGTTGATGTGTCCCCAGCGGGTTTGGATCATGCCGATCTGGGAATCGGTAAAATGGTGAATGACGTGCTTAAGGATATTGCGGGGCGGCACGAAATCGGCATCCAGGATAAACAGAAATTCGCCCTTGGCATGGCGCAATCCGTAATCGAGGGCGCCCGCCTTGTAGCCGGTGCGGCGGGAGCGGCGCAACACGACGGCATCGAAACCGGCAGCCCGCAAGCGCGCGACCTCGCGCGTAACCAAATCGCGGGTTTCGTCCGTTGAATCGTCGAGCACCTGGATTTCGAGCAATTCCAGGGGGTAATCCAGGTTGCTGACGGCGCGGAGCAGACGCTCGACGACGTAAACTTCGTTGTAGATCGGGAGCTGGACCGTAACGCGCGGAAGCTTGGTAAAACAGTTCCCTGCAGCGGGCGCGCGGTGCCGGTTACGGAAGTAAAGGTACAAAATGAAATAACGGTGAATGCCGTAGGCCGACAGGCCTAAGACCACCGTGAAATAGCAGATCGTCCAAAGAATTGTACTGACATATCCAGGCATGATGTGAGTGATGGTCAGAGGTTAAGGCCAGACAATCTGCGCGTCATGATGCTCGTTTGAGGGTGAGCGTCAAGTGGAAATCCTTGACAGAACTACCTCAGCAAGGCTCGCTTACGCCTCAGGATCATGCAGATGAAGCGGCCTGCAACCGGTGTTTTTCGCGGCGCCTCGGGCTTCATGGCGGCAGTGCTGCTGTGCCATGCGGTTTCGCTCCCGGCCGACGTCGACCCTTCGTTGCGAGACGACCCGCAGTACCGGGAGGAGTTGGGCGTTAACGGTTTCACCGCTCCGTCGATCGCGGATATTTTCCGGGACCTTGATTTGTTGAAACCGATCCCGATGGCCAAGGTGGAGCGAACGCCCCAGCCGCTTAATTCGGACGACCGGACCCGGTACGCCTTGAGTTTCGGGGTGCTTATCGCGGACGGCTTTCTGGACGTGGAACGTCAGGACGGCACGGGCGTGGACCTGCTGGGACGTGAACTGTTGCGCCGCGCGAAAGGTTTAGGGGTTGCGCAACGGGTGAGCCGGCATTGCCAACGGCTGCTGGAAGCGGCCAAACAAGGGGCCTGGGAGCAGCTGCGCAAGGAACTGGTCCTGACCCAGCAGGACGTCGAGGATGCAATGCTGAGCCTTCGGGATGAGCAGGTCGCCCATTTGCTGAGTCTGGGCGGCTGGATCCGGGGCCTGGAGATCGCGGCGGCGTGCGTGACCGAGACGTATTCGGCGGAGCGCGCCCGGCTGCTGAAGCGGTTGGACCTGCTTGACTACTTTCTGGAACGGCTCAGGGATTTGAGCCCGCGCCTGCGTAAACGGCCCCTGATCACATCGCTGACGCAACGCCTGCAGCAGATCCGGCCGCTCCTCACGCGGGACGGGCTGCTCTCGCCTGCGGACGCGAAAGTTCTCTACGCCGAGGCCAAGGGCGCGGTAGACGAAATCGAAGGCCAAACCGCCACGGGCCAGGTAATGCGCGGCAGCCAGGAACGGTAGCTAACCGGCGCTCCGCCAACGATCACGCGGACACAGGTCACGGTCCGGCGAAAATAAAATTACTTTTTTCATTGATGTTATCATCGTGTCGCCTGTATTCATAACACGTCAATGAAAAGTTATATATATGCCCGGTACGGGTCGAGGCCTGTGCCCGCCCGCCGTCACCGATCACGCCCCCATCCAACGACCCGCCGGAATCGCCCTTCGAGCGGTCCTGCCTATGAGCAGCCGTAGCAAGCGGGACGCGCCGCCGCCTCCCGGGATGGTGGAGGCGGTCAACCAGATGTTCCGCCAGCTCGAAGCGCTGGCTCCGGATCCGAACGTCGCCGGGATTTGTCCCGAACTGCCCGGCATCGTGCTTCAGCGGATCAAGGGCCAGGCGCTCGATCCCCAGGACAAACGGTACCTTGACGCCATCACCGGTTACCAATCGGCGCATGACGATTTCATGAAGGCGCTGGTGGCGCATCCGATCGGCCGGGCGCTGGCCCTGCTGGCGGTCGGGCCCGACGGCGTCGCCCTGATGGAGGCGGGGCGCACGCCCAACACCGTGACCGGGATTTCCCACGCGGATCCCAGGCGTCCGGCCCGCAGTTCGCGCCAGGCGTACAACTGTCATCACGTCATTCCGAAAAGCGTGTCGCTGGCCCGAGGGCAAAACATTAATCATCCAGGTAATCTGGTCGTGGCCAAGACCCTGAGGCGCGGCCGGGACCAGAGCGAGAATCCGCACCATTTCTGGCACGGGCTGCTCCTGCATCCGCAGCTTCATCGTGCGCCGCCGCACGAAATTCCCATCTATGTGGTCCGGCCGCTCTTCCCGTTCTACCCCCCGGCCAACGACGGTTTCCGCTCGGTTGAAGAGCTGCGCGCAAAGTTAAAGCAACTCGGCGCGCCTCCCCTGCCGGAAACGTGGGAGAAACGCATCCTGGCATTTTCGGCGGCGACCCGCCACCGGCCGTACCGGGTTCCGGAGCGATACCAACGGATCACGCAGATGTTCGGAGATCTTTTTACCTCGGAGAAGCGGGACGACGCCGCCCAACTGGCGGCGCGTGCGGATCTCGCCAACCGGGCAGCGGCCTACGCGGCGGAATTCCTTCCGGCCGGCGCCTACCTTAACGGCAATCAACTTCCAACCGATCACCAACCCAAGCACCAAGTCCCGGTCGTCGACATCGATATAGACCTGTCCCCGGTAGCCAAAGCCTCGAAAACTCCGGCTCGGCGCCAGGCGACCAGCCGTGCCCAGGCCAAGGCCAGGGCCCCGAAACCGCAGTCAACCCGGACGCCCGGAGTCAAGATTTAGCTTATGCCTACCACTTACGATTACCTTAAAGAACTGAGCGATTTATTCGTCGCTGACCTGCACACTTCCCAGTACTACCGCAACCTTCCACTGGAAGAACGGGCCGGTGTGGATCAGCGGCTTGCCCGGGACGCGGCGGAAGGCTCTCTGCCGCTGGTGCCGGGTGCCGCCGAAGCGGACCTGGGCCTGCTGGATGAAGCCATCGCCGAGTGGCTCGGCGTCGAAATGCCGGAATGCGTCAAAGCCCTCCTCCGGCAGGTGGACGGCTTTGTGGAGAACGGCACCACCTTGTACTCCGTGGACCCGGAGCTGCTGAAGGAAACCGACGGGTGGCGTCCGGGCATGGCCGGGCAGAACCAGATGTTTTGGATCGAGTTTCCTGAACTCAGCCATCGCTGGCTGCTGGTCGGTGATAACGAGCTGAGCTTCTTCGCTTATGACCTGGTTCGAGGCGAGTTCTGGGCGCTTGACCGGTACGGGCTCGACCAGCAACACCAGTTCGCTGACGGTGACGACCTGCTGCGTTTTATGCTTCGCACGGCGTTGCGGTTTAAAGATTAAATCATCCGCAGAACACACAGAAAGGAGAAAACGTCCACAGATTACACAGATTGACACAGATAAAGGGCACACGGCGCCCGCAGCGGGGGTGGCGGGCACAACGACTGAGTTCGCACGGCGAGCACGGCGGGAAGACATAATTACCCAGCAGCCGACGTTCGGCCCCGAATTCGGCTCCCGGCAAGGATTACGCCGTCTTTGCCCCGGAGCGGCGGTAAGCCTGGAACTTTAATGCCGAGTACGCTCGCCGCTCCGGGGCAAAGACGGCGTAGATTCCCGGCGTGCCTGCCCGGCCGCCCCCACTGCCGGCATTCCTTTTCCCGCCGTGTTCGCCGTGGTCCGCCGTGTTCGCCGTGTGAGCTCTGTCGCCGTGGTCGCCGTGTGACGGGGTTGCAAAAGGCCGCAGGAGAGGGTCACGTTGGGCATGGGGGCAGCGGATCAGCCTTTGGATGGTTGCTGGCTGGCTTGTTACGGCACACTGCGGCGCCGAAGCCTGTATGCCCGGACGAATCACACGGCCACGGGCCGGTTGCAGTTCTGGGGTTACGGCCTGGTTTGCGGCAGGTTGCGCTGGCAGCGGGCTTACCCGGCCCTGGTGAGCGAACCCGGGCTGGTCCGCGTGGAAATTTACCGGATTAACGATCCGGCGGCGTTCACCTGGCTGGATGCGTACGAAGGTTACATTCCGGGCCGGCCGGCGCGCAGTTTGTTTTTGCGCCGGTTGACACCGCTGCACCACCCCCGGCTGCGGGTCTGGGTTTACCACCTTAATACTGCTTTGAAACTTTTCGGGCCGCCCGGCGACGTGCCCCCGATGGCGGAGGTGCGAGAGGCGCGTCGCTGGATTTCTTTCGGATAAAACCTTGATTCCCGCGTTTTTCCCGCAATGTGTATCCAGGCGGCGCGCAGCCGGGGTTGTCCCTACCGGCTTGAGCGCTGCGCGGACAAGGCAATACTGCGCGGTACATGGAACGCTTTTTTAAATTCATCACTCACGAAGGACCGTGCTTTGTTCGCGTCAGCGAGTTGAAGGCGATCTACTGCGCGGGTCCCACCGTCGTCAGAATTCTGTTTGATGGGTTACAGGTGAAGCTCGATGTGCCGAACGGAGACAGCGCAAACCTGGCTCAACGTATTTTGGCCTACGTTCAGGACCCGAAACACGTGGGGATTGCAATCGGACCTGATCCCTCGGGAGCGCAGCGAATTTCGGTGGAGCTTCCCTGACGCGGCCTAAGAAGAATTAAGAAACGCCTGGCGGGGCGGAAACGCCTGCATCCGGCGAGGCTCGAACTCACAACCTTCGGCTCCGGAGGCCGTAGAATTCCTTGGGCAAAATCCCTGTCCCGCACTGTTCCCGGAGTTTTCCGGATCGTGCGCTAAAGCCCGTCCTTCCCCGGTTGATTATTCGCTTACCGGTTGCTCCTGGTTGATAACGTGTGATAATGCTCAGGGAGTCTTCCTAAGACGAGCATGGCCATCAGAGGGCAGAATCGGTCTCTTAAGACGCCAGCCGTGGAATGTTACGCCACCATCATGGCGGAAAAGCAGCGCTCTAAGCATGAAATTTGGCGCATGGCGCCCTCCAGGGCAGAGCGTGAGGCTTGCATGGTACCCTCCCGAAGCGCTTTGGTGCGTCTCCCGTGTAGAGCGTGGTAACCGACCAACTTGCGGTTGATCGCTTCGTTCCGATTTATCGAGCCTTGGGGACGGCAGGCACTCATTTCGTCATTATCGGAGGGCAAGCCTGCGCACTCTGGGCAAAGCAGTATGATGAGGGAAACCCGTCTTTCGATGCCTTTCGTCCCTATGTGACGAAGGATCTTGATCTTTGCGCGACCGGGAAAAACAGCGTTGCCGTCGCGGCTAAAGCCCTGGATTTGCCTCCGCATTACGCGCCTAAGGGGTCGGCCAGCCCGGAAATGGGCGTGTTGAGATACCTCATCGACGGTCGTCCGGTTCCCATCCAGATCCTTTGGAAAGGATACCACGTCACCGCCAAGGAAATTATCGAGAGAGAGCAGCGATACCTTTGGAAGGACTACGGCTTGGAGCTTGCGGTGATGCATCCGATTCATTGCCTTGAGGATAAAGCGGCTGCCCTATGCGGTCTCAACCAAACGGGGCGGCAAGACAGAAAGCACTTGCGGATGGCTCTCCGATTCGTGCCGCTATTCATTACCGAACGTCTGACCGACTCTGCGCCGAGGCAAATCCTCGGCATGTGCCAACGACTGATGCAAATCGCCGAAGGGGAAATCGGGCTAAAATGCTATCTCAACCACAGGCTTTGCGTGGAGAAGGCCATTCCCGTTAAAGAACTGAGAGCGAGCGGAGTCGGCAGCCTTCAGAACTTCGTGGCCAAGGAATATAAGCGACGTCTTACCAATCTTCGAGAGCTTCGAAAGGGTTCGCGTCGCGATCACTGATCACGCGCCACACACCTCGCGCGTTGCTCTCCATAGCGTTTGCATGCGCGCTTTTCGCATTTGGTTGCTCGCCGCGAAAACCTTCTGGAGCAACGACGCGATAGTATCGGCCCTTAAAGGGAGGCTTTTTTCCCGCCTTCGATAGCAGAAAACGCTAACAGGAAGCCGGCCGATTTTCCCACACGTTTGTGCGATACTCGAAGAACGTGCGTTTCCTGCGTACCGTTTCTCCCTCGAAAACGCCTGCATCCGGCGAGGCTCGAACTCACAACCTTCGGCTCCGGAGGCCGACGCTCTATCCAGTTGAGCTACGGATGCCTGACGGGGCCAAGTTTAAGTTTGCCGGGTACCGGCGTCAACCCGGCCCAAGCAGATTTCCTCGGGGATCAGCCGATCTTCCGGCCGCACCGGGCTAACGGGTTGGCGCAAACGAATGCCGCCAACCCGCGTTTGCGTTCCGGCACGAATCGCGTTTCCTAACGGTCACGAGGATGATCATGGCAGGCAAACCACGGATTTTTATTGATGGTGAAAGCGGGACGACGGGGCTCCAGATCCGCACGCGGCTTGAAGGTCGCTCGGACCTTGCCGTGGTCAGCATCGATCCGGCACGGCGCAAGGATGCCGATGAGCGAAGGCGGCTGCTCAACCAGATAGACCTGGCGGTGCTCTGCCTTCCTGACCAGGCCGCCCGGGAAGCGGTGGCAATGATCGAGAATCCCGAGGTCAAAGTCCTCGACGCCAGCACGGCTCACCGGGTTGACCCTGACTGGGTTTACGGGTTTCCGGAGATGAGCCCGGAACAGGCATCTTTGATTCGCGGCGCGAAGCGCGTGGCCAACCCCGGTTGCTATGCCACCGGAGCGATTGCGTTACTCAGACCGTTGGTTCTCGAGGGACTCATGCGTTCGGATTACCCGGCCAGCATCCATGCCGTCCAGGGATACAGCGGGGGCGGGCGCCAAATGATCGAGTCATTCGAGGCGGACGGTCCGAACCGGGTTCGGGATCCCTACCGTCTTTATTCGCTGCAGCTGGCGCATAAGCATTTACCCGAAATCCAGCGCTACAGCGGGCTTTCGTCGCCTCCCCTCTTTTGGCCCGCGGTAGGCCGGTGGTTTCAGGGGATGCTGGTACAAGTGCCGTTGCACTTCGGTATGCTTCCGAAGACGGCAACTGCAGAGAGCGTGGTCGCCGTTTACCGGCGGTATTACGAAGGTTGTGAGTACATCCGGGTGATGGATCTGCAGGAAAAGCCGCCCGCCGCCCTGGCTCCGGAAGCCTGGAATGGAACCAACGTGCTCGAGCTTTGGGTTTTTGCGAATCCGGAACTCGGCCAAGCACTCCTGGTCGCACGCGGGGACAACCTTGGTAAAGGTGCGTCCGGGGCGGCGGTGCAGAACCTGGACCTGATGCTCGGGCTGACGGCAGGCGCGCCGTACACGCTGGCGCGGCAAGGGGCGGCGATGGTGGGGTGAGTAGGGTAGACGCGGGCTGGGCCGAGATGATGCTGATGCAACGAGGGTAAGAGCCGCCTCGGGCGTCGTCTCCCCCTTGAGTTTTCCCGGCCGGGTCCGGGTTGCCCCGTGACCCGGCAATCCCGGACGGATCCCGCGGTTTGAGGCTTGCGCGGGGCTGGTCCTTAGTATTTGAAAGAGGGCTTGCGTGCGAAGGTAAGGTCTATGTTCGATCCGGTGCGAAAACTGCATTTCCTGGGGGTATGCGGCACGGCCATGGGCGCGGTTGCCGCTGCGCTTCGGGATCGCGGTTACGAGGTCACCGGCTCAGATGAAAATGTCTATCCGCCGATGTCGACGTTCCTGGAGTCCAGGGGTGTGCACCTGCTGGAAGGCTACCGCGCCGGAAATGTAGCGGAAGACGTTGACCTGGTGGTGGTCGGCAACGCGATCACCCGGGGTAACCCCGAGATCGAGGCGGTGCTGAACCGCAGGCTGCTTTACCGTTCCCTGCCTGAGACGCTGAAAGACTTTTTTCTCCGGAAACGCCGCAACGTCGTGGTGACGGGCACCCATGGCAAAACGACGACGACGGCCCTGATCGCCTGGATCTTCCGTCAGGCTGGGCGGGATCCGAGCTTCCTGATCGGCGGTATCGCGAAGGACCTGGGACAAGGGGCGTTTTTCTCGGAGTCCGAGCACTTCATTCTGGAAGGCGACGAGTACGACACGGCCTTCTTCGATAAACGGTCAAAGTTCCTGCATTACCTGCCCGAGTGCCTCGTGATCAACAACATCGAATTCGATCACGCCGACATCTTTCATGACCTTGACGAGATCAAGTTAAGCTTTCGACGGCTGGTGAACATCGTGCCGAGCGCCGGGTCCATCTGGATCAACGCCGACGATCCGAACTGTGCCGAGGTGACCCGAGCCGCCCTTGCGCCCGTCGAGAGCGTCGGGTTTGCCGTGGGGGCGATGCACCGGATCGAGGGGGCCCGTTTCGAGCGAGGCGTCACGCGGTTCCGGGTCGGCAAGGTGGATTTTGAACTGCAGCTGATGGGAGAATTCAACGTGCGGAATGCGGCGATGGCGGTTGCCGTTGCGCGCGCTTATGGTTTAAGCGGCGCGGAAATCCAGCAGGGGCTGGCGTCGTTCACGGGCGTTGCGCGCCGTCAGGAAATCCGGGGCGAAGTCAACGGGATCAAAGTAATCGACGATTTCGGCCATCACCCGACGGCCGTTCGCGAGACGTTGTCGGGCTTGCGGCAGCGTTTTCCGGACCAGCGCATCTGGGCGATTTTTGAACCGCGATCGAACACGACGCGCCGGGCGGTGTTTCAAAACGCGTTACCCAGCGCCCTGCGACTGGCCGACGGCGTGATTCTGGCTCAGGTGGCAAAGGTTGACCAGTTGCCACCGGATGACCGCCTCGACCCTTTGAAGGTGGTAGATGCCATCGCCGCGAACGGCATTCCGGCGTTCTACGAACCGGACGTCGACAACATCGTGACGCGGCTGAAGCCCCTTGCCCGTCCGGGAGACCTCATTGTCGTCTTCAGCAACGGGAGCTTTCACGGCCTTCACCAACGTTTGCTGGCAGAGTTGTCCGTATGAACTATGATTTTCACGCGCATCGCGTTCACGACTACGCGCACCTCGTCCAGCGCTGGCGAAAGGTTTGCCGGGCAGCGCGTTTGAGGTGCGAAGTGTTCAGCAGCGCGGGCGGGTTCGAACTCATCTACGCGCGGTCGCCCCGGCTCACCAAGGTCGGCGGGAAAGGTATTTACCTGTCGGCCGGTATCCACGGCGATGAAGCGGCGGGATCTGAAGCGCTCTTGTTCTGGGCTGAGTTGCACGCGCCGATTCTCAAGGAGCTGCCGTTGTTGTTGTTCCCTTGCTTGAATCCGTGGGGACTCGTTCGCAACCAGCGCTTCGACTCTGAGGGCCGTGACCTGAACCGCTGCTATCACCTGGACGACCCGCCGCAGATCAAACACCAGAAAGAAATTATCACGGGATGCAGGTTCTCCTTGTCGCTCTGCCTCCATGAGGATTACGACGCCCAGGGGGTTTACCTCTACGAGGTCAAGAAACGCCGGACCGCGCTCGGCCAGGAGTTGCTTGCAGCGGCCGGCTACTACGTGCCGGTGGACCTGCGCAAGACCATCGAAGGCCGCCGCGCCGCCCAAGGCCTGATCGCACGCCGGACCAAGAACCTGAAAGGCGCCCCGCTCATGTCGGAAGCCCTCTTTCTAGCCTTATCTGACAGTGACCGGACGTTCACCATCGAGACGCCTTCCGAATACGACCTGAGCGCGCGGGTACAGGCGCACGTGGCAGTGATCCAGCGGGCAATCGAGCTGACGTATCACGTAACCGCTAACGGGTAACGGGTAACGGGTAACGGGTAACGGGTAACGGGTAACGAGTAGCGGATAACGAGTAGCGGGTAGCGGGTAGCGGGTACGGGTGACGAGTTCGGGGATCGGCAATACCCTTTTGGGCGTGCCTGCCGCGCGACCGGAAGAACGCCGGGTCGCGCATCCCTCATACCATTTCGACGGCCATGGAGGTAAAATCTTGCCGTCCTCCCCAGGCGCCCTGCCGGAGTTACACCTAGTAAACCGTATAAACAGCCTAGGCCCAACGGGCCGGGGGAACTTAGCCCAGGGTTTACCCTGGGAAGGCGGTTCCCCCTCGATCCAGCCCTGAAGGGGCGGCAGAAACCGTGAGCAATGCTTTCTGCCGCCCCTTCAGGGCTGGATCGTGATTTGACGGTTTCCCAGGGTAAACCCTGGGCTAAGTTCCCCCGGCCCGTCGGGCCTAAGGCCGCTTTAACGCCGCGCAGAGCACCCGGCAGCGCCTCCTCCCGCCGGAATTCTACCGAAATAATTGTGTAAATGGTATCAGAGACAAAAAGACAAACCGGCCCCGGGACGCCCAGAACCCTGAACCGTACCCGCTACCCGCCACCCGTTACCCGTTACTCGTTACCCGCCACCCGTTACCCGTTACCCGTTACCCGTTTACCCGCCTGCGGACCCTTCGCCGCCCGGCTTGGTCATCTCGACGGGATCCAGGGCCCGCGCCAGCTCCTCCGGCGGCAGCACGTGTTGTTCCTGGCAGAGTTGCCGCACCGTTTTGCCGGTCTTGACTGATGCTTTGGCGATTTCCGCAGCACGATCATACCCGATGATGGGCACCAGGCTGGTCACCATGGCCATGCTGTACTCGACCAGTTCATTGCAGCGCTCGCGATTGGCGGTGATGCCGGACACGCACTTTTCTTCGAACACGCGGGCCACGTTGGCCAGGAGGCGAATGCTTTCCAGGGCATTGTGCGCCATCATCGGCATCATCACGTTCAGGTCCAGATTGCCATTGGCGCCTCCCCAGTGGACGGCCGTATCGTTACCGAACACCTGAGCGCAAACCTGCATCACGGACTCACAGATGACCGGGTTGACCTTGCCGGGCATGATCGAGCTCCCCGGCTGGGTTGCCGGCAGTTGAATTTCAGCGATGCCGCACCGGGGACCGCTGCTCAGGAGGCGAAGGTCGTTGGCGATTTTGAAAAGGCTGACCGCGATCGTCCGGAGTTCACCGCTGGCTTCGACCAAGCCGTCTTTCGAGCCCTGGGCCTCGAAGTGATTGCGGGTTTCGCGGAATGCGATGTTGGTCCGGTTCCAAAGGTATCCCATGGCGCGACCCGAAAATTCCGGGTGGCAATTCAGACCGGTGCCGACGGCGGTGCCGCCGAGCGCCAATTCCTCAACGGCCGCGATCGCGTTGCCCGCGCGCAGTTTACCGTATTCGACCTGCTTGGCGTAGCCGCTGAATTCCTGTCCGAGGCGGATCGGGGTGGCATCCATCAGGTGCGTCCGGCCGATTTTGATCACGTCCCAGAACTCGCGCGCCTTGTTTTCGAACGCGGCCTGCAATTGTTCCAAAGCCGGCATCAGATCGCCGCGAATCGACTCCGCGACGGCGACGTGAATGGCGGTGGGGATCACGTCATTGCTGGACTGGCCCATGTTGACGTGGTCGTTCGGGTGAATCGGCTCCTTTGAGCCGATCGGTTTACCGGCCAATTGGCTACACCGGTTCGCGATCACCTCGTTGGCGTTCATGTTTGAGCTCGTGCCCGAGCCGGTCTGGAAGACATCAACCGGAAAATGCTGGTCCAATTTTCCGTCGATGACTTCTTCGGCGGCCTGCGCAATGAGGCGAGCCTGCTCTTCGGAAAGGCGCTCAAGGTCGCGATTTGCCGAAGCCGCCGCCCATTTAACCAGCCCAAGCGCGCGGATGAGCGGCCGGCTGAACCGGTACCCGCTGACCGGGAAATTCAGGACCGCCCGCTGGGTGCTCGCGCCGTAAAGCGCGTCTGCCGGCACCTCCATGGTACCCATCGAATCTTTTTCTATACGCGTCTGCATTCCGTCTGAACCGATAATCCTCCCAGGCATTTCGCTCCAGATAAAAGCGGCGCCAACGATCTTGAGGCCGGTTACCGGCCCGGAACGGCCCGATCCGAGGCCGATCGAGCAAACCGATTTCTGGTCATTATAAGATCGCTCGGTTCTGTAACCAGTAGCTTGACTTGATCCTGTATTCCCTTAACAATCCTGGAAGCTTTTTTAATACAGATCTCCTAGATAGAACTGACTTCGTGAGCGAACCGCCTAACCATAATCTCTTAACCGTCAAAGAAACTGCCGAGTATCTGCGCATTCCATTGCCGACGGTTTACTACTTGGTCCAGCGCGGGCAGATTCCCGCCATTCAAATTGGTGGCCGCTGGCGCATCAAGAAATCCTCTCTTGACCGCGACATCCTGCGCCAGGACAAGCAAGGCCAACCGACGGTGCTGGTAGTGGATGACGACCCGGGCCTGCAGGAACTGTTCCGAACGTTCCTCAAAAAGATCGGTTTCAGCCGAGTTGTCGTCGGAACCGCTAAAGATGCCGTTACGAGCCTTCGGAAACAAAAGTTTGACCTCATGTTCCTGGATCTGCAGTTGCCGGATGCACCTGGAGACCAGGTTTACAAAACGGCCAAACAGATCGATCCGGAGCTCAACGTGATCGTCATCACCGGGTATCCCGACAGCGAGGTTTTGGATCGCATCCTGCAAATCAGCCCGGTTACAGTCCTTAAGAAGCCTCTCAAGATTGAGCAGCTTAACCAAACAGTGAAAATTCTTGGGCATAACAGCCCGAAAGTTGAGTAACAAGACAAGGCAAGGACGGCTGGCAAAGCCGAGCATCTCGCGTTTGGCTGGCATGTAGCCCCGAGTCGGTTCGGCTTTGCCCATCAGAGTGGGAGCGCTCTTTTTGTCCACGAGGGGCCGGTTGTTACGGCTTAAGTGATAAAGTAACTGAGGTTTTCAAGCTCGATCGCAAGGTTCACGTTGTTCACCACGACCTGATCGGGAACCTGCAGGATAATCGGCGCGAAATTCAGGATTGCCTGGATGCCGGCTTCGACCAACTCGTTGGCGACGGCCTGGGCGGCGACGGCGGGTACGGTGAGAATGGCCAGCTTGAGGCCATTCTCTCGTACGAAGCCGGCCATACGATCGATCGGGTAAATCGGAATCTTCGAGTGGCCGTTTTTGGCGCCTTCGGGCCGGATATCGAACGCGGCGATGATCTCAAAGCCTTCTTTTGCGAACCCATCATACCTGAGAAGGGCAGAGCCGAGATTTCCGGCACCGACCAGGATGACAGGCTGGAAACGGGCG
>Ga0213876_10000924_pt1 | contig 19415 bp, 17 predicted proteins | sample BarmaccomBMRX_R9_FD_160113 | JGI IMG/M metagenome (GOLD analysis project Ga0213876, IMG submission 160113) | Root-associated microbial communities from Barbacenia macrantha in rupestrian grasslands, the National Park of Serra do Cipo, Brazil - RX_R9 | ecosystem: Host-associated > Plants > Roots... | reverse complement strand
CACCGGCGAGGACGAGGACGGGCGTGACCGGCTGCACATGATCGATGATCTCCGGACCGCGATCTCGGAGCGTCACCTGACGCTGCACTACCAGCCGAAGGTGGACGCTGCGACGTTCCGGGTCGTCGGCGTCGAGGCATTGGTGCGCTGGGATCACCCGACGAAAGGTTTGCTGTACCCCGGCTCGTTCCTACCTCTCGTGGAGGACTCCGGGCTGATGCACGAGATGACGGTCGCGGTGCTCGAGCAGTCCCTCGACCAGGTCAAGCGCTGGTTCGACAGCGGCCTCGCCCTGCCGGTCGCGGTCAACCTCTCCGCCTCGTCGCTGGTCGACATCGAGCTGCCGCAGCGAGTCGAGCGGATGCTCGCGCAGCGCGGCCTCAGTGCGTCCCTGCTGATGCTCGAGATCACCGAGGACGTGATCATGAGTGATCGCGAGCGGGCCCGTCACATCCTCGATGAGTTGCGTCGCATCGGGATCCAGGTCGCCGTCGACGACTTCGGGACGGGCTACTCGTCGCTGGCCTATCTCCGGGAGCTCCCCATCGACGAGCTGAAGCTCGACCGGTCATTCATCGCCTCGATGAGCGCCGACGATCGGTCCCGGGCCATCGTTCAGTCGGCCATCGACCTGGCGCACTCCCTCGGCCTTCGGATGGTGGCCGAGGGTGTCGAGGATGAGCACACCGCGCGCCAGCTCAGCGAGGGGGGCTGCGACGAGGCGCAGGGCTTCTACTTCAGCCGGGCGCTCCCCGTCGACGAGTTCGACTCGTGGCTCGCGCGATACGAGCAGTGTCTAGACACCGCTGAGTTGGAGCTGGGGGCGTGACGATCATGGACACCGTCCGACTTCAGGCGGGGCAGCTCGAGGTCACCACGATCCGGGGTGCCGAAGCGGTCGCCGCGGAGGGCGCCGCGATCCGTGCGCTCGCTGACGCTGTACCTGGCACTCCGGTCACCTCGCGGTGGCCCTGGATCGCTGCGTCGATCATCAAGCCTGCACCGGGGACCGAGCCGTGGCTGGTCGCCTTGCACTCTGACGACGAGCTGGTCGGTGCCGCCGTGCTGCTCGATGACCGCACCGGGTCGGTCCGCCGCACAACGCTTGCCGGTACGGCGGAGGAACATCGCGGTGGTCTGCTTGCGCTCACCCCAGAGGTCGGCGCGCACCTCGGCGCCGCGGTCGCGGATGCACTGTTGAGCGAGCTTCGCGAGTTCACGATCGGTCCGGTGCCGAACTGTCCGGCCGTCTCGGCGCTGCTCAGCTGTCTGCCGGTCGGCATCGTGATCGACGAGGTCGCGGTGCCGGTGGTCCACGCGGCCACCGGGCTGCCGGTGGGCATCTCACACGGCGTGGCGCGGACGCTTCGCAAGGCGCGGAACCGCATGGTTGCCGACGGTGTCCGCCCTGAGATCACCGTCACGACTGACCGGGGCGAGATCACGGCGATGCTTCCGTTGCTCGAGAGCATCTCGCGCGATCGCGACATCGCGGCTGGGCGCGTGAGCCCGCTTGACGACCCGTCAGGGCGTCGGCTCTGGCAGCGTCGCATGATCGCGCTCGCCGGGGAAGGCGTTCTCCAGCTCGCGGCACTTTGGCTCAACGGTGAGCTGGCAGCGTTCGTCCTCGGCGTCGACGACGGTGCCGTCTATCGCGTCCTCGGTGGTCGCTACGTCGCCCGCTGGGCGCGATACGCACCGGGCCGAGTGCTCGAGGCCGCGGTGCTCGACAGGGTCGTGGAGTCGGAGCAGCACGTGCTGCTCGACTGGATGGTCGACGTCGCCTCCGAGACACTGATCGCTCGGAATGGTGTCGACCCGCTCTTGGTCATCCGCGGCCGCACCTGAGCCGTCCGGCTCGGTAACGTCAGGGGTCATGACCGACGACAGTGCGACCCGCCCTGAGCTCGATGAGGTCCTGCATCGTCAGTCCTTGCTCTCCGACGACGCCCGGCCGGAGGCGGCGGCCAAGCGCCACGCCCTTGGCCGCCGGACGATCCGAGAGAACTTGGCCGATCTCCTCGACCCGGGCAGCTTCGAGGAATGGGGCGGCCTGACGGTCGCTGCTCAGCGCAATCGACGTGGTCTCGACGACCTAATCGTCGCGACGCCGGCGGATGGCGTCGTCACCGGAATCGGCACCGTCGCAGGACGTCGTACTGCAGTCATCGGGTACGACGCGATGGTGCTCGCCGGCACCCAAGGACTGATGGGTCACAAGAAGACTGATCGAATGCTCGATGTCATCCGTCGGGATCGGCTGCCCGTCGTACTGTTCGCCGAGGGCGGCGGTGGCCGACCGGGTGACAGTGACGTTCCGACCGTTGGTGGCCTGGACGTGCCCACCTTCACCCGATTCGCCGCCCTCTCCGGTCTGGTGCCGCGGATCGGCATCGCATCGAGCCGCTGCTTCGCGGGAAACGCCACGCTCTTCGGTTGCTGCGACATCACCATCGCGACACCCGAGGCGAGCATCGGCATGGCGGGTCCCGCGATGATCGAGGGCGGTGGCCTGGGGATCGTCGAGGCAGACGAGGTGGGTCCTCGGGAGGTCCACATCGCCAACGGCGTGGTGGATGTTGCGGCCGAGGACGACCGCCACGCGGTCGCGCTCGCCAAGCAGGCGCTGGGATTCTTCGCTGCCGTCGACAAGTCATGGAACGTCGCTGACCAGACCGCGCTGCGCGACGTCGTCCCCGAGAACCGACGGCGGGCATACGAGGTCAGGAAAGCAATCGCCCTGATCGCCGACGAAGGATCGGTCCTGGAGCTCAGGCCGCGGTGGGCGCGCGGGATGGTTACCGCGCTTGCGCGGATCGAGGGACGCCCGATCGGTGTGATCGCGAACAATCCGCTGCACCTCGCGGGTGCGATCACCAGCCAGTGCGGTGACAAGGCCGCGCGATTTATACAGCTCTGCGACGCCTTCGACCTGCCGGTCCTCTCGTTGTGCGACACCCCCGGCATGATGGTCGGGCCGAGCGCCGAGCAGACCGGGCTGGTCCGCCACACGGCTCGAATCTTCACCGCGGTTGCAACGATGACCGTGCCGCTGGTCTGCGTGATCCTCCGCAAGGGATACGGGCTCGGTGCCATGGCTATGGCGGGCGGTGACTTCCACGCCTCGTTGGCGACGCTCGCCTGGCCGACCGGTGAAGTCGGCGGCATGGGTCTCGAGGGTGCGGTCCGGCTGGCGATGCGCAAGGAACTCGCCGCTATCGCGGATGACGACGAGCGAAACCGCGTCTTCGAGCAGCTCGTCGCCGGGGCGTACGAGCAAGGGAAGGCGCTGTCGGCGGCGACCTATGACGAGATCGACGACGTCATCGATCCGGCCGACACCCGGTCGAGAGTCGCGAGCCTGTTGACAGCGTGGCAGCCGCCGCCTCGGGACGGCCGGCGCCGGGTCGTCGATACTTGGTGATCCAGCAACATGCATTCGTTGCAGCAGAGGGGGTCCAATTCGTGAGTACCCGCACGTTGCCGCTTCCCCGCACGCCGGTGGTTCTCGACGCTGCGGTCGACGATCCGCAGCTGGTTCGTGACCTGATCGATGCTCACCAGCCTTACTGGCCGGTCCAGCGTTACTTCGCGAACAGTGCGGAGTACGCCGCACTGTCGGGCAACTCCGCGTCGTCGATGGTCATCGCGCCAGTGTTCCGGGGGAACTGGGCGTTCGACGGCGAGGTCAAGCCCGGCGTGCAGCCGCTGCTCGACCACCCCCAGTTCATCGAGGCGGCGCGGCGGCTGTTCGATGCGGAGATCATCCGGCCGACAACGGTGTACGTGAACCTGACCTGGCAGCTGCCGTTCCCGCAAGGCGCCGGTCACACCGACGTTCCGGCATTCCGCGGCTTCGACCGGACGACGTACCCCATCACCTTCCTGACGATCATGGGCCTGTCTGGTCTGTTCGAGGCCGAGCGCGTCAAGGTCGCGACGGCGGTCGCGTGGTTCTACCGCGGCTCGGATGGCGGCTTCGAGTACTGGCCGCAGGGCGCGGACGGTTCGTCGGTGTTGCACGAAGGCTCGATCGACAACACGGCGATCGTCGCCGACAACGACTTCATGTGGCACCGCGTGCGTCCCACCGGCAAGCCCGAGGACGGAATGGTGACGCTGAGCCAGGACTCCGAGCTGGTCCGCCACGATGCGGCGACGTGGGCGATCATCGACTCAGGTGAGCAGGTCGCGACGTTCCCGACCGAGCAGGTGCGCGTCAGCCTGTCGTGGAAGGGGATCGCGTTCGATGACGAGGCCGACCGGCGGCGGCACGATGACCACCTGGATGACATCGACCTGGCGGAGGTGCTGCGACGGTTCGCGGCGGACTTCGCGGACCGGGGTGAGCCGCTCGACATTCCGGCGGACCCGGTGACCGACCAGGACTTCATCAAGATCCTGAGTGACGCGTACGTTCAGTACCCGACCTGAGCCGGCGCACCGATGCCCGACATCGTGCTCGCCACGGGGCGGGACATGCCACACGGCCCAGCAGCGGAGGATCCGGTGCTCGTCGCCGCACTCGCGGCGCTCGGCATCACGGCAGCGATCGAGCCTTGGGGCACGGCCGCGTCCTTCGATGCTCGGCTGGTCGTGGTCCGCACGACGTGGGACTACACCGAACACGTCACGGAGTTCCTCGGCTGGGTCGACGAGACCGCCCGCCGTACCACCCTGATCAATCCTGCTGAAGTGATCCGGTGGAACCTCCACAAGAGCTACCTGCTCGACCTTGCCTACGGCTCGGTGCCGATCATGCCGACCGCGCTGATCACCCATGAGTCGCCGCCGTCCGATCTCGCTGCCGCCCTCGAGGAGTACGACGGTGAGGTCGTCATCAAGCCCGCGGTGTCGGTCGGCGCTTACGACACGATGCGGGTCGTGGCGGGCTCAGCGGCAGCCGCGGAACACCTCCGTCGGCTCGTCGCGCAGGGGGACGCCCTCGTGCAGCCGTTCGAACCGAGCATCATCGATGGCGAGACCTCCCTCGTCTACTTCGACGGCGACTTCAGCCACGCGATCCGCAAGGTTCCGGCCGCCGGCGACTACCGCGTGCAGGTCTTCCACGGGGGATCGAACCTCGCGCACGAGCCGAGTGCGGCGGAGCTGGAGGTCGGCGCACTGGCGCTCGGCGTGGTCGACGCGGATGTCGCGTATGCCCGGGTTGACCTGGTGGCCACCGATCGCGGACCTGTGCTGATGGAGCTCGAACTGATCGAGCCACAGCTGTTCCTCGACGAGCCCAATGAGTCGGCGACGAGGTACGCCGAGGTTCTCGCGCGGCGGTTGCACGCGTTGGGATAGTGATCCCATGAGACGCCTTGTGGGGATCACCGCAGTCAGTGTGCTGTCGCTCTCGTTCGCTGTCGGGTTGCCCGGCGATGCGCGGGGACGCGCCGCTGCACCGGTGGTCAACAGAGTCGGTGGCTGCCCCGTGTTTCCGGCCGACAACGTGTGGCATGCAGACGTCAGCAAGCTGCCGGTCAACGCACACAGTGCTGCCTGGGTGAAGGCGATCGGCCGCGGCTACTTCTTGCACCCCGATTTCGGACCGTCGTACCACGCGCAGCCCGTGCCGTACGGGATACCGGTCACGACCGTCACCGGCTCGCACCGCAAGGTGCATGTCAAGTTCCACTACGCGCACGAGAGCGACAAGGTGCGCTACCCGCTCGGTCACGACACGCGCATCGAGGGCGGCCGAAAGGCACACGGCGATCGGCACGCGATCGTCGTCGACAAGGCGACGTGCACCCTCTACGAGACGTACGCGACAAAGAAGTCGAACGGGCACTGGCACGCCGGCTCCGGTGCCGTATGGGCGCTCGACAGTGACAAGCTTCGACACGACGGGTGGACGTCCGCGGACGCCGCGGGCCTCCCGATCTTGCCCGGCCTGCTGCGATGGCGTGAGGTGAAGCATGGGCACGTCGACCACGCGATCCGCTTCACGGCACCTGTGACCTCGCGGCACTACATCTGGCCGGCCCGCCACCAAGCCGGCAGCCAGAATGGCCTGAAGTACCCGCCGATGGGGGCTCGATTCCGGCTGAAGGCCGGCTTCTCGGAAGCGTCGTACAGCCATAAGGCACGGGTCGTGCTGGACGCAATGAAGACCTACGGGCTCATGCTCGCGGACAACGGCTCGTCGTGGTACTTCCAGGGTGATGCGAGCCATGGCTGGCACGGCAAGTTGATCAGCGAGCTCAAGACGATCCCGGCGAAGGCCTTCGAGGCGGTCGACGAGTCCAGCCTGCGGCAGTCGAAGAACAGCGGCGCCGCGCGGTAGAGCCGGCGACCCTTCAGCTTGTCAGGCGCAGGAAGGGTGATGACCCGTCAAGACGTGAAGACACGCGAAGCCCCTCGATGACATCCGCGTCAGGATGATCCGTCAGAATTAGTTACGTCCTCACACCAAATCAAATGCGTCGTGCTGCGGCGCGTCACGAAGGCGTCACATGACCGGGCTCGCACGCTGGTGCTACCGCAATCGCTGGATCGTCGTCGGCGTGTGGCTCGGCGTCCTGATCCTCACCTCAGCGGTCGCGGCGGTCACCGGCAACAAGTATCGGGACGACTTCAACCTGCCAGGTACTGACACGCAGCGCGCCTTCGATCTGCTGACGGCGGAGTTCCCGCAACAGGCCGGCGACTTCGACCAGATCGTGATCCATACCCGGACCGGCAAGGTCACCGACCCTGAGGTCAAGCGGGCCGAGGAGGCGATGCTCCAAAATGTCCGCGCCCTGCCTCACATCGTCGCGATGAGCTCGCCGTACTCGCCCGCCGGAGCCTTCCAGATCAGCCGGGACCAGCGGACCGCTTTCGCCACCATCGAGTTCGACACTCTGGCGAACGCGATCCCCAAGTCGGCGATCCAGAAGGTGATCGACACCGCCGAGACCGGAAGCAGCGGTCGGGTGCAAGTCGCGCTCGGCGGCCAAGGCATCGAGTACATCAAGCAGCCGTCGACCCTGGTGTCGGAGATCGCGGGCGGCCTTGCCGCCGCAGTCATCCTCTTTCTCGCATTCGGGTCATGGCGCGGGATGGTCCTGCCGCTGGTCACGGCGGTCGTCGCCCTCGGCATCGCGGCTGCAGTCATCGGCATCGTGTCGAACGTGATGTCTGTGGCGAAGTTCACCGAGCAGCTCGCGGCTCTCATGGGGCTGGGCGTCGGGGTGGACTATGCCCTGTTCATCGTGAGCCGACATCGCAACAACCTCATGCACGGGATGGACGTCGAGGAGTCGGTCATCGCATCGGTCGACACCTCCGGCCGAGCGGTCGTGTTCGCTGGTGCCGCCGTCTCGTTCGCCCTCCTCGGCCTGATGCTGCTCGGGATCAGCTTTCTCGTCGGGGTTTCGCTCGGTGCCGTGATGACCGTGATCCTCACCATGCTCGCCTCGCTCACGTTGCTCCCCGCCATGCTCAGCTTCATGGGCCGCAAGATCCTCGGCCGCAAGCTGCTCAGACAGCTCGAGTCGTCCGGTCCGACCGGCAGCCATGTCAGCGGTGGCTGGCTCACGTGGGCGCGGCGGGTCGAGCGAAGGCCGCTGCTGCTGGCTGTCGTCGCGTTCCTGGTGATCGTTTTCGTCGGCCTGCCCGCCTTCACCATGCGGCTCGGCTCCAGCGACGCCGGCAACGACCCGAAGGGCTGGACGACGCGGCAGGCCTACGACCTCCTGTCCGACGGCTTCGCGCCAGGATTCAACGGGCCGTTGATCGTCGCGGCGTCGCTGGATGGTGCCGGTGACAACGCTGCGGATCTCGCGAAGCTGCATGACGCGATCCGGAGTACGCCGGGCGTGCTCGCCGTGACTGATCCGATCCCGTCACAGAACGGGCAAGCGGCGACGATGACCGCGATCACCTACAACGCACCGCAGGATGCAGAGACCTACTCGCTGGTGCACAAGCTGAGGTCGACAGTGATCCCGCGGGCGATCGCGGGCAGCTCCGTGAAGACCGCCTACATCGGCGGCAGCACGGCGGCGTTCGTCGACTTCTCCCACGTGCTGTCGACCAAGCTGCCCTTGTTCGTCGGCGTGGTGGTGCTGGCGGCCTTCCTGCTGTTGATGGTGGCGTTCCGAAGCCTCGTCATCCCCCTGACCGCATCGATCATGAACATCCTGGCGGCGCTCGCGTCGTTCGGGCTGATGGTCTTCGTGTTCCAGCAAGGCCATCTGGGGAGCATCTTTGCGGTCGGCCGACCCGGCCCGATCGACTCGTTCATACCGGTGATGCTCTTCGCGATCCTGTTCGGCTTGTCGATGGACTATCAAGTGTTCCTCGTCAGCCGGATGCACGAGGAATGGATCCACACGAAGGACAACTCGCGATCGGTCATCGTCGGTCAGACGGAGACCGGTCGGGTCATCACGGCAGCCGCCGGGATCATGATGGTCGTGTTTCTGGCCTTCGTGTTCACCGGCCAGCGGCAGGTGGGCGAGTTCGGTCTCGGGCTGTTCGGCGCCGTTCTGCTCGATGCCTACGTCCTGCGGACGGTGCTCGTGCCTGCCGCGATGCACGCGTTCGGCGACGCCAACTGGTGGTTACCGGGCTGGCTCGATCGCATCCTGCCTCACGTCAGCATCGACCCGCCGTCGTCGACCGACCACGTCGAGGTCATCCTCGACGACGAGTAGCGCTCAGCTCGCCCAGGTCGGGCGCAACGGCATGCCCGCCTCACCGTGCTCGTCGACGCGCACGCCGAGCACCTGATGGAGCTCCAGAGTGTGACGCTCGAAGCCGAGCCGGGAGCCGGCCATGTACAACGCCCACACCTTCGCGCGGCCGAGCCCGACCTCGGCGACCGCCTCGTCCCAGTGGGCGGCGAGGTTGTCGCACCAGCCATGCAACGTGCGGGCGTAGTGCTCACGCAGGTTCTCGTCGTGCCGTACTTCAAATCCGTTGTCCTGCATCGCCGAGATGATTCGCCCGACGCCTTCGAGCTCGCCATCCGGAAAGACGTAGCGATCGATGAAGCCCCTGAGATGCACCGGTTCGGTCGTCGTCGGCCGCGTGATGCAGTGATTCAGCAGCCGGCCTTGCGGTCGAAGCTTGGAGCGTAGGAACCCGAAGTACGACGCGAGGTTTGCCTCGCCGATGTGTTCGGTGAGGCCGATCGATGACACCGCGTCGAAGCTGCCTTCACGGACGTCTCGATAGTCCGAGTATCGAACTTCGGCGACGTCGGCGAGGCCGTCTTCCGCGATCGCCTTGGACGCCCACTCCGCCTGCTGGCGGGAGAGCGTGACGCCGAGCGCTCGAACGCCGTAGTGCTTCGCCGCGTGCCGCACCATGCCGCCCCAGCCGCAACCGACATCGAGCAGTCTCATCCCGGGTTCCAGGGCCAACTTCCTCGCTACCAGGTCGTACTTGGCGAACTGCGCCTCCTCCAGCGTCGCCTCGGCAGTCGGGTAGCACGCACAGGTGTAGGTCATCGACGGGCCGAGGACCCACTCGTAGAACGTGTTGGACACGTCGTAGTGGTGACTGATCGCCTCGGCGTCTCGGGCCTTCGAGTGGCGGAAGCCGTGCGCCAGGCGCCGCGCGCCGTACTCCTCCGATGGCGGCTCCACCCAACGCAAAGCCTTCGGATCCAGGTTGCGCACCACGTCGAGGCGGTCCGCCCAGGAGACGATGGCGATGCGATCGCTCCAGAGCAGGGAAAGTGCGTCGTACAGGTCCCCGTCGACATCGAGCGCACCGGAGATGAACGCCCGCGCGAAACCGAGGGAGCTGGGCGCGGTGACGAGGTAGGTCAGTGCAGCGGGGGAGTTGAGGGTGATTCGGACCGCGGCGTCGGCTGGCCCCGCCGTGCTGCCGTCGTACGCGCAGATCTGGATCGGCGCCCGTCCGATCGCGTTGCGCACCACCTCGGCGATGGCCTTTCGCGGCATGGCTGGTCCTTTCAGCTAGCGACGTTGCACGGTCTTGGCGTACAGGTCGAGGAGCCGGTGGTCCGGGTCGTAGGTCTTCTTCAGGACCTCGTACGCCGGTCCGCCGTAGGTCTGCCAGAACTCCGCCTCGGGATAGAAGGCGGTTGAGTAGAGGGACTTGCGACCGCAAAGGTCTCGGACCTTCTCCTCGATTGCTCGATTGTGATACCCGTCCGTCTCGCCAGTAGGCAGCGGAGCCGTCGACCAGAAACCCACGTTGACATAGAGGGTCGCCGGGTCAAGCGGGTAGAGGTCCCAGGTCACGTCGGGGTCCCGCTGCTGGAGCGGGCAGAGCCAGACCGGCTGGATCCCGGTTCGCTTGTCGAGGAAGTCGACGAACTCGGCGACGCGTGACACCGGTACCTCGATGTCCTGGATCACCTCCTCTTCCGGCGACTTTCCGTGGCGCGCGTCGAGCCGGCGCTTCACGCCATACCGGCGCTCCAACCCGATCAGCTTCCAGTAGACGTCGGAACGGCGCCAGCGGCGTGGCCACACCCGACGTAGGTGAGGATTCTGCGCCCCGAACGCACGAGAGCACCAGAACCAGTCGGTGTCCCACCGCCAGAAGTAGTCGTGCGTGGTGAGCCAGTCCTCCGGGCGCTGTTGGATCGACCGGTAGTAGATCCCGCGACCGGTGTAGTCCGAGGCTCGCGGCGCCTCGGCGGTGTAGGTCGCGAGGGTCAAGTAGCTCTCGTTGGGGGAGAACCAGATGCCGTCGAGGAAGTCGACCGCTTCGCCGTCGTGCGACCGATCGCGGCAGATCGTCTCGATGGCGGCTGCGCACTCCTGCATCCGGTTGAACCGCAGATGGCGCAGATGAACGTACGGCGTGACCGGCTCGAGCTCGATGCGGAGTCGCAGCGCGTAGCCGAGCGTGCCATAGGAGTTCGTGAACCCGTAGAACAGCTCGCGGTGTTCGTTGTCCGGCCGGGCCGTGACGACCTGACCGTCCCCGGTGAGAATGTCCATCTCGATCACAGACTCGTGCGGGCACCCGTTGCGAAACGAAGCGGACTCGATACCGAGTCCGGTGACAGCGCCGCCGAGCGTGATCGTCTTCAGCTGTGGGACCACGAGCGGTGCCAATCCGTGCGGCAAGGTGGCGGCGACGAGGTCTTCGTACGTCGTCATGCCGAGCACGTCTGCGGTCTTTGTGGTCGGATCGATCGACAGCACGCCGGAGAACCCGGCAGCGTCGAGTGGCGAGTGCGCCGCATGCCGCGGTCGGAAGAGATTCGACGTGGGCTTGCGGAGGCGAACCGGTGCGCCAGGTGCCAGCGCGAGCAGCGCCTCGCGGAGCGCCTCCACGCGCCGCTGGTAGTCGCTCGGGCTGACAGTCCCGGTCACACCTCAGACCCTACGTCCGAGTGCAAATCTCGTACGGAGAGTAGAGGGCAAAAAGTTGCATGCCGATAGGCAAATAAATACTATGGTGCCATGGCTTCGGACCTCGACGTCGACACCGACGCTGCGGCGCGACTGCGAGCGATCGTCGGGCGGTTGTCTCGTCGAATGAACTCCCTGGCGCGTGGCTCCGACCTGACGCCGAGCCAGCTCTCGGCCCTCGGCGTCATCGCACGACAGGGTCCGATTCGACTCTCGGATCTCGCGGACGCCGAAAGCATGAACCCGACCATGGTGAGTCGGGTGGTCGCAGCGCTTGACGACGCCGGCCTGGTTCGCCGCCGGCCGGACCCCGACGATCGTCGAGCCGGACTGCTCGAGGTGACCGCGACGGGGCGGCGTACCCATGATCGGCTGCGAGCCGAACGAGGGCGCATCCTCAACGAGGGGCTCGACTCGCTGTCCGCCGAGCAGCGGGCGGCGGTCGAGGCTGCTGTGCCGGCACTCGAGGCGCTGGTCGAGGTGATCCGCAGCCGGTGAGCCCGATCCAACGTTTCCGGCGCGACACCTTCGCCTCGCTCGAGAACCCGAACTACCGGCGCTACTTCATCGGTCAGGCGATCTCGCTGACCGGGACGTGGATGCAGACGATTGCGCAGTCGTTCCTGGTGCTCCACCTGACCGGATCGGGGTTCCAGGTGGGCTTGGTCGTGGCGCTCCAGACCGTCCCGATCCTGCTGCTCGGACCGTATGGCGGCGTCGTCGCCGACCGGGTGAACAAGCTCCGCATGATGGTGGTGCTTCAGTCGTTGATGGGTGTGCAGGCGCTCGTGCTGGGACTGCTCACCGTCACCCACGTGATCTCCGTCTGGCAGATCGGAGTGCTTGCCGTCCTGCTCGGCCTCAACAACACATTCGAGAACCCGGCGCGGCAGACCTTCGTCTTCGAGATGGTCGGACCCGAGGATCTGCGGAATGCCGTCACCCTCAACACCGTCCTGGTCAATGTGGCGCGCATGGTCGGGCCGGCGGCGGCAGGACTGATCATCGATGCGGGCGGCTACGGCGTGTGCTTCCTGCTCAATGCAGCAAGCTTCGTCGCGGTGGTCGGTTCACTGCTGCGCATGGACACGTCGACCATCACGCCGGCGCCGGCTGCGCCGCGTACGAAGGGGCAGCTTCGTGAGGGCCTGCGCTATGTGCGTGGTGAGGTCGGCCTCGCGGTCCCGCTTGTGATGATGGCGATCGTCGGTTGTCTCGCCTACGAGTTCCAGGTGACGCTGCCGGTCCTGGCGACGCAGGGCTTCGGTGGCGGGTCGACGAGTTACGGCTTCATGACGGCGACGATGGGCCTCGGCGCCGTGGTCGGCGGACTGTACTTCGCCGGTCGCGGCACGACGGGCCTCCGCTCGCTGACGACGACGTCGGTCGTCTTCGCCGCGCTGTTGGCACTTGCGGCGATCGCCCCGACACTCCCACTCGAGCTCATCCTGCTCGCGTGCGTGGGGGTCGCGAGCGTGTCATTTTTGTCGAAAGGCAACAGCACCCTGCAACTCACCGCGGCGGCGCACATGCGCGGCCGCGTCATGTCGTTGTGGTCAGTCGCCTTCCTCGGCTCGACGCCGATCGGCGGCCCGATCGCGGGTGCCGTAGCGCAGTACGCCGGTCCTCGCTGGGGTATCGGTCTCGGGGCCGTCGCGTGCGCCGTCGCTGCCGCGCTGGGGTTGCTGGTACTACGTCGAGTACGACGCCCGGCGGTTCGCGAACCCCAGGGCGACGCAATGGCAGAGGTCGAAGATGAGACCGTTCTGGAGGTCGCTGAAGCCGCCCGCTAGCGTTGCGTCGTGGGGGATCTCCGCGAGCGCTTCGAGCAGCGCAAGATCGAAGCCAAGTTCTACTGGAGCTTCGGCAAGCAACGCACGAACGCCAACTGGCACCTTCGCCACTGCAAGTCGGTCGGCGCGCAGGCGACGGTGCTCGGCCGCCCGACTGTGGACGCCAGCGACATGGAGGTCGGCGACCATTTCAAGGTGTGGTCGACACACAAACGCACTCTGGTGACCGGTTGGGGCCGGCTGCGGGTTGGCGACCGGGTCTTCTTCAACAACGGCGTGTTCATCTCATGCGTGCACGAGATCATCATCGGTAGCGATGTCGCGATCGCGAACGATGCCTACCTCACCGACAGCGACAGTCACGGTGTCGAAGGACGCAAGGTCCGCGAGGCACCGATCCGGATCGGTGACGGAGCCTGGATCGGTGCCCGTGCGGTGATCTTGCCCGGCGTGACCATCGGTCGCCGCGCTCTGGTCGCGGCGGGAGCTGTCGTCACCCGCGACGTGCCCGACGACACTCTCGTGGGCGGGAACCCGGCACGGGTGATTCGGGAGCTGGTCTACCCGGAAGGGGTGACCCGCGCCTGGCACGACGAGCCCTTTCCGAGCGTCTGACCGGCTACGCGACCGCCGACTGCGGAGCGATCGGACCGTTGTAGTTGCGAAGCTCCTCCGGCCGTGCCCGCTTGCTCTGCCGAACCGGCGGCTGCGGCTCGGGGAATGCGCGCTTGGTCGGGAGCGAGAGCCGCATCAGGGTGCGGAACACCTGGCCGTACTGGCGGTACAACGGACCGGTCGTGTACGGCAGGTTGTACTTCTCGCACAGCACCTTCACACGCTCTGAGATCTCCGGGTACCGGTTGCTCGGCAGGTCGGGGAACAGGTGGTGCTCGATCTGGTAGCCGAGGCTGCCGGACAGGATGTGAAGGAACCGACCGCCGTTGAAGTTGGCCGAACCGAACAGCTGTCGGATGTACCACTCCGCCTGGGTCTCGTTCTCCAGCTCTTCCTCGGTGAACTTCTCGGCACCGTCCGGGAAGTGGCCGCAGAAAATGATCATGTAGGACCACAGGTTGCGGATGATGTTCGCCGTCGCGTTGGCGGTCAGGGTTGAGACGAACTGCGGGCCGCTCAGCGCCGGGAAGATGACGTAGTCCTTCGCGACCTGCTTGCGGACCTTGCGCCAGATCCCCTTCAGCTGACGCTTCATCTCGACGGGGTCCTTCTCGCGCTTGCGGATGGCCTCGATGTCGAGGTCGTGCAGCGCGACGCCCCACTCGAAGAGCAGCGCGAGCAGCGTGTTGTAGATCGGCTGGCCGATGTTGGCCGGGTGCCATTTCTGATCGCTGGTCACTCGCAGGATGCCGTAGCCGACGTCGTTGTCCTTGCCGATGACGTTCGTGTAGGTGTGATGCATGTAGTTGTGCGAGTGCTTCCACTGCTCGGCCGGGCAGGTGGTGTCCCACTCCCAGGTGCCGGAGTGGATCTCTGGGTCGTTCATCCAGTCCCACTGGCCGTGCATGACGTTGTGGCCGATCTCCATGTTCTCGAGGATCTTGCCGGTGGCGAGCATCGCCGTACCCGCGACCCAGGCCGGTGGGAAGGCACTCGCGAACAATGTCGCGCGGCCGGCCACCATCAGCTTGCGCTGCAGGCCGATGATTCGCCGGATGTAGGCCGCGTCCTTCTCGCCGCGAGAGCCCTCGATGTCTCGGCGGATCTGGTCGAACTCCTTGCCGAGCTCGTCGATCTCTTCGGGCGTGAGGTGGGCAAATTCTGCAATGTCAGAGATAGCCATTGTCGTGTTATTCCTCAGATCTCGATGACGCAATCACCGGCAGCAGCCGTGACGCAGGTCTGGATGTTCTGGTTCTCCTGGTACTCAGCGCCGTTGCGCAGATCCTTCACGACGCCCTTCTTCAACGGGAGGATGCAGGTGTGACAGATGCCCATCCGGCATCCGAATGGCATCTGGATCCCGGCCTCCTCGCCGGCCTCGAGCAACGTGGTGGCGCCGTCGAGGTCGACCTCCTTCTCGGACTTCGAGAAGGTGACGTGCCCGCCCTCGGCGGACGCACTCAGGTCAGCCGAGAACCGCTCGATGTGCAGCGACTTGCCAAGCTTGGATTTCGACCAGTGCTTCTCGGCGGCCTCGAGCATGGGGGCCGGCCCGCACACCCACGTCTCCCGCTCGCGCCAGTCGGGACAGACCTTCGTGAGCTTCTCGACGTCGAGGATTCCGTGCTCGTCGTCGAAGTTCTCGATCGTCTGCAAACCCTCATGCCGTTCGGCCAGTGCGAGGCGCTCGTCACGGAAGATCGCCTGATCCTGGGTGGGAGCGGAGTGCACGTGGACGACGTCAGGCATCGTGCCGCGGCGGTCCATCGTTCGCAGCATGGACATCACAGGCGTGATGCCGCTGCCACCGGTCCAGAACAGGATCTTGGCGGGCGGCGGGTCCGGAAGGACGAACTCGCCCTGCGGCAGCGCCAGCCGGACGATGGTGCCGGGCTCGAGCCCGCGCACGAGGTGCTCGGACAGGAAGCCTTCTGGCATCGCCTTGACGGTGATCGTCAGCGTGTCACGGTTGCTGTCGGGGGTGGAGCTGATCGAGTAGGACCGCCAGTGCCAGCGGCCGTCGATGTCGACGCCGATCCCGACGTACTGGCCGGGTGCGTAGTCCGCACGAAATCCCCAGCCGGGCTTGATGACGAGGGTGGCCGCGTCATCGGTCTCGGGGACGACCTCGATGACCTTGCCGCGCAGTTCACGAGCGGTCCAGAGGGGGTTGATCATCTTCAGGTAGTCGTCCGGGAGCAGCGGCGTCGTGATGCGAGCCGCGACGCTGCGGATCCGTTCGACAGTGCTGGAGCTCATCAGTACCTCACCCTGCGATAAAAAGTAACTGTTACTTTCAGTACCTGATACTATAGGTACATGGCGAACCAAGAGTCAAGCGAGCCGTTGCCCGACGGGCGGCGGGATCGCTGGCGGGCGCACCGAGAGGCGCGGCGCGCGGATCTGATCGGTGCCGTGATCACCGCGGTCGGTGAGCGCGGGCCCGACGTCGGCATGGATGACATCTCGGCCGTTTCCGGGGTCGCGAAACCTGTCTTCTACCGATACTTCGCGGACAAGACCGACCTGTTCCTCGCCGTCGGTCGGGCGGTCGCTGAAGATCTCGTGCAAACCGTGATGGCGGCGATCGACAGCCGCGAGGAGCCGAGGGAGAAGTTGGAGGCGGGCATCGAGGCGTACGTCGCGACCGTCGAGGCCAAGCCAGACCTCTACCGCTTCGTCGCGGCGCACCAGGCGTCGGGACGAAGCGGCAGCTCGGATCTGATGGGCGACTACGCAAGCGTCGTCGGCGCCCACGCGTCGCGGGTCATCGGTGGCTTCTTGCGGGCGGCCGGACTGGACTCGGGTGCGGCGGATCCATGGGGGTACGGGGTGGTCGGCATGGCTCGCGCCGCCACCGATCGCTGGCTCGAGAATCAGTCGATGTCGCGCGCGGACCTGGTGCGGTACCTGACCGACCTGGTGTGGCCAGGCCTCACGAGTCAGGCCCGGCGAGCGATGGCGGCGCCACTGCAGCGGTAAGGGGCGCGGCAACGTCGCGAGGCGCTCGGTTCATCGCCGTACCTCCTCACCGAAACCTGGGACGGTTACGGCGCGCTGGATACTGGTCGAGTGATCCGTCGCCGCAACCTGCTGATCGTCACGGTGGTGATGATCTGGCTCGCGGCTGTCCTGGTGCTCGACCACGGCATTGGCTGGGGCGCGGTCTCGCCGATCGAGCAGCGTCTGCTTGGCGTCGCGACCTGGCTGTTGCTGGTCGCTCTCCTGCTTCGGGAACCAACGCGCATCCGTGCGCAGGTCGGCGTCGTCGTCGGGTTCGCGACGGTCATCGAGTTCACGTTCTCCTATGCGTTGCACGTGTATGTCTACCGTCTGGACAACGTGCCCTGGTATGTGCCGCCGGGCCACGGGCTCGTGTATCTCGCGGCGCTGGCGATCGGCCGCTCGCCGGTGGTGATGAGGCGGCCGCAGGCGTACATCGGCGCCACGATGGTGGTCTGTGGCGCGTACGCCGGTTGGGGTCTGTTCCTCTCCGGGCGCACCGACGTGCTCGGAGCGTTCTGGTTCGCCTGCTTGGTCTTCTTCCTGCTGCGGTCACGGCAGTCGACCGTTTTCGTCGGCGCCTTCATCGTGGTGACCTATCTGGAACTGCTCGGCACCCATCTCGGCGCGTGGACCTGGCAGGTGAAGGAACCAATCCTCGATCTGGTGCCCATGGGGAACCCGCCCTCCGGTGCGGCCGGCGGGTACGGATTCTTCGATGCGGCGGCGCTGTTCCTGGCGCCGCGAATCGATGCAGCTCTACACCGGCGGCGCGAGCACCGCGAGGACCTCGTCGTGCAACCTCCCGTTGCTGCACACCACGCTCCCACCGTCAGCGCGGTCGACGCCTGACAGATCGCTGAAACGGCCGCCAGCCTCCTTGACGATGACTTGCAGGGCAGCGAGATCCCACAGCGACAGCTCCGGTTCGCACGACACGTCGACGGCGCCTTCGGCGACGAGGACGTGAGACCAGAAGTCGCCGTAGGCACGAGACCGCCAGACCGTGTCGAGGAGGCCGAGGAACTGGTCCTTGCCCCCTCGCTCGGCCCAGCCGGAGATCGACGAGTACGACAACGATGCGTCGGACAGCTTCGCGACGCGGGACACGTGGCACGGCCGCGTCGCGCCGGCAGCACTGGTCCACGAGCCATCGCCCGTTGCTGCCCACCAGCGTCGGCCGAGGGCCGGGGCCGACACGACGCCGACGATTGTCTCGCCGTCGAGCTGCAGACCGATCAGGGTCGCCCAGACAGGGACGCCGCGCACGAAGTTCTTCGTGCCGTCGATCGGATCGATCACCCAACGTCGCGGACCGGTGCCGGTGACGCCGTACTCCTCACCGAGCAGCGCATCTCCGGGGCGTTCTCGCTCGATGATCGCGCGGAGCGCCTGCTCCACGGCCCGGTCTGCGTCGGTGACGGGAGTCAGGTCCGGTTTCGCGTCGACGACCAGGTCGGCGGCGAGAAATCGGGTGGTGGTGATCGCGTCCGCCGCGTCTGCCAGCGCGAGCGCGAGCGCGAGGTCGTCCACGACGTCACTCTAACGGGTACTTGACACGGAGCGGGCTCGTGTAAAGAATGCTCGAGATGACCGAAGCCCGCAGCACTCGCGACGCGTTGCTCGATGCGGCGTACGACGTCGCCGTCGCCGGCGAGTGGCAGAGTGCGCGGATGGTCGACGTCGCCGCGGCCGCGGGCGTTTCCCGACAGACGCTCTACAACGAGTTCGGGTCGAAGGACGCGCTCGCACAGGCGCTCGCGATTCGCGAGGCGACCCGCTTCCACGAAGGCACCAATCGCTTCCTCGACGAGATGCACCCCGACGCGCCGGTCGATGCCGTCGCGGCCGCCACCGAGTGGACGATTCGGGAGGCGTCGAACAACCCGCTGCTCAAGGCGGTGCTGACCGACGACACTCACGAGCTGCTGCCGTTCATCACGACGCGCGGTGACGCGATCATCGCGGCCACCCGCTCCAACATCGAGAGCTACTGGCGTTCGCACTGGCCGGACGTCCCGGCCGAGGACGTCGCGCTCGCCGCAGAGGCGGTCGCCCGGCTCACCCTGTCCTATCTGGTTCTGCCGAGCGATGGCCCCGACGGTTCTGCCGAGGCCATCGCTGCACGTATGTCCACCCTGGTTGAACGACTGTTGATGAAGGGTTCGTCATGAGCACTGCCGAGAAGTACGCCATCCCGACCGACGTCACCGCGACGTGGGACGTGCCGGCGGACTGTTCCGCCCGATTCAACTGGGAGTACGACGAGGGCCGTGACCGGCTGCTCTCGCTGTACCAGAAGGGCAAGGACAAGCAGTGGGACTCGACCAAGCGGATCGACTGGTCGATCGAGGTCGACCCGAACAACCCGGTAGGCCTGCCGGACGCCTACAACCCGTTCCAGGGCACCGACATCTGGGAGAAGATGACGCAGAAGGAGCAGGACAACTTCATCCACCACCAGGCGGCGTGGTCCTGGAGCCAGTTCCTGCACGGCGAGCAAGGCGCGATGATCACCGCAGCCCGCATCGTCGAGACCGTGCCGGACCTCGACTCGAAGTTCTACGGCGCCACCCAGGTCATGGACGAGGCGCGTCACGTCGAGACCTTCGCGCGTTTCCTGCAGGACAAGGTCGGCACCGTCTTCCCGATGAACAAGGACCTCGCC
>Ga0213876_10000923_pt1 | contig 19446 bp, 14 predicted proteins | sample BarmaccomBMRX_R9_FD_160113 | JGI IMG/M metagenome (GOLD analysis project Ga0213876, IMG submission 160113) | Root-associated microbial communities from Barbacenia macrantha in rupestrian grasslands, the National Park of Serra do Cipo, Brazil - RX_R9 | ecosystem: Host-associated > Plants > Roots... | reverse complement strand
GGCCGATGAAGGGCTTTGAACCGGCACCCATTCCCACCGACGTGACGGTCACGCTTCATGAGGAGAACTCGTCCATCAGCCCGTTCGGCCGGCCGGATTCAAATTTAACGCGGATGCACGTTAATCTGATGTATATTCCTTCCTCCATTTCACACGCGCAGCCTCGCCTTTGATTTGTTTCCTCGCCCACGGCGGAGAAAAACCATGAACAATTGGACCAACTGCCGTCACTCTTCCTTGAAGAGGTTAACGATTCTCTGCGTGGGGATTGTTCTTGCTTCAGTTCTCGGCGCGAAGGCGCATGCGCGAAGTGTTAACTACCAATCGCTGACGGCGAACGTCAACGGCGTCAGAATCCACTATCTGAAGGCCGGGACGGGCACGCGGCCGCTTGTCTTGGTTCACGGCTTCGGCGACACCTCACACATGTGGATCCCGCTCTTCGAAGAGTTCGGCAAGGACTTCACGGTCATCGCGCCCGACCTGCGGGGGCTCGGCGATTCTTCGCGACCCGCCGCGGGGTACGACAAGAAGACTCTGGCCGTTGACATCCACGAGTTGGTTGAAAGTCTCGGCTATCAAAAGATCGATCTCGTCGGCCACGACATCGGCCTGATGGTCGCTTACGCATACGCCGCGCAGTTCCCGAGCGAGGTGGAAAAACTCGCGCTGCTCGAAGCTCCGATCCCGGGCGTCGGCGATGTCTGGGAAAAGGTCTACACGACCCCGGCCCTCTGGCACTTTCACTTCGTCAACAGCCCCGTCGCGCTCGAACTGGTCAAGGGGCGCGAGCGCCTCTTCCTCGAACACTTCTGGCAGACGCTCTCGCCGCACCCGGAGACATTTCCCGAAGCCGACCGCCAGTTCTACGCCGAAGCGTACGCGCAGGAAGGTGCGATGCGCGCGGCCTTCGAGATGTTCAAGTTATTCAACACGCAGGACGCGGCGGACAATCGGAAATTTGCGACCGTGAAGTTGCCGATGCCGGTCTTGACCGTCGAAGGCGACAAGGCGATGGGCGGCGCGTTGGAGATTCAGGCGCGACTCGTCGCCGACAACGTCACGTCAATCAAACTCACCGACACCGGGCACTGGCTGATGGAACAGCGGCCGGCGGAGACCAAAGCCGCGCTGAAGAAGTTTTTCACTCCTGCCGCTCAGGCAAACCAGTGAGCGACACGCCCACTACGGCCTGCTTCTCATTATCGCGGGGGATCAATCGCGGGCAAGCCGTCCGCCTCCGCGGGCCGCTGCCTCCCTTCGATGAGCAACAGTGCGACGAACGCACCCGCGAGCGCGAGCGTCGCGGCAATAAGCATGATGACGCGGAAGCCGCTCACGAACGACTCTTCCGCGACGCGTTTGACCGCCCGCCCGGTCTCAGGCTCTAAAGACTCCGGTAAGGAGACGTCGGCCAGACGGCTCGCCTGCGCCTCAAGGGCGGCGCGGGTCTCGGCGGGCATGTCTAGTGGCCGGAGTGCGTCGCTATAATTCCGTGCGAAGACCCCTGCCATGACGACGCCGAAGACGGCGATAGAGATGAGCCCCGCCGTCCGCGCGACCGCGTTGTTGACGCCCGATGCGACGCCGGCGTGCCGTTCTTCGACCGCGCCCATCACGGTCGTCGTGAGCGGCGCGACGCTCGCGGCCATACCGAGGCTCAGCACCAACACCGCCGGGAAGAAACTCGTCCAGTAACTGCCGGCGCCGGGGCCGGGCAGCATGAAGAGTGCGAAGCCCGCGCCCGCGACGACGGGGCCGACGACGAGCGGCCGCCTCGCCCCGTAACGCCGGACGAGCCCTCCCGCCCAGCGCGACAGCACGAACATCGTCAGCACGAACGGAAGGAGCGCGGCCCCCGCCCCGGTCGGGGAATAGCCCTGCACCTGAATCAGGTTGAACGGCAGGAAAAACATCAGCCCGCCGAGCGCCGCGTAGAGGAAGAGCGTCAGCAGGTTCGCCCCCGCGAAGGTCTTCGAGCGAAAGAGGGCAAGGGGCATCATCGCCTGCGCGCCTCGTCTGTGCTCGACGAAGACGAAGAGTGCGAGCAGGACGGCGCCCGCTACTATTCCGGCCAACACGCGCGCGTCTGTGAAGCCGCTCCCGCTCGCCTCGACCAGCCCGTAGACGACCCCGCCCAGTCCCAGAGTCGCGGCCGCCGCGCCGAGGATGTCTACGCGCGCCCCGGCGCCCTCGTCGTGGCTCTCGGGCACGCGCCACCACGTAATCGCAATCGCGACGGCCGCGAGCGGAGGGTTGATGAAGAATATCCAGCGCCACGAGGCGTTCGCGACGAGCCAGCCCCCGAGCACAGGCCCCACGCCCGCCGAGATGGCCGAAAAGCCCGACCACGTGCCGATGGCCCGCCCGCGCTCCTCTTCGGAGAACGAGGCGCTGATAATCGCGAGGCTTCCAGGAACTAGCAGGGCCGCGCCTACACCCTGCACGGCGCGCGCCGTGATGAGTTGGGCGATGCCCTGCGCCAGCCCGCAGCCGGCCGAAGCTATCGCGAAGAGCAGGATGCCCGCGGAGAAGGCGCGCCTTCTGCCCCAACGATCACCTAGAGAGCCGCCGACCAAGATCAGCGCGGAGAGTAGCAGCGAATAGGCCTCAACGATCCACTGCGCCCCGGCGATGTCCGTCCCCATCTCACGCTGGAGCACCGGCAGGGCGACGCCCACGACCGTGCCGTCGATGAAGGTGAGGCTCGACCCCAGAATAGTCGCCGCCAGCACCCACGGAGCGGCCCGCCTCGGGCAAGGGGTCTGCGCCGATCCGACCCGGATCGCCGTCTCGTCACACGGCGCTTTCACAATCGTGGACAAACCCGGCACCTCGCGATTCGCCCTTCACCCGACCGCCGTTTTGGTGGCCGCCGGATGATCTCCTTTGCTTCACCTCTGACAGCTTTCAACAGATCTACTTTTTTCCGCAAGAGCCGCGCGCCCGCACACAGTCTCACCGCCGGCAAGGGGTTCAAGGGGTGTGTCCGTAGCCCGCGGCCAGATGTCGTCCGCGGGTGCGCCGTCCGGGCGCGGCGGAAGGCTTCGACGCTCAAGCGACGCTCCCTGTCCGGAGGGTCGAAGAAGTGGCGGGCGGTGTTCTTCGTCTGGCTCCGGTGCGCGCGCAACGCCGCCCCTTTGCGATCCCGCCAACGGCTCACGTCTAAAAGAAAATCGACGCCCGGCTCGCCCGCCGGGTCATCCTCGAGCGCGAGTTCCCGGTAGGGGGTCGGCGGCGTCCACAACGAGCGCTCGACCTCGTGCGCCGGGCCAGCCTCCGCACGGCCGGCAGCTCCTCCCTCGTGCAGACGGGCGGGTCGCCGCCGCCGCCCTCTTCGCCGAGTGTCGCCGTCACGAGCGCAACGCGGGCCCCCTCCTCGCCGTACCTGCAAGCGGTGCCGGCGGCCGTGCAACTCTCGTCGGCCGGGTGCGCGAAGACGCAGAGGATGACGCGCTCGTCGGTCAAAGTCGATACCCTCCTGACAGGCCGGTCACGCTCATCCTTTCGTGCGTCCGGCGGTATTGCAGGCGACGGCCTCGAACAGAGATCCTTCTACCTGCCGAGAAGAGGTCGGCGTCCGCCTCGCGGATGCGACGCTTCATCTCCACGACCTCGGCTGGCTGATTCTGCTCGACATCCTCGCTGAAGGGAGGGATGCCGTCGATCTCAAAGATGTCTATGGTCGTGCCTTCGGGCGCGGTTTGGGTGGCTGCGCGCAAGAGGCCGCGGTTGTAGGACTGGCGGCGGAGACTGCCGGCGATGCCGAGGATGCGCAGGGGCTTGCTCATTTATGTTCTGCTTTCACTCGAATGGATTTCGGTCCCGGATGCGACCTTATAGGGCCCCTGTCATCCTAGATGACCGGGTTTAGCCTGCGCTCCAGCGCGTCGCCCGTCAGGGCGTGGACGCGGAAGAGGTCGTGACGGCTGAGCCCGAGCAGGTAGAGGCGCTCGGTGCTGATGGAGTCGAGCGCGGCGACCTTAAAGGGGTCGTCGGCGTGCGCAACCCTATCAGCGACGTGCAGGAGCAGCGCCGCCGGGTCGTTCGCGCAGTCCACGTCGTGGTGGGCCTGCACGGCCGCGGCGAGCTGTCGCGGCACCCCGCATGCTTCCAGCGCCCACTGCCCGACCTGCGCGTGGTCGATGCCGTAGGAGGCGGCCTCGTACTCACCCCGTTCTTCTACGTCGAGCCCGGCGAGAGCGGCCGCCGTGGCGGGGAAGAGCGAGTCGAGCAGTACCTGCCCCACGTCGTGCAGCAGGCCGAGCGTGTAAGCCGCCTTCGAGTCGAGGATGCGGGTCTGCTCCGCGATGAGCCGCGCCGCCTCCGCCGCGCGCAGCGAGTGCTCCCATTGCTCGTCCGAGAGGGCCGCGCCTTCCTCGCCCTGAGAGACGCCGCCCTCAATGGCCGCGCGCAGCCCCGTGAGGCCGAGGGCGGAGCAGGCGGCGTCGAGGTTTGCCGTACAGAGGCCGTATGCCGCGTTGGCCGCCCGCAGGACAAGCGCGGCAAGGAGCGGGTCGCACGAGACTTTTTCCGTCAGCTCGTCGAAGTTAAGGCCGGAGGCTTCGAAGCCCTTAGCTGTCGCGGCCGAGGGGCCCGCCGCTATGGCCTTGCGGATGCGCGCCAGCGGCTCGAACTCACAGAAGACGCGCACGACCTCTGGGTCGAACCTCGTGCCCGCGCCTTCGGACAGCCGCGCGACCGCCTCCTCGTGAGTGAGCGCCTCGCGGAAGGGGCGCGGGCTGGTCATGGCGTCGTAGGCGTCGGCCACGAGGATGATGCGCGAGAGGAGCGGGATGCGTTCGCCGCTCAGGCCGTCCGGGTAGCCCGTCCCGTCGAAGTGCTCGTGGTGGTGGAGCACGGCGTCGGCCGCGCCTTCGAGCCCGACGATGCCCGTCAGCATGCGCGCGCCGCGGCGCGCGTGCCGGCGCACCTGCGCCGTCTCGTCGGGGGTGAGCGGGCCGGGCTTGAGGAGAATCGAGTCGGGCGTCCCGATCTTGCCGATGTCGTGGAGGAAGGCGGCGAGCGCGAGCTGTTCGAGCGCCTCTTCGTCGAGCCCCAACTGCCGGCCGACGGACGCGGCGTAAGAGCGCACGCGCCGCGCGTGTCCGTGGACGTATTCGTCCTTCGCCTCAAGCGCGTCGGCGATGGCGCGCACGAAGCCGCGCGTCATCTCCTTCATGCGGCCGACGAGCCGCAGGTTGGTGAGCGCCAGCTCGTGGCGAGACTTGCTTGTCTCGTAGTGTTCGAGAGCACGGCTAACTGTCAGTCGTAACACCTCGTTGTCCCAGGGCTTGGTGACGTACTTGTAGACCTGCCCGCAGTTGATGGCCTCGACAAGCGAGGTCACGTCGGTGTAGCCGGTGAGGATAATGCGCACCATGTGGGGCCGGAGCGGGGCCGTGTGCTTGAGCAGCTCGATGCCGGTCATGCCGGGCATCCGCTGATCGGTGATGAGCAGCGCCACGTCGTGCTGTTCGAGCAGCCGCAGCGCCTCCTCGCCCGAAGAGGCGCTGATTACCGTGTAGTCGCGGCGGAAGAGACGTTCGAGCAGGCGCAGGTTGGCCGGCTCGTCGTCCACGATCATGATCTTGTATGACATGCTGCGGAGAATTCCCCTGGTCGTTAGTTGTCAGTGTGTGGCGGCGCTCAGGCTGCCGCGCGTGATCCGGCCGCGCCGGCGGCGTTGACGGGAAGGACTATCGTGAGGGTGGTGCCGAAGCCTTCACTGCTCTCGACGGAGATCGTCCCGCCGTGGCGCTCGACGATGCCGTAGATGATGGAGAGGCCGAGGCCCGTCCCCTCGCCGACCGGCTTGGTGGTGAAGAAGGGATCGAAGACCTTGTTCAGGTGTTCGGCCGGAATGCCCGGGCCGGTGTCGCTGACCGAGACGACGACGCGCTCGCCTTCGAGTCGCGTCGAGACGCGCACCTCACCTCCGCCGGCCACGGCCTGCGCGGCGTTGGCGAGCAGGTTCATCCACATCTGGTTGAGCTGGCCGGCGAAGCAGTCCACGAGTGGCAGGTCGCCGTAGACGCGCCGGAGCGTGATGTGGCCGGAGCTGTAGAAGCGCGAGAGCAGCCGGATGGTCGAGTCTATCCCCTCGTGGATGTCCACCTTCTTGAACTCGGCCTCGTCGAGGCGCGAGAAGGTGCGCAGGTTCTGCACCACGTCGCGGATGCGCTCCGCCCCGCCCGCGCAGTCCTCAATGATGGAGCGCAGGTCGGCGAGCGTGTGCGCGTAATCTATCTCCGCCTTGAGGAGTTCGGCGCCACGCGAAACGTCGGGGGGCAGGGCCGATGAATCGTAGAAGGCGAGGAGGCGTTCGAGCCCCGCGGCGCACTCGCGCAGCACCTCCATGTTGCCGTAGATGAACCCGGCAGGGTTGTTTAGCTCGTGGGCGACGCCGGCCGCGAGTTGGCCTAACGAAGCCATCTTTTCGCTGTGGACTATTTGCGCCTGTAGGTGTCCCAACTCCGCCTTGCGCCGCTCGAGCTCCGCGTTGCGAGCCTCCAACTCCTCCTTGTAGCGCCGCGCGTCGCGCAGCAGGGCACGCTTCTCAAGCGCCCGCTCTACCGAGAGTTCGAGCACCCCGAGGTCGCACGGCTTCAGGATGTAGTCGTAAGCGCCGAGCCGCACGGCGTCGAGCACGCGCTGCGTGCGGGCGATGCCCGAGACCATGATGACGGCCGTCTCCCGGTAGTGCTCCCTTATCTTGCGCAGCAGCTCGACGCCGCTCAGCCCCGGCATGTTCACGTCCGAGATGACGAGGGCGAAGGGCTCACACGCGAGGAGACGCAGGGCGTCGCCGGCGTCGGCCGCCGTCGCGCACGAGTAGTGCTCGCCGAGGTGGGCCGCGAAGAGGTTTCGCACGGGCGCTTCGTCATCGACCACGAGGATGCGGCGGTCTTCTTGCAATGGAGGATTCATGTCGGCGGATGGGGTGGTAGCCGTACCACAGAGGTGTAGGGCCTCGGCAGTCACGGAACTGTTAGACGGGAGTTATCTGTCGAAGTGTGTGTCGAGGCGGCCCGGTGCGAGACGCACTATCTGCGTTCGGGATGCAAGTGCGTTGCGCACCAGAGAGTCGGGTTCAGAAGGGTTTACGGCCCCTGCCTCCCCACCTTCAGCACCCGATGTGCCACGCCCCGCGGGAGGCGGCCGGTTCAAGACTCAGGCTTTGAGGTTGTGGCGCTCGATCATGCGCTTGAGGGTGTTGCGGTCAACGCCCAGCAGCCGCGCCGCCGCCTGCTTGTTGCCGCCCGTGTGCGACAGAGCGCAGGCCACGTAGCGCCCCTCCACCTCAGCCAGCGTCGGCCACACGCCGGCGTCCGAGGCCGCGAAGACCACCCCAAGCGCTACGTCCTCTTCCCCGCCTTCTCGGCCGCGCACCGCCTCGGGTAAGTCAGCAGGGCTGACCGTGTGATCACAGAGGGCGGCGGCGCGCACGACGGCGTTCTCCAGTTCTCGGATGTTGCCGGGCCAGTCGTAGTCTTCGAGCAACCGCAGCGCGTCGGGCGTGAAGGTGAAAAGGGGGGAGGCTTCGGGCCGGGCTCTCGCCGCGAAGTGACGGACGAGCGGGATGATGTCCTCGCGCCTCTCCCGCAGCGGGGGGAGATGGATGCTGAGGGTGTTGAGTCGGTAGAGCAAGTCCTTGCGAAAGCGGCCGCGCATGACTTCGTCAGCAGGGTCGCGGTTGGTGGCGGCGATGACGCGCACGTTTACGTGTATCGTCTGATTCGAGCCGACGCGGCGCACCTCTCCTTCCTGAAGCGCGCGCAGGAGTTTGACTTGGAAGGCCGAGCTGGTCTCGGTTATCTCGTCGAGGAAGGCGGTGCCGCCGGCGGCCTCCTCGAAGAGTCCGGCGCGGTCACGCTCGGCGCCGGTGAAGGAGCCGCGGACGTGGCCGAACAACTCCGACTCAATAAGCTCGGCGGGAAGCGCGCCGCAGTTAACGGCCACGAAGGGGCGCTCGGCGCGCCGGCTCCGGCCGTGAACGGCGCGTGCGACGACCTCCTTGCCCGTCCCCGACTCGCCCGTGATAAGCACCGGCAAGTCTGTGGGCGCGGCGCGACCCACCAGCTTCATCGCCTCGACGAAGGCGGGGCTCCGACCTATGAGCTTGTAGTCCGTGGCCGATGCGTTGACTTCTTCATCACTGGACTCCCGCCCGGCGCGCCTGAGCGCGGCGTCCGAGGCGGCCTTCACCTGCTCGACGCCGAGGGGCTTCGTCAGGTAGTCGTAGGCCCCGAGGGCCGTCGCGTCGAGCGCGTCCTCGCCCGAGACGCGCCCGGACATCAGAACCACCTGCGCGCGCGGCTGTTCCTGCGTGAAGCGGCGCAGCACCGCGATGCCGTTCTCGCCGCCGAGAAACACGTCGCAGAAGACGAGCGCCCAGCGGCCCGCGCGCATCATCTCGTAAGCGCGCTCGGCGGTCTCGGCCTCGGACACCTCCCAGCCTTCCGAGCGCAACACCTCGGCCACGAACCGGCGCACGCCCGGCTCGTCGTCTATCACCAGCGCCCGCATCAGCCCGGCGTCCCCACGCCCTTCACGCGTCATTAACGCTTCCCCTTCCAGCCCCGTGCTAGAGGTTTTCGCCGGCCCGCGCGCGTTCCAACACGCGGTAGATGTCATCCTTGCTCCAGGGCTTCGTGACGAACGCCTGGACGACGCCGGCGCCGATTTCGCGGATGGCCTCTCCGGCCGTGATGCTCCCTGTCAGGAGCACGCGGTAGGCTGAAGGGTGTGACTCGGCCACCTCGGCCAGGAAGACCTTGCCGGTCGTGTCAGACATTGACTGGTCGCTGATGACAACATCGGCGGGCTGCTCGGCGAGCATCCGCCGCGCCTCGTCTGCGCTCGCGGCCGTGCGCACGTCGTATTCCCGCTCGAACGTCTCGTAGAACACGCCGAGGCAGGCGGTTTCGTCGTCGAGGTATAGGACTGATAATTTCATACGGTCGCCCCCTCCCTCTCCCGCAACAGTTTCTCGAAGGCGTCGGGCGGCAGGGCGCGGCCGTAGAGGTAGCCCTGCGCCTCGTCACACCCCAGCGCGCCGAGCAGGCTCGACTGTGCCTCTTCCTCCACCCCCTCGGCCGTCACGTTCAGCCCGAGGCTGTGCCCCAGTTTCACGACGGCGCCGACGATTGCTTCGTCGTTCGGGTCGGCCGCCACGTCGCGGATGAACGAGCGGTCTATCTTCAACGTGTCAACGGGCAGGTGCTTGAGGTGGCTAAGGCTGGAGTGGCCTGTGCCGAAATCGTCTATCGCGACCCGCACCCCCATCTCCCTCAGCTCGCGGAGCGCGGCGACGGCCGCGTCCCTGTCCGACACCACCGTGCTTTCGGTGACTTCCAGTTCGAGACGGCCCGGCTCGAAGCAGGCTTCCGCGAGCGAGCCCCTCACCACCTCCACCAAGTCCGGCTGCTGAAACTGACGCGCGGAGAGGTTCACGGCCACGCGCAGGGGCGCGAGCCCGCCCTCCTGCCACTTACCACACTGGCGGATGGCGGCGCGCAGCACCCACTCGCCGATGGGCACGATCAGCCCCGTCGCTTCGGCCAGCGGGATAAACTCCGCCGGCGGGATGAGGCCCAAACGTGGGTGCTGCCAGCGCACGAGCGCCTCGGCGCCTACGATGCGGCCCGTCGCCATCTCCACCTGCGGCTGGTAGTGAAGGATGATCTCCCCCCTTTCCAGCGCCCTCCGCAGGTCGCCCTCAAGGGAGAGACGTTTGAGGGCCTCGGCCTCCATGTCGGCCGAATAAAACCGGAAGCAGTTGCCGCCCTGCCCGCGGGCCGTGTACATCGCCGCCGCCGCGCGACTCAAAAGTGCCTCAGCGTCGTCGCCGTCGTGCGGGAAGAGCGAGATGCCGACACTGGCGGTGACGTACACTTCATGGCCGTCGAGTTCTACGGGACGCCCCAGAGCTTCGAGGACGTGCGCGGCAGCCGCCGCGACTTCGCCCGCCTCGCGCACGGGGCACAACAGAAGCGACATCTCGTCGCCCCCGAAACGCGCCACGGTCTCGCCCCCGCCGAAGCAGTCTTTGACCCGCTCGGCCACCGCCCGCAGCAGCCGGTCGCCCGCGGCATAGCCCAGCGACTCGTTAACGGCCTTCAGGCGGTCGAGGTCGAGGAGCATGACGGCCAACGTCTGCCCGTCCCTTCCGGCGGCGCTCACGGACTGACCGAGGCGGTCGTTAAAAAGCACGTGGTTCGGCAGGCCCGTCACGCCGTCGTGAGAAACGGCATGGTTCAACTCCTCCGTGCGCGCCCTGACGAGTTCTTCGAGGTCTCTCTCGTACCGCCGCTTCGCGTCGAGCAGGGCGCGGTGTTCGAGGCCGCGGCGCACGGCGGCCTCCACCTGCCTGAAGTCGAAGGGCTTCGTCACGTAGTCGAAGGCACCGGCGCGCAGCGCCTCGATGGCGCACTCGATGTGGCCCTCGCCACTGACCATGATGACGACGGTGTCGGCGTCCAGCTCCAGCACCCGCGGGATCATCTCCAGGCCGGTGATGCCGTCCATCGTGATGTCGCTCAAGACCAGGTCAAACTTCCCCCCGCGTAAGAGTTCGAGCGCCTGCTCTGCCGACTCCGCCTCGGCGCACTCGTAGTGCTCGGCCAGCAGGCTATACAACAGCCACCTGATCTGCCGCTCGTCATCCACGATCAGAATGTGCGCCCTCTCCCCGTTCGCCAGCATGATTCAAACCTCCCCCTCGAATATCAGGCGGGCCTTCCCAGCACTTCTCTCACCTTGCGCGCCAGTGCTTCGGGCGTGAAAGGCTTCTGGATGAAGTTGACGCCCTCGTCGAGGACGCCGTGGTGAACGACGGCGTCGTCCGTGTAGCCGGACATGAAGAGCACTTTCATCTGCGGCCGGAGCCCCGTCAGGCGGTCGGCCAGTTCGGGGCCGCCGACGGCCGGCATGACCACGTCGGTGATGAGTAAGTGAATCGGCCCTTCGTGACGCTCGCACGCCGCGAGCGCGGCGTCGCCATCCGACGCCTCAAGCACACGGTAGCCGTACAACTCCAACACCTGGCGGGCGAGGCTCCGCACCACCTCCTCGTCTTCCGCGAGCAGCAAGGTCTCTGTGCCCTCAAGGCCGCCCTCGGCGTCAGTACCCGTCCTGTATTCTTCCGCCCCCTCTTCGACGCGCCGCAGGTAGACCTTGAAGGTCGTCCCGCGCCCGACCTCGCTGTAGACCCAGACGTAGCCACCCGACTGCTTGACGATGCCGTAGACGGTCGAGAGCCCGAGGCCGGTGCCTTTGCCCTTCTCCTTCGTCGTGAAGAAGGGCTCGAAGATGCGCGCCCGCGTCGCCTCGTCCATCCCGGAGCCGGTGTCCGAGACGGCCAGCATCACGTACTGGCCGGGCACGACAGCGACGTGGTGTGCGGCGTACCCCTCGTCGAGGTAGACGTTCTCGGTGCCGATGGTCAGCTTGCCGCCGCGCGGCATGGCGTCGCGGGCATTGACGACGAGGTTCATCAACACCTGTTCGATCTGGCCGGGGTCGGCCTTAATGCACCCGAGCCCCGACCCGAGCGCCACCCGCAACTCGATGTCCTCGCCGATGAGTCGCCGGAGCATCTTTTCCATTTCTGTGACGACCCCGTTGAGGTCTATGACCTTCGGCTGCAAGACCTGCTTGCGGCTGAAGGCGAGGAGCTGGCGCGTCAGGCTCGCCGCGCGCTCGCCGGCCTTCCTGACCTCTTCGACGTTGAACCGCAGGGGGTCTCCTTCGTGCAGCCGCCTGAGGGTGAGTTCGCTGTAGCCGTTGATGACGGTCAGCAGGTTGTTGAAGTCGTGAGCGATGCCGCCCGCCAGCTTGCCGACGGCTTCCATCTTCTGGGATTGGCGGAGCTGGTCTTCCAGCTCTTTGCGCTCGGTCACGTCGCGGGCGATGCCCTGCACGCCTACGGGGACGCCGTCCTGATAAATGAGCGCGGTGTTAACCTCTACTTCCACTTTCCTCCCGCCCTTCGCGATGATTTTGATTTCGTAAGCGGTTACGCGCTCTCCCCTCAGTTTCCGGGCAATCATCCGGCGCGCCTTCGCCAGGTCGCCGGGTACTACCGTCTGACTCAGGTTCAACTTAATGGCCTCTTCGCGTGTGTAGCCCGTGACCCGTTCGACGGCCTTGTTGACGGACATGTAGTTGCCCTCAAGGTCGTGCGTGTAGATGAGGTCGTGGGCGTTCTCCACCAGCAGGCGGTAGCGCTCCTCGCTCTGGCGCAGCTCGCGCTCGACGCGCTTGCGCTCCGTGATGTCGCGGGCGATCCACAAGACCGAGTCCTGCGACATGGGCGAAACGTACCCGTCGAACCAGACCTCCGCCCCGTTGATTAGCAAAAGGTATTCGAACCTTTGCGTCCGGCCTTCGCTTAAGGCGCGGCGGATTTGGGCGAGGAGGAAATCGGCCTTCTCCTTCGGGAATACTTCGTGGAACGTCTTCCCGAGGAGTTCGTCCGGCGGCCGGTATCTAACGGAAGGGTTGGTCGGCGCGATTTTCAAATAGCGGCCCTCGGCGTCGAGCACGATAACTATGTCGGTCATCGCCGCGAAGAGCGCGCGCATCTCCGTTTCGGAAGCTCGCAGCGCCGCTTCCGCGCGCCTGCAATCCAACAGCCGGGACGCCTTGGCGATCAGCCGCGCCGGCTCGTAAGGCGCCTCAAGGTAGTCGTCCGCCCCCGCCCTAAGGCCCTCGACCGCACTCTCGCTGTCCCTGCGTACGGCGCTGACCAGGAGTAATGGCGTCGAACTCAGGCGCGGGTGCGTGCGGACTCGGCGGCAAAGCTCAATCCCGTCTACGCCCGGCATGGAGACATCACTGATGATTACGTCGGGGTGTGCGGAGAGTGCCAATTCGTAGCCTCCGGCCCCGTCCTCGGCTGTGATGACTTTGTAGCCAGCCTGTCTGAGCACCGTGCCCATCAGACTCAACTGGTCGGGATCGTCGTTGACGACAAGCGCCAGTGTCTCCGGCTCATACATAAAACATCCTCCCCTTCACGCGGAACCTGTTCAGCCTCCCGGCGAGGGTGAAGTTAAGGAGTATGTCCCCGGCCCGCCGCGCCCGAGATGTCTCTGCCCTTCGTTCACTCAGGCGGAGTCACGTTCTTTGCAAACCTCGGTGTCAGCCCCTCGATGATTCGCTTCACCTCGTTAATTCCGACGGCCTTATCAATGAAGAAATCGGCGCCCGCCCCAATACACCTCTTCCGGTATGGCGGCGAGGTAAGATTCGTCAGCACGACGACTATAGGGGCCAGGTTCTCCTTCTTGATGCTCGTCAGCAGATCAATGCTGACCCCGTCAGGCGTCATGATGTCCATCGTGACGACGTTCGGCCTGAGCGAGCGGATGGCGTCTAAAGCCTCCGACGCCCCTCCCGCCTGTCCGACGACCTCAACGCCCTCCAACACGCCGAGGCATTCGACCAGCAGCCTTCGTAAAATCGCCGAGTGGTCAACGATAAAAATTTTCACGCGCCCTCCCACCCTCGCGCGCGCATTGAGGTTGCCGCGCTCAGATAAAAACCCATGTTCGTATGCGCGAGGGGGCAGCCCGCGCCAACTATGACGTTAAGAGGGTAGCGGCGGCCGGACTTCGCGGGAATCGGCGTAACTCCCGTTCTCGGCTTCCTGTGAAGCTGATTCCGGGGTTCGCCTAACGCCGAAGGGGCTGTCGGTGTTTGTCCTACAAGGCAATGGGCATGAGGCGGGAAGATGATGTCGGAGAGGGCTTTGGGGTGGGTCGTGTGCGTCGGCCGGCGGCCGTCGCTTCATTCGAGCAGCTTATTCTGGATGACGTAATAGGTTATCTCTGAGTTGGTGCGCATCCCCATCTTCTCCAGAATCCTGGCGCGGTACGTGCTGATGGTCTTGACGCTGCGGGAGAGCAGTTCGGCAATCTCCCCGACCGTCTTGCCCGACCCTATCATGCACATGATCTCGAACTCCCTGCCGGAGAGTTTGTCGTGTGGTGCAACCTCGCCGCCCCCTTCAACGTCGGTTATTAACAGCTCCGCCAGCGTCTCGCTGACGTACTTTCCGCCCTGAGCCACCTTGCGGATCGCCCTGGCGAGTTCGTCGGGGAGGCTGTCCTTGGTGATGTAACCGGAGGCCCCGGCCTTGAACGCGCGGCGGGCGTACTGCGTCTCCGAATGCATGCTGAGAATCAGGAAGGGGAGCTTGGGGCGGAGGAGCTTCATCTCCTTCATCACCTCCACGCCGCTCCGGTCGCCCAGCGTGATGTCCATCACCACCACGTCCCATTCCTGCTCGCGGACGAGCCGGAGGGCCTCCTGTGCGCCGCCCGCCTCGCCGAAGGTAACCGCCCCCGGACTATCCTCGAAAAGAATTTTCAGGCCGTTCCTGACAATCGCGTGGTCATCAACGGAGAGAATTCTAAGCATGTGTTCACCTCAGTGCGCAGCGGTCACAACCTGCCGTCAGCTCGTGAGAGGAACTCGGACGATGAGGGTCGTCCCTTTCCCCGGCGTCCCCTTGATTTCGACTCTCCCGCCGACGGAGTGGGCGCGCTCACGCATCCCGAGGAGGCCGAGCGAGCGCGTCCCCAGCTTCTCACTATCGGTGATGCCCCTGCCGTTGTCACTGACATCCAGGACGAACTCGTCATCCTCCTCCTCGACGAGGATGTTGACCCTGGTGGCCCCCGCGTGCCGGAGCACGTTCGTCATCGCCTCCTGAAAGATGCGAAAGACGGTGGTCGCCCGCTCGCGGCTCAGCCCGACGTTTTCGACCTGCGACTCGAAGCGGCAGACGATGCCGGTGTTGGCCTGCACCTGCTGGGCGTGCCATTCGATGGCGGGAATCAGGCCGAGGTCGTCCAGCACGCCGGGTCGCAACTCCGAAGAGATTCTTCTGACGGTGTTAATCGTTGCATCGATCAGGCTCACCATCTCTTCAATCTTCGTGCTCCCGTCGCCGTTCGTGTCCGCGCCCTCGGTGCCGGCTCCGTTGAGTCTCGTGAGGCTCCACTTCAAACTGGTAAGGGCCGCCCCCAGCTCGTCGTGCAGTTCGCGCGCGATGCGTATCCCTTCGTCTTCTTTCGCCTTTCTGAGGCTTTCCGAAAGGGCGCGTAACTGCCGACTGGAAGTTTTTAATTGTTCCTCAGCCTCCTTGCGCTCGGTGATGTCGTCGCCGAGCGCGGCGAGGCCGATGACCTTGCCGTCCGGCCTGCGCAGCGGGGTGTTAGTCCACCTCATCAGACGCCGCGCGCCGGAGCGGGTTTTGATTTCGTTCTCCATGTGGACGGTGACATCGCCCGTCAGCTCCGCCTCGCCCAAAATCTCGCTCACCCTCTTCTTTTCATCCTCGGGGAGAAACATCTCGTACCAGTTGCGCCCGATAGCCTCTTCGCGTTGCCAGCCTGTGAGTCGCAGCAGGTAGTCGTTGCAGAACGTGATGTCGCCGTTTAGGTCTGCCATCACGGCGACCATCTCGATGTTGGTCAGCATGTCGCTAAACCGCCGCTCGCTTTCGCGTAGCGCATCTTCGGCGCGCTTGCGCTCGGTGATGTCGCTGAAGAGAAATATATTGCACAGCTCCCCGTTGATGAGGAACCGCTCCGTCGACATCGTCACGTGCCGAAGCTCCCCCTGCTTCGTCCTGACATTGACCTCCTCGTCCCGTAAGAAATTTTGCCTCTCGCCGATTGCGCGAAGCCGATCCCGGTCTTCCGCCGTGAGGAAATTCAGTTCCAGCGCCGTGCGCCCGATGGTCTCTTCGCGGCTGTAACCGAACGCGGTCTCCCAGCTCTCGTTCACTTCCAGAAAGGTGCGTTTACTGTCGTTAATGATGGCGATGGGTACCGGGCTCGCCTGGAAGGCTTTGGTGAACCGCTCTTCTGAAGCCCGCAACTGATCTTGAGTAAATCTTCGGTCGAGTGCAGTCTGGATCATCTCCGCCAGAGAGTCGATCAGATTTTTCTCTTCCACCAGAAAAGGGCCGAAGTCCGCTTCGGGTCGCTCCTCCAGGTAGCAGACCTCTATCGCCCCCCGCAGGCCGCCGGCCTGGAACTCCGCCGACTGAGTAAAGGGAGACCGGGAGAAGTTCGGGGTCTTGAACTCCATCTCGCCGAGGGTGATGCGCCCCGCCGTGACCTCCGGGTACTGCCAGGCCGGTGGTAGCAACTCGACGATCTCTTGCAGCAGCTCGGGCACGCTTTTGCTTTCGTCTTGCAGGACGCGGGCCGTGTGGTGCAGCGCGGTCAACTCTTTGACGCGCTCGCCTAGTCTGTGAACTGACACTCTCAACCCTTCTTCCGCGCGGCTACGCCTCGCGCGCTGGGCCAGCAACGCGAAGATCAGAAACGACTCGACCAGACACAGCGAGATGACGCCGATGATTCGCCACCTATAATGATCCCAGAATGACGGCTCTTTGAACCGGACGACGCTGCCGGGTGGTAAGCGGTCTTCGCTGATTCCCCAGCGCCGAAGCTCGCGCCAGTCGAACGCCGCCACGTTCGGCACCGTTTCCGGGGCGATGTCCGCCGGCTTCGCGCCGGAGAGGATGCGTAGCCCCATCTCGCCCGTGCGCCTGCCGATGGCCGCGAAATCGATGAGACTCCCGCCGACGATGCCCGCCCCCAAATATGTCTCCGATACGCCGTAGACGGGCGCGCTCGACGCGGGCGCGAACATCGAGAGCGCCTCCGGGCCGGTATACGTGTTGCCGGCGCTGTCCTTTGCGAAGCCGAGGTAAAGGACGAGGCTATTTTTCGGCAGGGCCGCGACCTTGCCCCGCAGCTCATCCATCGTCAGGTCGTCGAGGTATACAAACTCCAATTTGCCTTCGTACTTGCGCAACTGAACCTGCGCCTGTTCCCTCATGGGGTCACTATCGGCCGCGCCGCTGTTGATCACAAAGACTCTCCGTGTCTCAGGATGTAAAGTGAGTGCGACATCCAACGTCTGAGAAACGTCGAGCCTCGACCATACTCCGGTGGCGTGTGGCCACACGCCGCGGAGAGTTTCTTCAGGCTCCTCGAAGAAATAGAAGAGTTTCGGCGTGTCGGTGAAGAGTACCGCCTCGTGTTTCAGCAGGAGGTTCAGCGCGGGCCCCCCGAGCGCGATGACAAGGTCAAAATGTTCCCCCTCATACTTATGCTGCAAGTAGCTGACTATATATTCTTCGTACTTGTCGATTGGGAGTCGGGTGTTCTCCTGAAACTCATAGAAGAATTCCACGCGCGCCTTCGACCCCTCGCGCATCGATGCGCGCATGGCCTGATGAAAACTTACGACGCCGGGAAGGTTCATGTCGTAGGAGGTGACGACCAGAACCCTTTTCGTCGCCTCCTCGGCAGAGGCAGTCGCCGACGACACGAGCAGAAACAGAATTGTGGATATTAAAACGCGCCGGGCGCTGATGCCCCGCGCCGGACGGGGCGGTGTTTCCGGGCGGCGTACTAGAAGACGTGCGGCGGCAAGATGGTGGCCTTCGCCCGGCTTGAAGTGAAAGCTATAAGAATTCATCACCCCACCCTACCGGCTTGTGAAGCCCACCGACATCGCTTGACGTGTCAGTTCGCGGGGCCGACGCTTCAGCCGGCTTCGCCTGTCCGGCAGCAACGTCGCTATCTTGTGAATGAGTCGGTAAAGACGAGTCCGGTACGGCTCACCCGCCTCTAAGTAACCTTTGAAAAGAACGGGGCACTTTTGCAGTGCCCCGCAGGGGTGTGATACCTCACTGCGAAGCTACCAACTTTGCAGCCGAGGTCGGCCCCATGCTCTTTGTCACTATTGCATCTGAGTCGGAGTGTCAAGCCCTGCGCGACTTGACCCGGCAGGCCGCCGGGCGGGTGGCCCTGCGCGCGCTAATGGTGCTGTGGTCTGCCGAGCGGGTTCCGGTCCCGGAGATCGCCGCCCGCCTGGCCTGCCGCCCGAAGACCGTCCGCAAGTGGCTCGGCCGCTTCGCGCGCGACGGCGCCGCCAGCCTCTGTGACCTGCCGCGCACCGGGCGGCCGCGTGCGGACTCGGCCGCGGCGCGCCAAGCTGTGTGGGCGCAGGCGCATCAGCCGCCCTCCTGCTTCGGCTACGTCGCGGCCATCTGGACCATCGCCGCGCTCTCCAGCCACCTGGCCGCGCGCTGCCGGCTGCGCCTCTCGGCCTGGAAGGTGCGCCAGATGCTGCGCTCCCTGCGCTACCGCTTCACGCGCCCGAAGCACGCCCCACGCCGCATCGACCCCGAGCGTGAGCAGGTGCAGCAAGAGTTGGGGCGGCGCATCAGCGTGGCCAGGAGCGTGGGCACGCACATCGTGGTTGAAGACGAGACCGACATCCGACTCTTCCCCGTGCTGCGGCGGATGTGGCTCATCGTCGGCGAGCAGTTGCGCCTTCAGGCTCCGCTCCAAAATCAGAAGCGGACGATCTTCGGGGGCATCGACATCGAGACCGGCGTGGTCTTCTACCGCGTCTTCGGCCGCAAGCGGACGCTGGAGATGATCGGCTACCTCGGCGACTTGCTCTCCGCTTATGGAGGTGAGCCGCTGCTGGTCATCTTCGACCACGCCTCGATCCACAAGAGCCGGGCGCTGCGCGAGTGGCTCGTGCTACACCCGCAGTTAGAGCTGGCCTACCTGCCGCGCTACGGCGGGCACAAGGACAACCCGGTCGAGAAGCTGTGGTGGCACCTGAAGGGGACGACGCTGGCGAACCGCTGCTGCTCGTCGATCAACGAGCTGGTGGCGGCCGTCGAGCGCTACTTCGCGCAGTTGACGCCGGAGAAGGTCTTCCAACTCGTCGCTTGAAAACGTCCCGAACTTCTCAAAGGTTACTTAGGCTTTCAAAGTATTCCCTTTCCGTTTTATCAAGCATGTTTCACCTCGCGTCAACCCTCTTCTTATTCATACGCTGATTGAACAGAACTGACCTAGAAGACCTCCGATACGTTTTATTAGAACTTATACCACTACCTTTTGTACTCTCCGCCAACCTTAGCGGCAAACTCCTTAAGAAATCCTCGGTGGCGAGCATTCTCTTGCTTTTGCCACTCGCCTGAATACTGCCACGTCGGAGAACGCGGTGAGCAGTCGGAACACTTATCGCAATACTCTCTTTTAAAGCATTCGTAAATTTGGTCCAAAGCTAACCCTCTGACGCCATAACTGTGCAGGTCACATAGGACAAGTTTACTATTTGCGGTCTGAAGCCTGAGCAGATGTGACACCGTACTTTGTGAGGTGAGACAGATGAAGAGGTGCTCGCAATTCTTCAGCACTCGGCTCGGGTCAAGGTCCGCAATGCCGGCCCGGACGAGCCCTGCGTTCGGGTCGGCCTCGTCCGACACGTCGATGCCGAGCCCGCGAGCCATATTCTCATAAATCTGCCGATCCGTATTCTCGATGTAGAACTTCGTCTTCTCGCCGGCAATCGCCTTGATTTGATCTCCGAGATTAATGACTGCCC
>Ga0213876_10000922_pt1 | contig 19450 bp, 17 predicted proteins | sample BarmaccomBMRX_R9_FD_160113 | JGI IMG/M metagenome (GOLD analysis project Ga0213876, IMG submission 160113) | Root-associated microbial communities from Barbacenia macrantha in rupestrian grasslands, the National Park of Serra do Cipo, Brazil - RX_R9 | ecosystem: Host-associated > Plants > Roots... | reverse complement strand
GGGCCTTTGCGCCGCCGCCATCCTTGTCGCGACGGCAGGAACGATCCCCTCGGCCTCCCAGGCGAACACAAGGAGCGAGTCGAGTGTTTACGAAGCCTACCGCCGGTATTCCCAAGCGCCCGCCAACGATTTCTGGTACTATCATCCGGCTGGCCCTTTCTACCTGTATGCGCACCGGCGCTACGCCTACGGATACGGAGTGAGGCGATTTCATCGACACGCGGGCTGGCACGGCGGCTATGGCCACCACCACTATGCGTGGCATGCTCGTCCCGCATGGGGCTGGGCACAGCGGGGCACCTATGGCGGGTGGGGTGGCTCGTTGGTCGACGGAAAATGCTGGTCCGGTGAACCGTCCGCATGGGGATGGCGCGAAACCCACGTTTGCTGAACCCGGCTGGCTCCGTCGCTCCTTCCGCGGCTCGGCAAAAAGTCATTGAAACTGTCTTGCTTAGACTCGGACCACCTTGATCACGCGTCCGTCCACGGCGTGAATCTCTCCCCAGGGTACGGAGACGCTCGCATCGAGCTCGCAGCCGTAGATTTCCTTGTCCTGCGCGGCAACCTGGCAATTAAGCGCGACGAGCCTTCTGGCGTCGTCCGGGTCGGCGGCCGCAACGTTGAAAATCGTTTGCTCGGCACCGCTTCTGTCGAAAAGGCAATATACCGGCATGCGGCCTCCGAGGCTTGAGGCCCGCTATTGACGAGATCGGTTTTGAACACCGAGCGAGCTCTTGGCCAATGTTTCCACCCGACTTGTGATCTTATTCGATCTCTATCGAAGGGCAACTCCCAACAGATAAGGGGCGAGATCAAGCCGTCCGGCTCTTTACAGGTGCAATAAGAAGCTCGAAGGCTAATTCATGATCGCCTTCGATAGCGCCAAGTCAGTCACGGCACGGCAAAACGCGCGGCCGAGAGCACACGCCGAATAGAAGAACCCTGGAGGCTCGTCGAGTTCTGCTCCCATACAACCTCGACGGCGAACCTTGTGGCACCACCTTCGTTGTCTTGGCGGGCCCAGCGCCGAAGAGGTTGTCACCATGCCAAAGCCACTGACCGAAGGCTTGCCGATCCTTTTACTTCTTGTCGCCTCGGCGCCCGTGCTGGCGCAAACGCCTGAAACCGCTTCCCAGTCGAATGATCAAAAGCAGCATGTGGCATGCCCGATCGACCACAACGCTCTCGCGGACGCGTTGCGAAAAAGTGTGAAACCCACGGGGGGACCGAGCAATGGCGGCTTCGACAATCAAGAATGGGCGGCGGTCGTGAACCGCGACGGCAAGGTCTGCGCCATCGCTCATAGTGGCGAGGCGGTGGACGACCAATGGCTCGCAAGTCGCGCCATTGCGGCCGAGAAAGCCAACACTGCGAACGCTTTCAGCCTCGCGAGCAAGGCCGTTGCCACTGCCAACCTCTATGCCGCTTCTCAGCCGGGCGGATTTCTCTACGGTGCCAGCGTCGGCAACCCGCCTGTTCCCGAGACCATTTACGGGGGCGATCCGAAGGACTTCGGTACCGCGCAAGATCCGATGCTCGGAAAATCACCCGGTGGCGTGATCGTGTTCGGCGGTGGCCTCGCGCTCTACGATTCCAGCAACAAGATTGTCGGAGCGCTCGGCGCGAGCGGCGATACGGCCTGTGCCGATCACAACATCGCTTGGCGCGTCCGCCACTCGCTGGGGCTCGACCATGTGCCGGCGGGTGTCAGCCCGAACATGAAGGACGCGATTATTTACGACATCGGGCCTGATGGAAAGAGCGCTTCGGGCTTCGGCCATCCCAAATGCGTGGGCCGGGAACCGCAGATCGCCGTCGACCTCGGCGCGGGCGTCAGCAGCGACGAGGTGCGCTGAAGGGCAGCTGCCTGCGTCAGCATGCCGCGCATTGGCGGACCTCGAAGCCGGGAACTCACATCCGCGCTGAAGATTGCCGGATAAGGGACACTCCGTTCTTTTTTCAAAACTTCGGGAGGGAGCGTTTGTCCAGTTGCGCGTCAAGGCGGGCGGGGCGCCCATTCTCGATCCATCTCGCGCAAGTCATTTGTCTGGTCGGCCTCGTCGCCCCGATCGCTGCCCAAGGCCAAACGGACGCTTCCTCGAGCGATCTCGCCAAGCGCATGCAGGATCCGAGCCAATGGGTCATGCCGGCGCGCGACTACGCCAATACGCGCTTCAGCTCCCTCGATGAGATCAACGCCTCGAACGCGAACCGCCTCGAACCAGCATGGACTTTTTCGATCGGCGCCGATCGCGGGCAAGAGGCCGCTCCGATCGTCGTCGATGACACGATGTACATTGTCGGCCCCTACGCAGGGCCTTATCCAAATCGGGTGTTCGCTCTCGACGCGACGACCGGCGAGCTCAAATGGAGCTACGCGCCGAAACCTGAGCCTGCCGCCGCCGGCGTCGCCTGTTGCGACGTTGTCAATCGCGGGCTCGCCTACGACAACGGCAAGGTTTTCCTCAACACGCTCGACGTGCACACCGTCGCCATCGACGCAAAGACCGGCAAAGAGCTTTGGCACGCAAAGCTCGGCGAGATCAACCAGGGCGAGACCATCACCATGGCGCCCATTGTGGCACACGGAAAGGTCATCGTCGGCAATAGCGGCGGTGAGCTCGGCGTGCGCGGCTGGCTCACCGCTCTCGACGAGGAAACCGGGCGGATCGTCTGGCGCGCTTATGGAACGGGGCCAGACGCGGACGTCCTCATCGGCGATGATTTCGAGCCCTACTACAAGGACCTCAAGGGCAAGGATCTCGGCGTCAAGACTTGGCCGGTTGATCGCTGGCGGACGGGAGGCGCCACGGCGTGGGGCTGGGTCTCCTACGATTCCGAGCTCAACCTCCTGTATTACGGAACCGCCAATCCAAGCCCTTGGAATTCCAACCAGCGTGACGGCGACAATCTTTGGTCGGCGACCATTTTCGCGCGCGATGCCGACACGGGGCACGCGAAATGGGCTTACCAGCTGAACCCACACGATGAATTCGATCATGATGAGATCAATGAGAACGTGCTCGTCGATCTCTCGATCGCGGGTAAGTCGCGCAAGGTTCTCATCCATCCCGGCCGAAACGGCTACATGTATGTTATCGACCGGCAAACCGGCGAAGTCCTTTCCGCCGACCCCTATGACCCGCCGATCACAGCGTCGAAGGGGGTCGATCTCGAGACCGGGCGGCTGATCCCAAACGGCGAGAAGACCCCTCTCCTCGGCAAGACCATCGAGGACATCTGCCCGGCTGCGCCAGGCGCCAAGGACTGGCAGCCGACGGCGTGGTCGCCTCGCACCCATCTCCTCTATGTGCCGCACCAGCACTTGTGCATGAGCATGAAAACCTCGGAGGTGGGTTACATCGCCGGCACGCCTTTCGTCGGCGCTTCCGTCGACATGTACGCCGGGCATGGCGGATACCGTGGCGAGTTCATGGCCTGGGATCCCCTGGCGCGCAAACGCGTCTGGGACATCCATGAGAACCTTCCCGTATGGAGCGGCGCGCTGGTCACCGCTGGCGACGTCGCCTTCTACGGAACCATGGATCGCCTCTTCAAAGCCGTGGATGCGCGCAACGGAAAGTTGCTTTGGCAGTTCCGCGCCGGCTCCGGGTTTATCGGGCAGCCCATCACCTACAAAGGTTCGGACGGCCGGCAATACGTCGCCATCCTTGCAGGTGTCGGGGGATGGCCGGGGGCGATCGCCAATGCGAACATTGATCCGCGCGTGCGCAACGCCGCGCTCGGGTTCGCCGGAGCGACCCAGGACCTTCCCTTCTTCACCGCCGGCGGAAGCGAGCTTCTCGTCTTCAAGCTCGCCGATGCGTCCAAGCTCGGAGCGGAAGGCGACGAGGGGACGAGTACCGGACAATCTTCGCAATCTCCTTCACCGCAATCTCCGTCTTCCGGGAACGGCAATGCGCAGCCTCAGTGAAGGCCTTGGCGCGGTCGCCTTCTTGCTCGGCTCTTGCGGCGGCCTCCATGCCGAAATCGACGCCGGAACGCTTCGCGTCTGCGCCGATCCGAACAACCTTCCCTTCTCGAATGCCGCCGGCGAAGGGTTCGAGAACAAGCTTGCGCAGCTCGTCGCGCAAGCACTCGAAGCCAAGCTGAGTTACGAATGGTGGCCCCAGCGACGCGGTTTCGTGAGCCACACATTGAAGGCCGGCGTTTGTGATGTGATCATGGGTGTGCCTGCGGTCTACGGCCCTGTCGAGACGACCCTGCCCTATTACCGTTCGAGCTACGTCTTCGTGTCGCGCGCCGATCGCAAGCTCGACATCTCCTCGATCGACGATCCGCGGCTGCGGCAGCTCAAGATCGGTGTCCACCTCATCGGCAGCGACGGCAGCAACACGCCTCCCGCTCATGCGCTTGGCGAAGAGGGTGTCATCAGCAATGTCATGGGTTTCATGATCTATGGCGACTACCGTGACGCAGATCCTCCTGCACGCCTGATCGAGGCCGTGGAAACGGGCAGGATCGATATCGCGGCGGCCTGGGGACCGCTCGCGGGCTTCGCGGCCGAGCACAGCCCGATCGCTCTGCACCTGACGCCCATCGAAGGCATGGAACGCTTCGCGCCGTTGCGAGCACAGTTCGACGTAGCGATGGGCGTGCGCCACGGCAACGATGCGCTGCGGGATAAGCTCAATACGGTGATCATCGACAACCGCTCGCGCATCGAGGCTCTGCTCAGCGCGTACGGTGTGCCGCTCTTGCCCCTTCCGAACGAACAGGTGCCGGAGAAGTAGGAGAAGGCGCGATGGCTCGTAAGCGACGGCCCATGATTTTCTCCAGCGCTCGGCCCGCGCCCGGACTTTTCCTTCTCGCGGCGACAGCAATCTTTGCCCTTCCTTTCGACGTTGCCCTCATCGATCACGCTCGTGGGCAACAGGCCGAGCCAGCCGGCACACCACCTCCGCTGCCTCAGGCACAGGACGCCGGCCATGCCCCGCGCGGGATGTTGAATGTTCCCGTGTCTCATCTGTTTCCCGGCGGCGTACCGACAGCCCCGAATCTGCAAAATCCGAATGCTGGCGATCCGCAATCCGCCGAACGAGGCATGAAGTATTTCGGGAGCCTGAATTGCATCGGTTGCCACGCGGATAACGGCGGGGGCGGAATGGGACCTTCACTCAGCCGAGGTCTCTTCATCTATGGCTCGGAGCCCGCGAACCTTTTCCTCACCATCTACCAAGGGCGACCCAATGGGATGCCGAGCTGGGGTGGCGTGCTTCCACCTTCGGTGATCTGGGATCTCGTCTCCTATGTCGGAAAAATCAGCAACGCGCCGGGTTCTGAATGGGGCATGACCTTGGCGCGCTCTCCCCTTTCCCCAAACCTCGAGCAAGTGCCCACCGAAGAGATCACGACCGACGAGCCCTGGGCTCACACGGAAAAATTCACCTTGGGCCAAAAGCCCTGACACGGCGATGTGCGAGCGGGCAAATATGACGCGCTTTCATCTCGGCAAGGGCATGCCGACGCGAGTTGTTGCCTGCCTCGCGTTGTTGTTCTCGATCATTCCTGCAGGGGCCCTGCATGCTGAGGCCCCGCTGAGCTATCTCGTGGGATACGGGATGCGTGCGCGATCGATCGCAACGCTCACCTGGGCGCTGATGCTCATCTCGGCCGTGGTGGTGATCGTCGTGGTCGGGCTTCTCTTGGCGGCGCTGAGGCGCGGCGACAGTTTCGCGGCTTTCGCACCGGGCACGCAGCTCCCGGTCGCGCGCCCGGCGGGCGGCGCTTCATGGATCTATGTGGGGGTCGGGATAAGCACGCTCGTGCTCTTCGTCATGGCGATTTGGACGGTCGTCACCTTGGCCCATGTCGCCAACCCGCCTCGGACGGACAGTGCGCTGAAGATCGAAATCACAGGGCACCAATGGTGGTGGGAGGTGCGCTATCTCAGTCCCGATGTCTCGCGCGAGTTCACGACGTCGAACGAGATTCACATTCCGCTCAAGCAGGCGGTGGAGGTGGAGTTGCGCGGCGTCGACGTCATCCACTCCTTTTGGGTTCCGGCCCTGATCGGCAAGACGGACGTCATTCCCGGCCAGGCGAACCGCACCTGGATCGAAGCCGACAAGCCGGGCGTCTATCGCGGACAATGCGGAGAATATTGCGGCGAGCAGCACGCACATATGGGTTTCGAGGTGATCGCCTCCTCACCCGAGGATTTCCAGAAGTGGTGGGACTCTCAGCTCAACACGCAACCCGGCGCCGCGCCCGAGGCGGCCCAAGCGCAAAACACGTTCATCGCGAAGTGCGGCATTTGCCACACGGTGCGCGGAACCGGCGCCGGCGGGCATCTCGGGCCCGACCTCACCCATCTCCTGGGCCGGCGCACGATCGGTGCCGCCCTTCTGCCGAACACGAGAGGCCATCGCTCTGCCTGGATCGCCGACCCGCAGCATCTTAAACCGGGAAACTACATGCCGCGGCTCGAGCTTTCCGGCCCCGAGCTCACCGCCGTCTCAAATTACCTCGACACGCTCAACTAGGACGCGCAGATGACGACAACGGAGCTCGATCGCGTACCCGAAGTGGCGCCACGCGATTATGGCTCGCCGCTCGCGTCCAAGCTCGAGCACCTGTGGGCTACAAAGCCTGGAATCGTCGGCTGGCTCGGATCGGTCGACCACAAGGAGATCGGCCTTCGCTACATCGTCACGGCATTCGTTTTCCTTTTGGTCGGCGGCCTGGAGGCACTCGTATTTCGCATTCAGCTCGCTTGGCCCAACCAGCATCTGCTGTCGCCCGCGCAATACGACCAGCTCTTCTCGATGCACGGGGCGACCATGATCCTGTGGTACGCCTTTCCGGTTCTCACCGGTTTCAGCGTCTATCTTCAGCCGCTGGTTCTCGGCACCCGCGACATGGCGATGCCGCGCCTCAACGCTTTCACCTACTGGGTGTACTTGTTTTCCGGCCTCTATCTCTATGTCGGCCTGGCGCTCGGCTCAGCCCCCAATGCTGGCTGGTTCAACTATGTGCCCTACGCTTCCCGGCCGTATAACCCCGGGCTCAATATCGACTTCTACGCGCTTGCGAACATCCTGCTCGGCATTTCGACAACGCTCGGCTCGCTCAATTTCGTCGTCACCATTTTGCATCAACGCGCACCCGGCATGTCGATCAATCGCATGCCGATCCTGAGCTGGGGCACGCTCACGATCTCGGTCGGCAATCTCTTCGCCATGCCGAGCGTGACCCTCGCCTTTTTCTTCCTCTGGCTCGACAGACAATTCGGAACCCATTTCTACGACCCTCCGAGCGGACAGCCGCTCCTGTGGCAGCACCTATTTTGGATGTGGGGCCACCCTTGGGTCTATGTCATCGTCCTGCCGGCGCTCAGCATGGTTTCCGAAGCGCTTCCCGTTCTTTGCCGACGTCCGCTCGTTGGATACACCGCGGTCGCGCTTGCGACCGTGCTCACCATGGTGCTCGGCTTCGGCGTTTGGCTGCACCACATGTTCGCGACAGGTCTGCCGAACATCGCCCTCGCCTTCTTCAGCGCCGTCTCACTGTTCATCGTCATCCCGAGCGCGGTCTCCAACTTCGCTTGGCTTGCCACGATCTGGACCGGCCGCCCGGTCTTCAACACGGCCTTCCTGTTCTTCGTCGGCTTCATCGTCGTCTTCGTCATCGGCGGCGTGTCAGGTTTCATGACCGGCTCGGTGCCGGCCGATTGGCAGCTCACGGACACCTATTTCGTGGTCGCTCATATCCACTACGTTCTCATCGGGTGGAATCTCTTCGCCGTGATGGGCGCGAGCTATTTCTGGTTTCCCAAGATGTTCGGACGAATGCTCGACGAGCACCTGGGCCGCTGGAACTTCTGGCTCATGTTCATCGGCTTCAATGTCGGGTTCTTTCCGATGCACATCACCGGGCTGCTCGGCATGCCGCGGCGGGTCTACACCTATCCGGACGGCATGGGCTGGGACACGCTCAATCTCATCATCACCATCGGCTCCTATGTGATGGCCGCAGGGATGCTGCTCTTCATCGTGAACGTTTTCTACAGCCTGAGGCGCGGCGTGGTGGCGGGTCCCAATCCCTGGGATGCGGCCACGCTCGAATGGAGCACGCCATCCCCACCCCCGCCTTATAATTTCGTGGTGATCCCGACGCTCGCGAGCCGCACGCCACTTTGGGAAGATCGCCTCGATGAGGGACCCTACCGTTCCGAGCTCAACGAAGGAATGCCGCTCGACCATGGCAAGGAGGTGCTCGGCACGAGTTCCCTCGATGCCCAGCCGAACGTGATCTTGCGCATGCCGGAGGACTCGCTCGTGCCGCTCTTTTTCGCGCTTGTGCTGACGCTCCTCTTCGCCGGACTCATCGTGAAATTCTGGTGGCTCGTCGTCACCTGCATCGGAGCGGGCCTCTTGCTGCAACTCATTTGGCTTTGGCCGCGCTCCGAGCTCCGGGAGAGACGCCCATGAGCACGGTGGTCGCCGTCTCGCGAAGAAGCCTTCCGGTCGGGAGCGTCGGCGCGCATGCGATCGGATGGTGGGGCATGGTTTGCGCCGTCCTGACCGAAGCGGCACTCTTCGGCTATCTCCTCTTCAGCTATTTCTATTTCGCCATTCAGCCGCGTCAGATGGCCTTTCCGCCGCAGTTGCCGCCCTTATGGCTCGCGGCGCCGAACACTGTGATCCTGCTCGCGAGCAGTGTCGCGGTCTGGCAGGGCGAGCGTGGGGCCCGCCGCGATTCCCGAGCGCGGCAAGTGATCGGACTTGGCGTCGGGTTTGCCCTCGGCGTCGTGTTCGTCGGCATTCAGCTCCTCGAATGGCACAGCCAGCCTTTCGGCCTGAGCTCGAATGCTTACGGTTCGCTGTTTTTCACGGTGACGGGTTTCCACATGGCTCACGTGATTCTGGGCCTGCTGATCCTGCTGTCGCTTACGATATGGTCGGCGCTCGGCTATTTCGATCGATACTACAGCGCACCGATTTCGATCGGCGTCATCTATTGGCATTTCGTGGACGCTGTCTGGCTTGCCGTGTTCTTCAGCTTCTACATCACACCCTATCTCGGTTTGCGCCATGGCCCCTGACGCGCTGGTGAGAGAGGAGCTTCACCCCGCGCCGTATCGCGAGCGCGTCGGGATCATCGCGCTCTTGTTTCCGGTGTTCGCGCCGCCTTTAGCCTGGTCGGCGCATCTCCTCGTCAACTTCGCCGTTTCAAGCCAAGCTTGCTATCCGGACGGTACTCCTCTGAATGTGCCGACGTCCGGCGCTGCCTGGCTCTGGTCCCTTCTTCTCATCCTCGACCTTGTCGGCATCATCACCGGGATTGCCGGCGCGCTTTTGGCTTGGCGCAATTACGGCCACACCTCACAAGAGCTTGCCGAGACCGGAGTGCCGCTTGCGGAGATCGGTGAAGGACGCACGCGTTTCCTCGCGATGTGGGGCGTGCTGATCGGCATCGGATTCTCGGCCGCGACACTCTTCGATTTCGTCGGGTTATGGGTGCTGCCGATATGTTGAGGATCGCAAACCTCGATGTCGTCGCTCTCTCGACGCCGGGCGCGGATGCCATCTCGGCAGCGCTTGCCTTCTGCGGCTTGACGGGGTCGACCTCGGATGGAGTTGCGTTCTCGGTCATGGTTTTAGGCGCGGTGACCTGCTGCTACACGTTCGGCGTGTTTCGGCTCGCGCACAGGCGCGGTGTCACGGCTCGCGACCTGCGGCGCATCGCGGCGTTCCTTGGCGGCTCGGCGATCGTGCTCGCCGCCATGGGGCCGCCCCTCGCGGCCTATGGTGAGCAACTCTTCTCGATGCACATGATCCAACATATGATGCTGATCATCGCTGCCGCGCCGCTCATCGCGTGGAGCCGGCCCAAGGTCATGTTCCTGCGCGCTCTTCCAAAAGAGACTCGCGCAAACATCGGCAGATCGGCGCGAAGACTCCGCCTGGATCGGTTTATGCATCCGCTTCGCGACCCGATCCTCGTGTGGATCGCCTTTTGCGCCGGGTTCGTTTTCTGGCATACGCCGGGCCCTTATGCCCTCGCAATGCGGTACGAAAGCCTCGGCCTTCTCGAGCATATCACGTTCCTCCTCACCTCCCTTGCCTTCTGGATGGTGATCTTTCGCTCCAGCATGCGAGGTGGGCCGGGTTATGGCGCGAAACTCCTGTTCGTGCTCACAGCAGCGGCGCTCACGGACCTTCCGGGCGCATTGATGGTCTTTGCACCACGCCCGCTCTACCCCGAGCACGCGGCAGGCGTTGCCGGTTGGGGCCTGACATTGATGCAGGACCAGGAGATCGCCGGGCTCGTGATGTGGATCCCGGGCGGTCTCGCCTATCTCCTCGTCGCTGCTTGGCTCTTCGTCGCTTGGCTCCGCGAGGCCGAGAACCGGGCCGTGCTGCCGGGGGCGAGATCGATCGCGAACGTCACGCTGCTCCTCCTCGTCGCGCCTGCGTTAACGGGCTGCAACCGCTCACGGGCCGAGCCCATCGCCAATTTCAACGGAGACCCTGAGCGTGGAGCGACGCTCATTCAGAAATATGGCTGCGGCGGCTGTCACGACATCCCCAACATCAATGACGCTGAGGGAAATGTCGGCCCGCCGCTCTCGCGCATCGGGAACCGCATCTACATCGCAGGGATGTTGCGCAACACTCCGGACAACATGTTGCTTTGGATACGCGAGCCGCAGCGCATCGTGCCGGGCAACGCGATGCCGCAAATGAACATCCCCGAGCAGGACGCCCGAGATATCGTCGCTTATCTTTATACATTGAACTAGCGTCGGATCGCTCGCGGGATGCTTCGTGCGAGACGGGCGCACCCCTTTCCGGTTGGGCGCATGCCAAAAACCCACATCTCTCCGGCGAGACGAACAAGGAGCGGATGATGCGCGCGATCCGGTTCAAGGCCTTCGGCGACAGCTCGGTTTTGCATCTTGAGGAGATTCCAACGCCTTATCTCGACGCGAGCACCGCTTTGGTTCGGGTGAGGGCCGCCTCGATCAACCCGAGCGATTGCAAGAATATCGCCGGCGCGATGCCGCAGACGACCTTGCCGCGCACGCCCGGCCGCGATTACGCGGGCGTGGTCGAGCAAGGCCCGGCCGAGTGGATCGGGGCAGCGGTATGGGGGACCGGCGGAGATGTCGGGTTCATCCGTGACGGCACGCACGCCGAGTTGATCGCTGTCCCCGTCGCAAGCTTGCGACGCAAGCCGGACAGTTTGAGCTTCGACGAAGCCGCCTCCATTGGCGTCAACTACATGGCCGCGTGGTGCGGCATCGAAATCGCCGGCCTTCGGGCAGGCGAGACCCTCCTGTTGATCGGCGCCGGGGGCGGCGTCGGTAGCGCCGCGGCCCAGATCGCGCACCGCCTCGGCGCTCGGGTGATCGGGGCTGACATGCACGTGCCGCGCGCGGACGCGCCGATATCCACCATTGCAGAAAAGCTGATCGTTGGAGCGAAGGATTTGCCGGGTGAGATCCGTTCCGTCACCGGCGGCAAGGGCGCGGATGTCGTGTTCGACCTCGTGGGCGGTGTGATGTTCCGGAGCGCCGTGAACAGCCTTGCTCTGCGCGGACGATTGATCGAGATCGCCGCGACGGGTCAGCGGGAGGTGAGTTTCGATCTTGCGGATTTCTATCACAACGAAAGTCGGCTCTTCGGCGTCGACACGCTGAAGCGGGATCTTACGGCGTCCGCGGAAGTGCTCGATGCATTGAAGCCGGGCTTCGACGCCAAAGAGTATCGCGCCGCACCGATTGCCGCGACTTACGGGCTCGGCCAAGCAGGCAACGCCTACAGCAAAGTCGCAAGCGGCATCCCAGGCCGCGTGGTCCTGCGGCCGCAGGAATGAAGGTGGCGAGCAAGCCACAATCGTAGCGCGCTCCCCGGTTGACCGGGAAAGGGCGTCCCTATAGGCCAAGGCGCAAGGAGACGTGGCCGAGAGGCTGAAGGCACTCGTTTGCTAAATGAGCAGACCTCGAAAGGGGTCTCGAGGGTTCGAATCCCTCCGTCTCCGCCAAGAATTTAAGTTAACTCGCTGAAATTACATGATAATATTGTAAGGATGCTTCTAGTACACAAAAAACTAAACAGCAGACTGCCGATTTGCCGGTCGGAGTAACTGGCGCTCCATGAAGCGTTTTATCTGCCTTGTCTCCAACCAGGGTAGTGAAAACTCCGTCGGGGGACCGCTGGGTGCACGTGAAAGAATCAGATGCCAAACTCTCTGAACCAGCTATTGAAACGCCGACTTGAAGGATTTGGTCTAGTCAGAGTGATGTCTCGACTGCGCTGGGGTGTTGACGTTTTCACAGATATCAGGCGGCTCGGATTGAAAAAACCAAAAGTGATCATGGACGTAGGTGCGCATTTTGGTGAAAGTGCTTTGGCGTACGCTAGTCGATTCCCCGCGGCAAACATATTTGCTTTCGAACCAGAGGCGAAAAACTATCAGTCACTTGTCGCAAATGTGGCCGGACTTTCGCAGATCTCTTGTACCAAGGTGGCTATGGGTGACAGAGAGGGAAGGGCGTCGATTTACGGTGGCTCAAACTCGGAAGCATACAGTCTCAAGCCGCATCGGACGCTAGGGTATTTAGAGGAGGTGGATGTAACGACAATTGATCGGTTCCTTTTCGAAAAACACGTGGAGTTCATCGATTTCCTGAAGGTCGATACTGAAGGCCATGAGATGGAAGTCTTGAAGGGTGCAAAGAATAGCTTAGCAAAAGGCAAAATAAATCTAATTTTTGCTGAGGCAACGTTCAATGTAAACGATGAAGGAGAGCACACGCAACTCAGTGAAATTCAGTCTTTTCTGAGCGAGCGCGGCCTTCAACTGATCAGCATTTATGATCAACACATTTTTCCCGCTCCGAGTAGGCTCGGCTATTTCAATGCTCTCTTTGCCAGGGCCTGCTAATAGGGTCAATCGACGCCTATCGAACGCCTAGGGCCGCGATTCGATGCGATCCCGCCTCGTGAAGCCAGCGCACCACAAACTCTGAATCCCTCGCACGGCTGGTGCAGCGCATCGCAGACCTCGGATCAGTTTTATGTAATTGCAGGCGCTCGCATATCGGAAAAGGGAGGCCCAACCACTCGGCGCTTTGGAGGACTATTTGTTGAATAATTCTGGGCCTTCCCGCTCTGCGTTCCCGCCATTGTGTTCCCGCCGCAGATTTCAGTGGCGAAACCATCGCGTGAAAATGCTGTCGCGGCCACAAAAGCCCCGGATTGAACTCCGAACGGGATTGATAGCAACGGCGCACACCGGGTTGAAGAAAACGCCCTCGACCGCGGACTCGACCTCGCCAAACCGGTCTGTCCACACTCCCTGACTTTAGCCCGAAGCGAGTTGCGAAGGTCCGAAACGTAACGCAGGTGAGCTAGCTGACTTACCGTCGATTTGCTTCTCACGGTGACGTCAAGGAACTTTCGCCGGAGCCTGCGTTGCTGATAGTGGCGAGCTTCAGCATGCCGAAATGTAGACCAGGAAAACCGGCACTTTGGCAGACAATCATTACGACGTTGTCGTGGTCGGCAGCGGGCCGGGCGGCGCCTCGCTTGCAACGCGACTGGCGCCCACCGGCAAACGTATTTTGATCCTGGAGCGAGGCGATTATCTGCCGCGAAGCGAGAAGAACTGGAGCTCGCAGGCTGTCTTTGTGGAGGGGGTGTATCAGGCCGATGAACCCTGGACGAATTCCAAAGGGGATCGGTTCAGCCCAGCCCTTCACTATTATGTCGGTGGAAATTCCAAAGTTTATGGCGCCGCCCTTTTCCGGTTGCGTGAGCGGGACTTCGGCGAGGTGGTACATGCCGGCGGTATCTCTCCGGCGTGGCCCGTCAGCTACGAGGTGTTCGAGCCCTATTACACGCAAGCCGAGCGGTTGTTTCATGTCCATGGCCAACGCGGCGAGGATCCGCTCGAGCCTTGGGCCAGCGCTCCGTATCCGCACCAGCCCGTAAGTCACGAGCCCAAAATCGCTGAACTCGCGCAAAACTTGCGAGGGATCGGCCTTCACCCCTTTCATCTTCCCTTGGGCATTTTGCTCGATGAAAAGGACGGAAAACCCACGCCGACGAGCGTGTGCATGCGTTGCAGCTTCTTTGACGGCTTCCCCTGCCTGCTCAACGGAAAGGCCGACGCCCAAGTTGTCTGCATCGACCCGATGCTAGCCAGCTTTTCCAACGTCACGTTGTTGACAGGCGCTTATGTTTCGCGACTTGGCACGGACGCTTCCGGACACATGGTCAATGCCATTCATGTCAAGCGAAATGGGTCGGAAGAAATCTACTCCGCCGACATTGTGGTGGTCGCCTGCGGAGCATTGTCCTCCGCACTTCTCTTGCTGCGTTCCGCGAGCGATTTGCATCCAGCTGGACTTGCCAATGGATCCGGCCAGCTCGGACGCAATTACATGCGTCACAACATGAGTGTTCTGATGGCAATCGTTCCGGATATCAACGACACCGTATTTCAGAAAACTTTGGCGTTCAGCGACTTCTATTTCGGCGCCGAGGACTGGGACCATCCGCTCGGCCTCGTGCAGATGTGCGCGACCAGCCATCCAGATCAGATCCGCGGCGAGGCGCTGCCGAAATGGCTGGAATGGTTGCCCGACATGCCCTTCGATGTCTTGGCTCGCCATTCCATGGATTTCTGGCTTCAGGCTGAGGACCTTCCTCATCCAGATAACCGCGTCTATTACAAAGAAGAGAAAGTTCATCTCGACCTGGTCGAGACCAATCCACAGGCCCTCGTTCACCTCAAGCGCAAGCTCAGAGAAGTTCTCGATCGCGCCGGCCATAAACCCAAGGCGATGATCGAGCGTTCGCTCTATCTGGGCAAAAATATTCCGCTCGGGGGTACGGCACACCAAGCGGGCACGGCGCGTTTCGGAACCGATCCCGAGACGTCGGTGCTCGACCTCGATTGCAAAGCTCATGAGCTCGACAATCTTTACATCGCCGATGCGAGCTTCTTTCCGGCGATCGGCGCGGTCAATCCAACTCTCACGATCATCGCAAACGCACTTCGTGTTGCGGATCGAATCGCGGAGCGGCTGAAATGAGCACGGCCGCAATAGTTGCGCTCTGTGTCCGATATGGGCTCGTGTTGCTGTTTTTACCTTTCAGTGCGCTCGACAAGGTAATCGGCTTCGACGGCGCGGTGAAACAATCCCAGGAGGTTTTTAAGCCTCGATCTCTCGCAGTCGCGGTGCTCCTGTGCGGGTTCGGAATTGAAACAATCGTCTCGCTGGGGGTCGTGACCGGGATCGCGGACCGGATGTCCGGGTTGATCATGTCGGCTTATTGCGTGGCCACGGCGGCGCTCTTCAAACGCTTCTGGGTCCCTGGCGATTTCTGGGCCAAAGGCGACAGCAAGGCGCGCGTTTTGTTCTGGGATTTTCTCAAGAACCTGTCCTTGGGGGCAGGCTTTCTGCTCATCGTCGTCGGAACCGACGGATCCGGTCTGTGGCCCTTCCTCGCGCATCCATTCGCCTCGAGCCACCCTTACAGCAGCGCGAGAGACATCCGTGAGTGATCCTGGACAAAAGCCCTCGATTTCTTATTGGCACCTCTGGGTGGGGCCGGACGGCATCAGCCGCCAGCGGCAATGCCATCTGAGCAACTACCGTCTCGAGCGGGTCGGTTCAGCTGATCCACAGTGGAACGATAATCAAGGCTCTCATCCATCGACTGTCGTTTTTACCGTTCAACCGATTGGCTGGGTCGGTGATTGGCACGAGAATCCAGCACCGCAATGGATTGTCGTCTTGTCGGGGCGCTGGTGGATCGAGAGCATGGATGGTACCCGCATCGAGCAGGGACCTGGAGAGTTCTCGTTCGGGGAGGATCAAGGCTGTACCGAGACGGCCGGCAAAAAGGGCCATCGCTCAGGCACGATCGGTGAGCAGCCGGCAGTACTGATGACCGTTCAGCTGCACGTCGATCCTTCACGCGATCCTTGTCACCTCCGGTAGTGCGGCATGAGCCCGTTCGAGTTCTGCGATGATCGCTTCGGTTCCTTGGTACTGCCCAACGCGCCACTGGAGAGGTTGGGCGAAGGCTATCGCTGGCTCGAAGGGCCGGTGTGGTTCGCCGACCACAATTGCCTTTACGTCAGCGACATACCCAATAATCGCATCCTGCGCTGGAGCGAGGACGCGGGGGTGACCGTTTTCCGCCAACCATCGGGTTTCGCCAACGGACATGCACGCGACATGCAAGGCCGATTGATCGGCTGTTCGCACCACGATCGCTGCATCACTCGAACCGAACTTGACGGCAGCGTGACAATCTTGATCAGCCATTATTGCGGTCGGCGTCTCAACTCCCCAAACGACATCGTCTGCAAGTCCGATGGCACGATCTGGTTCAGCGACCCGCTCTACGGCATCAACACTGATTATGAAGGAGGCAAGCAGACTTCCGAGCTGCCACCGAGGCTCTACCGGTTCGATCCGGCGACTGGCGATTTGACCGTCGCCGCCGATGATTTCGAAGGCCCGAACGGGCTCGCCTTCTCGCCCGACGAGCGCATTCTCTACGTCGCCGAGAGCGGGCGTCAGTTCGAACCGCGAGCCCGCCGGTGCATCCGTCGCTTCAACGTATCCGAGAGCGGAAAACTGTCGGGGGGCGAAGATTTTTACAGGGTCAGCCCCGGATTCGCGGATGGTTTCCGAATTGATGAACAGGGTAACCTATGGTCCAGCGCGGCCGACGGCGTCCAGTGCATCAGCCCGAAGGGGGACTTGCTCGGCAAGATTTTGACGCCCTTCGTGGTCTCCAACCTTGCTTTTGGAGGCCGCAACCGCTCGCGCCTGTTCCTGTGCGCCTCCCACTGCTTATTGGCGATCTACACCAATGTGCGGGGCTGCGTCCGCCCATGACCGCGCACCTCGCCGCGATCACCGCATTCCGGCTTACGACTGCTCGGCCTGAGCCGCTTATCCAGTTCTACGCGGGCCTTGGCTTCGCCATCGGCGAGCCTGAAAGGATATCTGACGATGAGATCGCGCTTTTAGGCCTTGATCACGGCGGTACACGCTCCCCGCTGCACATTGGTGAGCAGCGCGTCGATCTCGACTGCTTCAATTCCCCCGGCCGGCCCTATCCCGAGGGCGCCACGAGTGCCGACCTCCACTTCCAACATCTGGCGCTTGTAACGGACAATGCAGCCTTCCATTGGTCCCGCGCGAGGGACTTGGGCGCTATCCCGATCTCGGATAGCGGCCCCGTAACGCTCCCCGCGTCCGAGGGTGGCGTAACCGCCGTCAAGTTCCGTGACCCAGAGGGGCACCCACTCGAATTTTTGCAATTTCCACCACACAGCGTGACCTGGCAGGGTAGTGGACTACTCGGCATTGATCACTCAGCGATCAGCGTTTCTAACATCGAGGCAAGCCGGCAGTTTTACTCAGCACTAGGTTTGTCGACACGAAATCGGACAGACAATCACGGTCCGACACAAGACGCTCTGGATGGGCTAAGCCGAGCGGACGTCGAAGTTGTTACGATGGTGCCGCGCCAGGAAACACCACATCTCGAGCTGCTCGCGTATCGCACATCGCGAAGCCGATCGGCGGGACGGCTGGAAGCCAATGACGTCGCGGCGACACGGATCGTCTGGAGGGCGGATTGCGATGCGCTTCTGCGCGATCGAGACGGACATCTGCATCTGCTCAGGCGCGGAGCCTGAGGCAACGGCACAAAAGCCCAACCGAAGGCGCTGCCTGAATGTCGCGGGCTGAGCCTGTTGCGGACCGTGTCCCGAACGCAGTTCGAATTCGGCTCGCGCAACTCGATTCGAACTCAGTCGATCACAGAGAGTGAATCCAGCTCTCAATCCTACCCCACAGAGTGGACTTCTCGGCAGCGATCGGCAGTGCAACGAATTGGGTCCGGTTATCCTGTTTTTTCACCCGCAACAGGACGTCGCGCTTGCCACCCTCTTGTGCGGTGCGCACCGCCTTGTGAATGTCATCCGGCGTGCTTACCGGAGCGTTGCCAGCTTCAGTTATGACATCCCCCGCCACGAGCCCCTTCTGAGCGGCTGCTCCGTTTGGATCGACTTCGGTGATCACCACTCCTTCATTTCCGGCGCCCTGCACATTGGCAGCTGGGGCCAGAGCTAGACCAAGCCCCGGCGGCTCCTTTGGCGCCGACGCGGCAGGAGCCTTGAACGGGGTGTTCGGGAGTTCTCCAAGAGTGACCGAAATGGTGCGATCGCTGCCATCGTGAAGAACGCCGACTTTCACTGTAGCGCCGGGTGGCAGCGCGCTTATCATGGCAGCGAGATCGGCGCCGCTCTTAACGGGACGGTCGTCAACGGTCACGATCACATCCCCCGGTACCATTCCGGACTTGGCAGCCGCGCCGTCGGCCTGCGTCTGCGCGATCAAAGCGCCCTGCTCCCGCTTCAACCCGAGCGCGTCGGCCATGTCGGGGGTTATGGTTTGAATCTGGACGCCGAGCGCCCCTCGCGTCACCACCCCTTTTTCTTTGAGCGCCCGGACCACCGGGGCAACCGTTGTTGCCGGGATTGCAAATCCGATCCCGACGGAGCCCCCCGATGGCGAGAAGATGGCGGTGTTCACTCCCACAACATCCCCGTCAAGTCCAAAGCTCGGTCCGCCAGAGTTGCCCTTATTGATGGGTGCATCGATCTGCAGGAAGTCATCGTAAGTGTCGGTGTCTATGTGGCGGCCACGTGCTGAAACGATGCCGGCGGTCACGGTACCGCCCAGGCCATAGGGATTACCTACGGCGATGACCCAATCACCGATGCGTGGCTCGTGATCGGCAAGCTTGACGTAAGGAAAATCGGTACGACCATCCACTTTCAGCAGGGCCAAATCCGTTCGCAAATCCGCACCGACCACCTTTGCGGGGTAGGTCGTCCCGTCTTCCGTCGCTATCATGAAGGAAACGCCATTTTGCACAACGTGATCGTTCGTCACGGCGTAGCCGTCCGAGGAAATGAAGAAGCCAGACCCGAGCGCCATCATCTGCGGGCCGGGTTGGGGTTGCGTCTGTCGCTGCTCCGGCCCTTCGAAGAAATAATGATGCAGCGGAGAGTTGCCGCCGAAAGGCTCTGATTGCGAGGGCGCCTCCGACTCTCCAGTGTCGTTCGATCGCGCATCGCTTTCAATCTTGACGGTCACCGCGATGACCGCGGGTTTCACCTTGGCGACGAGATCTGCAAAGCTCGGCAGATTAGTTGGGCTCTGCGCGCTGACCTGAGCAGCGCGTGCGCTTTGGCCCTCCGCAGTCAGCCCAGCGCAGCCGACCAATAACGACAAAGCGACCAGTCTTAAGCCGCGTCTGGCGGAAAAGATGAACCTCGAGCCGTTCGGCTCAAAAAGGAATGCTGCCCAAAGCATGTGCGTCTCCGGCGAGCGAGAAGACACGGCAGCAAATTCTTTGGTGGGATTTTAGTTCCGGTTATT
>Ga0213876_10000921_pt1 | contig 19466 bp, 18 predicted proteins | sample BarmaccomBMRX_R9_FD_160113 | JGI IMG/M metagenome (GOLD analysis project Ga0213876, IMG submission 160113) | Root-associated microbial communities from Barbacenia macrantha in rupestrian grasslands, the National Park of Serra do Cipo, Brazil - RX_R9 | ecosystem: Host-associated > Plants > Roots... | reverse complement strand
ACGAGCTTTCGGGCGATCGCGATGATCGGCAATTTGCCGTCTTTTCCCTTGGCCTTCAGCTGCAAATAGAAGGTCTGCATATCTGGATTGAAGCGCGCTGCCGTGAGCGCGGCGAGATAGAGGGCATTACGCACGACAGTGCGGCCTCCCTTGATATGGCGCTCGCCTTCCCGTTTCCCGGAGTCGTCTGCCCAGGGAGCAAGGCCGGTGAGCGAGGCGATCTGCTTGTGATTGCAGCTACCGAGTTCGGGTAGCCAGGCCAGCAAGGTCATGGCGACGACCTCGCCGAAGCATGGGATGGAGCTTAGTATCTCATGACGACGCCGCAGACCCTCATCGCTCTTGATTCGCTTCATGATATGAGATCCGAGGGCCTTGATATCCTTGGCGAGGCGGTCCTGGCGTTTCTCGAGCTGACGACGCACGAAGGCGACCTGAGCACTACCTGACTGGTTTCTCAATGAAGTCTGCTCGGCGACGGCGCTCGCCCGGGCTTGCACGAGTTCCTTGAGCTCTTCGATGATCTTCGGGTCGGGCGGCTTCGCCTCATTTCCCAGCATGAAGCCCATCATGGCGAGCATGCGGGCATCGAGCTTGTCGGTCTTCGCCAGTACGTTGATCCCCTCTGCGAAGAGGCGAGCCCGTAACGGATTGACAACATGCACAGCATAGCTGCTGGCATGCAGGCTTCGCTGGATCTGGCGATGCCATTTACCCGTGGCCTCGATCACGATGACGCCGATCTCGTGATGCTTAAGGCGACGCTTGAGGCTTCTGTGGCCTTGCGGCGTATTGGCTACGCGAAAGGCTTCTTCACAGGGGAGAACATGGATATCGAGCCAAGCTTCGCAGACGTCGATTCCTACGTTACACTTCCCGTTGGCGACTTGTTCGGACGCATCCTCACCTTGCATGCGGGACTTGCTCCCCATCATCTGTTCAGGACAAGAGCCGAGGAGTGGATGGATCAAGCTCATCCGCGGGTCTCTACCTAGGGTGAATACGATCCCAATCCACTCACGTCGGGGACCACGGCCGTGGTCCCCGACGCCCGATCACTGTGGAGTGATTCGGCAAAATCACCATGCAAGGGTGAATTGCGCAGAGCCTACCCGGAAGAGCCCTCGACCCTCAGGGTCACGGCCTCGATGTGAGCGTTCATCCGGAGCGAGGCTCGACAATGGTGCTCCCGGCCCTCATCCGGCAGCACTTCGTGACGCCACCTTCTCCCGCGCTCTTCGCGCGGGAGAAGGTGCCCCTTGCCTTGGCAAGGGGCGGATGAGGGCGAATTGCGCGGAGCCTACCCGGAAGAGCCCTCGGCCCTCAGGGTCACGGCCTCGACGTGAGCGTTCAGCCGGAGCGAGGCTCGACAAAGGTGCTCCCGACCCTCATCCGGCATCACTTCGTGACGCCACCTTCTCCGGCCCAAAGAGGCAGGAGAAGGAAAAAGCGACCCGAATCCGATAAGACAAGCGGCGTTCTTCAGATCGGAGGCCCTCTTGCTCGACTGGTTCTGGCTCGCGCTCGCGGTGAAGCTGGCGGCGAGCGCCGGCATCGTGGTCACGGCGTCGTTCCTCGTGGAACGTTCGGGGCCGTTCCTGGGCGCGATGATCGCCACTTTGCCGATCTCGGCGGGGCCGGCCTATGTCTTCCTCGCGCTCGACCACGGGACGAGCTTCATCGCCGAGAGCAGTCTCGCGAGCCTCTCGGTCAATGCGGCAACGATCCTGTTCCTGACGCTCTATGCTCGGATTGCCCCTCGTCATGGCGTGCTGTTCAGCCTTTGCGCCTGCTACGCGCTCTGGATTTCCTGCACGGTCGCGATCACGCAATCTCGCCCGTCGCTCGCGATCGTCCTTGCGCTGAACGCGGCTGCCTTCGCGCTCGGCTTCGTCGCGCTCCGCGATGCGGCGCGCGAGCGCGCGCCGGCCCGCAAGCCGTCGCCTCGCTGGTGGGATCTGCCGGCGCGAGCGCTCGCCGTCATGATGATCGTGATCACGGTGCTGATCGTCGGCCAGGTGCTCGGACCGCGCGCTGCCGGCATCGCGGCCTTGATGCCGGTCGTGCTCACGAGCCTTGCGATCATCCTTCATCCGCGCCTCGGCGGAGCGGCGACCTCGGTGGTGTTCGCCAATTCGCTTCTCGGAATGATCGGGTTTGCGCTTTCGCTCCTCGTGCTGCATCTGAGCGTGGTTCCGCTCGGCTCTCCGGCAGCGCTTACGATCGCCCTCGTCACTTGCCTCGCCTGGAATGGCATGCTCATCCTCGAACGCCGCTGGAAAATTCGCTATTAGCCCTGCACGAGGCGTTAAAACGAAAGGCCGAGGAGCCTAGATTGGACTTTTCCGAACTTGAGACGCTCGCCGCGCGCGTGCCGCATCTATCGATCGATGAGATCCTCGCGCATCCGCGCTTGCCCGAAGCGCGAAGGATTTATATCGAGCGCCACCTCGCCCTTTACGATGGCGATCCATTCTTGACGCGGCTTCTCATCGAATCGGGCCGTTTCGTCGTCAACAAGGTCGCCCTGGTGCTCCACGCGGCACAAGACCCGTCGCGCCGCGAGACCTGGCTCACCATGTCGCGCCTCAAGCAGGAAATGGCGATGTTCGGTCTCACAAGCGGGAGGCAGATCGACCATCTTGTCGCGCGCTTGCGGGCCGTGGGCTTCCTCGATCTCATCATTCCCGACGGGGATCGGCGGCTGCGTCTCCTGTGCCCGACCGAAAAGATGCTCGCGCATGATCGCGATTGGCTTCTGATTTATCACAAGGCGCTTGCGCGCTTGCGCCCGCAAAACGACTACCGATCCGCGCTGCGACGCGACCGAGCCTTTCAGGTCGCGCAGGGTCGCGTCGCGCTTCGCCTTCTGCCCTTGAGCGCCAAGGCTTTCGCGACGCTTCCTGAGATGATGCTGTTCTTCAATCGCGCCGCCGGCCATATGGTGATCACGGCGCTCTTGCATGCGGCGCTCTCCGAGCCCGATCATCCGCACGCCCCCGTTCCGTTCGCGGAACTCGCCGAGAGGTTCGGCGTATCGCGTACCCATGTGCGTGATCTTCTGGTCGATGCGCAGAATGCCGGGCTCGTTCGACTCCATGGGCGAGGCGGCCGTCTCGTGGAGATCCTGCCGCGACTTCGGGCGGGATATGATCGCAGCGTGGCGACCGGCCTTTCCCTCCATGACCTCGTCTACGCCGTGACGACGGGACGTCTGTCATGAGCCGGAAACCGCCTACCGCGAATATGGACAAAAATGTCCAAACCGCGCGCCGTGACACGACGGAGCACAAACTCGGCGTGCAACACCTCGTCGTCAGCTCGGATGAATCCGGAATGCGCGTCGATCGTTTTCTCGAAGCGCGCCATCCGGGCCTCTCCTTCAGCCATATTCAGCGCGTCGTGCGCAAAGGTGAATTGCGGGTCGATGGGCGGCGGGTTGAGACCAAGGACCGGCTCGTGACCGGGCAAAAGGTGCGGGTGCCGCCTTTGTCGATGAGCGCGCCGCACAGACCGAGCGAAACTTCGGCGGAGGCCACGAAGACCCGCGAGTTCCTCACCTCCATCACGCTTTACGAGGATGACGACGTGCTCGTCCTCAACAAGCCGATGGGGCTCGCGGTGCAGGGCGGCTCAGGCACGGCGCGGCATGTGGACGGCATGCTCGAGGCGCTCCGCGGGCGCGACGGCGAGCGAGCCCGGCTCGTGCATCGGCTCGACAAGGACACGTCGGGCTGTCTTCTCGTGGCGAAGACGCGCTTTGCGGCCTCGGCGCTCGCAAAGACCTTCCGTTCGCGTTCGGCGCGCAAGATTTATTGGGCGCTCGTCGCCGGAGTGCCCCGTGTCAGGAACGGGCGGATCTCGACTTTCCTCTCCAAGGAAGAGGTGAGCGAACGCGACAGCCGCATGCGCATCGCCGTTCATGGCGATGACGGCGCGATGCACGCCGTTACTTATTACGCCGTGGTCGAGACGGCGGCGCAAAAGCTCGCCTGGCTTTCGATGAAGCCGGTCACCGGGCGCACGCATCAGTTGCGGGCCCATGCCGCCCATATGGGACACCCGATCATCGGTGACCCCAAATACTTCGACATCGAAAATTTCGAATTCCCGGGCGGCCTGCAAAACAAGCTCCATCTTTTGGCGCGGCGGATCGTGGTGCCGCATCCGCGTGGGGGCCAGAACATCGACGTCTCCGCGCCGTTGCCGCCCCATATGAGGCAAAGCTTCAATCTGCTCGGCTTCGACACGGATCGCTACGATCCGATCGTCGAGGCGCCGGAGGAATGATGGGCAAGGATGCGAAACCCGAAAGCGCGGATTTTCTGGATAGCCTGCTCGGGCCGGCGACGAGCACGCTCGATCCCGGCGAGGCCGCGCGCCGTGGTGCGAAGCGCGTCCTTCCGAAGCGGTTCTGGCGCGAGGTGGGCGTCGTTCGCCATCTCGACGGCTTTGCGCTTGCGCTCGACGGCAAGCTCGCGCGCACTCCCGCTCGGCATGTGCTCGCCGTACCGGTGCTCACCCTCGCCGAAGCCTTGGCGCAGGAGTGGAAAGCGTTGGGGCCGACCATTGATCCAGCCAAGATGCCGCTCACTCGCCTCCTCTACACAGCGTTGGATGCCGTCGCCTCGGCGCCCTTGCCGGTCGCGCGCGAGATCGTGAAATACGCCGCAAGCGACCTCCTTTGCTATCGCGAAGTCGAGAATGTGCGGCTCGCCGCGCGCCAGTCGAGCCACTGGGATCCTCCGCTCGCCTATCTGCGCGAAGCTCTCGGTGCGCATTTCAAATTGGCTCAGGGGGTCATGTTCGTCGAGCAGGAAGACGCCGCTGTCGAGGCCGTTCGGCGCGCCGTGTCGCGCGTGCCAGCCCCATTCGGTCTTGCGGCGCTTCACGTCGTCACGACGCTCACCGGCTCTGCCATCCTGGCGCTTGCGCTTGCCGGGGGAGCGCTTTCGGCCGATGAGGTCTGGACTGCCGCGCATGTCGATGAGGATTTCCAGAGCGAGGCTTGGGGCAAGGATGCAGAGGCGGCCGAACGCCGCGCCGCGCGTCGCGCCGAATTCGACGCCGCGGCCCTCGTGCTTGCAACGGAGAAGGTGGGCCGCGCCTCTCCAATTCGAACTTGAAAGCCGGACGTGAAACCCGGACTTGATCAAGCTTGAGCTCGTCGGGTCCGGTTTGACTAAGCTGCGCTTGTGAGTTAGCGCCCCGCGACCTCCTCGAAGGCCTGTTCCCGGCGCCGCAGCGGTCGCCTCGGCATCCGAGAACCAGCGAGTCCCCGATGAACATCTTCAACGAGTTCGAGCGCAGGATCACCGCCGCCTTGTCAGCCATGGCGGCCGATGGCGAATTGCCGGAAGGGCTCGATCTGTCGCGTGTCGTCTGCGAGCCGCCGCGCGACCGCAGTCACGGCGACATTTCCACGAACGCCGCGATGGTGCTTGCGAAGGAAGCGGGCATTCCTCCGCGCGCGCTCGCGGAGAAGATCGCCGCGAGGCTGCGCTCGCCAGATGTGGAGAAGGTCGAGCTCGCGGGACCCGGCTTCATCAATCTTTCGCTCGCTCCGCACGTCTTCGAGGAGGTGCTCCGGGCAAGCCTCGCGCAAGGCGCGAGGTTCGGTGCGTCGACGATCGGGGAGGGCGCCAAGGTCAACGTGGAATATGTCTCGGCCAATCCCACGGGGCCGATGCATGTCGGCCACGGGCGGGGCGCCGTCGTTGGAGATGCGATCGCGAGCCTTCTTGCTTTCGCGGGATATGCGGTCACACGCGAATACTACATCAATGATGCAGGCTCCCAGGTCGATGTGCTGGCCCGCTCGGTGCATCTTCGCTATCGCGAGGCGCTGGGCGAGCGTGTCGGCGAAATTCCGGCGGGGCTTTACCCCGGAGATTACCTGAAGCCGATCGGCGAAAAACTGGCACAGCTTCATGGGCCGAAATTCGCGAAGGCGCCGGAAGCGCATTGGCTTACGGTTTTTCGAGATGCCGCGATCGAAGCCATGATGGCGCTGATACGCGCCGATCTCGCAGCGCTCGGCATCCGGCATGATGTCTTCTTCTCCGAACGGAGCCTCTCGGCTGAAGGGAAGGTGGAGGCGGTGATCGCCGAGCTCGAGGCGCGCGGTCTCGTCTATCAAGGCCGGCTGCCGCCGCCGAAAGGGCAGGTCGATTCCGATTGGGAGGATCGGGAGCAGATGCTCTTCCGCTCGACAGCCTATGGTGACGATGTCGACCGGCCGCTGCGCAAGTCCGACGGCAGCCTCACCTATTTCGCGTCCGACATCGCCTATCACGCGACGAAGTTCCAACGCGGCTTCAACCAAATGATCGACGTGCTCGGTGCCGATCACGGGGGTTATGTGAAGCGCATGCAAGCTGCCGTGCGCGCCGTGAGCGCCGGCGCCGCGACGCTCGAGGCGCGGCTTTGTCAGCTCGTGCGGCTGTTCCGGCATGGCGAGCCGGTGAAGATGTCGAAGCGCGCGGGCGATTTCGTCACCTTGCGGGAGGTGGTGGACGAGGTGGGCGCCGATGCGGTGCGCTTCATGATGCTGATGCGCAAGAACGACGCGCCGCTCGATTTCGATCTCGCCAAGGTCATCGAGCAATCGAAGGACAATCCCGTCTTTTACGTTCAATATGCCCATGCCCGCTGCGAAAGCGTCCGGCGGCAAGCGACCGAGGTGCTGGGCGAGTTCGATCTCGGTAGCGGGACGCTCGCCGCAGCCGATCTCAACCTCCTTGCCGACCCTTCCGAACGCTCGCTCCTCAAATTGCTCGCCCAATATCCACGCGTCGTGGAACAAGCGGCGCAGGCCCGGGAGCCGCATCGAACCACCTTTTATCTCTATGAGCTGGCGAGCGAATTTCACGCCCTTTGGAACAAGGGGAAGGATTTCCCCGACTTACGTTTTATTAATCAAAATTCGACAAGTTTAAGCGCCGCGCGCCTCGCTCTGGTGACCGGGGTTCGCAACGTCATCGCTTCGGGCTTAACCCTCATTGGGGTATCGGCGCCCGAGGAAATGCGTTAAGTTTCAGGAAATGCGTTAAGTTGAAACGTCTTGCAATCGGCACCTACGGATCAACTTAACGCCACATTCGCGGTGCTTTCGAATACACGAAATCTTGATGACGCGAAGGTGGGGGTAGAGTGAGGGCCGAAATGAACTTGTCGAAATCCTCGGTTCAGCCTCTCGATCTCGACGATCTGGAACGCCAGTTGCGCGAAGTCGCCGTCTCCTCGCTTCCGAGAAGGAGCGAAGACCCGCTCGCCGAGCTCGCGAGGATCGTCGGACGGGACAACGCGCCGCGTGCGGCGTCGAGCCAATCTGCAGACGCCTTCCGGTCTGGCGCCCAGGCCCAAGCCGCGCCTGACGCAAGCGCCGAGGCGAAGGCCGAGCCCGATGCTGACGACCTGGAAGCCTCGATCAAGGAGGCCCTCCGCGCCGATCCGGCGTACGACGCAGCCGATGAGCACGGCGAAGAGGTATTCGAGGACGACGAGCCCGAGAATGACGACACCCTCGCACTCGGGGACGAGGCCCATTCACCCTCCGAGGAATGGGAAGAGGATACGTACGAGGATGAGCCCGCTTATGCGGGAGAGGCGGGGAGGTTCGATGAGGTCGAGCGCGTCCCCGGCGCCCCCGATGACGAGGAGGCCGACGCGCCGGTGCGCCGCCGATTTGTCTCGCCGCGCGCGCTCGCTTTGGCCTTGCCGCTGGTGCTGCTGGGAGTAGCGGGCGGCGCCGCGGTGGTGATGCGCGGTGGGCCGATAAGCCGCAGCAGCGGCGAGGCGCCGCCGATGATCAAGGCCGACGACGCCCCGGTCAAAGTGCTCCCGGCCAAGGCCGCCGGCGACCAGCAGACGCCGTCGGAGACCGCGCTCGGCGCGGCCAATCCGTCCGGGAAGCCGAGCCAGGTGGTTTTGGCGGATGCGGAGCAACCGGTCGACGTCGTCGCGGCGGCGAAATCGGCGCAACCGCGCGACCTTGGAGTATCTCAACCGCCGGCAGGATCCGGCATCGTCATTCTTTCGGGTTCGGGCTCTTCGGGTCAGGGAGCGGGAAACGCGCAGGCCGCGGCCTCCGCGCCGCTTGACGGGTCGGCGGCCTCGGCTCAGCCGTTGCCAACCGCGGCCGCCAATGTGCCGCTGCCCGAACCGCCGCAGCCTACCGCCCAGGCTTCCGTGTTCGGCACACCACATCGCGTTATGACCGTGCCGGTGAAACCCGACGGACCGTTGGTGTCGAACGGCAAACCGAAAGCCGCCGACATCAAGCCGGTCGAGGCGAGGGTCGACACGACAGCTGCGTCACAAAAGCCGCCGCTCACGGTGGCTTCTGCCGAGACGACGCCGGCGGCCAGCGTTTCCACGACTGCGCCAAGCGCGACGCCGACCGCCAAGAAAACGGCAGACACGACACGCGCCAAGCCGTCGGCGGTGACCGCCGCGGATGACGAGCAGGCCACACCGCAGAGCGCGTCTCAGCAGCCGAGCGTCAAACCGGCGAAGCCGGTCGCCGCGAAAGCCGTGAAGCCCAAGCCGGCCGAGACCGCTTCCACCGCGCAGGAAGGTGAGACAGGCGCGCCGTTGTCCATCACGCCTCCGGGCAATCGCGGCCGCGCCGGGGCTGCGAAAACAGTGGTCGCGAGCGCCGAGCCGGCCAAGGCCACGCCGGTGCCTGGCGCAAGCAGCTCGACAACAACCGCGCCGTCGAACGGGGCTTTTGCGGTCCAGCTTGCGTCCAGCACGTCGGAGAACGATGCGCGCGCCACCCTGTCGCGTCTGCAGAAGCAGTTCCCGAGCGAGCTCGGAAGCGGTGCAGTCCGCCGTGCCGATCTCGGCAGCAAAGGCGTCTATTATCGCGTGCAAGTCGGGCCTTTGTCGCGCGAAGCCGCGGACAAGATCTGCACCCAGCTCAAAGCCGGCGGGGCGGAATGCATCCTCACGCGCGGCTGAGCCGGAAAGGGAAAGAACGGCTCGCCTCATGCTCGCCGTGATCTGAGCGAACGGGACGGGCCAGCGCCCGTCCTTTGAACAAAGCCTCAACTCTCGCGCTTGCACTTTCCTCAAGGCTTGGAGCGATGGCAAGGCTTGGAGCGATGGCGGTTCACGCCCTGATCTTCGGCTGTGGCAGCACGATGTTGAGCGCGACGGAACGCGCCTTCTTCAAGGACGTGCAGCCCTGGGGCTTGATCCTTTTCAAACGCAATGTCGCCGATCGCGCTCAGCTCCTGCGCCTGACACAGGATTTTCGCGATATCGTCGGGCGCGAAGATGCGCCCGTGCTCATCGACCAGGAAGGCGGGCGCGTGCAGCGGCTCGGGCCGCCGCATTGGCCGGCATATCCATCGGCATCGAGCTTCGCCAGGATCGGGGATCCTCTTTTGCGCCGAGCGGCGGTGCGGCTCGGCGCGCGTCTCATCGCGCATGATCTCAGAGCGCTTGGCATCACTGTCGACTGCCTTCCCGTGCTCGATGTTCCGGTCGCGGGGGCGAACCAGGTGATCTCGGATCGCGCCTACGGCACAAAGCCCGAGGAGGTTGCGATTTCCGGAAGAGCGGCCGCGGAAGGGCTGCTCGCAGGCGGCGTGCTTCCCGTCATCAAGCATATTCCCGGTCACGGTCGGGCCATGGCGGACAGTCACCATGCCTTGCCCCGCGTCACGGCATCGCGCGAGGCGCTTGTGGCGCATGACTTCGCCCCTTTCCGCGCGCTCGCCGACATGCCGCTTGCGATGACGGCGCATGTGGTGTTCGCCGCCGTCGATGAACGGGAACCCGCGACGTTGTCGCGGCGCATGTTCGCCGAGGTCATACGCGGCGAGATCGGTTACGACGGGCTCGTGATGACCGATGATCTATCGATGAACGCACTCTCAGGCTCATTTGCCGACAGGACGCGGCGCGCCTACGCGGCCGGGTGCGACATCGTTTTGCACTGCAACGGAGAGCGTGAGGAGATGGAAGCGGTTGCCTCGGCCGCGCGGCTATTGAGTGGGAAAGCCCGGAAACGGGCCGAAATTGCGCTCGCCCGCATCCGCCACGAGCCCGAACCTTTCGATTCTGTGGATGGACGGTCGCGCTTCGAGGACCTTCTTGCGGGAAGTCGCTGACGGGTCCAGATTCTGCATGTGATTCGCGTGTGCGGGTAGGTGGATGAGCGAAGACCTTTTCGACGAGGATGTGGCCGATCTCGAGCGAAGCGAGAGCGACCCTGCCTTTGTGGTCGACCTCGGCGGGTTCGAGGGGCCGCTCGACCTTTTGCTCGAGCTGGCGCGCCGGCAGACGGTGGATCTTGCAGGCATTTCGATACTCAAGCTCGCCGAGCAATATCTCGCTTTCATCGAGAGCGCGCGCCGCATCAGGCTTGAGCTTGCCGCCGATTATCTCGTGATGGCGGCGTGGCTTGCCTACCTCAAATCGCGCCTCCTGCTGCCCGCCGAGCCGAAGGCGGACGAGCCCGCCGCGGCCGATCTCGCGGCGGCGCTCGCGCTTCGGCTTCGCCGCCTCGAGGCGATGCGACAGGCAGCCAAGCAGCTCACCGAGGGAAGCCTTCTCGGACGCGACGTGTTCGCGCGCGGCGATCCCGAGCCGCTGGTGCCGCCGCCGGAGCGCCCTTTTGCCGACAATCTTTATGAGCTCCTGCGAGCTTATGCGACGCGCCGTGAACGCCAATCGCTGGCGCGGGTGACGCTGACCAAGCGCTTCGTCTGGACGCTCGCAGAGGCGAGAGAGGCGCTCACCGCGATGCTCGGTGAGATCCAGGATTGGGCGGTGCTCGACCTCTTTCTCGAACGCTACGTCACGCAGGCGCGCATGCGTCCCACAATTCGAGCGTCGGCGCTCGCGGCCGCGCTCGAAATGGCACGAGACGGAAGCCTCGCCTTGCATCAGGACAAGGCATTCGGGCCGATTCACGTGCGTCGCGGCGTGGCCGCGGGCGCGGTGACGGCCACTCAATCGGGAGTATCTGCATGAATGAGATCTTTCGCCTCGCGCGCCATGTCGAGGCTCCGTTCGAGCCGGCGCCCGGGCTCGAGGAAGCCGTGCGCGTTGCCGAGGCGCTGATTTTCGCCGCCCGCGCGCCGCTCCCGCTCGATGAGATCGCCGCCAAGCTGCCTTCGGATTGCGATGCTGCGTCCGTGCTCGACGAGCTGCGCAAGCTCTACGAGCGCCGCGGCGTGAAGCTCGTGCAGCGGGCGGGCGGCTTTGCGTTCCGCACCGCACCGGATCTCGCTTACTTGCTCGCCAAGGAAGATGCTGCGCCACGCCGGCTTTCGCGCGCCGGGCTCGAGACGCTCGCGATCGTCGCCTATCACCAGCCGGTGACGCGCGCCGAGATCGAGGATATCCGAGGGGTTGCCGTCGCGAAGGGCACGCTCGACGCGCTTCTCGAGGCTGGATTCGTTCGGATGCGCGGCCGGCGCAAGACGCCGGGACGGCCGATCACTTACGGAACGACGCCTGCCTTTCTCGATCATTTCGGCCTCGACCAGCTTTCCGACTTGCCGGGTCTCGATGAATTGAAAGGCGCTGGCCTGATCGAGGGGCGCGTTCCGAAAGGCTTTGTGATTCCCGCACCGCGCGACGACGATGCGCTGCGTGACGATGAAGATCCGCTGGAGGAAACGGAAGCCGTCGAGCTCGCGCCGCTTTCCGAGAGCTGACGCGCCTCCCGCGCCTCTGCCGCGCAAACTTCCTCCATTTTTCTTGTTTTCGCCGCAGCCTCCCCCTACCTTGAGGGGGAATGGTTGCCTTGCGGCAGTGCGGGCGCTAGAGCATGGTCTTGAAAAGTGATGTCACTTTTCTGCTGAGATCACGCCTTAAAGCCAAGAGATAGAGACAGTTCGTTAGATTGCCGCACCGTTTCCGCTTCAAGCACGCGCGCGGCGCGGTTCGAGGAGATTTTCCATGGGCTCATTGAGCATATGGCACTGGCTGATCGTGATCGTCGTGGTCATGCTTGTGTTCGGCAAGGGCCGGATTTCCGACGTGATGGGCGATTTCGCCAAGGGCATCAAATCCTTCAAGAAGGGGATGGCCGAGGATGATCAGGCCGCGGAGGCCGCCAAGTCGCCTCCGCGCCCCGTCGAGCATCAGCCTTCCGAGCCGGCATCCGTTTCACCAGTCGCCCGCGACACGAAGACCGGCTGATCCGAGACCGCAACCCATTGCGGCGGGTTTTTCATGTTCGACATCGCCTGGAGCGAGATGATCATTATTGGGGGGGTGGCGTTGGTCGTCCTCGGCCCGAAGGACTTGCCGAAGGCCCTGCGCGCCGTGGGAGCCATGACGGCGAAGGCGCGTCGCATGGCGGCGGAGTTCCAGGAGCATTTCCGCGAGGCGATGCGGGAGGCCGAACTCGAAAGCGTCAGGCAGGAAGTCGCGAACATCCATCAGGATCTCTCGACCACGACTTCCGGGTTGCAGAGCGAGTTCAATTCGATCGGGTCGCAAATGCCGAGCTCACCGGAGCCGGTCGTTCAGCCCGCATCGCCGAACGTCGAGGCTGCGCCCGCTTCTCCCGGCGAGCCCGGCCCTGTTGGGGTTGAAAAAACGGAAAGGGAGGAGGCAGATCAAAAGGAGGGCGCTCGCGGCGACAAAGCCCCAGCCGCGCAGGAAGCTCCCTCATTGAGCGTCGAGGCCTCCCCCGCCGCGGTGATCGTGACCGAGACGGCGAAGGCGTCCCCCTCCGAGATGTCCAGTGTGGACCCGTCGAATTCAGAAAAGCCCAAGCGCAAGAGACGATCGGCAGCGAACGTGAAAGCCAGCGACGATCCTTCGGCGCAAGGAAGCCTCGAGATCGATCCGCAATCCGGCAGCGAAATTCGGCCGAAGCCCCGAAGGCGCGCCGCGAAGACCTCTCCGCCGGGAGATGACCGGCCCACATGAACGACGTCGTGGAAGAGGCCCATATTGAGGCGTCACGAGCGCCTCTGATCGAGCATCTGATCGAGCTGCGGACGAGGCTGATCCGCTCGCTCCTCGCCTTTGCGGTGCTGTTCGTCCTCTCCTTCGTCTTCGCCACGCAGATCTACAATATCCTTCTCATCCCTTATGTGTGGGCGGCGAGCCAGCATGGCTATCCGGTTCCGCATCTCGTCTTCACCGAGCCGCTCGGCTTCCTGATCACCAAGATCAAGCTCGCGGCTTTCGCGGCCGCTTTCCTGGCCTTCCCGGTGATCGCGACGCAGGTCTACAAATTCGTCGCGCCGGGTCTCTACAAGAAGGAACAACGCGCTTTTTTCCCATATTTGATCGCGACGCCGATCCTTTTCCTCGTCGGCGCGGGCGTCGTGTTCTTTCTCGGCATGCCCGCCGTCATGTACTATTCGCTGTCGATGCAGCAGACGGGCGGAGACGGAACGCCGTCGATCGAGCTTCTCGCGAAGGTCGATTCTTATCTGTCGCTCTTGATGACGCTGATCTTCGCTTTCGGGATCTGTTTTCAGACCCCGGTTATCCTGACCATTCTGGCGCGTGTCGGCTTCATCGATTCGGCTTTCCTCAAGCGGCAGCGCCGTTACGCGATCGTCGTGATCTTCTGCATCGCGGCCGTGCTTGCTCCGCCGGACGCGTTCTCGATGCTTGCGCTCGCCTTGCCCACATTGATCCTCTACGAGGGCAGCATTATCGCGGTGAGCATGATCGAGAGGAAGACTGCCGAGGCAAGAGAACAAGCGTCGAAGTCCTGACGCGAGAACGCTGCGTTCTTTCCGCTTCTGACGATGCCGCATTCGCCGCGGGGAGCATCCCCCTATCCTTGACAAGCCCGCGAAAGCCGAACACCCAAGACCACTGCGGTGAACCGAACATTGCGGTGAACCGAACACTGCGGTGAACCGTGCGAGACCCCGGTGCAGGCAGCGGCGGTGTTGGCGGGAAGGGCTTCGATCTCGATGCACGATATCCGATGGATCAGGGACAATCCGGCGGCCTTCGACAAAGGGCTTGCGTCGCGCGGATTGCCGCCTGTCGCAGGGCACCTCGTCGCGCTCGACGACAAGCGGCGGGCCGCCATCGCGATGGTCCAGGCGGCACAGGAGCGCCGCAACGCCCTTTCGAAGGAGATCGGCCAGGCCAAGAGCCGAAAAGAGGAGGCTCGCGCGCAAGAATTGATGGCCGAAGTCGCTGGCCTGCGGGACGTTATCGCCCAAGGTGAAATGAACGAGAGGCTCGCGACCGCCGACCTGAACAAGGCGATTGCGGAACTCCCGAATTTGCCTCTGCCTGACGTTCCGGTGGGCGAAGACGAGCGCGCCAACGTCGAATATCGTCGCCATGGTGCGCCGCGCGGCATCAATTCGGCAAAACAGCATTTCGAGCTCGGCGAAGCCTTGGGGCTCATGGATTTTGCGACGGCAGCGAAGCTTTCCGGCGCGCGCTTCGTCGTGCTGAGAAAGTCGCTGGCGCGGCTCGAGCGCGCCATCGGTCAATTCATGCTCGACCTGCACACGACCGAGCACGGCTATGCCGAGATTTTGCCGCCCCTCCTCGTCAAGGACGAGGTGATGTTCGGCACGGGACAATTGCCGAAATTCGCTGACGATCAATTCATGGCGTCACGTACGAAGACGCGCGAAGAGCTGCTGCACGAGGCGCTGCAATTCGTCTCGGAGGCCGACAAGGATCGCTATGTGCAAGGCGAGATCACTTTGCAGCAACTCGTCGACACGGTGGTGGGCAGGGCCCCGGCGAAGGAGGATTTCTGGCTCGTTCCGACGGCCGAGGTCCCGCTCACCAATCTGGTGCGCGAGGCAATTACGCCCGAGGCCGAACTGCCGCTGCGCTTCACGGCGCTCACCTCCTGCTTTCGGGCGGAGGCGGGAGCCGCGGGGCGCGACACGCGCGGCATGTTGCGTCAGCATCAATTCGACAAGGTGGAGCTCGTCTCGATCACGACGCCGGAAAGTTCGAGCGACGAGCTCGAACGCATGCTGAGCTGCGCCGAGGAGGTGCTCAAGCGGCTCGACCTTCACTACCGGGTCATGACTCTATGTTCGGGCGATATGGGGTTCTCGGCGCGCAAGACCTACGACATCGAGGTCTGGTTGCCCGGCCAGGGCGCCTATCGCGAAATCTCTTCGTGCTCGCTTTGCGGGGATTTTCAGGCGAGGCGCATGAACGCGCGCTACCGTCCCACCCAGGCCGAGGGCAAGCCCGCGCCGCCAAGGCTGGTGCACACGCTGAACGGCTCGGGCGTCGCGGTCGGACGTGCGCTCATCGCGGTCATGGAGAATTATCAGAACCCCGACTCCTCGATCGAAGTGCCTGAAGTGCTGCGGCCCTACATGGGCGGCTTGAAGCGAATCGAGCAAGCCGGTTAACAGGAGAAAACACCCGCTGTGATCTCACCTGCACGGCGGCCGTGGTGCATTTTGCGACGTTTCGGGGTGAACAGGAATTTGGCGGGCCTCATGCGCATTCTGATCACCAATGATGACGGCGTGCACGCCGACGGCCTCGAGATTTGCGCCGAAGTCGCCGCTGCCCTTTCCGATGATGTCTGGATCGTCGCCCCCGAGACCGATCAGAGCGGGGTGGCGCATGCTTTGTCGCTTTCCGATCCGCTGCGGCTTCGCAAGATCGACGAGCGGCGCTTTGCCGTGAAGGGCACGCCGACCGACTGCGTCATCCTGGCGACCCGTCACGTCTTCAAAGGCGAGAAGCCGGGCCTCGTGCTCTCCGGGGTCAATCGCGGACAGAACGTAGCGGAGGATGTGCTGTATTCCGGAACCGTGGCGGGCGCGATGGAAGGGGCGATGCTCGGCGTGCCCGCAATCGCCTTGTCGCAAGCCTACGGTCCTGAAGGCAGGGAGAAAATCCATTGGGATTGTGCGCGCACGCATGCGCTGCCGGTGCTCCGCAAGCTCCTCGATGCCGGAATCCCGCGCGGCACCTTGTTCAACATCAATTTCCCTCATTGCAAGCCGGACGGCGTCACCGGCGCGGAAGCCACTTCCCAAGGTCAGCGCGACCAGGCGTTGCTATCGATCGACGAGCGCAAGGATGGTCGCGGCAACGCCTATTTCTGGCTCGGCTTCGCGCGCGGCATCACGAAGCCGAGGCTGGGAACCGACATGGCAGCGCTCGACGGCAAGCGAATATCGGTGACCCCTCTGCAGCTCAACTTGACGCATCAGGGACTGCTCGAGGATCTCGCCCGGACGCTCGCGTGACGCAGGAGCAACCTGCCGTTCCGGAGATCGGTCGCCCGGCCCCTGCAGCAGGGGCGGCGCACACTCTCCACCTCCTCATGCGGCTTCGCGCGCGGGGGGTGAACGACAAGAACGTGTTGCGCGCCTTCGAGGCGGTGCCTCGTGAATTTTTCGCGGCTTCGGCCTATCGCGATTTGGCTCAACGCGATGTCGCCTTGCCGTTGGGATGCGGGCAGACCCTCGGTGCTCCCTCCGATCTCGCACTGGCGCTCGCCGCGCTCGACCTGCGCAAGGATCAGCGTGTGCTCGACGTCGGCACGGGCTCCGGTTATGCCGCCGCCATCATGGGACACATCGCGGGCGAGGTGATCTCGATCGAGCGTTTCCGAACGCTCGCCATCGAGGCTAAACGACGGCTCCAAAGCTGCGGTCTCGCGAATATCGAGGTTGCCCATGGCGATGCGCTGTCGAGCCTGCCGGGGGACGGGCCATTCGAGCGCGCTTTCATCGATTTCGCCGTCGTTGAGCCGCCGGCCGCCATCGTGCGGCGGCTGGCCGAAAAAGCGATCTGCGTCTTTGCCCGACCGGCGGACCCCATGTGTCACCTCGTGCGCGCCGAGGCGATCTCGGGAGGGGGGTGGCGCGAGGAGCTCATCGGCCTCACCCGCGTCAGCGCGCCGATTTCCGGCGTCTCCCGCTATCTTTAGGGCTGCGGACCGCCCGACGCCCCCGTCAATTCATCGGCTAAAATTTTACGCATCTCAACTCCCCCTTAACCTGAATCGTGTTTTTGTTGCTTCGGTTGGGTAGCGTGGGAAGTGGGTAGTCCAATGCGTTGTGACACCGTCAGGGGGTTTTCAAAGCTTATTTGCGCCTCTGGCGCGGTACCCCGTCTGGCGCTCGTGATCCTCATCGGGACACTGGCGGCAGCCTGCAGCTCGGAGGCGACGCGCCTCTCCGAAAATCCGTTCGCGAGCCCGTTCAGCGCAAGGACGGCCGATACGACGCCGCCGATCCCTCCGGCTTCGACCGGCAAGGTGCAATCGCGCGCCCTGCCGCCGGTGGGCGCGCAGCAGTCGAGCACCGGAACCTTCTCCGAGCCTGATCGCGGGACAGTCACCGGATCGATCCAATCGCATCCGAGCGCGCCTCAGCCGGTCAAATCGGCCGAGATCGGCAATTGGACCTCCACGGGCGGGACATCGCTCACGGTCGGCTCGGGCGATACGATCGCTACATTGTCTTCGCGCTACGGCGTGCCCGAATCAGCCCTACGGAGTGCGAACAACCTGAAGGGAGGCGCCAATCCGGCGCCCGGCTCGCAGATCATCATCCCGGTCTATCGCTACGGCTCCGGGGTTGGCGAAGCGAACTCGACGAAATCGACGTCGGACAGGCTCACCGCACGCAAGGCCGAGACGCAGCGCGTTGCGACGAGCACTTCAGCGCCGAAGAGGCCTATTAAGGAGGGAGCGAAGACCGCTGCGGCCATCCCGGCGGACGAGCCCGCAAAGGCCAAACCGGCGGCAAGCGCGCCGTCGCAGGCGCAAGCGGTGAAGGCGAAGCCCCAAGAAATGGCAAAAGCCGAGCCCACTGAAGATGCCGACGCGAGCGCGGGCAAATCCGATGCACCGCAATTTCGCTGGCCCGCGCGCGGGCGTGTGATCAGCAGATTCGGCGGCGACGGCAATGACGGCATCAACATCTCCGTGCCGGAAGGTACTTCCGTGCGCGCCGCGGAGGACGGCACCGTTGCTTATGTGGGCGACGAGATCAAAGGCTATGGCAAGCTCGTTCTCGTCCGGCACTCCAATGGCTGGGTCTCCGCCTACGCCAATAACGGCGATCTCCTCGTGAAGAAGGGCGATGCCGTGAAGCGCGGCCAAGTCCTGGCCAAATCAGGTCAGACCGGAAACGTCGCCTCGCCGCAGCTTCATTTCGAGCTGCGCAAGGGCAAGACGCCGGTCGATCCCCAGCAATATCTGGCTGGCGGCTGAGTCGGCCGGGCCATCATTTTCGTAACCATCATCGCTTCCGGCCGACGCGAGACCTTGGCCGGTTCGTGCGGAAGGCGGCCAGGGGAAATCCCTCGCCGCCTTTCGGCATGTGGATGGGGGTTGGTCCCCTCGTTCGGTCCTCAAAAGCAGGATTTTATTCGGGATTGTCAGGTGTGACGACCGGCATATCGATGCGGCGTAACAGCGTCTCCCCATTGATCTCGACTTCAAGATGTCGGCCTCGCAACCAGGTATTCGGGCGGTTCGTCGAATTTGCAAAGCTGATTGCGGAGCTCAGGTACGCAAGCTGCTCATGTCGAGTGCCACCGCTGGGAATGAGGATGAGTCCGTAGTGATAAGGGTCGATGCTTGCAAATGCCTCGAAGTCACCCTTGTTGATGGTTGCTAACGCTCGCTCCTCTTGTTGAGCCAAGTGCCACACTTGGTGGTCTGGGCGCGTGAGCATACCTCGATCTCGAAGGCAGGCCGTATCTACGCCTATTTGCCACAGACGCGGCACTAACCATGGCGAGATGCATTCATCGAGAAGCAGTTTGGGCAACACGGCCGGTCTCCGCGCCTTTACGCGGCCGACCCATTACTGGATGCGCCCGAAAATAAAAACGAGCGAATTCCACATCCTCGGGCGTAAGTGACGGGTAATCCTCGAGAATGTTCGCTTCGCTTTCGCCTTGTTCAGCCATCTCCCCAATGTGCCTTACGGGAAGGCGGCTATTACGAAAAATCGGCTCTCCCGCGAGCACGTCACGGCGTTCCTCAATACGCGAGAGACCCAAGGCGTAAATCGCGACGCGCGGCTCAACATCGTCAAATGCCTTGCACAGATCGAGGTAAAGGTATTTGCCGAATTCGACTCTGAGGTTTTCGGAAATTTCGGGCGCGCCCAAAATCGTCCAATGCTCATGTTGCGCTCGTCTGGACGTTATCTCTTCGAACCTCTCCAGAATTAGCTTTCGGCCACGAGCCGAAATAAACGAGTGACTATAGATCGCGGCAAAACAATACACGTCCAGCCACCTGAACCAGAGATGAGTGCTGTCTGTGGTATGGCGACGTGGAAGTCTCCCGCTCTCGATATCCTTGCGCACGCGTGTTTCCGGTACATCTGCAAGGACGATCGTCTCCCGGAAGGAGAGGTTGGGCCTGACAACGTGATTGCGGGAATTCATGTGCAACATTGCCTTACTACGCTTCCTGGTGAAAAAATGTTCCCCATTGGGAAAGACTTTCTAACAAACCGTTAGGTCTTGTCAAAACATAATTTTCCGCCGGAAAGGAATAG
>Ga0213876_10000920_pt1 | contig 19487 bp, 17 predicted proteins | sample BarmaccomBMRX_R9_FD_160113 | JGI IMG/M metagenome (GOLD analysis project Ga0213876, IMG submission 160113) | Root-associated microbial communities from Barbacenia macrantha in rupestrian grasslands, the National Park of Serra do Cipo, Brazil - RX_R9 | ecosystem: Host-associated > Plants > Roots... | reverse complement strand
GAGGTCGCGCCCGGCGAGGATGGGAGGGATGGCCCGGGCCTGGATCGCCGTCGGGATTTCATAGCCTTCGGAGCGGACCGCAGCGAGGAGGCTGGGCGCGAGGCCCAGATCGGAAAACGTGGTCAAGAACAATGACTTTCAATGGATGGGACGGGTCAGCGCTGGCCGCTTTCATCGGCGCGCAGGCGTCCGGGTGACAGGACGCCCCGCGTGATCGGACGCCAACGGGTAGGGGATGAGGGCGCCGGGCGAGAAGGACCCTTGAGGATCCCGCACGCGGCCACGTCGCCGATATCGCTTGCCTCAGGCTCTTGCCTTGGCCGGCGGCGCGCATATGGACGCTTCTGGGGCTAAAGTCCAGTCAAGACGTTCTGGCCTGTTGGGGAGCGAGGCTTCCCCCGCGCCGTGGCAGTGCGGCGCCGATCATCGTGTCGACGTCTCAGAAACAGTCAGTGGGCGGTCCGCACCCGGCCTCAGAACGGCTTGTCGAGCGCCTGGCGAGTTCTCGCGCAGTGGCCCGGGGCGCTCGCTGCGAAAGACCTTCTGCATTGACATTTGCCGCCGCAGGACCTCCCGATGAAGACCATCCTGGAGGCTAAGTTGGCGCACGAGAAGCAAATACTGGGCACGGAAGACCATGCGGCGCAATTCGCTGCTGGTGCGCGTGTCAGCTGTGCCGTCTGTGGCCGTCCGGCGCGATCGACGCGTGAGCGCGATGCGCGAAAGTGCGCCTATCATCTCGACGTCTTCAAGACGCCGCACTAGGGCCGGGCTACCGGCTGCTCAGGCGAGCAGTCTGTCGTCGCCCAATCGGCAAGCTTCCAAAATTCGTCGAACACCGTCTCCGGCCCCTGAGCAATGAAGTCCACCACGCCGCCGTGGGCGCCCGCCTGATTCTGCTGTAGCGTCAAAAATGGAAGTCGAGATCAAGCGCCTCGGCCGCCGCATCGACAGGATCTTCGTCGAGCGCCATGGCAGGAGCCCGTGATCGACCGCCCATGTCGATAATATGCCCCGAAGGGGCTGGTGGAGAACGCCCAACGGGGAGCCGGTCGGCCAGCGCCGGAAACGAAAAGGGCGCCGGCGGCGATGTCGGGAGCTTATTCGCGTCGTCACGGTTTTCGATTGCTTCCTGGGCTGGCGAGCTATCTAAATCGCTTCATGAACGCCCCGCCGCTCCCGCCCCGCCGTCTCTCGCCGGCCGTCCAGTTCAGGGGCGAAATCGAGCGGGCCGAAGCCGACGGCGTCGCTCGTGACGACATGACCCTCAGGCTCACCTTCGGCGATGCCAGCCAGCTGAAGCGTGACGTCAGCGTGCCCCTCGCCGATATCAGCTTCACGAAGGGCGTCATGCGGTTCCTGGGGGTGAAGGTCACTCAGGGCGGCGTCGCCGTGAGCGTGCTGGAACGGTCCTAACGCGTCGCCGGCTCCCAATAGCCGAGACGGTCGCAAGGCGTCGTCGCCGGTCCCGCGCTCCCCACTGCTTGCCGCCTCAAGTCGCCCCGTTCTCCTTGGCGTAGATGAATGCTTCGGCTCGGTCCGCCCGCCATTGGCGGCCGGCGCTTCCGCGCTCACGCAGACTGTTGCGGCGCCGAACCACCGAATGAAAGGCGTTTCGCATCAGGCCGAAAAGCCACAGTTGAGTGTCACCGCCAGGCGGCGGATGGGCTTCCCCGTTCAGGGCATTTCGCAACGTGTGCTGAACCAACTCACGGGCCTCAGCCTCGTCTTTGGAAAGATGGATGGCGTAGGTCAAAAGGCGGCCTTCAAGGCTAAGAACCTCGCGGCTCAGGTCAAACATCTCAGGAGCCTTTCCGCCCCGATCGCGCACTTAGAACTCACATCCGGGCGAGAAGGCGGTTGCCAAATCCGGTGCGATCAGGGCTAACGAAGCGGTCTACACCTAGCACTTCGCACCCCGACCGGGCGACCCGTTTCTTGGGTGAGCGCCATCGGCAAAAGTCGTGATCGATGGCGGGCGCACGCAATTTTCGATGCTGTCGGATTCGGATGAACGCGTCCCGCTTTAGCACCTGGCGATGAGGCCGATCGTCTTGACCCAGGGCCGCTTTGAGCGATTAGACGGTCGCACCGCCCTAGTACCTGGTCGCGCGTTAGTAGGGCAGCTCCGTAAGGCTGGGGCGGCTTGCTGCTGGTTCCTTCAAGGACTAGGCCAGGGAGCTGGCGGCGGAATTCAGGCGCAAGGCGCAGCCGGATCAGCACAGCTTTGCATGGGCGCCTTGAAGCGGTCAGATGGCTGAGGCGAAGTTCGGCGAGCGCTGGCTGCGGCGCGCGCCCGTTCACGTGAGGCTCATCCGGATGGCGATAGGGGTGGGCGGCGAATCGATCGCACGTCGAGGATAAGGCGATGCCCGTCGTGAAATTCCGTCAGTTCGGCGACCGGCCGGGACCGCAGCCCATCCGGATCACCGTGCCGGGCTGGGCCGGCGAGAAGGCGCCGCGCGAAGACGGCCGGCACGAGCAGCCCTGGCATTGCATCCCGTTTTCCGAAAGCGCCCGGTACGGCCTCGAGCTCGTCTATCCCTACGACATCGAGCTGCGGGTCACCACCGAGGACGGCAAGGTGCGGCTGGACGCCGATTGGGGCCCGCCGCCGGAGGACATGGAGGTCTGGCCGCCGTTCCGCACCTTCGGCGACGACTACTACTCCTATCAGCTCTCCCTCGACCTGGAGGCGCCGCCGGGCTTCGCCATCCGCACCGAGCCGCACCCGCGATATTTCACCGACCCGACCTATTCGACGCCGCTGGCGGTGCCGGCGCTGATCCGCAGCGACTGGTGGCCGATGATCTTCTTCTGCATCTTCCGCGCGCCGCCGCCGGGCGTGACCCACGTCTTCCGCAAGGGCGAGCCCTTCATCGCCTTCACCGTGCTGCCCGCCGAGCCGGACCTCACCGTCGAGCCCATGGACCCGGAAACCGCCGCCCAGCGCGAGATGCGCAGCCGGCGCCTGGCGGCCAGCCGCGACCGGCTGGCCGATGGCACCCGGTGGACGTCGGACACCCGCACCATCTTCGACGGAACCTACCGCAATCTCGCCCGGGCGGCGCGGATGAAGGCCAAGGCGCCTGGGTCCGACGATTGAGCGCGGCGCCCCCCTTCGCCTCGGATGAACCGCGGATGAACGTGAATTTCAGGCGAGAGATTGGGACGGTCGGTAGGGTGGGCGTTACCGACCGAGGGCGGGAACTCCAGCAGCGCCGTGGGCGCTGACGTCAAACCAAGAGGAAAGAGAGGACCGATGAAGCTCAAGACCATCTGGTTGGCCGGGACCGCCGCCGCCGCGCTGTTGGCGGGCGCTTCGGCGCCGAACCTGGCCGCGGCCAATCCGATCCCGTCGGCGTTCAGCTATGCCGATCTGCTGGAGCCGGTGCCCAACGCCAGCGCCCGTCTCGCCGCGGACGACACCACGCGCGGTCAGACCGCGCGCCTTCAGCCCGCCCAGTACTGGGAGCACCACCACCATCATCACCACCACCATCACCACCATTCTTGGCAGTGGTACCGAGACAACGGCTACTATTGGAATGGCGGGGGATGGATGGTGATCCCGGACTACCATCACCATCACCATTCGTCCTGGTGGTACCGGCAACGCGGATACTACTGGAACGGATGGGCGTGGACCCCGCGCGGGTATCACCACCACTACCACCATCATCATCACCACCATCACCACTGGGGCTGGTGAACCGGCGCCCTCGCCGCGGCCAGGCCGGGCGGCGATCCTCGCCTCCGCCCGGCCGCGCGCCCCCGCGCAAGGGGAGGGGAACCCGCCTCGTCGCACGTGCGCTCACAGCCACAGCGCCGCCGGTCGCCGAGGCCTCGGGGCGCGGGGCTTGTAGGCGGTGAGACGCCCGGCGGCGAGCGACAGGATGAGGAGCACCGCGGCGTCGTCCACGAGGCCGTGCGGCCTCGCGTCCGGGACGAGGTCCTGCGGCCAACGCCAGTAGAGCAAGCCGAAGGTCGTGAGCGCCAGGGGGACGAGGCCGCGCATGGCGATACGCTCGGCCTTGCGCCTCCACCAACGCGCGAGGCGGGCGGCAACGCCTGGGCTGGGCCGCGGGGAGGCCGGGCGCGACGGCGCCGTCGCCGCGTCCACGCCCGCCAGCAGCGCCAGCCCGCGCGCCTTGGCGTCCTTGATGTAGGGGTCGTCCGCGGCCTCGGGATAGAAATCGATCAGGTCGAGCACGTCCCTGACGACGTCACGGCTGAGCCCCGCCCCGCGTCCGGAGGCGCCGACGTTGAGGCGGCTGGCGGCGGCGGCCCGGACCTTCCCGACCGCCGCCTCGATGTCCTTCGCTGGAAGCGTGCGGCCCGAAAAGGCCAGGATGCGGGCCACCGTCTGGACCGGCGCGGCGACGGCCTCCTCGTAGCGGACCAGCAACGCGTCCGGCGCCAGGCGCCAGCTCATGTAGAAGCCCACGTACCAGGGCAGGGCGACGCGCGCGATCATCCGCTCGAGCTTGTCGTCGGCGAGCGCGGCGTGATGGCGCTCGGCGAAGAAGATCGGCGAGACCGGCCCCTCGTTACGAAGGTGATCGCGCAGGCTGACCACCACGTCGAACAGGTCGCGCACCAGCACCACCGGCCGCACCCCGTAGTCGCGGCAGAGCTCGAAGGTCCAGTCGCTGTGCTGGACGTGGTTCTGGGCCACGTAGTCGGACTTGGCGAACCGGCGCAGGCAGACCTCGTCGAGCTCCTGCTGGCGGCGGCCATAGGCGGGCGTCAGGTCTGCGCGGCGAAAGCCGGGCAAGCTCGCCACCACGTCGGTCAGGAACGTCGAGCCCGACTTGGGCATGCAGGCGATCAGGATGTGGGTGGGCGCCGTCTTCCCCAGCGTGCGGGCGCGCGAGGGCGGGCGCGCATGCGCGCCGATCGCCGCATCGGCCTTGACGGGCCAGGAAAGAGCCATGGGGAGCCTGGGAGGACGGACGCTGAGGCTCGCCCCGGGGTGTTGCACCGCTGTTTCCGGTTGTTGCGGCAAGGCTTCCGTATGGTCGCCGAAGCGTATCGCGCGGCTTCGTCCGGCGCGCCGCTCAGGCGCCTACGGCGAGCTGGCGGATGATTTCCGAGACCGTGTCGTCCGGCGAGGCCTCGATTCCCACCGTGATCGGCCGCTCGCCCGGGCCGGGCGGTTCGAGGTCGGCGAACTGACTCGTCAGGAGGCCGACCGGCATGAAGTGTCCCCGGCGCTCCTTCATCCGCTGACGGATCAGGGGATCGTCGCCCTTCAGATAGACGAGCCGCACGCCCGAGCGATCGCCGATGATCACCGCCCGGTAGGCCCGCTTCAGCGCCGAGCAGGCGACGACGCCCCCTTGGCCGGCGGCGCGCCAGGCGTCGATCCGCTCGGCAACCTGGGCCAGCCAGGGCCAGCGGTCCGCGTCCGTCAGCGGATGGCCGTTCCTCATCTTCTCGACGTTGGCCGGCGGGTGGAGGTCGTCGCCTTCGCAGAAGGCGTAGCCCAGCCGTTCTGCGAGCCGCCGGCCCACGGTGGTCTTGCCCGAACCGGAGACGCCCATCACCACCAGCACCAGCGGCGTTTGCGGCCCGGACGCGGGGGCGCCGCTCATGCCGCCGCCGAGGCGAGGACGAAGCGGCGGACCGCCTTGGCGAATCCGTCCTCGGTGTTGCGGTCGGTGACGGCGCTCGCCTCGGCCTTCACCTCATCGGCGGCGTTGCCCATGGCGATGGAAAGGCCGCTGCGGCGGAACATGGCCACATCGCTCGGCATGTCGCCGATGGTGGCGATCTCCTCCGCCGAGAGGCCGAGCCGCGCCGCCAGCGTATCGGCCACCGTCCCCTTGTTGGCCTTCGGATGGGTGACGTCGAGGTAGTAGGGCTGCGAGCGGGCGGCGCTGGCCGCGCCTGCGAGGCGCTGGCGCAACGCCGCCTCGCAGCCGGCGACCTTGTCGAGGTCGTCGGAGACCCCGACGATCTTCACCGCCCGCGTGAGATCGTCGGGCGCGAACGCCGGCCTCACCTCAGGGCCGAACTGCACGGTGGCGGCCTCGCGGGCCACGTGCGGCGCGTTCTCGTCGCGGATCAGCCAGGCCTGCGGCGTGTAGAGCCAGGCGTCCAGGCCCTGGCTCTCGAGGAGCTGCAGCGCCTGCGCCGCCGTCGCGCCGTCGAGCAAATGGGTTTCGATGACGCTGAGGTCGGGATTGACAAGCAGGCCGCCGTTGAAGCCGGCCATGGGCGCGGCGAGCGAGAGCGGCGCGGCCAGCATCCGCATCCCCCGTGGCGGCCGGCCGCTGACGATGGCCAGTGCGACGCCCGCCACGCGAAGGTCGTGGGCCGCGGCGACCGAGGCTTCGGTCAGGATGTGCTCGGGCGTTACCAAGGTGCCGTCGACGTCGGCGATCAGCAGGCGGATATTGCGTTTCATCGCTCCGGTTCCGGACAGGCGCCGGCCACCGGGCGCCAGGCGCGTCCCTCCCGGGCCAGCAGTGCGTCCGTCGCCGGCGGGCCCTGCGAGCCCGAGGCGTAGTTGGGGAAGTCGGGCTGTGAGGCGGCCCAGGCGTCCAGCACCGGCTGGACGATCCGCCAGGCCTGCTCGGCCATGTCGGCGCGGGTGAAGAGGGTCGCGTCGCCGATCATCACGTCGTGGAGCAGCCGTTCGTAGCCGACGCTCACGTCCGGCGGGAACCAGTCGCCATACCGGAAGTCCATCTTGACCGCGGCGAGCTCCACCGGCTGGCCGGGGCGCTTCACCTCGAACTGCAGCGAGATCCCCTCGTCGGGGGCGATGGACAGCACCAGCCAGTTCGGTCGCAGCGCCTCCACCGGGGTGTCCCGGAAGACCGCATAGGGCGCCTGCTTGAAGCGGATGGCGATCTCGGTGGCGCGCGCGGCCAGGTGCTTGCCGGTCCGCACGTAGAAGGGAACGCCCGCCCAGCGCCAATTGTCGATCTCGAAGCGCAGGGCGACGTAGGTCTCGACGTTGGAATCCGGAGCGACGTCGGGCTCGTTTCGGTAGGCGCGCGCCGGCTTGCCCAGCACCTCGCCCGCTCCGTACTGGCCACGCACCGCCGCCCCGGCATCGAGCGCCGGCATGGCTGCGAAGAGCTCGGTCTTCTTGTCGCGGACGGGACCCGCGCCGAAGCCCACCGGCGGCTCCATGGCCACCATGGAGAGGAGCGTCAGCATGTGGTTGGGGACCATGTCGCGCAGCGCGCCGGTCGCCTCGTAGAAGCGGCCGCGGCTCTCGACCCCCACGGTCTCGGCGGCGGTGATCTGGACGTGGTCGATCCGGTCCCGGTTCCAGATCGGCTCGAAGAGGCCGTTGGCGAACCGAAAGGCCATGATGTTCTGGACCGTCTCCTTGCCGAGGAAGTGGTCGATCCGGAAGATCTGGTCCTCGGAGAGCACCGCCAGGATCCGCCGGTTGAGCTCGCGCGCCGAATCCAGGCTGTGCCCGAACGGCTTTTCGATCACCACGCGGCGCCAGAACCGGCGCCGTCCCTGGTCGTCGCGGGGCTCCTCGACCAGGCCGGCGCGTCCGAGGGCCTCCACAGTCGGCGCGAAGAGGCGGTCGGCCAGCGCCAGGTAGAAGATCGCGTTGCCGCGCGTCCCGCGCTCCTTGTCGGCGGCGGCGAGCGCCGCCCGCACCCCCGCGTAGACGCCCGGCTTGGCGAGATCCCCCTGGACGTAGGACATCTTCGCAGCCAGCCGCTTCCAGACGGCCGGATCGATCCGGTCGGGAGAGAACTCTGCGGCCGGATCGCCCACGAAGCCTTGGAGCCTCTCCAGCAAGTGGGCCCGCCAGCTTTCGGCCGTCCCCGCCGCCCGGTCCACGCCGATCAGGGCGAAGGCGCCCGGCAAGAGGCCCGTCCGCTCGAGATTGTAGAGCGCCGGGACCACCAGCCGGCTGGCGAGATCGCCGCCCGCCCCGAAGATCACCATGGCGCAGGGCGGCGCCGGCGGGGGCTTGCGCGCCGGGTCGGCGTCCGGCTTGGCCCGCGCCCGGGATGCTGCTCCGGTCGGTCGGTCGTCGGGCAAGGCCGCCTAGTCCCCCGCGCGCCGGGTCGCGACGTCGGCGGCCTCGGCGCCTTGGGCTGGCGCGCCCTCGTCCACCGGGCCCTTCTCCTCCTGGTGGCCGCCGAACCCGAACCGCATGGCCGAGAGCAGCTTCTCCCCAAAGGTGTGGCGCAGGCGCGAGCGGAACCGCGCGTAGAGCGCGGTGGTCAGCACGTCGGCCGGAACCGCCTCCTCGATGGCCGCCTGCACCGTCCAGCGGCCCTCGCCGGAATCCTGGACGAAGCCGGAGTAGGCCTCGAGGTCCGGATCCTTGGCGAGCGCCGCCGCCCCCAGGTCGAGCAGCCAGGAGCTGATGACGCTGCCCCGGCGCCAGACTTCGGCCACGTCGGCCACATTGATGTCGAAGCGCTCGCCTGGCGGCAGCCCCTCGGCGGCCCGGTTGCGGATGATGTCGAAGCCCTCGGCGTAGGCCTGCATCAGGCCGTATTCGACGCCGTTGTGGACCATCTTCACGAAGTGGCCGGCGCCCGAGGGGCCGGCGTGGATGTAGCCGCGCTCGGCCCGGGGATCGGCGTGCTCGCGGCCAGGCGTGCGGGGAATGTCGCCGAGTCCGGGGGCGAGGGCCGCGAAGATCGGATCGAGGTGGTCGACCGCGGGCTTCGGGCCCCCGATCATCAGGCAGTAGCCGCGCTCCAGGCCCCAGACCCCGCCCGAGGTGCCGCAGTCGACGTAGCGGACTCCGGTCTCGGCGAGGGCCTTCGCGCGGCGCACGTCGTCCTTGTAGTAGGAGTTGCCGCCGTCGATGACGATGTCGCCTGCGCCGAGCAGCCGCGCGAGCTCGGCGACCGTCTCTTCGGTGGGCGCGCCCGCGGGAAGCATCACCCACGCCGTCCGCGGCTTTTCCCCGAGCTTCGAAACCAGGTCGGCGAGCGAGGCGGCGGCGCTCGCCCCCTCCTTGGCCAGCGCCTCGCGCGCCCCGGCCTGAGCGTCATAGACGACGCAGGCGTGACCGGCCTTCATCAGCCGCCGGGAAATGTTCGCCCCCATACGGCCGAGGCCGATCACCCCGATCTGCATCGCAGCTATCCTTTCATCGCGACGGCAGCGCCTCGTCCAGGGCGCGCGCCAGATCCTTCAGCCCCTGTTCGACATCGTGCAGGTGGACCCTGAGCGCCCGGCGGCCCCGCTCGGCCAGCACCTCGAAGTCGCCGCGCGCCTGGGCGGCCTTGACCACGCCGAAGCTGTAGCCGCGGCCGGGGATCGCGAGGTCGGCGGGGTCGTCGCAGGTGATCTGCAGGAAGACCCCGGTGTCCGGGCCGCCCTTGTAGGCCTGGCCGGTGGAGTGCTGGAACCTCGGGCCAAAGCCGACGCAGGTGGCGACGCCGAACGCCTCGCCCACCCGCGAACGCATCGCCGTCAAGACCTCGGCGTGGGCGCCGCTGCGCTGGATGTAGGCGAGGAAGGCCGCGTAGTCGCCGCCCTGCAGGCGCCCGAAATGGCTCTTCAACCAGGCCGGGAGGGTGTTCTCCCGACCGAGCTCGGCGGCGTTGCGCGGGTCGGCGTAGAGCGCCAGGCCGTTCTCGCGGAAGACGGGCGTCTCCACGGGCAGCGCGCGCGATCTCTCATAGGCGTCGGTGAGCGCCCGGGTCTTCTCCTTGCTCGCCTCCACGTCCGGCTGGTCGAAGGGATCGAGCCTCAGCACCGCGCCGGCCACAGCCACGGCGATTTCCCAGCGGAAGAACTCCGCCCCGATCGACCAGATGTCCTTGAGGACGATCCGCGCGACCGGATGACCGGCCCGCTCCAGCGCGTCCACCGCCGACCGTTGGGCCTCTTCGACCGCGTCCTCCAGCTCGAGATAGACGAAGAAGCGGTCCGTCCCGTAGCGGTCCGGAGGGAAAAGGGGTTCGCCGTCCACCGGGATGAGGCCGCGCCCCTGCTTGCCGGTGCTCTCGGCCAGAAGCTGCTCCAGCCAGGCGCCCAGGCTGGCGATGCCTGGGGAGGCGACGATCGTCACCTTGTCGCGGCCGAACTTGGCGGCCGCGGTCCCGAGCGCGATCCCGAGGGCGACCCCGGGGTTCTCGGCCGGCTGGACGTCGGCGGCGCAGGCGCGTTGCATTCCGCGCACGCCGGTCAGCAGCCGGCCGATATCCAGCCCCATGGCCGCCGCCGGGACCAGGCCGAACTTCGAGAGCACCGAATAGCGTCCGCCGATGGCCGGATCGCCCAGGAACACCCGCTGAAAACCGAGCTCGCCGGCCCGCTGCTCCAGGGAGGATCCAGGATCGGTGACCGCGACGAACCGCCGTCCGGCCGCTTCGCCCACCACGCTTCGAGCCCGATCCAGGAAATAGTCCAGGAAGACGTTGGGCTCGAGCGTGCCGCCCGACTTGGACGAGACGATGAAGAGGCTCTTGCCGAGGTCGATCGCCGATTCGAGCGCCGCCACCTGGGCCGGATCGGTGCTGTCCAGCATGTGGAACCTCGGCCAGCCCGGCTGGCGCCCGAAAGTCTCGGCCAGCACCTCGGGTCCGAGGCTGGAGCCGCCCATCCCGAGCAGCACCACGTCGCTCAAGCCGCTTCGCCGCGCCTCGGCGGCGAAATCGTTCAGCGCGTCGATGCCGGCGAGCTCGCGCTCGGCGATGGAGAGCCAGCCCAGCCAGCGGCTCTCGTCCGCCCCGGTCCACAACGACGCATCGCCTGCCCAGAGCCGGCGCGCCCGGCCGTCCTTGCGCCAGGCGTCGGTCTCGGCCTCGATCGCCGCCTTCAGGGCCGGCGCGCCCGGGATGATCTCCTGGCGCGGCCTATCCCCCTCGATCAGCGACCGGCGCCGGCGGGCGATGGCGGCGAACAGCCGGTCGAACGCGTCCGCGAACTGGGCGACGCCGTCCTCCACCAGGTGCTCGGTGACCGCTTTCAGGGAAACGCCCGCCGCTTCGAGGTCGGCGAGGCTCCGGCGCGCGTCGGCCAGGTCGTGCTCCACCGCGTCCGCCGTCACCCGGCCGTGGTCGCGGAAGGCGTCCATGGTGGCGGGCGGCAGGGTGTCGACGGTGTCGCGGCCAACCAGGGCCTCGACGTAGAGGGTGTCCGGCAGCGTGGGGTCCTTGGTGCTGGTGGAGGCCCAGAGCACCCGCTGGGTCTGGGCGCCGGCGCGCGCCAGCCTCTCCCAGCGCTCGCCGGAGAACAGGGCCTGGTAGCGGGAATAGGCGATCTTGGCGTTGGCGATCGCCACCTTGCCCTTCAGCCGCTCGGCGGCCGCCCGGTCGCCCAGCTTTTCGAGCCGCTTCTCCACCGCCGAGTCGATGCGGCTGACGAAGAAGCTCGCCACGCTGGCGACCTGCGAGATCTCGCCGCCGGCCTCGAGCCGCTCCTCGAGGCCGGAGATGAAGGCCTCGGCCACCTGCTCATAGACCTCCACCGAGAACAGCAGGGTGATGTTGACGTTCACCCCCTGGGCGGTGAGGGCGCGGATGGCCGGCAGGCCGGCCGGCGTGGCGGGAACCTTCACCATGAGGTTCGGCCGGTCCACGGTGGCGCGCAGCCTGAGCGCCTCGGCGATCGTGGCCTCGGTGTCGTTGGCCAGATAGGGCGAGCATTCCAGGCTCACGTAGCCGTCGCGCCCGCCGGTGGCGCCGTAGACCGGACGCAGCAGGTCGGCGGCGGACCGGATGTCCGCCACCGCCAGGTGCTCGTAGATCTCCGTCACGCCGTGGTCGGCGTCCGACTGGAACGCTTCGAAGGCGGGGGCGTAGTAGTCGCCTTCGGCGATCGCCTTCTCGAAGATCGCGGGATTGGAGGTCATCCCCTTCAGGCCGTCGTCGTCGATCAGCCGTTTCAGCTCGCCGTTCTCGAAGATCCGGCGGTGCAGGAAATCCAGCCAGATCGACTGGCCGGCGTCCTCCAGCTTTCTCAGCCGGTTAGTCATTCCGATCGCCTCCGCCCCTCGAGCTGCGCCATCGCCGCCGCCCGCACGTGGTCGGCGGTGAATCCGAACTTCGCCATCACCGCGGCGATCGGCCCCGAGGCGCCGAAGCTGCGCATGGCGATGATCTCACCGGTCGGACCCGCGTAGCGGTCCCAGCCGATGGGCGAGGCCGCCTCCACCGCCACCCGTGCGCTCACCGTCGGGGGCAGGACGGCCTCGCGATAGGGGCGGTCCTGCGCCTCGAAGAGCTCCCACGACGGCATCGAGACCACCCGCGCCTTGATCCCTTCCGTGGTCAGTTTCTCATAAGCGGCCACGCACAGCGACACCTCGCTGCCGGTCGCCATCAAAATCACCTCCGGCGCGCCCCCATTGGCGTCCGCGAGCACATAGGCGCCGCGCGCCAGGCCCGCCGCGGAGGCGTAGCGGCTTCGGTCCAGGGTGGGGAGCGCCTGGCGCGAAAGGGCCAGGCAGGCGGGGCGGCGCCGCTGCCCAAGGATGACCCGCCAGGCCTCGGTCGTCTCGTTGGCGTCGCAGGGGCGCACCACCAGCATGTTCGGGATGGCCCGCAGGCCCGCCAGCTGCTCGACGGCCTGGTGGGTCGGCCCGTCCTGCCCGAGGCCGATGGAGTCGTGGGTGAACACGTAGGTCACCGGCAGATCCATCATCGCGGCGAGCCGCATGGGCGGGCGCATGTAGTCGCTGAAGATCAGGAAGGTGCCCGTGTACGGGCGAAGGCCCGCCAGCGCGAGACCGTTGGCCGAGGCGCCCATGACGTGCTCGCGGACGCCGAAGTGCAGATTGCGCCCGCCGTAGCGGCCGGCCTCGAAGTCGCCGCCCCCATCCGCCTTCACCAGGGTCTTGGTGGAGGGAGCAAGGTCGGCCGAGCCGCCGAACAACCAAGGGACCTTTTCGGCCAGCGCCTCCAGCGCCTTGCCGGAGGCCTCGCGGGTCGCGATCCCCTTCGGATCGGCGGGGAAACTGGGCAGGTCGCGGTCCCAGCCCGGCGGGAGCTCGCCCGCCCACATCAGCCGAAGCTGCTCGGCGAGGTCCGCGTGGGCGCCGTCATAGCGGCGCTTGAGGCTCTCCCACTCGGTGCGCAGCTCCCGCCCCCGGACGCCCAGGGTCTGCTCGTAGCGCTCGCGCACGCCGCCCGGGACTAGGAACTGGGCGTCCTCGGGCCAGCCGTAGGCGGCCTTGGTGAGCTTCACCTCGTCCGCACCGATCGGATCGCTGTGGATCTTCGACGTGCCCTGCTTGTGGGGGGAGCCGTAGCCGATGACGCTCCTCACGCGGATGAGGGTCGGCCGATCGTCGCGCTCCAGGAACCGCTCGACGGCGCCGGCGAAGGCCTCGCAATCGTTGGCGTCGGCGACGGTCTCGGTCGCCCAGCCGTAGCCCTCGAGCCGCCGGTTCACGTCCTCGTCGAAGGCGAGCGCCGTGCCCCCCTCGATGGTCACCTGGTTGTCGTCGTAGATCCAGCAGAGGTTCGAAAGCTTCAGATGGCCCGCCAGCGAGGCCGCTTCCCCCGAGAGGCCCTCCATGAGGTCGCCGTCGCTACAGATGGCGTAGACGTTGTAGTCGAAGAGCGTGAGGCCCGGCCGGTTGTAGCGGGCGGCGAGCCAGCGCTCGGCGATGGCCATGCCGACGCTGTCGCCGACCCCCTGCCCGAGCGGGCCGGTGGTGGTCTCCACCCCGGTCGTCAGCCCGTGTTCGGGATGGCCGGCGGTGACGCTGTCGATCTGGCGAAATTGCTCGATGTCCTCGAGGCTGACGGCGGGCTCCCCGGTGGGGCGCCCGTCGGCGCCCAGGCGCCGGACGCCGGCCAGGTGCAACAGGCCGTAGAGCAGGATCGAGGCGTGGCCGTTGGAGAGCACGAACCGGTCGCGGCCCGGCCAGTCGGGCCGCGTCGGGTCGTAGCGGAGAAACCGGGTCCAGAGCGTATGCGCCACGGGGGCCAGCCCCATGGGCGCGCCGGCGTGGCCGGACTGGGCCTTCTCCACCGCGTCGATGGCGAAGGTTCTGAGCGTATTGATCGCCCGGGTGTCGATATCCCCGCGCGGCGTGTCGGCCCTCGGGACGGACCGGGTGGATGCAGATTCGAGCGTCACCGGAGGCTCCAGTGGGCGCGTGACCGCCGGCGTCGGCGCCGCCGGTCCTCCAGCGCCCCATCGGGCAACGGGCCAGCCTGCGGCCGGTTCCCCGATTTCCCCTCAGGCCGAGGACGCGGGCGGGGCTGGCTGCGGGAGCGCCGCCCAGACCATGTGGGGGCGCTGCGGGTGACGCCGCGGCAGGGCGGGATGATCGAAGTCCAGATCCGCGCGGCGGGTCAGGCCCAGCCGGCCCATCACCGCCTGGGAGCGGAGATTGGGGACGCTGGTGAAGGCCCAGACCTGCTGGAGGCCGCCGCGTTCGAAAGCCTCGGCGAGAGCGGCTCGGGCGGCCTCCGTGGCGTAGCCGAAGCCCCAGGCGTTGCGGGCGAGGCGCCAGGCGATCTCGAAGCCGCCGAGAGGAACGTCCTTCCCGACCGGGGCGAGCCCCACGACGCCGATGAACGCGCCGTCCTCGCGCCGCTCCACAGCCCAGCGCCCGAAGCCGCGCCGGGCGATCTGCGCCTCAGCGCTCTCGATGAAGGCTCGGGACTGGGCCTGCGTGAGCAGCGCGCCGCCGAGCGTCTCCATCACCGCCGGGTCGGCGCTCATGGCCGCGAAGGGCGCAAGATCCGCCGCGCGCCAATCCCTGAGGATCAGCCGCGGCGTCTCGATCACGTCGGCCGTCCGCGCACCAGGGGGCCATAGAGGTCGGGCCGCCGATCCCGGAAGAAGCCCCAGGCGGCCCGGTGCGCGGCCAGGAAATCGAGATCGAAGCGCGCCATGGCCAGCCCCTCCTCATCCCGCCCGAGCTCGGCGACGAGATCGCCGCGGTGATCGGAGAGGAAGCTTGATCCGTAGAACCGCTGGCCGCCGCCAGGATAGCCGGGCCAGGGCTCGAAGCCGGTGCGGTTGGCGCCCGCCACCGGGATCACGTTGGAGACGGCGTGTCCCTGCATCGCCCGGCGCCAGGGCGCGGCGGTGTCGAGGCTGGGATCGTGCGGTTCGGAGCCTATGGCGGTGGGATAGAGGAGGGCCTCGGCGCCCATGAGCGCCATGGCCCGGGCGGCTTCCGGGAACCACTGGTCCCAGCAGATGCCGACGCCCAGGCGCCCGAAGCGGGTGTCCCAGACCCGAAAGCCCGTGTCGCCGGGACGGAAGTAGTACTTCTCCTGGTAGCCGGGCCCGTCCGGGATGTGGCTCTTGCGGTAGACGCCGAGCGGCGCGCCGTCGGCGTCCACCATCACCAGGCTGTTGAAGTAGTGGGGCCCCTCACGCTCGAAGATCGAGATCGGCAGCACGACGCCTAGCTCGGCGGCGAGCGGCGCGAGGGCGGTGACGCAAGGGTGCTCGCGCCAGGGATGGGCCTTCGCGAACCAGCGCTCCTCCTGGGCGACGCAGAAGTAGGGTCCCTGGAAAAGCTCGGAGGGCAGGACCACGTTGGCCCCACGCCCGGCGGCTTCGCGGACGAATTCGGCGGTCTTGGCGATGTTGGCGCCCTGGTCGTCGCCATAGGCCGCCTGGATGACGGCGAGGGAAAGGGTCCGCGCCATCAGGCCGGCTCCTGGCAGCTGATGCAGTGGAAGGCGCCGCCGCCGGTGAGCAGGGCGCGCGCGGAGAGGCCGATCACCCGCCGATCGGGGAAGATCGCCTCGAGCGCCTCGATGGCCAGGGCGCCGGCCCGCTCGTTGTAGATCGGGACCAGAACCGCCCGGTTGGCGATGATGAAGTTCATGTGCGAGGCGGGCGCCCAGACGCCGTCATCGCCGCGCACCCGCCCCGGGGCCGGGATCCGCACGATGCGCAGGCGCCTTCCGGCCGCGTCGGCGGCCCGCGCCAGGCTCTCGGCGGCGTCGTCGTAGATGCGCGCGTGCGGGTCGTCGACGCCGAACGCCACCGGGGCGGCCACCACGCCCGGCGCCACGAAGCGGGCGAGGTTGTCGACGTGGCCGTCGGTGTGGTCGTTGAGGAGGCCGTCGCCCAGCCAGATCACCTTGCGTGCGCCCAGGGCCTCGCGAAGCGCTTGCTCGGCGACCGCCTCGGTCCAGCCGCGGTTGCGGTTAGGGTTGAGGAGGCACTGGCGGGTGGTGAGGACCGTCCCCTCGCCGTCGTGGTCCAGGGCCCCGCCTTCCAGCACGAAATCGTGGCGCGCCAGGGCGGCGCCGGCGTCCGCCGCCACCTGCTCGCCCACCGTCTCGTCGCCGGCGAGCACGTACTTGCCGCCCCAGCCGTTGAAGCGGAAGGCCGCCGCCTGCGCGGGCCCGAGGAAGATCGGGGCGGTGTCGCGAAGCCAGACGTCGCCGAACGTCCCATCCACGATCTCGACGCCGGCCGCCCCGTCCAGCAGCCGCTCGGCGGCCTGCCGCGCGCCGCAGACCAGCAGCCGCACCCGCTCGCCGCCGCTCCCAGCCAACGCCAGCGCCAGGGCGGCGACCTCCTGCTGGGCGGCCGCCAGGTCGTCCTCCCAGAGCGCCGCATGGCTCGGAAAGCCAAGCCACGTCGCCCGGTGCGAAGACCATTCGGAGGGGACGGGACCGGTCATGGCCGGCTTAGATAGGAAGCCTGCGGAAAAGAAAAGAGCGCCCGCGGGCGGTCAGCCCCGGTCGCGCCAGACCGCGGCGAGGGCGGCTTCCCGGCCGCCCGCAAAGCCCATGCAGCCCCTGGCGTAGGCGCCGTACTGGGCCGGGTTCTTGCGGGCGTAGTCCTGATGGTAGCCCTCGGCGGGCCAGAAGGCCTGGGCCGGGAGGATGGCGGTGGCGATCGGGCGCTTGAGCTCGGCGCCGACCTTGGCCCTCACCTGTTCGGCCGCCGCCCGCTGGGCCGGGTTCGCGACAAAGATGGCCGGCCGGTACGACGGACCCTGGTCGCACAACTGGCCGCGCCCGTCGGTGGGGTCGGTCCGGCGGAAGTAGCGGCCGACGAGGTCGGCATAGCCGATCCTGGCCGCATCGAAGGTGACCAGAACCGATTCGTAGTGGCCGGTGGTCTCGGTGGTGACGTCCGCGTAGGTTGGCCGCGATACATGCCCGCCGGTGTAGCCGGCGACCACCTTCACGACGCCGGGGACCTCCTCCATGGCGTGCTGCATCGACCAGAAGCAGCCGCCGGCGAAGATCGCGGTCTGCAGGGCGCCGGCGCTGGCCTGGCTCGCGCCGAGGAGGCCGGCCAGGGCGATCGCGGCGAAGGCGCGCGCATTTCTCATGCGGTCGAGATTGGGTCCGCCGGGCCGCGATTCAAGCGCCGACGCGGCGCCGACCACGCATTCGGGCCACGAGAATTCGTCATGTCGCACAACGACAGACTTGTCATACAGTGGCATGAACGGCGTCATGCAGCGGCGCCCCCAACGCCAGCGGTACGCCCGATGAGCACCGAAACCATCGATCTCGACCTCGCCGTCCTGGACGCCTGGATCGGCGACCAGCTCCCGGGACGCGGCGAGCGCCTCACCGCCGAGCGCATCGGCATCGGCATCGGCATCGGCAACGCCCTGTTCATCATCCGGCGCGGCGCCCATCAGTGGGTGTTGCGGCGGCCGCCGGCGGTGAAGAACCATCCCTCGGCGGCCAACACCGAGCGGGAATGGCGGATCCTGCAAGCGCTGGAGGGCACGTCGACTCCGCATCCCACCCCGCGGCTCTTCTGCGCCGACCCGGCGGTGCTGGGCGCCACCTTCATGGTCATGGACCTGGTCGACGGCTTCTGCCCCGGCGCCGGCATCCCGGCGGACATCGCCTCGGACCCGAAGGCCATGTTCGATCTGGGCATGGCCTACGTGGATGGACTGGTGGAGCTCGCCAAGGTCGACTGGCGCGCCAAGGGCCTCCAGACCCTGGGCAAGCCCGACGGCTTTCTGGAACGCCAGGTGCCGCGCTGGCTTGGCCAGCTGGACGGCTATCGGGTGCGCAAGATCGCCGAGGAGGACTTTCTGGCCGCATGGCTGGAGGCCAACCGCCCGCCCATGAGCCCGGCGGCGATCATGCACGGCGACTACAGCCCCTTCAACGTCATGGTCGGCCACGGCAAGCCGGTGCGGCTGGCCGCGATCATCGACTGGAACACCGGCACCATCGGCGACCCGCTGCTGGACTTCGGCCACCTTCTGGCCCGCTGGGTCGAGCCGGGCGAACAGGGCCCGATCCGCGACGAGGAAGCCTTGGCCGGCTATCCGACCCGGGCCCAGATGGCGGCCCGCTACGCCGAGGCTTCCGGCCGGGATCTCTCGGCCCTCGCCTATTACGAGGCGCTGTCCCTGTTCAAGCTGGGCGTCATTCTCGAGGGCGGCTACGCCCGCGGCAAGAAGGCCGAGATTCCCGACAGCGAGAACACCGTGGGCGCCACGGTGGACCGCCTGTTCGCGACCGCCGCCCAGTTCGCGAGGGGCGAACGCAGGTGAAGGAGGGGCTGCGCGACAAGCAGCGGCGGCTGGTGGAGCGCGAGATCGCCGCCGCCGCGATGCGGCTCTTCGACAGCGAGGGGTTCGACGCGGTCACCGTCGAGCAGATCGCCGACGCCGCCGGCATCTCCTCGCGCACCTTCTTCCGTTACTTCGCCAACAAGGAAGAGCTGCTGGTGCGCTACCAGCGGCAGATCCACGCGCGCCTCGTGACCGCCCTGGCGGCGCGGCCCGCGGACGAGGGCCCGGTCACCGCGCTCCGGGAAGCCTACATCGCCACCTCCCACGTGGCGCCGGAAGACCGCGACCAGGTCCTGCGGTCGAACCGCTTCCTGGCCTCTTCGCGGGCCCTGCGCGTGCGGCTGAACGGCGAGTCGACGGTCGACCGGGGCCCGGTGATCGCGCTCCTGGCCGAGCGCATGGGCCTTGATGCTTCCGATCCGCGCCTGGAGACCGTCGCCGTGGCCGTCGGCGCGGTGGCCGGCGCCTCGTTCAACCGCTGGCTCTCCAGCGGCGGCCAGGGCGATCCGGCCGAACACATCTCCAGGGCGCTTCGCCTCCTGGAGGACGGACTGGCGGGCCTGGACCTGCCCGCCAAGCGAAGGAGATCCGCATGAGCCTCACGTTCAATCTCACCGGCAAGGTGGCCGTCGTCACCGGCGGCAGCCGGGGCGTCGGCCGCGCCATCATCCAGGGGTTCGCCGTGGCCGGCGCCGACGTGGTCATCGCCAGCCGCAAGCTGGACAACTGCGAGGAGGTCGCCCGCGAAGTCGAGGCCTCCACCGGCCGCCGCGCCCTGGCGGTGCGCTGCCACGTGGGAGAGTGGAGCGACTGCGACGCCCTGGTCGAGGCGACTTACGCCGCCTTCGGGCGCTGCCACGTGCTGGTCAACGACGCCGGCATGTCGCCGCTCTACGACAAGGTCGAGGACATCACCGAGGCCTACTACGACAAGGTGCAGGGGGTGAACCTGAAAGGTCCCTTCCGCCTCGCGGTGGCGTTCGGCTCGCGCATGGCGGCCGGCGATGGCGGCTCGATCATCAACATCGGCTCCATCGGCTCGCTGCGCCCG
>Ga0213876_10000919_pt1 | contig 19492 bp, 21 predicted proteins | sample BarmaccomBMRX_R9_FD_160113 | JGI IMG/M metagenome (GOLD analysis project Ga0213876, IMG submission 160113) | Root-associated microbial communities from Barbacenia macrantha in rupestrian grasslands, the National Park of Serra do Cipo, Brazil - RX_R9 | ecosystem: Host-associated > Plants > Roots... | reverse complement strand
ACCGCCCGACGAGGTCGGCACCCAGCCGACTAGAGGTGCCGTTCTTGGCTGACTGTGGCGGCGTGCGGCGTTACGGTTCTGCAGAGAGCATTGGCTCTTGGTTGCGACGGCTGGATGACCGCGTCGTTCCAGACTCGGAGGCGAGTCGTTACACAGCGCCGCGGCCGCTCTGGTACCTGTATGGCCCGGCGTTCAGTGGCTTCGCCGGCAGCGTTCTTACGGTCGGTTTCCTGAACACCGTGGGGGTAGAGCGAGCGGCACTGTGCACAGGTGCGGTTGCGGTTGTCGTCGGCTACTTGCTGGCAGCACGCAAGTGGCAACGTGCCCATCGGGAGCCCCCGGTCGAACGCTAAGCGCCGCTTGCCTACGGCTGTCTGGCGTTCTCGCGCGGTTGCCTGACCCCTCCAGCTCCGCGTTTGGCAGCTCACCAGGTCGATGGGGACCATGGGCGGATGCATCGAATGTGGGTAGCTGGGGCGGCACTCTGTCTGGCGGTCGGAGGGTGCTCCCCGGCGGTCGACAAGACCTCAACGGTGCAGTCACACTCGTGCGCCTCGCATGCAACCGAAGCGCCGTCGCAAGCGCCGCCCACCCGACCAGGCAGGGACTTCGAGCCTCTTACCAAACAGCAGCACTCGGTTCCGTGGAAGTTGGAAAGGATCCGCGAGGGCGGCTGCGTCCTCGTGATCAGTTACGGCAACGAGTGTGACGCCCCATCACGTGTACAGATCCGCGAGGGGCGTACTGATGTGCTGATCCGCGCGGTGATTCTTCGTAGCACCGGTGAACTGTGTGCATCGTCCCGTCAACGGTTCGTCTTATTGCCCGCACCGCTCGGTGATCGTCACCTCGTCCATGCCCGCGTCGCGCCGTCTTTCAACAACCAATAGCGTCCCCAGCTGCGCGGATGAGAAGCGCCTGATCTGGCGCACTGCCGCTCATGACGCGATTAGGCGCAGCCGGTAATGAAGCCGGATGGTGGGGATGTTCCACAGCCGCACGAAGTGATCTGTTCTGACGTGTCCTTCGGCGTCTGCGTATAGATGGAAGTGCTCTGCTATTGGGATGCGGCGCGCGTTGATCTTTCCCTGACCGCGGTTGAGCACTAGGTAGGCGCCGTCATCTCCGAACTGCGCGATTGGCGAGTGCAGGTGCAGTGCGCCTTTGTCGTCCACGCTCGGGCGCAGGAAGACGCTGAGGCAACCGCGCGGCAGCGGGAACACAACACGGACGCTGGGCTCGCCGGTGTTCGGTAACTGCGCGATGCCGTACAGGCCGCTGTAGGTGGTTAGGCCCGTCTTGCGCATGGTGCGCAGCCACGCAGCACCGAGTACCCGGTCATCAGGCCCGTGAAGGTGGACGACTTCGCTGTCCATCCCCCAGGAGACATCGAGAGGCCGCATTGGAAGGCTCAACTGCTGCAGCCGATGACTCCACATCGCTGTCAGCAGCCAACCAAATGGCCACGCAAACGGGCACCACTCGGACCACAGGTCCAGTTGCCAGCGACTCGTGTGTTCGTAGAAGTCCACGATCAAGGGATGCACGAGAGCCGGGTTGAAGGTCGAACTCGCCAGCGCCGTGAAGTCCGGCAAGACCCCCAGGTCCGGCCCGGTACGCGTCCGGCCGCCGATCGCAGCCGCCTCCTGATCCACCCATCCGTGACCGACCGCTCGGTCCCCAGCGGAAGGACCCAATAGCCACGGGTAACGGTCTGCAGACAGAGGCCGACTGGTCAGCATCATCCACGCTTGGGAAGCGAGATCAAACGGATGACGATCCCAACGCAAACGCGTCGCGCCGGCATCCACCGCCGAGCCCTCGATCACGCAACCCAGCGTGGCAGACCCCCTAGGCGCAAGCCCTGTTGGAGCACTCACAGCGCGTCGCCGCCGACCTAAATTCGCTTCGTATGTGCCGTTAGTTCCCCCAACGCATCCAAGAAGTTCGGGCAACGATCTGGTCGAGACTCTCCTGCTGCTCTTCCGGCTGAAGCTCTCGCATGCGCCGGCGGTGCCGGTCGGCCGTGACCAGGGAGGACAAGGTGACCGCTAGGAGCACGACGACGATCACGGCGCACACAGTGGCGAGTGTGATCCCGAACCGGACGGGTGTCCAGCGACAGCAGCATCGATGGGACCAACGCGAAGTGCGGCGCGGCGACGGCTTCGAAGTTGCACGTCGCCCGAGTATGGCCACACTGGTGCCATGCCGGCCATGGGTCGCGAGGACAAGCACTCCACGGTTGTGTGGGCCTGGATAGCGTTCGGATTTGCCGCGACGTTCTTTAGTGAATTCCTAATACATCGCTGGATCGAGACTCACATCTGGTCGTCGCGCAAGGAGTTCACTCGGCTCCTCGAAGCGGACCTCGCGGCAGTTGTCATTGCAGGTCTTCTCGGAAGAACGAAGGGAGTCCTCGGATGCCTGATCGGTGCCCTGGCGGCGTGGACGTGCGGTGTCACCCTTTGGTACGCGAGCCTGCTTCTTGATCGCAACCTGCTGCCGTAGACAACAGACGAGTGCGATGGCTCGAAGGGCGATAGCGCGCCCAACGTTGGGCGGATCTGAAGTGCCGCTGCCGAGCAGCCCTTTCCGACGCTCTCGTACCGCTGAGATTCGCCGATCGGCTCCGGTTCTGTGTCCCCGTCGCCACCGTGCGGTCGCTGCCATGCGGACAGCACCGGGTCAGTGCGAAGATGCCCGACTAAGCGGGCTATGGACGGGGCCACGATGCGGAAGTCGGCAGTAGCGCTTGTCATTGCGGCACAGACCATGACGCTGGCGGGCGGTATCGCGGTAGCGGCGAATCATACGCATACCCCCGCGCTCAAGCGCACCGCGGAGGTCAAGGTCTTCTACAAGATTGGCCCTGGCATTACTTGCAGCGGTGACTCCTGCGGCCTCAGCGGTCCGCATCCCGTCTCGTTCCAGCTGCCGCCGGGGACGTCCTACACGGCCACGATCACCTTGAGCTTCGACTACCGGACGAGCGACCGCGGGAGCTTCGTGATTGGACCCTCCTTGAAGCCGCGGACTACAGCTCTCCAGCCGGCCGAACGACCTCTCGCCCGGTCGGTGCAACTCGACACGCGCAGCGCGTCGTTCACCGTGACCGGATTACGAGGCGGCACCATTTACAACCTGTCGGTTGGAGCCACTACAAGGCACCGTCCATTACGCGGTCGAGTTGTCATGACGACCAGACGACTCCTCGTCGATCTGATCGCGAGGCCGACCGGTCGGTAGTCGGCGCGCGTCTTGCCGGAGCGTCGTCGAGATGCCGCTCCGCGCGGCGCGGTCACGAGTAACCTCCGAATGTGGGCAACCTTGGTTGGCTCGAGTTCGTCATGCTGGCGCTTGTCTTCGGAGTCGTGTGTGGCGCGGCCGCGCGCAACAAGGGCCGGAGTGCGCGGAGTTGGTCTGTGCTCGGATTTCTGCTCGGACCGCTGGCGCTGCTCGCCATCGTCGCGATTGCGCCGAGAACGGCGGGTCAGGTCGAGACGGAGATGCCGCTCTTACCGCAGGCGAACCGATCCGACTGTTGCGGCGTCTCAACGTCGTGACTCTGGTCTTGTTGATGGCTGGGTTTGTGAGTGTCGGCTGGTTGATCCTTGCCGTGCCTCATCTAGCCAGATGGCTGGGATTCGTCGATCACAGAACCACCTTGGTCGAAGAAGTAACTGACGTCGCGAGTGTCCGGGACGATCTGTAGCGACGGGAACTGCCGTCGCCGAGCGGCGCGCGGCAAGATGCCTGAGTGGATGCGACCTTTCCGGGCGACGATCTGTTGCCAGAAGCCAACGTCGTGATGGATCGACAGCACCAACTGCATGGGCGCGTGGACGAGGTCTGGCCCTGGATCCAGCAGCTCGGCAAAGACCGCGGTGGTTGGTACCTCCCCGAACGAGTTGAGCGCCGTTTACCCAGTCGTTTCCGTGGCCTCCGCACGATCGACCCCGATCTGCGTCTCGCAGTGGGCGATGTCGTCCCCGACTACGGCCCAGCCCATCTCGCCGTGGCTGTTCTCGAACCACCACATGCACTCGTCTATCGAGCCACGTGGGGTCGGCGTCGCTACACGTGGGCGCTACTGCTGACGTCGCTTGGCAACGACAGCTGTTTGTTGCACTCGAGGTTCCGACTGGACAAGGGTGGTGTGGTTGCTCGCTCGCTCGGAGACCTGCTCGACCGCGCCAGCATTGGCCTGATGGCGCGTGGGCTGAGCGAACGGTTGCGAAACCAAGCACCCTGATCAGGACCGATCGGTGCGTTCCTACCTGTTGACTCGGGTGGCTCTAGCCACACCGCCGGCTACATCTGCCTCCAGTGATGAGCTTCCAAGTGAAGGTGATTTGCCGGAGTTGTCGGACTGAAAACCGTTGTGGCGCTTTGGGTCTCGGATTTCCTCGAGACGCTCAAGGAGCCCTCGACAAACGTCGACGGGACGGGCATGGTCGATCTTGGTCGTTCGAGATCGGTCGACCGTTGTCGTGAGGGGCAGACATGACGACGGGCAGTCCCAGCGCGTCCCGCGGCTCCGGTGTCCACGGGCTCGTCAGCGTCGTTCAGGACCTGTCCTTGGCGCGCGACGTCGCCAGCGTGCAGAGGATTGTCCGGCACGCGGCACGCGAGCTGACCGGCGCTGACGGCGCAACCTTCGTACTGCGTGACGGCGACAAGTGCTTCTACGCCGATGAGGACGCGATCGCTCCGCTGTGGAAGGGGCAGCGCTTTCCGCTCCAGACCTGCATCTCGGGGTGGGCGATGCTCAACGCCCAGTCGGTGGTGATCCCCGACATCTACGTCGACGACCGGATCCCGCACGACGCATACCGGCCCACGTTCGTGAAGAGCCTCTGCATGGTGCCGATCCGCTCCGCCGACCCCATCGGCGCGATCGGCAACTACTGGTCCGAGGAGCACGAGGCCACCGAGGAAGAGGTCCACATCCTGCAGGCCCTCGCTGACACGACCGCCGTCGCGCTAGTCCATGCGCGAAGCGTCGAGCACCTCGAGCAGATCGTCAGCGAGCGGACCGCCGAGATCCGCCGGATCTCGGTGACCGATGAGCTGACGGGCGTGCTGAACCGCCGTGGCTTCCTCGAGTCCGCCACCTTGTTGCGGAGCCACCTGCGCCGTCACGGTGGCACCGCTCACATGATCTTCGTCGACATCGACGCCTTGAAGTCGATGAACGACAGCCACGGCCACGAGGCCGGCGACGAGCTGATCCGAAGCGCCGCGACCGCGCTGCGCGAAAGCGTGCGGGACATCGATGTCGTCGGCCGGTGGGGCGGCGACGAGCTGGTGGTCTTCGCGATCGATGCGGCGGACGCCAACGCGCTTTGCACTCGCATCCAGGCCAACGCGATCCGCATCGGGGTCTCACTGTCGGTCGGCCACACCTCGCTTGGCCCGGACGACGACCGCTCGCTCGCTCAGCTCATTGCGGACGCCGACGCCTCGATGTACCAGACGCGCGACGCGATCCGGGTCGCCGTGACGTCCCAGATCCCCAGGCAGAGCCGTGGTGACGCCGACCGCGTGGAGAGCTCCCAACTGACGTTCTAGACAATCTGGTCATCCGGCACCATCGTGGGAGCCCGGACGAAGGAGGCCAGCTGTCGTGAAGGTCAGCATCGACATGTCGCGTTGCCAGGGTCACGGTCGTTGCTACGACCTCGCTCCTGACCTTTTCGACGAGGACGACGAGGGCTACGGGCAGGTCCGAGGCGGCGGCGAGGTGCCGGCCGGGTCCGAGCCGAACGCGCAGCTCGCCGAGGCGAACTGTCCCGAACACGCCATCACGATCGAAGCCTGACCGTGGCCAGCGACGAACGATTCTCCCTGGAGCTCAACGAGCAGTTCGCCGAACGCCGGCTTGGAGCCGTCCGCAATCCCGTCGTCGAAGGGCCGGTCTCGGACTGGGCGACTGACTTCTCTCATGTCGAGCCCGAATGGGCGAACGACATGTACGAGATCCAGGCGGGCCTCCGCACGCGTTGCCCGATCGCGCGGACCGAACGTTTTGGTGGTGCGTGGCTACCACTCCGGTACGACGACATCGCGGCGATCGCACACGACACAGAACGGTTCACCTCCCGCACCGTGGTCATGGGCAACTTCCGCCCGCCACTTGACGCGGCGCCCATGGGTGTCACACCGCCGATCTCCTCCGACCCGCCGTTCCACCACCCGGCGCGCAAGCTGCTGCTCCCGCCGTTCACCAAGTCCGAGATCCTCAAGCTCGAGCCCGCCACGCGCGCCTACTGCCACGAGCTGATCGACGCCTTCGACGGCCGCGACACCGTGGACGCCGCGGTGGAGTACGCCCAGCACATCCCGATGCGGGTAATCGGCGACATGCTGGGGTTCCCACCCGAGGATGCCGACGAGTTCCGGGTGTTCGTCGAGAACGCGCTGGAAGGCATCAACCTCCCGCCGGAGCAGCGGATCGCGAACATGGGCCAGCTCTACGAGTACTTGGTCGCACAGGTCCACGACCACATCGAGAATCCGCGCGACGACCTCACGTCGTACCTGCTCAACTGTGAGCTCGAGGGCGAGAAGCTGAACGCCTTCCACGTCACCGGAACGATGGCGTTGTTGCTCATCGCCGGCATCGACACGACCTGGAGTGCGATCGGCGCGTCGCTGTGGCACCTCGCGAAGACCCCGAAGGACCTCGAGCGCATCGTGACTGATCGCTCGCTCCTCCCGACGGCCACCGAGGAATTCCTGCGCGCCTACGCCCCGGTCACGATGGCGCGCCTCGTGCGCGACGACATGGAGTGGAACGGCGTCGACATGAAGGCCGAGGACTGGATCCTGCTGTCCTTCCCGGCCGCCAACCGTGACCCCGATCAGTTCGAGCGAGCCGATGAGGTCGTGATCGATCGTGAGGTGAATCGACACGCGGCATTCGGCCTCGGCATCCACCGTTGTCTCGGCTCGCACCTGGCACGCATGGAGCTGCGGGTGGCGCTCGAGGTCTGGCTGGAGCGGATCCCCGCGTTCTCGCTGGCTGACCCGGCGGCGGTCGTCTGGTCCAAGGGGCAGGTACGAGGCCCGCGCACCATCCCGATGCGCATCGGCTGACCGGCGGCATCGTAAAGTCGGCGCCATGCGTGCAGCCGTGAGCCTCCACATCGATGCGCCGCCGGAAAAGGTCTGGGGCCTGGTCAGCGACATCACCAAGATGGGCGAGTACAGCCCTGAGGTCGTCGAAGCCGAGTGGCTCGACGGCGCAACGGGTCCGGCCGTCGGCGTGAAGTACCGCGGCCACGTCAAGCGGAACGAGAAGTGGCCGGTCCTCTACTGGACCACCTGCGAGATCACTGAATGCAAGGCCGGCGAGGTGTTCGAGTTCGCTGTCGTCATGGGTGGCCGCAAGGTGAACGTCTGGCGTTACGAGTTCCGTGGCACCGCCGACGGAGGCACCGACGTCACCGAGTCCTTCGACCTCGGTGACAATCTCTTCACCAAGCTGTGGCGCCCGGTCGGCGGCTTCCTGCGGGAACGTCGGAACCAGCGGGACATGCTTCGCACCCTCGAGCGTGTCAAGGCTGTCGCCGAGGCGTCCTGACTCAGCCCGGAAAGACACCCGCCTTCTGGAAGGTCAGCAGCCCGCGCCGGGCGGCGTAGCCGAGATGTCCCTTGCCGTCGGTCCCACCGTGCCGGATTCCGAACAGGTCCTCCATGCTGCGCAGGTAGGAGTAGTGGTTGAACCGATGCCGGCGGTCGACCGTTCCTGGCCTGACCAATGGTGACAAGAACAAGGCACCGACCATGCCGCCGCCATCGGCGACCGAACCCGGGATCGGGAAACCGTTGTTGTGGCTCGGTGGCAGGTTCGGCGCCTTCTTCTCACCACAGCAGACGCGGTCGGTCGTCCCCTCGTCGAACGTGATCACGATCAAGCCGTCACGTTTGTAGGCCGGCGACGCCCTGATCAACGGAACCACCGCTCGGAGGAAGTGGTCGGCTCCCGCGAGCGGCACGTTGCCGTTGCTCGGACAGCTGTCATGCCCATCGTGGCACTGGTCAGGAGTGAGGTAGGAAAATCGCGGCGTCGTTGCGACGTGACGCAGATCGTGCCGAAGCGGGCCGACGAACCCACGCTTGGCGAAGTGGCCCATCGGCACGACGTGACTCTTGCAGTACCGCGGGCGGTCGATGATCGAGTGGAAGTAGCCGAACGGGTTGTGCTTGTCCTGGTAGTCCGGGAACGACTCGTGGCGGCTCGGGGTGGCGGGCCCGGAGGCGTAGGGATTGCTGCATCTCGCCCGCTTGCCGGGCGTCGCATCCATGTTCTCCATGTAGCCGCGCCAGGAGACGTGGTGAGCACTTAACTGATCTGCCAGCGTTCGGACCCGCATCGGATACGTGCAGCCGATCACCTTGGCCCCACTCCGGTCGATCGCTTGCCCGTCGTGATCGAGACGCCACTTGTGTTTTCGGCCGCCGAGCACGGACGGTGTGTCGCAGTCGCGCTGAGTTGAGGAGTTCGGTCCCTGACCGCTGATCATTGCGAGGTAGTTGTCGAGGCTGTAGTGCCCGGTGCCGAAGTAGTGGACGATCAGCTTGCCCTTGGCGCGCAGCCGCTTGGTGAGGTACGGCGCAGCCTGACGACCCGTGTGAAACGTCTGCGAGAACTCCTTGTTCTCCAGCATGATCGTCCAGACGTGGCCGACGTGCTGGGCGTGACGACGCGGCGCTTGAGCGAACAACGGCGGGACGGACGCCGCGACCGGAAGCGACGCGCCGCCGACGGCCGCGAGGGCGACGCCGGTGAGGCAGATCCTTTTGAGAACCGCGGTCACGGCGCCAGACCGTCATTCGTCGCGTCGTACACCCATGCGAGGTCATCGCTTTCAAGGCGCTGGTGCCATGACGGGGGCGCCGCGTTCCACAACGTGTTGTAGTCCCAGTAGTCCTTCCACACCATGATGAGGTCACCTTCCACCGTCATCACGCTGACAAACGGCAACGACGCCGTCTCGCCGGTCGGCCAGTGCCAGACCTCGCGATGCTCGGTGATGACGACCCCGTCCTGAGCGACGATCGGGCCTTCGTAGTGCTCGTAACCGGACAGCCCCTCCAAGCCGAGTTTCAGCCGCGTGACGATGTCGGCCGGCCCCCGGCCGGCCGCCGCCGGACCCACCGGCACATCCCAGTACACCGAGTCCGGGCCGAAGAAGGACGCGATCAGATCCCAGTCGCGGGCATACAGCGCCGCCCAGAATCGGCGTACGACGTCGGTCTCCCGGGCGCTCATGGCTCGAGGTTAGCGATCGCCGTCGCCTCCTCGACTGCCTGTTTCGCGTGGTCGAGCGCGGTCTCGGCAGCGGTGACCAAGTGCTCGGCCTTGTGCCGCGCGGTTTCGAGCCCGTCGAGCTCGTGTTGCAGCTGGGTGATGCGCCGGGCGAAGTGCTCGGCCTCGTCCCTGGCTCGCCGCAGCTGGGCCTGGCGCTTCGCCACCTCGGCCTCCGCCTTCTCCACTCGCCGCTCCGACTCTCGCCGGCGCTTGCTCTCTGCCGCGGTCGGGCGGCGCGGCGCCGGCTCAGCTGCGGGAGCAGATCGAGGTGCCCTCGACCTCGCCGGCGCCGACGGCTTCGTGGGCGCCGCCGGGGCTTGCATCTCGACAGCGCCGACGGTCGGCGGCGCGGCGAGGCGGCCATTGATCAGCGCCCCGGCCACGCCCTCGTCTGCGGCCGCCAGCAGCAGGACACCCTGCAGCTCCCGCATCACACCGGGGCCTGCGCCGACGCCGATCTCCGTGGCCAGGTCGGACACCGACGCGAGCAGCTCTGTGGCAAGCGCCTGGCGTTTGCGCATCAGCTCTCGAAGGTCGCCGCCGGCGCCGCCGGACTGGGCGTCGCGCAGCTTCGCACCCAGGTCGGCGTAGTCCTTCACCGAAGCGCCGCGCCGCCGCGCGAGGAGGTTGAGCAACGCCGCGGGGGCAGTCGGCTTCTTGAGTGCCTTGATCTGCTTGGCCAGGGTCTCGTCGCCGTCGCGCACCGCCTCGGCGCTGAGTCGATTGCGAACCTCGACGAACTCGCCGGGCGCGACTCCGTACACGGCGTCCATCGCGTCGTCGAGTGTCACGAGGTCATCCTGCCTCAGGATCAACGGGCAGTTTCCGACCGACAATCTGAACTGAACGCTTTCTCAGGAACGTGACGCACACTATGGACTCGATGAACCGCCCATGGCTCCTCGGGCCCGCCTGGGAAGCCAAGCGCTTCGATCAGACGGGCTGGCGAATCTTGCCGCTACGCCTGTTCCTGGCTGTCACGTTCATCTACGCATCGCTTCAGAAGCTGGCGAACCCCAACTATCTCGACGCCTCGAGCCCTGCCTCGGTCGTCGGGCAGATGAAGGCGCTCGAGTCCACCAGTCCGATCGGTCCGTTGCTGCGCCTGTCGCTGCACGCGCCAACTCTCGTGGGGCTGCTGATCGCATTCGGTGAACTGGCCGTCGGCGTCGGAGTGCTCGTCGGCCTGTGGACCCGCCTCGCCGCCGTCGGCGGCGCACTACTGTCGCTGACCTTCTTCCTGACTGTCAGCTGGTCCACCACGCCGTACTTCTACGGTTCGGACATCGTCTTCGTCTTCGCCTGGACCGTTTTCATCGGCTGCGGTGCCGGAGGCGTGCTGAGTCTTGACGCCTGGATCCGGCTTCGGGCACAGCAGGTGCCAACCGGTCCACGGTCGAGAGCGAGCGGCGTCGAATCCGAACTGATCGCGCGGCGCACGCTCGTGCTCGGCGCCCGCGCCGCCGGCCTGGTTGCCCTTGCCGCCGGTGCGGCGGGCGCCCTGACGGCCGTCGTCGGCCGGGCCGTTGGTGGCACGAGGTCCACAACCGCGGAACCGTCGTTGCGAGGGCCGGCGCAACCGAGCCTGACCGCCTCGCCGTCGAGCGCTGGCTCGACACGCGCGCACCACCACCACGGCGGATCGTCGAGTCGGACGGCGGGTGTCGCCATCGGCAAGGCCAGCCGGGTGTCCTCCGGTCAGGCCGCCCGCTTCAACGACCCGGCGACTGGTGAACCGGCGTGGCTCGTGCATTCACCCCAGTCAGGTTTCGTCGCGTTCTCTGCCGTGTGCACCCACGCCGGGTGCTCGGTCGGATTTGACTCGTCGTCGCAAGAGTTCCGATGCCCGTGTCATGGCGGCAGGTTCGATGCTGGCAGCGGGCGCGTGCTCGGCGGCCCACCCCCGGCGCCGTTGCGTCGGATCGCCGTACACGTCGTGAACAACGAGATTCGGGTCGATTGACGATGCCGACCGTGCCCGACGTGATCGGTGAGACTGTCGCGACGGCGCTGGGCCGAGAGCATCGGGACGATCCGGTCCTTCCGAACACCGGCGGTCCCGCCGGCAACGCCAACCTGACGGCCTGGCTGGGTCTCATCCTGCTGACGCTCTTCCTTGTCGAGCTCATGACGCTCATCTCGATGAGCAGCCTGCTCGGCGTGCACATCTTCGTGGGCGCCTTTCTGGTGCCGGTGATCTTGGTCAAGACGGCGACCACGGGCTGGCGCATGGCGCGGTACTACCTGCGGTCCGATCACTACGTCCGGGCCGGTCCGCCGCCGGCGCTGCTCCGCATCCTCGGACCAATGGTGGTCATCGGGGCGCTGGCCGTCGTGGGCACCGGCCTGTCGCTCATCGCCCTCGGGAACGCTGCCCATTCGACGTTGTTCACAGTCCTCGGATTTCGCGTCGACGCCATCACGCTGCATCAAGCCGCCTTCATCGCGTGGGCGGTCACCACCGGGCTGCACCTGCTCGGCCGCTTCGTCCCGGCACTGCGGCTGAGCGTTCCGCCTACACCCAGCGCCGGCTCGAGCGCGCCGGGTCTAGCCAGCCGTCTGACCCTGATCGTGCTGACGACGGGTGTCGCAGTTCTGACCGGACTTCTGATCCTCGAGGCATCGCACTCCTGGACCAGCTGATCAGGCGTTGTCTTTCTTCGCGCTCTGCGTGGAGCCGTAGTTTCGGGCGATTGCGGCCTCGATCACCTTCTGGAGCATCTCGTCCGAGAGTGTCTTGGGTGTGCCGATCGACAACGCCCGCGCATAAAGCTCGCAGCACCATTCGAGCATCTCGAGGGTGTCGCACGCAGCGGTGATGTTGTGTCCGTAGGCCACCGACCCGTGGTTCGCCATGAGCGCGGCGGTCTTGCCCTCGAGCGCTGCGACAACTCCCTTCGCAAGCTCCTCGCTTCCGAACGTCGCGTAGGGAGCGGTGCGGACCGCGCCCCCGAGCATCAGCTGGCTGTAGTGGATCGCCGGCAGCTCGTCATGCGTGCAGGCGACGGCGGTGGATGCGAGTCCGTGCGCGTGCGCCACCGCCTTCGCGCCGGTGCTGCGATAGATCAATGTGTGCAGCTCGGTCTCCGACGTCGGCGCGAGGTCCGCTTCCACGACATCTCCGGTGAGATCGACGACTGCCATCATCTCGGGGGTCAGCTCGGCAAGCACGCCGCCGGTCGGCGTGACGACGACATGGTCCCCGGCCCGGATCGACAAGTTGCCCGCCGTCCCGATTACCAGGCCGCTCTCGGCAACCCGATGCGACGCAGCAGCAAGCTGCTCGCGCTCGCTTTCCAACATCATGTGAGATTCCCGCCCTTGGTGTTTGTCAGATGACCATACCGATCGCCTGGGTGGATCATCGCGTGGTGGATTCGCTCACCGATCAGCTCCGAGCAGCCGGATGCGTCTACGCGGAAGCCGAAGCAACAGTGTTGCGATCGGCCGCGACTTCCGCGGATCAGCTCGCGGAGTTCCTCGCCGCGAGGCTCGGCGGGATGCCGCTGGAGCATGTCGTCGGGTACGCAAAGTTCTGCGGACTGCGTATCGATCTGCCGCCCGGCGTGTTCGTTCCTCGACAACGCTCGCGCCTGCTCGTGCGTCTCGCGATCGAGCTGCTCCATCCCGGAGCGGTCGTCGTAGACCTGTGCTGCGGCTCGGGCGCGATCGGGATGGCAATCGCGGCCGTCGTCGATGGCGTCTCGCTGCATGCCGTCGACATCGACCCCAACGCGGTCGCCTGCGCAGCAGCGAACCTCAGGGAGTACGACGGTCACGTGTACCTCGGCGATCTCACTGGCGGCCTTCCCTCGACACTGCGGGGACAGGTGGACGTGATCGTGGCGAACGCGCCGTACGTGCCTTCTGCCGAGATCGACTTCATGCCGGCCGAAGCCCGGGATCACGAACCGCGAATCGCGCTCGACGGCGGCGGCGACGGGACCGAGATCCAGCGGCGGATCGCTACCCAGGCCCCGATCTGGCTACGAGCGGGTGGCGCGCTGCTGATCGAGACGTCGACGGCGCACGCCGACGCAACAGCTGCCGCGTGCCTTGCCGGCGGCCTGACGGCACGAGTGGTGGCCGACGCCGACCTCGACGCCACCGCGGTGGTGGCTAGGAAGCCTTGAACGCGACCTCGGACATGACAGCGGTGTTCAGCCGCCGCAAGGTCTGGCTCAACAGTCGCGACACGTGCATCTGGCTGATGCCCAGCTCTTCGCCGATCTCGGCCTGGCTCATGTCGCGGAAGAACCGGAGGAAGATGATGCGTCGCTCGCGCTCGGGCAGAGCGTCGAGCAGCGGGGCCACGGACCGGCGCTTCTCCACGAGGTCATAGGCATCCTCGGCGACGCCCAACCGAGCTTCGGCGACCGACATCGAGTCATCGCCGTCGCGGGTCGGCGCATCGAGGCTCCACGCCGAGTAGGCATTTGCCGCGTCGAGACCCTCCAGGACCTCGTCCTCCGTGAGGTCGAGCGCCTCGGCGAGCTCGGCGACCGTCGGCGCCCGGCCGAGGTCGTGGGTCAAGGCCTCGCGAGTGCGGACCAGCTTGCCTCGAAGCTCCTGCAGCGGCCGCGGCACCCGCACCATCCATGTCTTGTCGCGGAAGTGGCGCTTGATCTCTCCGACGATGGTGGGCGTGGCGAAGGTCGAGAACGCGACCCCGCGGTCGAGGTCGAATCGGTCGATCGCCTTGAGCAGGCCGATCACCCCGACCTGCACCAGGTCGTCGAGCGGTTCGCCGCGACGCTCGTAGCGGCGAGCCAGGAAGTGGACCAGCGGTAGATGCGCCTCCACCAGCTCCTCGCGCGCGGTTACGCGCGACGGATCGTCGTCCGGAGAGTTCTTCAGGCGTTGCCACGCGTCAGATGTGTTGACGTCCGTCTGGGTAGGAGACATGCCGGCTACGTACCGCACGAAGATCAGTAAGAAACCTGGGTGTGGTGCGTTGTCCGGTTTGTCCGGTTTCGCCACCCAGCTGGGCTACACCAGCGAATGACCACTGTTGAGCCGCCGCCGAACATCCCACAAGCACAGATTCAGCGGGAACCGACGCAGCACCCCGGGCAGCCGCTGCGAGATCCAACCAGCCTGCCGCATGATGCGGTCGAACCGTGCCTGGTCGCGCTCGTCCCACGTGTAGCCCATCGCGTCACGAAACGCGGGCGGCAGCATCCCGCGCGTGAGGAACAGCTGCAGTCGCCCGACCGTCGAGGAGATCGGGCGCGGCATCGCGGCGAAGCTTGCCAGCCGGTGCAGATAGCCCCGCGTGTCGTCGTCGTACGTGATCTCGGCCGCTGTGCGGTCCCAGTAGGCCCAGAACGCCGCGACGTCCGCCGGCCACATCTCCGGTTTCACCTGCAGCGTCGTCCCGAGCCGAGCCGCGTATTGATAGAAGCGCTCGTCGCCCACCACGTCGATGTCGAGCTGCATGGCGTCGATCACGTCGAGGAAGCCGCGGTAGAGGCAAGCGGCGACCCAGAGCTGGAGCTGCGGATCGAACGCGTTGTAAGGGACCGGGCTGTCCGGCGTGGACCGCACCTGTGCGTGTGACCGGTTGACCGCGCGACGGAAGCTGGCGCGCTCCTCCTCGGTGCCGAGCATGGCGACCGCCAGGTAGGACAGGGTCGTGCGGCCGCGCTTGATCGGGTGCCGGTCCGCGCGCCCGGACTCGACCGGGCTCTCGTAGACGCCACGGCCGACCGGCGGCAACCCGAGCTGCATGATGACGTTGGCAGCGGCGCCGACGAGGGCCGCGCCGTACACGTAGTCACCCGGATCAAAGTCGGGGCGAGTCATCGCGCCAGCTCCAGTGCGGCGATGTGCAGATCGACCAGGTGGTCGACGAGCTCGTCGACCGTGGTGTCGAGCCGACCGGCGAGGTACGCCGTCGCCAGCTGGGTCTGCGCGCCGACCACCGACAAGGCGGACAAGGTCGCGCGGTCCCGATCGATCCTCCCCGCACTGCCGAAGTACGCCGTTGCCACGTCGACGAGAAGCGCGGCGCTGGCGAATGCCAGATCATCACGGAGCGTCTGAAGCTGCGGGTGGCCGCCTTCCTGGAACAGCACCCGGCCGAGCCGTCGGTCACTCGTGATGAGGTGCAGGGCCGCGGCGATCGGCGCGTGCGCCTTGCTGCGCACTCCGTCCGGCGCCGCCATGAAGGCCGCCAGGACCGCGGCGGTGCAGCGGTCGGCCACGTGCTGGAAGACGGCTGGGAGCAGCGCGTCACGGTCGGGGAAGCTCTCGTAGAAGTAACGCTCGGTGAGCCCTGCGCCCCGACAGACGTCTCGGACCGTCGTGTTGGCCCAGCCAACCGTGCCGATGACGTCGAGCCCGGCGTCGATCAGGCGTTCCCGGCGAAGTGACTGTCGGTCCCCCGCACTCATCCCGCGCCAGGGACGGGTCGGGGCGTGACGCATCCGACGATTTTGACAACGCTCCATGTCCAAGTCAACCGCGTTCGCAATTTCGACGGCGACGGGTCTGCGGATCGACCATCATCGACGCTGCGAGCCGCACGCCGTACGATCGCGAACGCGTCCCAAGCCTGACACGCGTGTCAGGTAGAACTTGTGAGCGAAAGGATCGCGGTGAACGACGAAGCAGGCCGCGCGACGCCCAGCCGGCGCGCAGTGGTCACCGCGATGGGACTGCTCCCCCTCGCCACGCTCGCCCCCGCGGTGCTGTCCGAGAGCCAAGCGCGCGCGGCGGCCGGCAAGGGTTACCAGCACTTCTCCAAGCACCAGGCGGCCGTCATCAAGGCCGCCTGCGCCCGCCTGGTACCCGGACCGGACGACGACCCGGTGGAGAAGCTGTACGACTCACCCGGCGCAACCGAGGCGGATGTCGTCCGCTACATCGACACGATGCTCGCCGCCTTCGACCACGACCCGCCGAAAATCTTCGCCGGTGGTCCGTGGAGCGATCGACACGGCGGCGACGCGGACCACATGAAGCACTTCGTCCCGCTCGCACCGCGGCAGCTCGAGGCCTGGCGCGCGCGCACGCACGACTTGAAGCGTCAGTACGCCGCCGCGATCAAGAAGCTCGACGCGGCGGCGAGCGGCAAGAACTTTGCTGCGGCGTCGCACTCCGAACAGGACAGCATTCTCACGAAGCTGGACGACGAGCGTTCGCTGATCTTCGGCCACACGATCGAGGGCATGTACTCGGTTCCGGAGTACGGCGGCAACCGCCACCAGGTCGGCTGGAAGTCGATCGGCTGGCCAGGTGACGTGCAGCCGCGCGGCTTCTCCCCCAAGCAGGTCGAGGACTCAGACGGCCCCGACGTCCTTCTCGCGAATGGCGTGGTGGACGCCGTGCTCAACCTGTTCCCTCTGATCGGCGGCAACGCGATGCGGAAGGCCCGCCACCATGGCTGACCGCGCGATCGTGGTCGGGAGCGGCGCGGGGGCAGCCGTCGCGAGCATGGTGCTGACCCACAACGGCTGGGACGTCCTCATCTTCGAGAAGGGGCCGAAGTACATCCACGGCTACGAGAAGCCCGGACCGATCCGCACCACGTTCTCCAGTGACGAGCTCAAGGCCAGCCGCAAGTTCGAGATCCCGGACCCGCTCTCCGAGCCGCGCACCTTCCGAGCCGCAGCGGGCGCCCAAGAGGAGGTCGGCGAGGTCAACCCGCTGTCGTCATGCGTAGGCGGTGGCACCGTGCACTGGGACGCCAAGACCCCACGGTTCTGGGACATCGACTTCAAGAAGAAGTCCATGCTCGGCCCCTATCCGGACACGGACGTCGAGGACTGGCCCTTCGAGTACGCCGATATCGCGCCGCACTACAAGACCATCGAACGGCTGATGGGGGTGGCCGGCGCGCAGTCGGCCATCCCGCACTCACCCGTGCTGAAGCACGCGCCTGGCGAGCGCGGCTTCGTCATGCCACCAGGGCCGCAGCAACTCGCATCGACGACCGTGGCCGGCGGCTGCACCGCACTCGGCCTGCATCCCTACGCCTTCCCGATGGCGATCAACTCGCGGGTCCACGACGGCCGGCCACCGTGCAACAACTGCGGGCAGTGCAGCAGCTACGGGTGTCCGATCGGCGCGCGCATCGGCGCGCTCGCCGTCATGCGGCATGCGGTCAACACCGGCCGGGTCGAGATCCGCGACGAGACGATCGTCGACCGGGTCGTGCACAACGGCAAACGAGCCACGGGCGTGCACTGGATCGACAAGCACGGCAAGCATGGCCACTCGAGTGCGAAGCTCCTCGTACTCGCCGCATCGGCGATCGAGACCTCGCGGCTCGCTCACCTGTCAAACTTCCCGGACCCGCATGACCGCATCGGGCGCGACCTGATGTTCCACAACTTCATGGACGGGTTCGGCATCTTCCTCGACCAACGGATGCATGCCTACCGCGGGCGCTCGACCACACAGTGCTGCGAGGACTTCGCCGATCCCGACTTCCCCGGCTCCCGAGCCTTCGCGAAATCGATGGGCCTGCCATACATCCGCGGCGGGATCATGGAGCTCGGCGGCAGCCAGGAGCCGATCGCCGAGGGCAACATCTACACCTACATCCTCGGCATCCTTCGAGCCTTCGATCCGCTCAACTTCGGCAAGCCGTTCGGCACCAACTTCAAGACTCTGATGCGGGCCAGCATCCTGCGGGACCGGCTCGCCGGCATCAGCCACGTCGGCGAGGACCTGCCATATGCCACCAACCGCGTCGACCTCGACCCGAAGGTGAAGGACTTCCGCGGCGTACCGGTCCCTCGCATCACGTACTCGATGGGTGCGCACGAGCAGGCCGCCATCGAGTTCTTCATCCCGCACATGACCGCGATCCTCAAGGCCGCGGGCGCGAGCATGGCGGCTGCGGTGCCCGAGTCGGTCAGCGACGGGCTGACCGGTACGGCGATCCCCCATGGCGCGCACGTGATGGGCGGGATGCGGATGGGTCACAACCCCAAGACCTCCGTCACCGACGGCACCGGGATGGTGCACGGCATGGAGAACGTGTTCGTGGCGGACGGCTCGGTGTTCCCCAGCAGCGGTGCCCAGAACCCGACGCTGACGATCATGGCAACGGCACTGCGTAATGCCACGAAGCTATTCGGTGACGGGCACAAGCATGTGGGCCAGAACCACGCCCACCACCACGGCCACTCGGGCCACAGCGGCGATCGCGGCCCGCTCCCGAGCACGGGCAGCGACCCGACCTTGCCGTTGATCGCGACGGCGACCCTCACGGCCGGGCTCGCGGCAGCACGCCTCGCCCGACATGATGGCGACAACGACTCCGGAGAGGACCGCTGAGTTGCGTGGCTTGATCTACGGCGTGAAGGCCGATCCCTGGCCCTACCTGGCCGACGACGCGCCGGAGGCGCTGAAACGATTCGCGTCGATGCCGATGATGGCGCTCCGCGACATCCCGGATCCGGTCCTTCCGGCGGACGACTGGGTGGTCATCAAGGCGGCGCTGTGCGGCATCTGCGGGTCCGACTCCAAGCAGGTGTTCCTCGAAGGCGACGGCGACTCGCCGATGACGGCGCTGATCAGCTTCCCGCAGGTGCTCGGACACGAAGTGGTCGGCGAGATCGTGGAGGCAGGCGCCGACTCCGGCCGGCGGGTCGGGGAGCGGGTCGTGCTCAACCCGTGGCTGTCCTGCGGCCCGCGAGGGATCTCGCCGCTGTGCCCGGCGTGCAAGGCAGGCGAGTTCAACCTCTGCCATCACTTCACCGAGGGCCATCTGGCGCCCGGCATCCACACCGGCAACTCGGAGACCGCGACCGGCGGGTTCGCCGAGCTCGTGCCCGCTCACACCTCGATGGCGATCCCGTGCCCGGACGAGGTCGACGACGAGACGGCCGTTCTCGCTGACCCGTTCTCCGTCGCCCTCCACTCGGTGCTTCGCAACCCGCCGCCGCCCGGCGGCAAGGTCGCGGTCTACGGCATCGGTGCCCTCGGCCTCTCGACCTGCGCAATTCTCGAGAAGCTCCATCCCGACGTGGAGATCGCTGCGATTGTCCGGTTCCCCCATCAAGGCGAAGCGGCGGCCGTTCACGGCGCGAAGGTCTTTGCCAGCGAACCGACCGTCGATCTGATTCACGCGCTCGGCGAGTGGACCGAGGCGACGGTGCACGTGCCGTGGGACGGGTTGCCGATGGCCTTCCCCAAGGGTGTCGATGTCGTCTACGACAC
>Ga0213876_10000918_pt1 | contig 19493 bp, 14 predicted proteins | sample BarmaccomBMRX_R9_FD_160113 | JGI IMG/M metagenome (GOLD analysis project Ga0213876, IMG submission 160113) | Root-associated microbial communities from Barbacenia macrantha in rupestrian grasslands, the National Park of Serra do Cipo, Brazil - RX_R9 | ecosystem: Host-associated > Plants > Roots... | reverse complement strand
CTGGCGGCGCTTGAGAAGAGCCACCTCGTCACCCGGCGCATTCCACAGCCGCCAAGCGGTCACGCAGGCCGCGTGCCATTCGGCGTTTCGGTTTGGCCCCGTGCCCCAGAGATCCCGATGCCAGCCGAAGCGATAGACCTCCTGCCCGCAAACGCAGCAATGGCCCTTGCCCAGCGCGAATGCCTTTTCGCGGTAAGGCGCAGGCGGCGTCCGGAAGCTCAACGGAAGTCCGGTCGCTGCGGCTTCGCCCGAGCCATCGGCGATCGTCCAGCGCCAGCCCGGCGGCGCGCCGCTTCGCGCCGCGAGCGCACGCGCCAGCCGTTCGGCACGCAGCGGATGAGCGCGCCAATAGCCGTCCACCGCAAGTCTCGGCAGCGGCGGCACGAAAGGTCGTCCCAAGGCATGGCGCAGCACGATGGCGGGAAAGATCGCGGGGAGCGCTCTTTCGAGGCGCTCTCGCGCTTTGCGGTTTCGTGCTTCCCGAAAACGCGCGCTCGTCGAGGAAGAAGGGTTGGCGACCATTTGAGAAAAGCCGGGAAACTGGTGCGCTCTGTTCGTAAACAGGCGGCGTAAAGGTTTTCGAAACGCCGCTCGCCCGGACGCGCTGACACTGCGCCGCGCGAGGAGCTATAGCTTCGGTTTCGGTGCATCTTGCGCCAAACCCGCCTCGGCCACTGCCTCAGGCTCGGCAGGATCACGGAAATCGAAAGTGTCATCGCCGCGTCGCAAAACGAAGGGAATTTCGGCTCCGATGGCACAGGCGCTCGCGGACGCGGCAATCGTGGGGCCGCGGCCGGAGCGGCTCATCGAGGCGCGCCGCACGAGAGGCTTTGTCTCGGCGCACGCCGCCTTCTGGCTCCTGGCGCCCTCGCTCTTCCTCCTGTTCCTGTTCACCTATGTGCCGATTCTCGAGGCCTTGATGCAGGCGGTGAGCCTCGAAGGATTTGGCGGCAAGTTCAGCGGATATGGTTTCGGCAATTTTCAACGACTCTTCGCCGACGCGTCGTTCTGGAAGGCCTTGTCGAACAATCTCGTTTATGGGCTTGGCACCGTTGCGCCCTCAATCGCGCTTGCGGTGCTCATCGCCGTCGCTTTGCAGGACGCGACGCGGCTCAATGCCTTTTTGCGCACGGTGATCGTCTTTCCGGTCGTGCTGCCGCTCGTCGCGGTCGCGACGCTCTTCGCTTTCGTGCTCATGCCGGGCGTCGGCCTCCTCGATTACCATCTCGCGAAGCTCGGCATCAGCGGAACGAATTGGCTGGGCAATCCCGACACCGCGCTCTACGCCATCATCGGGCTCAGCATCTGGAAGAACGCCGGCTACTACATGCTCTTCGTGCTCGCCGGCCTGCAAGGAATTGCGCCTGAGCTTCACGAAGCCGCCAAGCTCGATGGGGCGGGCGCCTTCACGCGCTTCTTGCGCATCACCTTGCCGCTTTTGAAGCCGACGCTTGCCTTCATCCTGGTGATCGCGATGATCAATGTCGTCACGCAGATCGATCACGTCATCGTGCTCACCGGTGGGGGACCATCGGATTCGACCAATATCCTCTTGAACTACATCTTTCAGGCCGCGCACCAGCAAGGCGACAGCGGACGGGCGGCCGCCGCGACCGTGATCTCCGTCGCGGCCCTGCTCTCGCTCTCGGTCGCTTCGTTGAAAACGCTCGAGCGTGGCATGCACTACGAGTCCTGAAGATGCGCATCGCCTTTCCCCCCACGTCTCGCCGGGCGCTGCCTCTTTTGGCCGTCGCATGCCTTTGCGGGTTAGCGCTCGTCTGGTCGACGCCGTTGTGGTGGATGCTCGTCGCCTGCGTGCGGACTATCCCGTACGGGTCGACGCAGGCCGCCTCGCTCGTGCCGGACCTCCACCCGACCGCCGAACATTTCGTGGATGCGTTCGCGCAAGGTGATTTCGCGCGCTGGTACCTGAACACGCTGATCGTCACGCTCGGCATTCTCATGGTGCAGCTCGTCACGATCACGCTCGCCGGCTATGCCTTCGCGCGCATGGAGTTTCGCGGAAGAAACCTCCTCTTCTATCTCTTCTTGCTGCAGCTCACGCTCGCTCCGCCGATCCTGATCGTGCCGAACACGCTGATGATCGTGAGGCTTGGACTCTACGATTCCTTGCCCGGCGTGATGGCGCCCTACTTCGCTTCCGCCTTCGGCGTCTTCCTCATGCGCCAGACCTTCAAGACCATCCCGCGCGACTTCGAGGAAGCCGCTATCCTCGACGGGGCGAATTTCGCGCAGATGATCCGGCTCGTTCTCGTGCCGCTGGCGCGTCCTGGCCTCATCGCCTTCTCGATCGTGTCGCTCACCTCGCACTGGAACGAGTTCCTCTGGCCGTTGATGGTGACGGACAGTCCCGACAAGATGGTGCTCACCGTCGGGCTCACCTCTTTCGTGCGCTCGGCCGAGCAAGCGGCCGATTGGGGCCTCGTCGCGGCCGCGACGCTCCTGGTCGCCGGACCCCTTCTGATCGCCTTCGCGCTTTTTCAGCGCCAATTCGTCAATTCCTTTCTTTTCACGGGCATCAAATAGGAGAGCTTGGATGAGAGTCATGAGAAGGATCGCGCTCGCCGCGGCGCTCACCGCGATGACCGCGGGCGCGGCGACCGCCGCGACGCGGATCGATTTTTTCTTCCCGGTACCCGTCGACGGGGCGCTCGCCAAGGAGATGCAGAACCTCGTGGCGCGCTTCAACCAGGAAAATCCGGATATCGAGGTCACCGCGGCCTACACCGGCACCTACGACGAGACCGACATCAAGACGCGCGCGGCGATCAAGGCGGGCAAGCCGCCGGCCGTCGCTCTGATGAGCGCCAACTTCATCACGCAATATCACATCGACGATCTCGTCGAGGCCTTCGATCCGCTGGTGCGCGCCGAAGGCAAGGCGCCTGAGGAGTTCATGGATGGCTTCTGGCCGGCACTTGTCGGCAATGCGCGGGTCGACGGCGGTATCTATGGCGTGCCGTTCCAGAACTCCACGCCACTTCTCTACTACAATGTCGACGCCTTCAAGGAGGCCGGACTCGACCCGGACAGGCCGCCGGTGACCTGGGCCGATTGGTTGGAGGACGCGAGGAAGCTCACGCGTCGCGAAGGCGACAAGACGACCCGCTACGGCATCATGCTGCCCGGCACTTACGACATTCTCGGCTGGACGATGTCGGCGCTCACCCTTTCGAACGGCGGCCAATATTACAACCCCGATTGGGGAGGAGAGATCTATTACGACAAGCCCTCGACCGTTGGCGCACTCACTTTCGTCGATGACCTCGTGCACAAATTCAAGGTGATGCCGGAAGGCACGATCCAGACGCCGGCGATGAACAACGCCTTTTTCGGCGGCCAGGTCGCGATGATCGTCTCCTCGACGGGTTCTTTGTCCTTCATCCGGCAGAACATGAAGGTGCCGTTCAAGGTCGCCTTTATTCCAAGGAATGTGCGCAACGCGGTGCCGATCGGCGGTGCGTCGCTGATCATTCCGAAAGGCAATTCGAAAGAACGCCAGGAAGCGGCCTGGAAGCTCGTCAAATGGCTGACGAGCCCAACCGTATCCGGCGGCTGGAGCCGCTTCACCGGCTACTTTGCGCCGGTGAAGGCCGCCTATGAGCTGCCAGAGATGAAAGATTTCATCGACAAGAATCCCGACGCCAAAGTTGCTCTCGAGCAGCTCGCTTTCGCCAAGCCCTGGTTTGCGACTTACAACACCGTCGCCGTCCGCAAGGCGCTGGAGGACGAAGTGCAGGCGATGCTTTCCGGCAAAAAGACACCGGCTGAAGCCGCGAAGGCCGCGCAAGCCAATGCGGATGCGCTGCTCAAACCCTATGTGGACGCGACCGCGCTCAACCTGCCCAAATGAGCAGGCCTCGCGAGAACCTTGTCCGCGTGTAAATCAAGGGGTCTCAAGGTGATGAGCGTCACGACGTCGCTTGCGACGCGGGCGCTGCGAGGCGCGTGGAGATACCCAGCAGCGCGAGCGCGAAAACGCTGACGACCGCAGCGAACATCGCCACGGCGATGAGAAGCCCCAGGATTTGGGCCCCGAAGCCGACCGCGATTACCGGGACCGCCACGCCGAGGTAGGACATGATGTAGAAGCCCGAAGCCACTTCGGCGCGGCGCGCGACCGGCGCGAGCCTGTTCACAAGCACCATCGCGCCCAAATAGCCGAACCCGTGCCCGGCACCGACGACCAGCGCTCCGGCGCCAAGCAACGCGGCGCTGTGCAACGGATTCGCAAGCGCAAGGCTCGAAAGCCCGATCGGCAGGAGGACGAGTCCGATCGTGATCGCAACTCTGTCCGACAACTTTCGAGAGAAGATTTGCGCGCCAGCGGAGCCGAAGAGCATCACCGACACGAAGGCACCCCCGATCGCCAGATTACCCAGCCCGAGCAGCAGCTTCACGTAACCGGGCGCGAGCGTGAGAAACAGCCCCGCGGCCGCCCACACCGTGAAGGAGACCGCCGAGGCGAAGGCAAACTGCGTGCGAATCTCGGCCGGGACAGCCGGAAGGCGAAGCTCGAGCGCGAAGGGGCGGCGCTGCGATAGCGTCTCGGGCATGAAGGCAAGCGCCGCGATCGGAAGCATAAGCAAAAGATAGATGACGAAAGGCAGCCTGGTCGGCCAGGGTCCATATTCGGCAAGGAACCCGCCGAAGAGCGGGCCGAGCGCGGCACCGCTCGAATTGGCGACAGAAACGGCGAACGCCCCCCTTGGGCGGTTGCCGTGAGGCTCGAGTTCCAGCATTGCGGCCGTGCCGGCACCCGCGACCACGCCGGTCGAAAGCCCTTGCAGGGCGCGCGCGACGAACAAGGAGGCGAGACTGCCTGCGCCCGCGAAGATCGCGGCCCCGAGCGCACCGAATCCGAAGCCGAGGAGGATGACGGCACGTCGACCGATCCGGTCCGAGATTTGACCAAAGACGAGAAGCGAGGGGATGAGGAAGAGCACGTAGATCGCGAAGATCAAGGTGAGGACGCCGGAGGAGAATTGCAGCTCCTCCTGGTAGACACGATAAAGCGGCGTCGGGATGGTGGTGCCGACGAAGAGCATGAGGAAAGCGTAGCCGAGAAGCCAGAAGGAACTCGTGCGTTTCAGAACTGGCCGACGCAAGACGACAGCGCTCATGAGGCTCCTTCAACTGACTGCACCTGGTGGTCCGGCCCCGACAAATGGCCCCCATTTGTCGGAAAAGGCCTGACCACAACTTTATAATATTGTGGATAGATTTTACCGGCGGATTGGAAACGATCCGTCGCAATCGATCCACCAGCGCAACTTGCGTTTGCGTTCGCGTAGAGATCGATCAGGGTGGTCTTGATCCGAAAAATGCAGGCGCTCGATCTGAGGGAAGATAAAGCGCAACGAGTTATAAATAGCGGTCATGGATTGGCACAAGCTCGAAACATTCTCGTTCGGCGACAGCTCCAAACTCGCCGACGAGCTTCTCGCCCTTGTGCTTGAGGGCAAGAAGCGCGCGCCAGCTGTTGGGCCGTCAGCGAAGGCCTCAAAGGCGCGGCGCTCGCCAAACCCATGGTAGCACTTGATGGAGCGGGCCGACCGCGCGCCATATTGGAAACAGTCGAACTCGTGCAGCGCCGGTTCGATGAAGTTGACGCATCATTTGCCTTCGATGAAGGCGAAGGGGATCGCTCGCTCGCCTATTGGCAGGAGGCCCATCGAAGGTACTTCACGCGATTAAACCTCTTTCGGCCCGACATGATGCTCTGGTGCGAACGGTTCAACCTAATCTCGACAATTGCTTTGGAATAGCCGCTCGGTTAGCGCTCCTCCTCATCCCGCTCACGGCTCCAATGTCGCGAGATAAGAAGCGACCGCGATCATGTCGTCCGTCGAAAGCTTCTCGGCGATAGGGCGCATGATGGCGCTCGCCGCGCCCGCACGCGCGCCAGACTTCATGTCGTAAAGCTGGCGCACGACATAGCTCGGCGAGCGACCGGCGATCCTGGGAATCGGCCCTCCTCCCTTGAGGTCTGGCGCGTGGCAAGCGCGACAGGGCGTCACCCCATTTTCGCCGTCGCCCTTGACTAGGGCCTCGCCCCTCGCCACGGAGCCCTTCGGCACATAGGCGATGAATTGCGAGCGCGAATCGCGCAGTTCGAATTGCTCCAAATCCGCCGGGACCTCGACGATCCGCCGCCCCAAGGGCTCGCTGCCGCCCCTCGGATCGACGATGAAAAAGAAGCGTGCGATCTCGGTTCTTGGCGCCGCGTCGCTTTCCACAACCTTGATGATCGGCTTCGGCTCAAGGGCGGAGAAATAGTTCGCGGCGGCGCGAACGTCGTCGTCGCTCACGGCGCGCGCCGTCTCTATCATGAGCTTGAAGGTTCCCTCCGGCACGGAGAATTTCCGCAAGCCGCTTTTGAAATCGGCAACTTGCTGCACGATGTACTCGGCGGGCAGCCCGGCGAGGCTCGCGCTTTCGGGCCCCCCGGTTCCCTCCGCGCGGTGGCAGGCACCGCAAGCGCGCACCCCGGGCGGAACCCCATGGGCGACCACCTCGGGCATCGGCGGATGATCCGCGGGATGCCAGTCGGGCGAAAAGAACAGATCCTGCTCTTGCCTGATTGTGAAGCTCGCGCTGCTGTCTGGAACGTGGCGAGGAAGGTCGTCAGCGGGCGGCAATGGGAAGTCGGGAGCCCAAAGATAGGCCCATGCCGGAAAATCGTCCCGCTGCCCAGCGGCGTTCGCGGGCTCGCGATCGATGAGCGCGCCTGCCATTCCGGCAAGCGCCAACCCAAGGATCGTCAAGGTGGCCGGCAGGCCTTTCGTTGCTCTCATCACGAAGCACTCCGTCAAGATCGGGAAAGCTGGAATGCGATCCTCTCTACCTTTCTCTGGGAGGCCGATGAGATCCGCTGTCCTGCTGAGCTCGACTCTCGGGCTCTTCGCGCCCGCCAATCCTGACTAATTAGACTCAGTCCCCATTAGAAGGCTAGGTTTTTCCATCAGGAGCATTTCGCGGATGCGCCAATGCCCCCTGATGAGGCATCCATGACGCCCGTCGCGATTCCGAATCGGGGAAGGTTGAAGGCTTTTGCGCTGACGGCCGCCGTGCGAAAACAGCGCCGGCTCAAGGCCGTCCGCGGAGCTCTGAAGAGGAGGAGCGCCATGGCGAGGCAGAGGGTGCTTGCGGTCGGCCTCGGCCATATGGGCATGAGCCATGCGCCCGCCTATGCGCGCCTTCCCGGCTTCGAGCTCCTGGGGTCTGCGAGCGGCGCATCGCGGCGCAGGTCGCGATCAACAACTATGATCAATCGCACGTCGTGTTCGAGGACGGCTCGGTCGGCTGTACGAGGCCGGCTGGGCCCGATGATCAGCGAGTCCGCGTTCTTCGTGAACGATGTATTCGGGCCAATGGGCTCGGTTGGCCAACTACGCAAAACGTTCTTTATCGTCTGACTGATCGGGGAAACGCTCGCAGTATCAGGCTCAGCCTGGATCGGCCGGCAACACAAAGACCTGACCCGGGAAAACGAGGTTCGGATTGCGAATCTGGCTCGCATTGGCCTCGTAGATCTGCGTGTAGCGAGTGCCCCGCCCGAGCATCTTCTTGCTGATCCGCCAGAGGCTGTCGCCATGCGCGACGGTTGTGGTGCGTACTTCCTTCACGACAGCGGCGGCAGGCCCCGGAGCGCTCGGCGCAACGCCGCTCGAGGATGCCACGGATTGAGGCTTCGGTTCTTCTTTGGCGGAAGAATCGACCTTCGAGGTTTGTGATTGATCGGGCGGCGCTTTCTGAGGGGCCGTTTGCGCAATCACCGGCCCGGGCGTCGAGGTCGCGAGGCCCGTGGGTGCGGGGGCCGGGAAATCGAAAGGCACTTCGGCGCGAGCAATGACCTTGCCGCTCCCCGGCTCGACCTCGTCGGCTCGCACCGCGTAATGCCCAGGCTGCATGCCCTTTTCCACTTTGAGGGACCAGAGCCCGTTCAAATCGGCAATCACTTTCCCGACGAAGGCGCCGTTGAGATAGAGCCGGCTCTGGCTTCCAGGAGGCGCCGAGCCCGTGGCGTAGAAGCTCCCGCCTTCCTCGGCCTCGGCCGAACGAATTGAAACGGGCGGGGCGGGTTTGGTCGGGTTCGCGTCAGACGGCGAAGTGCCCGGTTGAGGTTTCGGCAAGCCAGCATCGGCGCGCCCGCTCGCGGGCTGTTCCGGGGCGGCGCGTGCAACCGCCACCGGTTGCTGGCCCGTGTTCCCCACCGAAACCTTGACGCTCTGGGACGAAGCGCCCGAGCCCCCACCGGGAAGCATCGATTGCAAGGTGAGCGCGTGCTCGCCGGGCGCGAGCGGCGGGGGAAGAAAAACCACCTCACCATTGGCATCGGCAAGCGCGCGGGCGAGCTCCTTGTCGCCATCCTTGAGAAGGATCGTGCTTCCGGGCGAGCCTCGTCCCGCGATCACACCTTCGCCCGTACGCTCGATGCGTACGATGTCGAATTCGGGCGGCTGCGGCTTGCCTCCGGCATCCGCGCTCGAAGGGGCGCCAGTCGTGGGCGGAGCACCAGGCTCAACTGTCGTGGCACTCGTGCCGACATTGGGCTTTGGCGCTGCCGCCGTGTTCTCGGCGTTGCTCGATGCCACTTGCGCCGGCGCGCCAGGCGAATTTTCGGAGGCAGCGCGAGGAACCTCGATCTTCTTTTGGTAGGCATACCAACCTGTGGCTCCGGCGAGGACGCAGACAAGTCCCATCGCCGCCGCCACGACGACCGCTTGCCGGTTTTTCGCTGTGCTTAAAAACCCCGCCATGGCCTGCGTTTCCCCTGACCGAGCAGAGTTCAGCCGAGATCGTTCCCAAGTACCGTCAGGGTAACAAAGCGTATACAAACCGGCAAGCGGCCGGGACCACCGAAAGGGTGGACGCTTCGCGATTCGCAAAGCCTTCGCGTCCGCGCTCACTCCGGTGGCCCCGCAGCAATGCCGTTTCGCCATCAGCGCTTGTGGCTAACGGTAAATGACGACTCCCCTGTGATAGGGATACGGGCGACGATAATAGCCGTGACGATAGGGATAATACGGGCGATGCGTCACCACCGCGCCGCGCGGACCCGCACATCCGGCACGGTAGACGCCGCGCGCGCACACGACGGCGCCCGCATCCTCGGCGGTCAGGGCGAAAAAGCCTCCGAGAAGCGCAGCCGTAAAAATCAATCGTTTCATCGTGGTCTCCTCTTTGAAAAAGTGGCCGGTCGTCGAATTCCCGCATCCCTTTTTGTTTGAAACATGGATCGCGACGCGAGATCGCCGTGCATCTCGATCGCAAATGGACGAATAGGTTTATCCGGTGAATTGTTCCCCGGCTTTAGATGAACCTCGTATGCTAGCATGAAATCGGAGAACGCAATTCTTGCTTATGTGCCATTTTGTCGAACTTGACATTTGGGGATTGCCAGAGTGACCTTTGCGTAATTGACGCCGACATGGTGGAGGGTAACATGCGCTTGCTCGGGCGTTGCGTTTTATTGTCCGCAACTTTTCTTGCGACAAGCGCGATGGCGCAGACAGCCGCCGAACGCTCCGCCTGCCGAACCGATTTCCAGAAGCTGTGCAAGGGAACCAAGCCGGGCGGCGGCCGCGTATTGGCCTGCCTCTCCCAGCAACGCGACCAGCTGAGCGAAGCTTGCCGCAAGGTTGTCGATGCGCACGCGCAGAAATGAGTGCTTGCCGTGTGAGAGCCTGGCGCTCGAACCTTCTGTCGAGCGCCCCCAAGCCGTAGCCGGACCGGTGTGAGAACATGACCCCTCATTGCAACTTACGTCCGCTGAGTGCCCTCATCGCGCTGGTTGCGCTCCTGACGACGGCGCCAGCGGGCGCGCAGCAACCTTCGCAAGCACAGATCAGCGCGATTCGATCCTCGTGCGCGTCGGACTATCGCGCTCATTGCGCCAGCGTTCCGACAGGCGGAATGGCGGCGTTGAATTGCCTTCGTCAAAACGTGGAGAAGTTGTCGGCTGCATGCCAAGGCGCTGTCAACGCGGTAGGCGCAGGCGCCGCGCCTTCAGCAGCCCCAGCCGCAACGCCGTCGGCGGCGCCGAGCGCAAGCCCCACCGAGGCAGCACCCGCGGTGCCCGCCGCACCGGCGGCGCCGGCCCCCGCCGCGCGCAGCTTTCGGCCGATGACGCCGCGCCAGGAGATCGCCGTGCTTCGGGGCGCGTGCGGCCCCGACTACCGCGCGCTCTGCGCAGGGGTTCCCCCCGGCGGCGGGCGCGTCATGGCGTGTTTTCGAGAGAACGCGGCTTCGCTTTCACCAGCTTGTCGGGCCGTGTTGATGGCGGCGCGCCGGCGCTGAAGCGACACGGCCGCCTCGATCCTGAAACCGGCTCCATCAAAGCGGCGGGTGGCAAACGCGAGGAGGGCGGATGAAGACCATCGTCATCTTGGCAGCCTTGCTCTCGCTCTCGGCGTGCAACGAGAATCACTATGTCGCGCCGCCCGCGCCGAAAGTTACGGTCGCCCATCCGTTGCGCCAGGAGATCACTCGCTATCTCGAGACGAGCGGCAATCTTGCTTCGGTCAACTCGACCAATCTCGTCGCCCGCGTCGCGGGGTTCGTGCAGGAGGTCAAGTTCAAGGACGGGGAGACGGTGAAGGCCGGCCAGCCCCTTTTCGTCGTCGAGCCCCAGCCGTACGAGATCGCCTTGGAGCAGGCGAAGGCGGCGGAGGCGAGCGCCGACGCAACCGTGACGCAAGCGCAAGCCGATTATGCCCGGCAGACCCAGCTTCAAAGACAGGATTTCGCCTCCAAGGCCACGCTCGAGTCGTCGACCGCCACGCGCGATTCCGCGCTTGCCGTGCAACGGCAGAAGGAGGCCGACACGAAGCAAGCCGAGATCAACCTCGGTTACACGCAAGTGAAGGCGCCTTTCGACGGCATCGTCACGGCGCGCCAAGTCTCCGTCGGGGAGCTCGTCGGCATGGGCAGCCCAACCGTGCTCGCGACTGTCGTCCAGCTCGACCCGATTTACGTCAATTTCAATGTCAGCGAGCAAGACGTGGTGCGGCTGCGCGCCGGCATTCGTGAACGCGGCACGACCGAGGCCGAGCTGAGAAAGATGACGATCGAGGTCGGGCTCGTCAATGAGACCGGCTACCCGCATAAAGGCACGCTCGATTACGCCTATCCCGGCGTGACGTCCTCGACCGGGACACTCGCGGTGCGCGGCGTGTTGCCTAATCCGGATCGCATTCTCTTGCCGGGGTATTTCGTTCGCATCCGCGTGCCGCTCTCGAAAGAGCCCGATACACTTCTCGTTCCCGACGCGGCCATCGGCAACGATCAAGGTGGACGATACGTCCTTCTCGTCGGCAAGGACGGCATCGTCGAGCAACGCAAGATCGAGATCGGCGAAACGCGCGGCGATCTGCGTATCGTCACTCAAGGACTGGGCGCGGACGACAGCGTTATCGTCTCGGGAGTAGCGCGCGCAGTCCCGGGCCAGAAGGTGGAGGCGGAGCCGCAAACGCTCGCCCGCTCGGGCGAGGACGGCGAGGTCAAATGATCTCCAAATTCTTCATCGAGAGGCCCGTTCTCGCCAACGTCCTCGCGGTCATGATGGTGGTGATCGGCGCGGTCGCGCTCTTCTCGCTACCGGTCGCCCAATACCCCAATATCGTGCCGCCGACCGTGCAGGTGACCACCCGTTACCCGGGCGCCAACGCGCGCACCATCATCGATGCCGTCGCTCTTCCGATCGAGCAGCAGGTGAACGGCGTCGAGAACATGCTCTACATGCAGTCCTACGCCGCGTCCGACGGCAGCTACACGCTCACGGTCACCTTCCAGATCGGCACCGACCTGAACTTCGCGCAAGTGCTCGTACAAAACCGCGTATCGAGCGCGCTCGCCGCCTTGCCGCAAGCGGTGCAATCCCAAGGCGTCAATGTGCAAAAGAAATCCACTGCGATCTTGCAGATCGTGACGCTGACCTCTCCGGACCGGCGCTACGACAGCCTCTATCTCAGCAATTTCGCGACTTTGCGGCTCAAGGACGAGATTTCGCGCTTGCCTGGCGTCGGCAACGTGACGGTGTTCGGCGCGGGCCAATATTCGATGCGGATTTGGCTCGATCCCGAGAAGATGCAGGCCAGAGGGCTGGAAACACAAGACGTCATTCAGGCGCTGCAGCAGCAAAGCGAGCAGGTCACGGCCGGGCAGATCGGCATGCCGCCTTCGCCAAACCAGCCCGCCTACCAATACACGCTCGATGTGTCCGGCAAGCTCTCGGAGCCGAGTGAGTTTGCCGACGTCATCATCAAGACCGGCAATTCCGGCGACATCACGCGCGTGCGCGATGTCGGGCGGGTCGAGTTGGGCGCGCAAACATACGGGCAGGTTTTCACCCTGAATGACGCGCCGGCGGCGGGACTTGCCATCTTCCAATCGCCGGGGGCGAACGCGCTGCAGACCGCGCATGAGGTGGACGTCAAGATGAAGGCGCTCGCCGCGGAATTCCCCCCGGGCATCGTCTACAGCATCCCGTTCGACACCACGAAATTCGTGAGCCAGTCGATCACCGAGGTTTACAAGACGCTGATCGAGGCCGCGGTCCTGGTGCTGATCGTCATCCTGCTCTTTCTCCAGGATTGGCGCGCCATGCTCGTCCCCGCCACGACCGTGCCGGTGACTATCATCGGGGCTTTTGCCGCCATGGCTGCGCTCGGATTCACCGTGAACCTGTCGACGCTCTTTGCAATCGTGCTCGCGATCGGGATCGTGGTGGACGATGCGATCGTGGTGGTCGAAGGCGCCGCGCACAACATCGAGCAAGGCATGTCCGGCCACGACGCGGCCATCAACGCGATGGACAAGCTTTTCGGCCCGATCATCGGCATCACGCTCGTGTTGATGGCGGTGTTCTTGCCGGCGTCCTTCCTGCCGGGCCTCACTGGGCGCATGTATGCGCAATTCGCGCTCGTGATTGCCGCGACCGCCTTGCTGAGCGCCATCAATGCCGCCACCTTGAAGCCGACCCAATGCGCGCTGTGGCTGCGCCGACCGGTTCCACCCGAGAGGCGCAACATCGTCTACCGCGCCTTCAACGCAGGCTATGGGCGAGTCGAGCGCGGCTATGCGAGGCTTGTCGGACGCATCACGAGCCACAGCAATCTTACGGCAATCACGTCGCTCATCGTCATCGGAATTTCGATCTGGGGCCTCACGCGAGTGCCGACCGGCTTTCTGCCGATCGAGGATCAGGGATACTTCCTGGCTCTCGTGCAGCTTCCGGAAGGTGCATCCCTCGAGCGCACCAACAAGGCGCTCGCCGAAGTCTCGCGCATCGCCCAAGCCACGCCCGGCGTCGAGCAGGTGATCACGATCGCCGGCGTTTCGGGGCTCGACAACAATGCAACGCTCGCCAATGCCGGCGTGGCCTACATCATGCTCAAGGATTGGAGCCAACGCGGCAAGGCGCAAGGTTTGTTGCCCCTATACACGAAGCTCAACAACGAGTTGAGCGCGGTGGGCTCCGCGCGCGTCCTGGTGCTTCCGCCACCACCGATCCAGGGCATCGGCAACGCCGGCGGGTTCGCCATGCAGATCGAGCTTCGTGACGGCAGCTTCGACCTTGCGAAGCTTCAAGCGACGACGGATGCCGTGGTGCGGGCGGCCGAAAGCCAGTCCGCGATCCAGCGCGTGATGGCACCGTTCCGCGCCAATGTTCCGCAATTCCATATCGAGGTCGACCGGGTGAAGGCACAAACCGTCAAGGTGACGCCCGATCAGGTGTTCAGCGCTCTCGCGAGCTATCTCGGCTCGAGCTATGTCGACCAGTTCAACGCCTTCGGAAGAGTGTTTCAGATATACGTGCAGGCGGACTCGCAATTTCGCATGCGGCAGTCAGATATCGACAAGCTCACCGTCCGAAACAAGGATGGAGCGATGATTCCCCTGGGCACGCTGCTCAAGATCACGCCGACGGTCGGGGCCTCGCTCATCAGCCTCTACAATCTTTATCCGTCGGCAACGGTCGCAGGCCTGCAAGCGCAAGGTTTCTCCTCAGGTGAGGCGATCAAGCTCCTCGAGGAGATCGCCACGCGCACGCTGCCGCGTGGCGCGGGTTTCGAATGGACGGGCATTTCTTATCAAGAAAAGATCGTCGGCAATCAACTCTACCTCGTCTTCGCGCTCGCGCTTCTCATCGTCTATCTCGTGCTCGCCGGACAATATGAAAGCTGGTTCACGCCGATCTCGGTGCTGCTTGCGGTGCCGCTTTCGCTGGTCGGCCCGGTTCTGGTGCTGCTCGCGCTCAAGATCGGCAACAATCTTTACGTGCAAATCGGCCTCGTTCTGCTCATCGCGCTTTCGGCGAAGAACGCGATCCTCATCGTCGAGTTCGCGCGTGAGATGCGAGCCGAAGGCGTGCCGATCTTGGAAGCCGCCGTGGAAGCGGCCCGCGCCCGCTTCAGGCCGATCGTGATGACGTCATTTTCCTTTATCCTCGGAGTCGCACCCCTCGTGGTGGCGAGTGGCGCTGGAGCGAGCGCAAGAGCCTCTATCGGCATCACGGTGTTCAGCGGCATGATCGCCTCGACCTGTTTGGCGGTCTTGGCCGTGCCGGCTTTCTTCGTCCTCGTACAGCGCTTCGAAGAATGGCGAGCGGCGAAGCGCAAGACGCCTGCAAGTGCGGCCACGGTGGCACCCTCGGCCTCCCCTTCCGCGGCGCCCGGTGCTCCAGCCGCCTGAGCTCGGGATCGGCGGTCAGGGCGGCTCGGCCTCGTTCACGAGCCGGGATGGGGCCAGGCGCCCAAGCTTCGCCCGTAGAGTGCCTCGAGAACGCGCGGCGCGAGCAAACCCTGCACCACGATGGTGAAGATCACGACGCCATAGCAAACGGCGGAGAGCCCGGCCTCGAAAGGCGAGAACGGCAGCGTGAGCACGAGCGCGATCGAAATTCCGCCCCGCAGGCCGAGCCAGGTGAGGGCCGCAATGGCACGCATCCTCTGCTGCTTGCCATGGGGCAGGAGCGGCACCAAGGCGCAGACGCTGACGAGACGCGCCGCGAAGGCGAGCGGAATTGCAAGAAGCAAAGGTAGGAAGACGGTTCGAGTCACGTCTATGGCGAGGAGCTCGAACCCCATCAGGATGAAGAGCCAGGTGTTGAGCAAATCGTCGATGAGCGACCAGAAGGCCACGAGCCTGGTGCGCACATCCGGGAGCGCGAAATTCCTCGCCGGCTGGTTCGCGAGCACGATGCCGCTGACGACAACCGCAATCGGTCCAGACACGCCAAAAGCCACCGCCAACCGGTAGGTGGAAAGGGCAAGCGCGAGTGAGATCGTCAGCACGAGGTTCTCGTCGCGCACGTGGCGCATCGCGAAATGAGCGACAAAGCCCGCGATGACGCCCAGCGCCGCTCCGGCGGCGCCCTCGACGAGAAGCGACAAAAGGATGTGCCCGTGCCCGACGACGTCGGTCTGGCCTTGTGCCGCCGCCAGAGCCGCGAAGAACAAGATGACGGCGGTCCCGTCATTGAAAAGTGCCTCACCGGAAACGAGTGCCCTCAGCGCACCCGGAAGTCGCACGCGCTTGAGCAGACCCTCGACGGCAACCGCATCGGTCGGCGCAAGGACGGCCCCGAGCACGAAGCACCACGCCAACGGAATGGGCATTCCGGACAGGCGAAACGTGGCGAAAATGCCGAGGCCGAGAAGCACGGTCGCGACCATCACACCTACGGTCGCGAGGCCGAACACCGCCCAGGCCTCGCTCTTCAACTCCCGCAAGTCGACGTGGAGACTCGCGGCGAACAACAGCAAGGCCAGAACCCCGTCGAGCAGAATGCGCGGCAGCTGCGCACCTTCGATTCGGCTCTCGGCGCGTTGCGCGAGATTGAAGGATGTAAAGTGGTGGCCGATCCCCATGATGATCAGCGACACCGCGAGGGCGCAGATCAAAAGCACGATGACGCGCGGCAATTTCAGATAACGCTCGTTGACGATCCCGATGACCGCAGCGAAGAGGAAGACGAGGGAAGCCATATCGAAGGTCGACATCCGGCGAAATCCCCGACACACTCGCTGTGCACTGAAGGTCGAAGCTCAACAAGTTTGGCTTTATTGCGCAGATCTCGAAATCTTATTCCAGCAAATCACGCATGAAATGAAGGCGCCGCAGGGCACGCCGACCCTTGCCTGCAGTTGCTGAAGGGCCCATGCTTCGATCGGTGAGCCCCTGATCGACGCGACGCAGGAGGTCCTGTCCCCGCAGCGGAACCCTCCGGCTCCACTACCGGTTAGGTGGTTGAGAAAATCGCCGCGACCGCCCACGACACAATTGCGGATCGCCACGATGCCAGCAACTCCTTACTGCGAGCGGATGAGAGATGGCGGCACCTCGCGCTTTCTGGAAAGGTTACCTTAAGCTCTCTCTCGTGACCTGCCCGGTCGCCATGATGCCGGCCGTGAGCGAGGAAGAGAAGGTGCGTTTTCACACGCTGAACCGCAAGACAGGCGATCGCGTGCGCACGCGCTATGTCGATGCCGAGACGGGTAAGGAGGTCGACGAGAACGATGAGGTGAAGGGCTATCAGCGCGGTGACGACGATTTCGTCACTCTCGAGGATGAGGAGATCCAGTCGGTGGCCCTCGAGAGCACGCGCACGATCGACATCGACATGTTCGTGCCCAAGGATTCCATCGAGTGGATCTGGTACGATCGTCCCCACTACCTCATGCCCGATGATCCTGTCGGTGAAGAAGCCTTCTCCGTGATACGTGACGCCATGCAGGCCTCGGAAATGGTCGGAATCTCGCGGCTCGTCCTCTATCGCCGCGAGCGCGCCGTCATGCTCGAGCCCCGCGATCGCGGCATCGTGTTGTGGACACTTCACTATGGCGATGAGGTCCGCGACCCCAAAAGCTATTTGGACAAGATCAAGACCGGGAAGGTCGAACCCAAGCTCTTGCACATGATCGAAAGCGTGATCGCCCAAATGGCGGAGACTTGGAACCCGAGGATGGTGAAAGACCCGGTGCAGGAGCATCTTCTCGACATTATCGCCAAGAAGAAGAAAAAAACTCGCCACCCTGCCCGCAAGGCGAAAGAAGCGCCGGAGCGCCCGAGCAATGTGGTCAGCATCATGGACGCCCTGCGCAAAAGCATCGGGGCGGACGAAAAGCGACCCAAGGCGCGCTGATCAACGTTGATCCCAACGCGTGGCGGCTCTCAGGCGCTGCGTGTTTTGCGTCGGTTCGATGCCGGGAGCGGGACGGCCGCGCGATGGAAATCTTCCCATGGGTCGGAACGCACATGCGCGAGACGCGTAACCGCGTTGCCAACGGTGAAATATGCCGCGCCCGATACACTGCCGATCTCTTCCCAGCCCAGCGGCATGGAGACGGCCGCGCCAGGGCGGGCCCGCGTCGAATACGCCGCAACCGCGGTGGCTCCACGCCCGTTGCGCAGGTAATCGACCAACACTTTGCCCCGCCGCTTCGATTTCGTGATCGTTGCGATGAAGCGGTTGGGGCTATCGGCGGTCATCTGATCGGCAATGCCCTTGCAGAACGACTTCACCATCTCCCAATTCGCCTTGGGCCGTAAGGGCGAGACGACATGGAGGCCTTTGCCGCCCGAGGTCTTCACAAATGAGGCGAGCCCGAACTGACTGAGGCGGTCCCGCACCTCGTTCGCGGCCTCCACCACTTGAGCCCATGAAACGGTTTCGCCCGGATCGAGATCCATGATGATCATGTCGGGCTCCTCGAGGCGCGCGAGCGTTGAACCCCAAGGATGGATCTCGAGCACGGCAGCCTGGACGAGCGCGATGAGTCCGTCGAGATCGTCGATCGAGAGGATGGGTTCGCCCGAACTGTCTTGCGGATCGCGCGCGAGGCGAATGGCGCGGTTCAATCCTTTCCAAGCATGCTTTTGGAAGAAGCATTCGCCGCTCACCCCTGCCGGGCAGCGCACCAGCGCGAGCGGACGCTTGGTGACGAAGGGGCCAATGCGTGGCCATACCTGCGAGTAATAATCCGCCAAGCCCTCCTTCGTGACGCCGACATCGGGCCAATACACACGGTCAGGATGAGTGAGCTTCACTTTCGACGTGCGGGATGGGGCGTTTTTCGCACCTCGCTTTTCGTTCTCGCCTGAAACCGCCTTGCGAGACGCCTTCCCCATTGCGGCCTCCTCCACCACCTCCTTCGCGGGCTTGTCCTCGCGCAAGCCCCGGAAGGCGGAATGGCGAAGGTTTCGGTCGGCAGTCCAGCCGCGGAACTCGATTTCGCAGACGAGCTCCGGCCTCACAAATCGCACCTGGCGCGCCGCATCCGCGCTCAGCCGCTCGGCAAAGGGGCTCGACGGGGCCCGGATCGTCTCGAGCCGGGCAAAGAGATCCTCGGCGACCGCCCTGGTGAACCCCGTACCGACGCGCCCCGCATGTACGAGCTTGCCGCCCGAGTAATATCCGAGCACCAGCGAGCCTATCGCCTTTCGCGAAGTAGTGGAGGGAACGAAGCCGCAAATGATGAATTCCTGGCGCGACGAGCATTTTGCCTTCAGCCAATCCCTGCTGCGTCCGGAGCGATAAGGGGCATCTCGCAATTTTGACACGATGCCCTCGAGCCCGAGCCTGCAAACGTGATCAAGGATCACTTTGCCCCCCTGTTCGAAATGCTCGCTCTGGCGCAAATTCTGATGTTCGACAGCAAACAGCGAGGCGAGCGCCCGTTTGCGCTCGAGGAACGGGGAGGCGCGAATATCGTAGCCGTCCAGATAGATGAGGTCGAAAGCGTAGAAAACAAAACGGTCCTGTCGTCTTTCGCTCAAATCGGCTTGCAGGGCGGAGAAATCCGAGGCGCCGTTTTCGTTCTCGACCACCAGCTCGCCGTCGATGAGCGCTTTGCCGAGGGGAAGCGCCTTAAAGGCCTCGATGAGCGAATTACCGAATTTCGAGGCCCAATCGAGCCCGCTTCGCGTGAGAAGGCGCACGCGTGCGCCATCGATGCGCGCCTGCAAGCGGTAACCGTCGAATTTGATTTCATGGACGAAGCGCTTTCCGGACGCAGGCTCGTCCACCAAGGTCGCGAGGGTGGGTTCGACGAAACTCGGGAAAGGGGCCTTCTTTGCCTTTTTCAGCTTGGCCGGATCGACCGGGCGTTTTTTTGAGCTGGCCTCCTCGGCTGCCGCAGGTGCGATCCTCCCGGTTTTCGAGGACCAGCCGGGCCGTTCGCCGGCGACTTCTTCGACAACCCGTCCGGTCTTCACCGATTCCGGGCGCTCCTCGAGAATGTCGGGAGCGCCGGCGGGACGAGCCGCCTCGTCGTCGCCTTTGATGAGAAGCCAGTTTTCTCTCTTCTCCCGGGCCCTGCCGGCCATGCGCACGAGGTGCCAGCGCCCATGAAGCTTCTCGCCCTGCAGTTCGAAGTCGAGATGACCCTTTGCATAGCCTCTGTGCGGATCTCCAAGCGGCTCCCAACGGCCGCGATCCCAAAGGACCACCGTCCCGCCGCGATCAC
>Ga0213876_10000917_pt1 | contig 19493 bp, 20 predicted proteins | sample BarmaccomBMRX_R9_FD_160113 | JGI IMG/M metagenome (GOLD analysis project Ga0213876, IMG submission 160113) | Root-associated microbial communities from Barbacenia macrantha in rupestrian grasslands, the National Park of Serra do Cipo, Brazil - RX_R9 | ecosystem: Host-associated > Plants > Roots... | reverse complement strand
GAACCTACTTCCCGAAAAGCGGCCTCGTGCGGCTCGCCGAGTACCAGGTCCCCGTCACCCGCGCCCTGGAGGACATGGAAGTGCGCCGCACCGGCGTCTGGGAAATGCCGTAGGAGCCTGGCGCACGATGCGATCAGACGGAATCGTCTGATCGTTGAATCGTGCTCTAGAATTCAAAGACTTGGAGCGCGTTCTCGCCGCAAAAGCGGTTCCACTTTTGCGGAACGCGCTCTGGCGCCCGGGGAAAGCGGCGGAGCGTTTTCACGAGCCCCTCCATCCGCCCTCCCCCGCAGGGGAGAAAGGTCTATGGAAGCTGCTTAACGCCCCCCGCCCGTCTTCAGAAGGTCGCGGATCTCGGCCAGCAGCACCTCGGAGGGGGTGGGGGCGGCGGGGGGCTGGGGCGCCTGGGCTTCCTGGCGGCGCATGCTGTTCATCAGCTTCACCATCAGGAAGACCACCGCCGCCACGATCACGAACTGGATGATGGTGTTGAGGAAGGCGCCATAGCCGATCGCCACCTCGGCCAGCTTGCGCGACGGATCGGCGGCCTGCAGCACGATCTTCTGCTGCGAGAAATCGACCCGGCCGAGCAGCAGGCCCACCGGCGGCATCACCACCTGGTCGACGAGGCTGGTGACGATCTTGCCGAACGCGGCGCCGATGATCACGCCGACCGCGAGGTCGATGACGTTGCCGCGGGCGATGAACTCGCGGAACTCCCGGAACACCGTGACCGGCGCCTCGGCGGCCGCGACGACCTTCTGCCTGACATCGCTCATGGCGGCGTGGGCCTCCCACCATTCAGCCGGGCGCGCAGCTCCTTGCCGGACTTGAAGAACGGCACGTTCTTGGCCTGCACGTCCACCGCCTCGCCGGTGCGGGGATTGCGCCCGGCCCGTGCGGGACGCGAGCGCACCGAGAAGGCGCCGAAGCCGCGCAGCTCCACCCGTCCGCCGTCCTCCAGCGACCCAATGATGCGCTCGAGGATCACCCCCACCACCCGTTCGATATCCTTCTGGGTGAGGTGCGGATTCTCGCCCGCGAGCGCCGCAATAAGCTCGGACTTGATCATCCCGGTCCCCCGTTCGGCGCCGAAGCTTTGCCCAATCGCAGATTGATCTTCAAGCGCGAACGAGGGTCGGGACCCGCGCGGCGCCTACTCCTTCGCCGCCTTCTCGCGCTCCCTGAGCGCCGCGCCCAGGATGTCGCCCAGCGAGGCGCCGCTGTCGGAGGAGCCGTACTGCTCGATGGCCTCCTTCTCCTCGGCCGCCTCCAGCGCCTTGATGGAGAGCGAGATCCGCCGGGCCGCCTTGTCGACGTTGGTGATCTGGGCGTCCACCCGGTCGCCCGAGGCGAACCTTTCGGGGCGCTGCTCGGAGCGGTCGCGCGAAAGATCGGACTTGCGGATGAAGGCGGTGACCGGGGCCTCTTCGTCGCCGAACTTCACCTCGATGCCGCCCGAGGTGACCTCGGTGACGGTCACGGTGACGGTCTGGCCCTTGCGGTAGACATCGCCGGCCAGGGGGTCGCCGGCCAGCTGCTTGATGCCGAGCGAGATCCGCTCCTTCTCCACGTCGACGTCGAGAACCCGCACCCTGACCGCCTCGCCTTTCTTGTAGCGCAGGATGGCTTCCTCGCCGGGCATGTTCCAATCGATGTCGGAGAGGTGGACCATGCCGTCGATGTCGCCCTCGAGGCCGATGAACAGGCCGAACTCGGTGGCGTTCTTGACCTCGCCTTCCACGGCCGTGCCGATCGGGTGCTTCTCGAGGAACTCCTCCCAGGGGTTCTGCATGGCCTGCTTGAGGCCGAGGCTGACCCGCCGCTTGGAAGCGTCGACGTCCAGCACCACCACCTCCACCTCCTGCGAGGTGGAGACGATCTTGCCCGGATGGACGTTCTTCTTGGTCCAGCTCATCTCGGAGACGTGCACCAGGCCCTCGACGCCCGGCTCCAGCTCCACGAAGGCGCCGTAGTCGGTGATGTTGGTGATCCGGCCCTTGAACTTGGCGCCCACCGGGTACTTGGCCTCCACCCCGTCCCACGGGTCGGACTGGAGCTGCTTCATGCCGAGGCTGATCCGCTGGGTCTCGGGGTTGATCTTGACGATCTGGACCTTGACCGTGTCGCCCACCGTCAGGACCTGGCTCGGGTGGGAGACGCGCTTCCAGCTCATGTCGGTGACGTGCAGCAAGCCGTCGATGCCGCCGAGATCCACGAAGGCGCCGTAATCGGTGATGTTCTTCACCACCCCTTCGCGCACTTCCCCTTCCTGCAGCTGGCTCACCAGCTCGGTGCGCTGCTCGGCCCGGGCTTCCTCCAGGATGGCCCGGCGGGAGACGACGATGTTGCCGCGCGGCCGGTCCATCTTGAGGATCGCGAAGGGCTGCTCGCGGCCCATCAGGGGCCCCACATCGCGGACCGGGCGGATGTCCACCTGGCTGCCGGGCAGGAAGGCCGAGGCGCCGCCGAGATCGACGGTGAAGCCGCCCTTAACCCTGCCGACAATGGCCCCCATCACCGGCTCGTTCTTGGCGTAGACCGCCTCCAGGCGCGTCCAGGCCTCCTCGCGGCGGGCCTTCTCGCGGCTGATCACCGCTTCGCCGAGGGCGTTCTCCACCCGCTCCAGGAACACCTCGACCTTGTCGCCCGCCTTCAGGGTCGGCTTGCCGTCGCCGTCGACCCCGAACTCCTTCACCGGGATGCGGCCCTCGGTCTTGAGGCCCACGTCGATGATCGCGAAGTCCTTCTCGATCGCCGCCACAACGCCGGTGACGACGGAGCCTTCGTGAAAGTCGCCCTTGCCCAGGCTCTCGTCGAGCAGGGCGGCGAAGTCGTCGCGGGTGGGGTTCATGGAAAGGTCGTCGGCCATGGATGTCTCTTAAATCTCTTCAATCTTCTTGGGTTGGAAGCGGGGCGGCGGACGCATGGCTGCGTCCCGCGCGGACCCGCGAAGTCTCGTTGGGGCTCGCCGAAGGCCGCCGGAAGGCGACGGGGAGGGTCCCGCGGCGGCGAGGGTGAGCGCGGTTGGATTAGCCGGAGGATCTCTCCCACCTGGCGCGCGCGGCCTCGACGATGCGGCGGGCCGCATCGGCGGCGGTCTCTATAGTCATTCTGCTGGTGTCCAGCAAGACCGCGTCGGAGGCCGGCCTCATCGGGGAATCGGCCCGCTCGGCGTCCCGCTCGTCGCGTCGCCGGATGTCGGCCAGGATCTCCTCCAGGTTCGCCGCCTCGCCCGCGGCGGTGAGCTGCAGCCAGCGCCGGCGGGCTCGCACGGCCGCGGCCGCGGTGACGTATAGCTTGGCCGGAGCGTCCGGCGCGATCACCGTCCCGATGTCGCGGCCGTCTATGACCGCCCCGCCAGGCTGCTCGGCGAAGGCCCGCTGGAAATCGCGCAGCGCCTCGCGGACGCCCGGATAGGCCGCCACCCGGCTAGCCGCCTCGCCGGCGGCGCGGGTCCGGAAGGCCGGATCGGAAAGTGCGCTCGGGTCGAGACGTCGGGCCGCCTCGGCCGCGGCCGCTTGGTCGGAAAGATCGCCGCCCGCCCGCTGCAGGCTTACCCCCACGGCCCGGTAGAGGAGGCCGCTGTCCAGCACCGGCAGGGCGTACGCCTGGCCGAGCCCGGCGGCGATGGTGCCCTTGCCGGAGGCCGCCGGCCCGTCCACGGCTATGACGAAGCCGATCATCCCCTCCCCCTCAAGGGGAGGGAGAAGGGGGTGGGGGGCTGCCGCCGGCTCATCCGATCGCGGCCCCGAGCTGCGCCATCAGCGCCGTAAAGCCCGGGAAGCTGGTGGCGATCATGCCGGGCTCGTCCACCGACACCGGCGCCTGGGCGCCCAGGCCCAGCACCAGGTGGCTCATGGCGATCCGGTGGTCGCCGTGGGTGCGCACCAAGCCGCCCCCCATGGGCCGAGCGCCCCCGCCGCCCGCCACAACCAGGCCCTCCGGCTCTTCCGCCGTCTCGACGCCGCAGGCCGCGAGACCCGCGGCCATCATGGCGATCCGGTCGCTCTCCTTCACGCGCAGCTCGCCGATGCCGCGCATGGCCGTCGGCCCCTCGGCGTAGGCGGCCACGACGGCGAGGATCGGATACTCGTCGATCATCGAGGGCGCCCGGGCTGCCGGCACGGTGACGCCCTTGAGGCGCGAATGGCGGGCGGTGACGTCGCCCACCCGCTCGCCGCCCTCCTCGCGCTCGCTAACGACGGCGAGGTCGGCGCCCATCTCCCTCAGGGTGACGAAAAGCCCGGTGCGAAGCGGATTGAGGAGGACGCCCTCCACGGTCACCTCCGAGCCCGGGGTGATCAGGGCCGCCGCCAGGGGAAAGGCGGCGGACGAAGGGTCGCCCGGAACCCGCACGACGGTCCCCGAGAGCCGCTGGCCGCCGGCGATGCGTATCCGGCGCCCGCCCTCGCCCGCCTCCACCGCGACCTCGGCGCCGAAGGCCCTCAGCATCCGCTCGGTATGGTCGCGGGTTGGCTCGGGCTCGATCACACAGGTCTCGCCGGCGGCGCTGAGACCCGCCAGCAGCACCGCCGACTTCACCTGCGCCGAAGGCTCCGGCAGCCGGTAGGAAACAGCCTTCAGGCCCCCGCCCTTCAGGCTCAGCGGCAGGCGCCCGCCCTCGCGCGCCAGCCAGGCCGCCCCCATCTCGCCCAGCGGCCGCAGCACCCGGAGCATCGGGCGCCCGCGCAGCGAGTCATCGCCAGTGAAGGTCGCGGTGAGCGCGAAGCCCGCCGCCGCTCCGATGATCAGCCGCACCCCGGTGCCCGAGTTGCCGCAGTCGACCACGTCGGCCGGCTCGACGAGGCGTCCCTGGCCTTCCACCCGCCAACGCCTCTCGCCCGTCCGCTCCACGCGGGCGCCGAAGCTGCGCATGGCCTCGGCGGTGCGCAGGACGTCCTCGCCCTCGAGCAGCCCCTCGATCTCGGTCAGGCCCTCGGCCAGGGCGCCCAGGATCAGCGCCCGATGCGAGATCGACTTGTCCCCCGGAGCGCGCACGCGGCCCCGGAGCGGACCGCCCGGGCGGGCCGTCAGTCCGGTCTCGGCCATGGCTTTTCGGCCTCCTCGGAAGGCGCGTCTGAAGATGGGGGCTTTGCTTTTGACAGCGCCCTTCACCCGTGGCAAGGGAGCCGCCCTTCAGATCCCGATCTTGAGAGAGCCGCCGCCTTGGCCAATGCCGCATTGGGCGCCAAACAGATCTGCCCGACCTGTTCGACGAAATTCTACGACCTCGGCCGGCGGCCCGCCCACTGCCCCAAGTGCGACACCGAGTTCGACCCGGAGGAGGCGCTGCGCAACCGCCGCATCCGCACCCGCAGCCCCCTCCCCGAGGAGGAAACCGAGGAAGCCGCCCCGAAACCGGCCGAGACCGAGGACGAATTCGAGGCTGAAGCCGAAGCCGCGCCCGAGCTCGACGAGGCGGCCGAGGCCGAGCCCGTGGAGACCGACGAGGACGAGGAGGCGAGCGGCGCGCCGGCCGGGCCCAGCGAGGACCTGGGCGTCGACTTCGCCGAGGAGGACGACCTGGAGGACTCCGACGACGACGAGGTGCCGTTCATCGAGGACGACGACGACGACTTCTCCGAAGACGAGATCGACGGCCTCCCAGACGAGGGCGCCAGCGACGATTAGGCCAGGCGGGGCCTGCGCGGGCGGACTTGATCGCGCCGGCCCCTCGCACTAGGTTCCGCGCCTTCCGCCGCGGCGGAATCTGAAACGACCTTGGGGCTATAGCTCAGCTGGTAGAGCGCTTGAATGGCATTCAAGAGGTCAGCGGTTCGACTCCGCTTAGCTCCACCATGAAGCCCCGCAGTTAACCGCTGCGGGGCTTCGCCTTTAGTACGCCGGCCGCTGCGTTGACGGGGTCAGCTGGATTTCGTGGCTCCAGCAGCAGGGATCCTGGGCGTGCAGTTGCCAGACCGCCTCGGCGATCCTGACCGGGTCCATCAGGGTGCGCCCCTTCCCAGCACTGGCGCGGACCCCTGGAGCGTCGATGGCCCCGTCGATGACGATGTTGGCCACGTGCACCCCGTGCTCGGAATATTCCTCGGTGAGCGCTTGGGCGAGGGCGCGCATCATCACCCGGGGATAGTAGAGGGACTCGCCCGTGCGCCGCTTGCGGCCCCGCAGCGAGCTCGGATTGTTCGAGAAGAACAGCGAGCCGCTGGCCCGCCTGCGCATGGCCGGCAGCGCCTGCTTGGCGACCAGGAAGGGCCCGCGGCAGGCGACGTTGATGGCGGTCTCGAACATCTCGTCGGGGAAGAACTCCAGCAGCTCCTGCTCGGGCGGCAGCGAGCGCCCCTCCAGGTAGCCGGCGTTGTAGACCACCACCTCGGGATCGCCCGCGGCCTCGCGGATCGCGTCGAAAGCCCGTGCGACGGAGGCGCGCGAGGCGAGATCGAGCTCGACCACCATCCCCTCCCCGCCTTGATCGGCGATGGCCTGGGCGAGGCCGCCGGCGATGGCCGCCGTCCGGGTGGTCATGACGACGAAGAAGCCCTCCTTCGCGAATTTCTGGACGATGGCGCCGCCGACGCCCCAACGGGCCCCACCGGCGTGAGGGCCTCGTCCACCGCCTGGCCGTGGACCAGCAGGGTGTTGCGCCCGTCGGCCTGCCACTTGGAGGTGGCCCCGATCACCACCGCGACCGGGCGGCCGCGGGGGTTCGCGGCGGCGCTCATCAGACGCTCCCTTTCAGCAACGCGGCGCCAAAGGTTTCGGCCGCGATCAGGAAACCTTCTCGACCCGCACCGGGACGGCCGACTGCCGGGGCATGGCGTTGATCGCCTCCAGCCCGGTGTCGGTGCTGATGAGCAGGCCCGTGCAGGCGCCGATGCGCCCGGCGTCGGGCTCGTCCGGCAGTCCGCCCCAGCCGTGCGCCATGGAGACCACCCCGCGCCGCACCCCGGCGTCCGGGCGCACCACCGCCAGGATCCGGCCGCGATCCGACACGATCCGGGCCGTCTCGCCGTCCGCCAGGCCGAGCTCGGCGAGGTCGTCGGGGTTGAGGTAGGCCGGGTTGTACGGCAGCCGCCGCCGCATCTCCGGCAGGGCGTGGTACATGGTGTTGGAGACATCGCGCAGCCGCCGGGAGGTCAGGCGGAAGCCGAAGTCCGCCGCCGCGGCCGGGGCGGGCTCTGCCGCCAGCTGTGCGAGCTCGGAGACCACGTCGGCCGGCGCCACGTCGAAGCGCGCCTTGGGGTCGTCCGCGCCCGGCTCCACGACAGCGGGCGGCAGGTCCAGGAGCTCGCCAGGGCGCTCGCGAATGGTCTCGAATCGGACCCGGGCGTGGCGCAGCAGGATCTCGTGCAGGGAATCCCAGCTGGGCGGCGTTTCCATGTCGAGCGCGACGCCGAAGAAGCTCAGCGGTCTGCCCAGGCGCTTGCCGAGCGCCCAGAACACGTACCAGTCGTCCACCACCTCCGAGCCGGACGGCGGAGGGATGACGGCCGGCGCATAGGCGGCGATCGGCAGCTTGAAGAAGCTTGATTCGTAGGCGGGCGGGGCGAGGTCCGCGTGCTCGAAGAACACCTTCGGCGGCAGCACGTAGTGCGACAGCCGCGCGGTGGTCGTCATGTAGGGGTCGATGGTGACCAGGAGGTCGAGGTCGGCGAACGCCTTGGCCACCTTGGCCTGGTCGGGGATGGCGCTGGCCGGATTGCCGCCGTCCACGAACAGAGCCCGCACCTGGCCGGGGCCGGGGGTCAGGATCTCGTCGGCGAGCTCGCCGGTCATCTTCTCGCCGAACAGCATGCCGCGCCCGCTCAAGCGGCTCTTCGGCCCCCGCTCCCAGGGCCGCAGCGGCGCGATCACCTCGGCGCGGCGCGGCCGGGCGGGGGCGAAGGCGCCCGGATTGGGAATGGTCTCGCCGGCGCGCCGGAAGCGCCCGCACACGACGTTCAGGCACTCCAGCAGATGGTCGGTGAGGTTCGACCGCGGCGACATGGTGATCCCGGTGCCGCCGTGGACGATCCCGCGCTTGCCCGGGCCGGCGAAGAGGCGCGCGGCGGCGCGCAGGTCATCGGCCGATATCCCGGCGCGGGCGGCCACGCGCTCGGGCGTGAAGGGTGCGACGGCGGCTCTGAGGCCGGCCAGGTCCTTGACGTGGCGGGCGCAGAACGCGGCGTCCTCCAGCCCCTCGGCGAGGACGATGTGGACGAGGCCGGCGGCCAGGGCGGCGTCCTCGCCGGGCTTCGGCTGCAGGAAGAGGTCGGCGTGGCGGGCGGTCTCGGTGCGGCGCGGATCGACGACGATCAGCTTCACGCCCCGGGCCTTGGCTTCCCGAAGCGTCAGGGACGGGTTGGACATCATGCCGGGCCCGGCGAGCGAGACCAGCGGGTTACTGCCCACCAGCATCCAGACGTCGGCCTCGTCCAGGGACTGCTTGCCTGCGTCCCACATGCCCAGCCGCCCCACGGTCACCCACTTGGCCGACTGGTCGATGGTCATGGTGGTGTAGAAGCCGTGCGATCCGAAGCTGGCGAGCCAATCGGGCAGCATCTGGCTGGCCGCGGCGCTGTAGACGTTGATCGTGCCGCGGAACGCCGCCAGCGCCTCCGGCCCGTGGCGTTCCAGCACCGCGCCCAGGCGCTCCGCGATCTCGTCCAGCGCCTGCTCGAGACCGATCTCCTCGAAGCCGCCCGCCGCGGTGCGCCGCAGCGGCCGTAGCAGCCGGTCCTTGCCGTGGTGCGCCTCGGGGGCCTGCAGGCCCTTGATGCAGGCGTAGCCGCGGGTGAGGGGGTGGTCCTTGTCGCCGCGCACGCCGACGATCCGCTCGTTCTCGTCGATGGTCAGCACAACCCCGCACCAACCGCTGCAGATCCGGCAGTAGGACTTGGCTTCGCGCATGCCGGCGCGCCTCCCGGTTCGGCTCGTGGCCGCATGAAATCCGAAAGGCGCGGCGAAGGCCAGTGCATTGCTGCGCAGGCCGGACTCCGAGTGGCGGACCTATCGGGTAAGTTCAGCCGACCTCGGCCGGATGACGGGCGGCGTGGACGTTCTCGGGGACCGGCAGGCCCAGGTGCTCGCGCAGGGTCGAGCCCTCGTACTCGGTGCGGAAAAGCCCCCGCTTCTTGAGCACCGGCACCACCATCTCGATGAAGTTCGGGATGCCGGCAGCCGGGGTGCCGTTGCCGAGGATGAAGCCGTCGCAGGCGCGGGTCTCGAACCAGTGGGTGAGCTGGTCGGCGATCCGCTCAGGTCCGCCCACGAAGTGCGGCCGCGGGCACGCCACCCGCATGGCCGTCTCCAGCAGGGTGAGGTCGTGGGCCTTGGCGTAGCCTTGGAACCGCTGGGCGGCGCTCTGGTAGACCTGCTTGCCGGCCTCTTCGGGCAGGTCGGGAAAGGGCGCGTGCGGATCGTAGGGGCTGAAGTCGAAGCCGCCGAAGGTGAAGCTGAGATAGTCGAGGGCGTCCTCGGGCGTCACCAGGTCCACGAATTCCTGGTACATCCGCTCGGCGTCCTCGTCCGAGGATCCGACGAAGGCGCCGATGGCCACCATGAGAAGCGGCGGGGTCTTGCGCGGATAGGCCGCCGCGGCCGCCTTGACCTCGGCGTAGTAGGCCTGGGAGTCCTTGAGGGGCCGAACCCCGCCGAAGACGGCGTCGGCGTAGCGCCCGGCGAAGGTCCGCCCGGCCCTGGACGCCCCGGCCTGGAAGACCACCGGCTGGCCCTGGCGCGAGCGCTGGACGCCGAGCGCGCCGCGCACCTTGTAGAACCGGCCGTCGTGGTTCAGCGGGTGCATCTTGGAGAGGTCCGCGAACACCCCGGTCTGCCGGTCGTGGACGAAAGCGTCGTCCTCCCAGGTGTCCCAGAGCCCGCGCACCACCTGCACGAACTCGGTGGCCCGCTCGTAGCGCTCGGCGTGGCTGTAGCTCTCGTCGAGCCCGAAGTTCAGGCCCGCGCCCCGCTCGCCGGTGGTGACCAGGTTCCATCCCGCCCGCCCGTCGCTGATCAGGTCCAGGGAGGCGAACTGGCGGGCGACGTTGTAGGGCTCGTTGTAGGAGGTGGACATCGTGCCCACGAGGCCGATCTCCGAAGTTGCCGCCGCCAGCGCCGACAGCAGCGACATCGGCTCCAGCTTGTTCAGGTGGAATGGCGCCGACTCGGGGCCCGCGTAGGGACTGTCGGTGAAGAAGAAGAAATCGAGCTTGGCCGCCTCGGCGCGCTTGACGAGGTCGAGGTAGAAGTCGAACCGGATGCTGGCGTCGGGCGGCAGGCCGCGCTGGCGCCACACCCACTTGGTCATCCCCGCGGCGTGGGTGAGGAACCCGAGCTTCATCTGACGGTTGGACATCGCTCTCCCGTTTGCAGCCGCGCGCCTCTACCTACATCGCCCGCCTCGGCTGACAAGCAGCGATCCGCGCAGGCGGGCCCGCAGCCCCGCCTTGCCCTCCGGCCTGGCGAGGTTCAAGCTCCGGCCGGCGGGCGCATCCGGCCCGCCGCGGTGTTGGCGAGATCGCCCGGAGGCGCTGATGAAACTGCCGCCTGATCAACTGGAGCGCCTGGTGCTGCACACGGCCTTCGGCCTCCACCTGGTCGTCAAGTGGATGGCGACGCGCGAAGACGTGGAGCCCCAGATCCGCGACCGGCTGAGCGCCCACATGGCCGCACTCGAGGGGGTGCTGTCGGCCAACGGCCACGACTGGATCCGCGCCGAGATCGAAAAGACCGAGGCGGACCTGCATGCCGCCACGGCCCATTAGCGCGAACCCGAGCCCGATCCTGGGCTCCAGGCGTCAGGGCCGAGGCCCGCCTGTTCGAGTATTTCCTTGGTGTGCTCCCCAAGGCGCGGCGGCGGCCTGATCGGGGGGCGCGCGCCGTCGAACAGCACCGGAACGCCCGGGAGCCGCATCGCCGAGCCGTCCGGCTGCTGGAAGCGGCTGAAGAACCCCACGGCGGCCAGGTGCGGATCGTCCACCAGCTCTTCCAGGGACTTCACCGGAGCGCAGGGCACCTCCAGCTCGCCCAGGATCTCGAGCCATTCGGCGGTGGGCCTGGTCGTCATCAGATCCGCGAGGATCCCGTAGAGCGCGCCGATATGCTGGGTCCTGGCCCCTACGTCGGCGAACCTGGGATCGGCCGCGAGGTCGCCCCGCCCGCAGCGGCGGAAGAGGTCGCCCCAGTGCTTGTCGGTATAGGGCAGGACGCAGATGTAGCCGTCCGCGGTCGCATAGGGCCGTCGCTCCGGCGTCATCACCCGGGGATAGGCGGCGGGACCTTTGGGCGGGTCGAAACTGTGGCCGTAGAGGTGTTCGAGGGCGGTGAAGGCCACCAGGCTCTCGAACATCGGGATCTCGACATAGCACCCACGGCCGGTGCGCTCGCGCTGCATCAGCGCCGCCAGGAGCGCGACCGCGCCGGTGAGGCCCGCGGTCTTGTCGGCCGCCACGATCGGCAGATAGGCCGGCGCCCCCGCCCGCTCGCCCATCAGGTGCGCCAGCCCGCAAAATCCCTGGATGACGTCGTCGTAGGCCGGCCGCCCTCCATAGGGGCCGTCCTCGCCGAACCCGTGGAAGCAGGCGTAGACGAGGCGCGGATTGCGCTCCAGCAGGGCCTCCGGATGCAGACCCAGCGCCTTCATCTTCTGGGGCCGGTTGTTGTGCAGGAGCACGTCGGCGGTCCGGGCCAGCTCCAGCAGGGCGCCGCGGCCGGCCTGCGCCTTCAGGTCGAGGACGATGCTGCGCTTGCCCCGGTTCACGCCCAGGAACTGGGCCGCCATGCCCTCCTCCGCCGCCGGCCCGATCCGTCGGGTGGAGTCTCCGGCGGGAGGCTCGACCTTGACCACGTCCGCGCCGAGGTCGGCGAGCCACTGGGCCGCATAGGGCGCCATCAGCACGGAGCCGAGCTCGAGGACCCTGAGGCCGGCGAGCGGCCCCGACGAAGCGCGCTCGGTCACGCCGCCGTCCGGGTCTGGATTTCCATCGGGCCGTCCTCCTTTGGCGCCTGGCTTGGCGCTATAGCCGGGGCGACAGCCGCGCAACCCGAAACGGGGCTGCTGGCGCCGGTCTCTGCCCCGGCCTGAAGCCTTCCTTAGCCTCTCGGCTTCTAGGCTCGCCCCATGAGCCCCGATGGAAGCCCATGGTCATGAGCGTCGGACCCGTGCCGCCGCCACCCGGCTCGGCCGTCCCGACGAACACGCAGGCGACCGCCCAGCCCAGCGCCCTGGCCAAGCCGGTGGCCGCGGCGCCTTCCGCCGAGGCCCTGGCGGCGGCCGCCGCCGACGGTTCGGGGCCGGCGCGCGCCGATCCAGCCGCCATCCTCGCCGCGCTCGCCGCCGCCTCCGGCGGCCGGGCGAGCCTGGCCCTGATCGCGGACCTCGCCGATGGCGCTGTCGCGAACGAGCCGCCGGCCTCGGCCCGGGCGCTGGCCGCCCAGATCGCCGAAGCCCAGGCGCCGCTCGATGAGGACGTCACCGCCGCCCAGCTGCGCGCTTCGGTCCAACGGTCCGGACTCTTCCTGGAAGCCGAGCTCGCCGCGGCCCTGACCGCAGGGCCTCCGGCCGCGCCGCAGATCGACGGCGACCTCAAGGCCCAGTTGCTGCGCCTCGTAGCGAAGCTCGATCCCGGCGGGCAGGCCGGCGACCCCCATGAACCAGCGCCCCCGGCCAGCGCCGCAAAGGGCCCGCCGACGGCCGCCGACCCCTCGCCGCTGCGCTTCCAGGCGGGGCCCGAAGCGTCTCACGACCTCCGCGAAGCCCTGCGGGAGGAGGTTCAAGGCGCCCTCGCCCGTATCGAGCTCGCGCAGGCGGCCTCCCTGCCCAAGTCCGGGCCCGCGACCACCTGGCTCGTGGAAACGCCGCTGGCCACGCCGCAGGGGACCGCCACGGCCCAGCTCGAGATCCGCCGCGAACGGCGCCAGCGCCAGGCCGCCGCGCCCGCCCAGCCGGACTGGCGGGCGCGCCTTTCCGTCAACCTCGAGCCGAGCGGGAGGGTGCGCGCCGAGGTCAGCCTGAGCGGCGGCCGCACGCGGGTGACTCTCTGGGCCGAGCGCACCGGCGCCGCCGCGCGGCTGGGCGCCGGCCTGGACGAGCTCACCCAGGCGCTGGCGGCGGCCGAGGGACCCGACGTCGCGGTGCGGGTGGTCGAGGGCGCGCCGCCCCCGCCGCCGTCGAAGAGCGGCCGCCTGCTGGACCGCCGAACGTGAGCCGTAAGCCGCCCACGCCGACGCTCGCCGTGGCCTTGTCCTACGAGCGCCCCCGGGCCCCCAAGGTTGTCGCGGTGGGCCGCGGCTGGCTCGGGGAGAAGATCATCGAGACCGCCCGGGAGCACGGCGTGCCCCTGCGCAACGACCCGGCGCTGGCCGAGGCCCTGGCCGGCGTGGAGCTGGAGTCGGAAATTCCCGAGGCGCTCTACCAGGCGGTCGCGGCGGTGATCGCCTATGTGCTGCGGACCAACGCCCGGGCGGCGGAGGCGACCGCCGGCCATCAGGGCTAGGGAACGAGGGCGGAGACCAGCCGATCGATGGAGCGGATCGAGCGGAAGTTGCGAGGCGCCATCTCGGACTGAGGAATCTCGATCTCGAACTCGCCTTTCTACCGAAAGCATCAGGCGGACCATGTCGATCGAGGTGAGACCCGCCTCCCTCAGATCGTCGTCGGCGCCTACGGCCCTGGCCAGGAGCGCCTGCACGATCGTCGTGATCCGCGATTCGTTCGACACCAGCCCTTCCCCTTGTGTCCGGTCGCTCGCTCTGCGGGCCGCCGCACGCGCCCTCAGGCGAGCGCGAGGGCGTGTTCGTAGAAGGCGACCAGCTTGCCGAAGGTGGTCGGGAATTCCTCCATCTCGCCGCCGGCGAAGGGGTCCACGCCCAGCAGATCCTCGAGCCGCGCCGCCAGGACCGCGAAGCACAGGGAATCGAGGCCGGTCTCCGAAAGCGGGAGCTGGTCGCGCAAGGGGGCCAGCACCTTCTCCTGCTCAAGCGCGAGCATCTGCATCTCTTCCTCTATGGTGAGACGTACGGACATCCTGACGAGCCCCGTTCCCCTTTTAAGTAACGCTTTGCGCTTAACGGTCATCGCCGCGGGATGGTTCGCCTCCCGATCGGCAAAAAAACGCCTTCTCCCGGCCGCCGCGACGGCCGCGAAGGAGCAACGGAGTCGGGCATGGCCCTTTCCAACGCGAGCCAGCGCCCCGTCGGCCGGGCGCTGGTGGACCAGCTGACGATCCACGGCGTGCGCCGCATCGCCTGCGTGCCAGGGGAAAGCTATCTGCCGGTCCTCGACGCGCTGATCGGCTCGGGCGTCGAGGTCACCGTCTGCCGTCACGAGGGCGGGGCGGCGATGATCGCCGACGCCTGGGCGCGCGCCACCGGCGAGCCGGGGATCTGCTTCGTCACCCGCGGCCCGGGCGCCGCCAACGCCTTCATCGGCGTGCACATCGCCCAGCAGGACTCCAATCCCCTGATCCTGTTCGTCGGGCAGGTGGACAGCGGCCTCGTGGGCCGCGACGCCTGGCAGGAGATCGACCTCGGGCAGGCGTTCGGCGGGCTCGCCAAGGCGGTGATGACGCTGGACCAGCCCGACCGGGTCGCCGAGATCGTCTCGCGCGCCTTCCATCTGGCGGTCTCCGGCCGCCCGGGGCCCGTGGTCGTGGGCCTGCCGAGCGATGTCCTCGCCCTTCCGACCACCGCCGCGGACGCGCCCAGGGCGATCGCGGTCGAGGCCGGCCCCGATCCGGAGCGGATGTCGGCGCTCGCCGCCATGCTGGAGAAGGCCCGGCGCCCGGTCGCCATCGTCGGGGGCAGCCGCTGGGACGAGCCGAGCCGCGCGGCCCTGCATCGCTTCGCCGAGCGGTTCGAACTGCCGGTGGCCACGAGCTACCGGCGCGGCTCGCTGTTCGACGCCGACCACCCCAGCTACGCCGGCGACCTCGGGATCGGCGCCAATCCGCGCCTGGTGGCGAGGATCCGGGCCGCGGACCTGGTGCTGCTGCTGGGGGGCCGGCTGGGGGAGATCGCCGCCCAGCGGTACAGCCTGCTGCCCTTCCCCGATCCGGGCGTCGCCCTCGTCCACGCCCACCCCGACCCGGATGAGATCGGCCGGCTCTATCGGCCCACCCTGGCGATCCCGGCCTCGCCCCGGCGCCTCGCGCCGGCGCTGGCCACGCTCAAGCCGCCCGCGAAGCGCGCATGGGCCGGCGCGGCGGCCGAAGCCCACCAGGACTACCTGGACTGGACGCAGGCAGCCCCGCCGCGTCCCGGCACGGTCAATCTCGGCGAGATCTTCGTGTGGCTGCGCGAACAGCTCTCCGGGGACGCCATCATCTGCAACGGCGCCGGCGCCTACGCAGCCTACCTCCACCGCTTCTACCGGTTCCGCGGCCTCAATGCGCATATCGCCCCCGCCTCGGCCTCGATGGGCTACGGGCCGCCGGCGGCGATCGCCATGAAGCGTCTGCACCCTGACCGCCAGGTTCTCTGCGTCGGCGGCGACGGCGACTTCCTGATGAACGGGCAGGAGTTCGCCACCATGATCCAGTACGAACTGCCGATCATCGCCATCGTCCTCGACAACGGCAGCTACGGCTCGATCCGCGCCGCCCAAGAGCGGCAATATCCCGGCCGCCCGATCGCCACCGACCTGCGCAATCCGGATTTCTGCGCCTATGCGCGCGCTTTTGGCGGCTTTGGCGCCACGGTCGAGAGAACCGAAGACTTCGCTGAGGCGTTTAGGGCCGCGGACGCCTCCAGAGTCGCCGCGCTGATCCACGTGAAGCTGGACGTGGAGTTCTAACCCGCCGCGAACCGCTGGCGTCCAGCGATTCGGGCGGTGCGGGCATGCGGGTGGGTCTCGTCGAGGATATGCCGGATAGGGCTCTAGGCGCCGCCGCCGCGCGGGCGCCTGGCGCTCGTCTTGCGCCACGGCCGGTCAATATCGTCGGGGACCTCGATCAGGCGGTGGAGGCCCAGACCCATGTCGCCCTTTGACGCAGCCGGCGGCGCCGGCGTCTCGACGGCCGCCCGTGTTTCCCCCCTCATGCAGCCGCTTACCCAGGGCGGGCTCTTCGCCTGGACCCATGAGCCGGCCGGGGAGACCTCCGAGGTCGGGGTGGTGTTGGTTTCCCCGCTGGGCCGCGACGCCCGCTGCGTCCACGCCCCCATGCGGATGTTCGCCGACCAGCTGGCGCTGGCGGGCTATCCGACGCTTCGCTACGACCACCTGGGATGCGGGGATTCGCTGGACCTCCCCGACCCGTCAGCCGACGCCCTGGCGTGCTGGCTGGACGGACTGGAACGCACGGCGGAGCTCCTGCGCAGCCGGGCCGGCGTGCGGCGGGTGGTGCTGGCCGGGATCCGGGCGGGCGCCGCGCTTGCGGTGACGCACGCCGCGCTCGCAGACGGGCTGATCCTGCTGGCGCCGGTGCTCAGCGGGCGGTCATGGTTGAGGCGCCTCCGCTTCGCAGCCCAGGCCGCGGGCGACACCCGAGGCTCGATGGCCGATGATGCGCCGTTCGACGCCGAGGGGCTGTGGCTCAACGGCGCCACCGCCGCCAGCCTGGCGCAGATCGACCTGGCGACGCTCCCGGCGCCGGAGATTCCGGTATTCCTGGCCGCCCAGAACCGCCTGACCGCCAACTACGGCTCGGCCCTCGTCCGCAAGGGCGCAGCCGTGGAGACCCAGGACTTCAAGGAATTCGACGACCTCTTCATCGACGCACACAGCAACCTGCCGCCGAGGGTCCTCTTCGGCCAGGCGATCCGGTGGCTGGAGCGAACCTACGGCGAGGCCCGCGCCCCACGGCCGACAACCCCGCGGCCGCCCGCGCGGCTCGAGGTGGCCGGCGGCGATGAACGGCCTGTCCGGTTCGGGTCCGGGCTCTGGGGCGTCCTCTGCGAGCCCAGGGCGGCGCGGACCGGCGCGCCGGCCGTGCTCGTCTGCAACACCGGCGGCGACCCGCGCGCCGGAATCGGCGGCCTGGCCACCCAGGCGGCGCGCCGGCTGGCGCTGAAGGGCTTCGCCTCCCTGCGCTTCGACTTCGCCGGCCTCGGGGACAGCCCCATGGACGGCGAGGGCCGCTGCCACGTCTACGAGACGCCCCGCGAAGCGGACATGGACGCGGCCGTCAGCTTCCTGGACGGCCAGGGACATGCGCAAAGCGTGGTGGTCGGCCTCTGCGCCGGCGCCTATCACGGACTGCGCGCGTCCTGGCGCGATCAGCGGATCATCGGGGTGTTCGCCGTCAGTCCGGTCAAGCTCCAGTGGTTGAAGGGCGAGTCGCTGGTGTTCGGGAAGAAGCCGGAAGTGCGGTCGGCGCGGTTCTACCTGCGCGGGGCGGCCTCGCCGCTGGTCTGGCGCCGGTTGTTGCTCGGCAGGATTGACGTTCCCCACATCGTGGCGGCTTTCGCCGTGCGGCGGCTGAACCGACTGCGGGAACGCCTGAGGCTGCTCGGCGGCCCATCGCCGGCCTCGGGGATCGAAGGCTTCGGACGGCGCGGCGGCCACGTCTGCCTGACGATGGGCCGGGAGGACGCCTCGCTGGACGAGATCGAGATCTTCTTCGGACCGAAGGGCGAACGCCTGAAGACCATCCCGGGGGCGGCCCTCCGGGTGGTCGACGAGCTGGACCACGGACTGGCGCTGCGCAGCAGCCGCCAGATCGCCCTGGAGGAGCTCGAGGCGTGGCTGGACGATCATTGGCCGGCCCCGGAGACTCCGGCCAGGGATCCGCCGACCCGGGCGGCCAGGGCGCAATAGCGCGCGCACCCTAGCAACTTGTCAATATTTTGGCGAATCTGGACCGAAAATTCTTAAACTTGGGCGGATTTAATGGGAACTATCTTATCTCCTATGCGATTTTGCAGATAATTATACAGGAGTAACGGCCATGGCTGCTAATGAACACGCAGTAGACTTGCTGAACGGTCTGATCGAAACGACCTTGGATAGCGCCCACGGATACAAGGAAGCTGCCGAACATGTGAGCAGTCCACAGATAAAGCGGAGCTTCGCCGAGCGGGCGGACCGGCGCCTCGACCTGTCCCGACAGCTGCAGCAGGAGGTGCGCCGCCTGGGCGGCGAGCCCAAGAACGAGCAGTCCTTGCTCGGCAAGGCCCACAACAAGTTCGCCGCGCTGAAGGGCGCGATGACAGGCGACAACGTCAAGAGCGTGGTCGACGAGGTCGAGCGCGGCGAGGACGCCATCAAGGGCAGGTATGAAAAGGCCGCCAGTGAAACTGATCTGCCCATGGAGACACGCCAGTTCGTGCAGACGGCCTACGCCTCCATCAAGGCCGACCACGACGACGTCAGCCGCCTGAAGCACCAGCTTCACTGACCCGGGCGCAGTCCGGCCGCCTTCGCCGCCAGCCTGCTGGGCTGGCGGCTTTTCTTCGCGCCGACGCTTCGGCGAAACGACGCGCTGCTCAGGCGGCCGTTTCCTGCGCGACGAACCGCAGCCGCGCCGCGTCCCGGCGATGGGCAGGCGCGCCGCCGAGCTCCACCGCCAGCGGCCCGAGTCGGACCGACCAGAGATGCAGCTGGTAGTCACGGGTGAAACCGATCGCGCCGTGCATCTGGTGGCATTCGCGAGCGACGAGGCTGGCGGCGCCGGCGGCCCTGCCGGCAGCGGTCGCTGCTGCGAGGGGAGCCGCCTCGCGGAACCCCGCCTCCAGCGCCAACCACCGGGCGCCCTCGACAATCACCGTCAGCTCCGCCAGCCGGTGCTGGAGGGCCTGAAACTGGCCGATCGGGCGTCCGAACTGCCGCCGGTTCTTGACGTATTCCAAGGTGAGCGCCAGCGCGCCCTGCATCGTCCCAACGGTCTCCGCCGCTAGCGCCAGCCGCCACCACCTCCGCAGCGCCGCGCCTGAGCCGGGCCCGAGCCCCTTGGCCTTGCCGAGCGCCGCCGGCTTCAGGCGTCCCATTGGCCAACCGAGATGATCGTTCGATGCGGGCTGGACATCGCCAGGAGCGACCTCCAGCGCCTGGGCCTCCGCTCCGGCGTCGATCAGGATCAGCTTCGCATCGGCTGCGAAGCGCACCGGAAAGTCGGTCGGGAGGCGGGCGAGGGCGACCGGGCCGGCCGCCCGTTCGCCCAGAAGCTTGGGCGCGACGATAGCCCGCGCGCCATATCCCACCGTGCCGACGCTACGAGCGATCTCCATGGCGGCCAACGTCGTCTCGACCGGACCGGTCTCGTCTTCCAGGATCATGTCGAGGAAACCGCCCTCCTCGAGACGGGCGTCGAGCTCGTGGTCGTACGCCTCATTGGCGAGCAGCGCCTTGGCCCGGTCGGGTCCAGCGTGACGCTGGAGGAGGGAATGCAGCGAATCGACGATCTGCTGCTGCTGGGTCGTGAGCGTCAGGTCCAACGGGTGCTCCTTCTCAACATCACTCGGCGCCGACCGCGGGCCTGGGCAGATTGAGGAACCGGGTGGCGATCTGGTCCAGCTGGACCTCGGTGGTGCCGGAAGCGACGCCGGAAGTTAGGGTGAAACGGCTACGGCCAGCGCCCTCGAGCCCGTACTCGGCGAGGGCCAGTTCCGCGGTCTCA
>Ga0213876_10000916_pt1 | contig 19494 bp, 18 predicted proteins | sample BarmaccomBMRX_R9_FD_160113 | JGI IMG/M metagenome (GOLD analysis project Ga0213876, IMG submission 160113) | Root-associated microbial communities from Barbacenia macrantha in rupestrian grasslands, the National Park of Serra do Cipo, Brazil - RX_R9 | ecosystem: Host-associated > Plants > Roots... | reverse complement strand
GCCCGTGAACTCCTCCGGCGGCTGCGCGCGCACGCGCGCGGCGGGCGCGGACGCCTCCTCGCCGCGCACAGGCGCGGCCGACCCCTCGGTGCGCGCCGGCTCCTCGACCTCCATCCGCGAGTGCCAGTGCGTCGCCTGCACGGCGGCGGATTCCTCCGCCGCCTCGCCGCGCGCGGCCTGCGTGTCGCGCCCTGTCTCCTTCTCCGCCCCCATCTGTGTTCACTCCCGGACGCTTCAAAGTTTACTACAGGCGCGCGTGATTCGACGTGGCACCGCGATTGTCTCTTCTCTTTACTCGGATACTTTTCACGTACGGTAATAGTTCAAGCGCGGGGCAGAACCCACACCAGGAGGAGTACACAATGAACGCTTTTCAACTGCTGAAGGAAGACCACCAGAAGGTCTCCGGCATTTTCCAGCAGCTCGAACCGACGACTGAGCGCGCCGAGAAGACGCGCACCGAACTCTTCGACAAGCTCAGAGAGGAGTTGGAGATTCACACCAAGATCGAGGAGTCGATCTTCTACCCGTCCATCAAGCAGGCGGCCGAGACGCGCGAGATCGTGCTCGAAGGCTTCGAGGAGCACCACGTCGTCAAGATGCTCCTCAAGGAGCTTGAGTCCATCCCGGTCGATACCGAGCAGTGGACGGCCAAGCTCAAGGTCTTGCAGGAGAACGTCGAGCACCACGTCGAAGAGGAAGAGAACGAGATGTTCCAGAAGGCGCGCCAGGTGCTCAGCGAGGACGAGATCGAACGGCTCGGCGCCCGGATGGAGGAGATGAAGCAGGAACTCAAGACGGACAAGATGGAAGACCGGCTCAAGAAGTCGGCCAAGTCCCTCGGGTAGTGCGCCGGAGGCGGTCTTCGCAGGCCGGGTCTACCGGCGCGTGACGACTGCGGAATAAGAATTAGAACAGCGGCGGGACGAAGGAGCGTGAGAGCCACGCCGCCTTCGTCTCGCCGCTCTTTTTCTAATATTTCTCGATTGAGGCTTCTAACCACGGCGGCGACACGGCCTCAGGGGAACAGCCCAAGCCGCATCCACTGAAGTCGCGCGGTCAGTTGCGCCTCGCTGTTAATTCGCAAGCATACGACCGTGGCCCTGCCGATGTCCGTCCGACCTTGAATCACTCCAGTCCGCGGGACAACCTCGAAGTGCTCGTCCCACGCGTCGCCGCGCGGATTGAACAACCTGACCTCGGCCCGCGTCACCTCGTCGAAGCCGGACGTGTGAGTAGATTTATAAATGTTGCAGGAACGGCAGGCGAGTGCGAGGTTGTCCTCCTCATCCGTGCCGGCTTCGGCCTGCGGGCGGATGTGCTCGACCTCGAAGCGGAAATTAAAGGCCGCCTTGGTTCGAACGAGGCTCTCGCGGAGGTTGCGCCGCTTCGAGTTCGCGCGACGTCTGCGCGGCGCGTTCGGCCGAGCCGTGTAACTCCTCCTCGACGAGCCTCTCCAGTTCGGCCTGCTCCGCGGGCGGCAGGGCGCTCCCGGCGTCGCGGGCGGTGCGCCAGCGCGCCATCAGGGTGGAGAGCCGTTCGCTCTGTTCGGCGGTGAAGTAGTTGTCCGGGTGGAAAAGTTGCACGATGACGGCCGCGCCGGCCTTCTCCGCGCCTGACTGTGAGGTCAGCGCGTCGAGGGCCTCGCCCGGCGTGCGGCCCGAGGCTTTACCATCCGCGGTGACCGCGCGGAAAGCTGTCGGATGCGCCTCGTCCGCTTCGGGTAAGATGGCAACAGCCTTCATCCTACGCACCTCTCCCCGGAATGATAGCATAGCGCCGGGGAGTCCCCGCACGTCTCCGCTCTGCCTTTCGACGCCGGATTTCTTCAATCCGCATTCTCAAGAAACAGCCTTGCCTTCAATATCAGCGCGCACGAGATGCCCTGCGTAATCTCGCCGTCCAACACCATGCGGACGGCCTCGTCGAAGCTGACCTTCAAAGGTTGCAGGCTCTCCGTGGCCTCCGTCTCCGGCTCGCCGAACGTGAGGCCGCGCGCGAGGAAGAGGCGCGCGGGCGCGGAGACCTGCGAGGTGACGGCGTCCAAGAGCCCGAGGTCAAACCACTCCTCGGCTTCAATCCCCAACTCCTCTTTCAGCTCGCGCCGCGCCGCGGCCAACGGCCCCTCGCCCTCCTCCGCGCCGCCCTGCACGACCTCGACCGACTCCTTGCCGACCGCGTAGCGGAACGTCCGGACGAGGTGCGCGAACCCTTCCGCGTCCAGGGCGAGCACGGCCACCCCGAACTTCATCCTCATCGTCACGCGCCGCTTCGGCCCCACGCCCGGCCGCGACACCTCGTCCACCCACACCTCCGCGAACTCGTCCGCGTACAGGCGCTCCGAAGACTCCACCGTCCAAGGCCCGTGCTTCCGACCCATGCAAAACCCTCCTTGAAGAAGTAGGCCACAAACGTCACCGGCGCGCGCTCTCGTCCGAGAGCTTCTCTAAGGCGACCCCCACGCCCGCGCCCCAGACGGCGTGCGCGGCGATCATCAGGGCGTTGCGCCGCGGCGGGTGCTCGGTCGCGGGCGAGATAATCCCCGCCGCCGGCAGCCACCCCAGATAACTTCCCGCCCAGACGGCCAGCCCGAACCCCACGCCCGCGAGCACCCCGTGCTTATCAATCCGCTCCCCCGACACCGCCCCGTAGAGCGCGCCGCACGCCGCGCCGAAAGCGAAGTGCGAGACCCACGTCGCGGCCTCGCGCTCCTCTTCGTCGAGGTGCTCGCCCAAGCCGGCCTTCTCCGCCAAGCCCTCCGTCACCTGCCGCGGCGGCAGCGGGTACTGCTCCTCGCGCGGGAGCTGCTCGTGCATCAGCTTCATCGCCAGGGTCATCGGCCCCGTCGCCGCCAGCCCCGCCAGCGCGCCGAGCAGGATTCTGTTCATAAGCATTCTCCGAAGGATGCGGCCTTCTGCCTTCCAATCTGTAAAGGGGGGTTCGTTTCCGCACATCATACCTTACACACGTCCCTTCCTCAGTCCGTTTGCCGACCTCCTTCCCGCACAGCTAAACTCGACGCCTGATGACGACACGGGAACGGAAACGCGCGGCGCTCTGGGACGTGGACGGGACGCTCATCGACTCGCGCGAGTACCACTGGCTCTCCTGGCAGGGCGCGCTCGCCGCGGAGGGTTTCGAAGTCACGCCCGAGCAGTTCGCGGACTCCTTCGGCCGGCGCAACGACGAAATCCTGCGCGGCTACTTCCCCGCTTACTCTTCGGACGACATCACGCGCGTCGGCGAGGCGAAGGAGGTCGAATACCGCCGGCTGGTGCGCGAGCAGGGCATTGACCTGCTGCCCGGCGTCCGCCGCTGGCTCGACCGGCTGCGCGCCGAGGGCTGGCGGCAGGCCGTCGCCTCTTCGGCCCCGCGCGCGAACCTTGAGGTCATCGTCGAGGCGCTCGGGCTCGGCGGCTACTTCGCGGCCGTGGCCGCGGCCGAGGACGTGACCGAGGGCAAGCCCGACCCGCAGGTCTTCCTCGTGGCCGCCGCCAAGCTCGGCGTCGAGCCGGGCAATTGCGTCGTCGTCGAGGACGCGCCCGCCGGCACCGAGGCCGCGCGCCGCGCTCGCATGCGCTCGGTCGGCGTCCTCTCCTCGCACGGGGAACTCACGGCCGACATCGTCGTTCGTACGCTCGCAGAACTCCCCGACACGGCCTTCGACGACTTACTTAAAGAATCGGAGACAACTCGATGAGACTGAGGGCGACACTCTTGACCGCGCTGCTCCTGCTCGCGGCGCTCGGCTGCGTGAAGACGACGGGCGCGGGCTCCGCCGCCGGCACGCCGCCGACGCAATCCAGGACGACAAAGACGCAGCCCGACCTCGCCTCCTACTTCAAGCCCTTCCCCGCGGGCGCGTTCGTGCTCTACGACCTGAAGCGCGACCGCTACCTCCGTTACAACGAGGCGCGCTGCCGCGAACGCCTCTCGCCCTTCTCGACGTTCAAGATTCCGAACTCGCTCATCGGGCTCGAGACGGGCGTCATCAGCGGCCCCGAGCACGTCATCAAGTGGGACAGGCAGAAGTACCCGCCGCACGACGAGGACACGCTGCCCTTCAAAGAGTGGTGGCAGGATCAGACGCTGCGCACGGCCATCAGGCACTCGGTCGTCTGGTACTACCGCGAGCTGGCGACCGCCGTCGGCAAGCCGCGCATGCAGGAGTACGTGCACAAGCTCCGCTACGGCAACGAGGACGTGTCCGGCCCGATAGACGGCTTCTGGCTCGCCGACTCGCTCAAGATTTCCGCCGACGAGCAGGTCGAGTTCCTCAAACGCTTCTACAAGGAGGAGCTGCCCGTCTCCAAACGCTCCATCAAGATCGTCAAAGAGATCACGACGCTCGAAGAGACGCCCGCGTACACGCTGCACGGCAAGACGGGCGGCGGCCCGCTCGCCGAGAACCGCTTCCTCGGCTGGTTCGTCGGCTACCTCGAAACCAAAGACGACACCTACTTCTTCGCCACGCAGATCGAAGGCCCCACCTACCTCTCCGTCCGCGACGAGCGCATCGCCCTCACCAAGCGCATCCTCGCGGACTTGGGCCACATGAAGCAGTAGAGGTCGGAGATCAGTCAGAAGCAGCTTCAACGACCTCCGGCCTCTGTTTTCACTTTCGCCCTCCTTTTGGTATTCTCCCCTGTCTAATTTATCCAAATCCCGAGGAGCGCCATTTAATGAGTAGTGTGATCAAATCCGTACACGCACGCGAAATACTGGATAGCCGCGGCAACCCCACGGTCGAAGCCGAGATTCGTCTCGCGAGCGGCGATAAGGCGCGCGCGGTCGTCCCGTCAGGTGCCTCAACCGGCGAGCACGAGGCCGTCGAGCTGCGCGACGGCGACGCGAAGCGGTACGGCGGCAAGGGCGTCACGCGCGCCGTCGAGAACATCAACACTACCATCGCGGGCAAGCTCGCGGACAAGGACGCCCCGATGGACGCGCTCGACCAAGCGGAGGTGGACGCAGCGCTTCGCAAGCTCGATGGCACGCCGAACAAATCGAGTCTCGGCGCGAACGCGCTGCTCGCCGTCTCGCTGGCGACGGCGCGGGCGGCGGCCCGGTATCTGCGCATCCCCCTCTACCGCTACCTGGGCGGCGCCAACGCGCGCACGCTCCCCGTCCCGATGATGAACATCCTGAACGGCGGGGTGCACGCCGACAACAACGTTGACTTTCAGGAGTTCATGGTGATGCCGCTCGGGGTCGGAAGCTTCAAGGAGGCATTGCGCGTCGGCGCCGAGGTCTTCCACGCGCTCAAGCTGGTGCTGAAGGAACACGGCTACATGACGAGCGTCGGCGACGAGGGCGGCTTCGCCCCGAGCCTGCGCTCGAACGAGGAGGCGGTCGAGACCATCCTCGAAGCCATCACGCAGGCCGGGTACGAGCCGGGGCGGCACCTCGTGCTGGCGCTCGACCCGGCGGCCAGCGAGTTTTACGACGGCAAGGAGTATGTCTTTAAGAAGTCGGACGGCCGCCGGCTGTCGAGCGACGAGATGGTCGCCTACTGGGAGTCCTGGGTGAGGCAGTATCCCATCGTCTCCATCGAGGACGGCATGGGCGAGAACGACTGGGACGGCTGGAAGACGCTGACGGACAGACTGGGGAGCCGGGTGCAGCTCGTCGGCGACGACCTGTTCGTCACCAGCACCCAGTTCCTCAAGCGGGGCATCGAGCGCGGCGTCGCCAACTCGATCCTCATCAAGCTCAACCAGATCGGCACTCTGACCGAGACGCTCGACTGCATCGAGCTGGCGCATACGCACCGCCGCACGGCCATCATCTCGCACCGCTCCGGAGAGACCGAGGACACCTTCATTGCTGACCTCGCCGTCGCCACCAACGCCGGCCAGATTAAGACGGGCTCGCTCTCGCGCACCGACCGCGTCGCCAAGTACAACCAGCTCCTGCGCATCGAGGAGCAGTTGGGCGGCGCGGCGCGCTACCTCGGCCCCGAGGCATTCTTCCAGCTAGACCAGACCGCCCGGATGGGCATGACCAACGGCAAGGGCGTTGACAATCCGGCGAAGACGTAGCCGTCTGGTGCGCGATGAAAGATAACCGCAGTGCGGGAGGTGCCAGGAGAGAATTATGCAGCTGGATAAATCGTCACACGCATTTCTTTCCATACCTTACGGGAAGACACCGCAAGACAAAATATACTGGAAGGCTGTCGCCTCGGCAATCAAGGGTGCCGCCAACTTAATCGAAGGAGTGCAGCTGAGTATTAGAACCGCCGAAGAGCAGGTTAGGGCGTTCACGATTAAAGACAACGTGATCAATCTTATTAACGACTGTGACTTCACGATTGCGGTCATTTCCGGTAAGAACCCGAATGTTTTCTGGGAAATCGGCTACACCGAGGCTCAAAAAAAACCGGTCGTTTACCTCGTAGATAAGAACATGGAAGAGTTGGAGGAATCGCCAGTTTTAATAAGTGAGGCTTTGCGGTGTTCGTACAGCATTGATGATCTTAAGAAAGCGGTCGAAAATAAGGAGGCTCCTTTGGAATTGGCCGTGAAGCTGAAGTCGCACCTTGAGTACGCGATTAATTCCGCGAAGGCCAGTCCCAAGCCGCCCAAACTCGTTGCCCTTAATAGCCGTGAAGAATGCAATCTCCCTACACTCGTGGCGGGTGCCAACGTTCGGATTCACTTGATAACCTCTAATCTCAGCTATTTTTCTGATGTCGATAACTTTACCGTCAAAGATGCGAAGAAGGACAAAGTCTTCGCCTTCGACCCGGCTGTTGAACGGGGCGTGGAAGTTATGATTTTAACGATGGATCCTGAAAGCCCAATAGTGAAGTACAGGGCCGAACAGTTAAAGTTTGAGTACGATGTCGGGAGCTACCGGGATGAGCTAAGAGAGAGTGCGAGAAGGTTCTATCAGCGTTATAAAAAAGAGAAGAACGTTAGCATCAGATTATACGACGACTTACCCCTTCAGATAACAATGATGGTGGACGATCAGGTGATGACCAGCGTAATGAGCAGGGGGAGCAGGAGTCGTAAAAATCTTCATTTTCTCTTAGACAAATCTTTTCCGGGCGCGGAAAACTTCGAGCAGCATTTCTCTGAAGTTGGTGCTGGCCCTTGCCATCATATCAGCACATTCAAATGGGCCGAACAGATATAGGTAAAGCCCGCGCTAGTTAGTATGCGGAATTCTTATGAGAACTTGCGCCAAGGGGGAAACTGTTGACTGCTAAACTGGGGCCGCTCGCGCTCATCATCCTCGACGGCTTCGGTCACAGCGACGCGCGCGAAGGCAACGCCGTCGCGCTCGCCAAGATGCCCTTCTACGACGAGCTGCGCGAGAAGTACCCGCACACTCTCATCGAAGCCTCCGGCACCTGCGTCGGCCTGCCCACAGGCATCATGGGCAACTCCGAGGTCGGCCACCTCAACATGGGCGCCGGCCGCGTCATCATGACGGACATCCGCCGCATCGACTACGCGGTCGAGACCGGCGAGTTCTGTAAGAACGAAGCGTTCACAACCGCGATGGACGACGCGAAGTCACGCGGCGGTGCCGTCCACCTGATGGGCTTGTTGTCCGATGGTTTGGTTCACTCCTCGCAGGAGCACCTCTACGCGCTCATCCGCATGGCGAAGGAGCGCGGCCTGCAACACGCATACGTCCACTGCTTCCTCGACGGCCGCGACACGCCGCCCTCCTCGGCGCACCTCTACGTCAAAGCCTTGCAGGAGAAGATTGCGGAGATCGGCTTCGGCGAGGTGGCGACGGTCTGCGGCCGCTACTACGCGATGGACAGGGACAAGCGCTGGGAGCGCACGAAGCGCGCTTACGACCTGCTCGTCTCGGGCGTCGGCGAGCAGGCATCCGACCCGGTGGCCGCAGCCCTTCGCTCCTACGAGCGCGGCGTCACCGACGAGTTCGTCGAGCCCGTCTGTATCACGCGCGCCGACGGCTCGCCCGTGGCGACGATCAAGGACGGCGACGCGGTCATCTTCTTCAACTTCCGCGCAGACCGCGCGCGCCAGCTCACGCGCGCGCTGGCCGTGGACGACTTCGACGGCTTCCCCGTCCCAGACCGGCCGCAGATTGACTACGTCTGCTTCACGCTCTACGACCAGACCTTCGGCCTGCCCATCGCCTTCCCGCAGCTTCGGCACCAAAACATCCTCGCCGAGGTCTTCGCCGCCGTGGGCGTGCGCAACTACCGCCTGGCCGAGACAGAGAAGTACGCGCACGTCACATACTTCTTCAACGGCGGCACCGAGCGCGAGTACCCCTCCGAGCGGCGCCTCCTCGTCCCCTCGCCGAAGGTTGCGACCTACGACCTGATGCCCGAGATGGCGGCTTTTAAAGTCACAGACAAGATTCTGCGCGCCATCGAAGAGCGCGACACCGATGTCTTCATCGTCAACTTCGCCAACCCCGACATGGTCGGCCACACGGGGAATTTGGCGAAGACCATCGAGGCCGTCCAATACATCGACACCTGCCTCGGCTGGATCACCAAAGCCCTGCGGACGGCCAAAGGCCGCTGCCTCATCACCGCCGACCACGGCAACTGCGAACAGATGATTGACCCACACACCGGCCAGCCCCACACCGCCCACACCAACAACCCCGTCCCCTTCCACCTCATCGACCCCGACTCCCTCGGAGTGAAGTTGCGCCCCGACGGCGCCCTCGAAGACGTGGCCCCCACCATCCTCGGCCTCCTCGGCCTCGACAAACCCTCCGACATGACCGGCCGCGACCTCCGCGAACTCTAACCAGCCGCCGGCACGCGTAGAGAGGCCCCCGGCACCTGCGAAATCCCCACCGGCGCGTGTAGAGGAGACATTTCCACCTGTCGAGACGACTTCGGCAGGTGTAGAGATGGCCCCGGCGGCTGTAGAGATCGTCTCGACAGGTGTAGAGATGACTCCGACAGCTGCAAAGTGTACGCCGGCGGACGTAGAGTTCATCCCGACAACTGTAGGATTTATACAAACAGCCGCAGCATAAATAAAATTAATGCAAAAACCGCCCCGGCGACCGTAGAGACGGCCCCGCCAACTGTAGAAACCGCTTCGCCGGCAACCAAATCCATCCTGGCGGCCGCAACATTACCCCACCTAACCCAACAAACGGCCCCGGCACACGCCCAGCCCGCACCGGCACGACCGCAGACGGCCCGGCGCCTCTCAAGGCGGCTCCGCCGGCCGCAGAATTCACTTCACCGGCCTTCCCCATCAGCCCCCTGCCCTCCGCGCCCGGCTCCATCAACATACCGTTGACACCCCGCTGCTGCGGTAATATCCTCTCCGCGCTTTTCTGGTTATCGCGCTGGCAAACAATGGTTCGACGCCAGCGAGGGCTAGTAAGATAGATTGAGGGTTGGCTGTGTATTTTGAGTGGGATATACAGAAGAATAAGCTGAACATCAACAAGCACGGCCTAGATTTCGCCGATGCACATGAGGTGTTTTTGGGGCCAATGCTCGCCAACCTCGACACACGGCAGGATTACGATGAAGACAGATGGATAGGGATCGGCTACTTACGCGGGCGGGTCGTGGTGATTGCGTTCACCGAACGCAGTGAGGGTATAATCCGTATCTTCTCAATGAGGAAGGCGACGAACAATGAGCGCATTAGATTTGAAGAAAACGTCAGAGACCAACTGGACGCGGATTGACGAGATGTCCGACGACACGATTGACACGTCTGACGTTCCAGAGCTAGACGGGTCTTTCTTCGAAGGGGCGAAACTTCTCGTGCCAAAAGACCGGATGCTTGTAACAATGAAGGTTGGTGAGGATGACGAGGAAGAAGAGGATAACACGGCTGAAGAACGCAGCTTAGGCTTCTTTGAATATCTTGATGGGCCTCACGGCCACGAAGTCGCGCAGCAGGTTGTTAAGCTATTTGCGGATTTCAAGACAACTGTGCTGGACAGGACGTTGCAGGAAAAGCAGCAGGTTCTTAAATACCAACAGCACGTCCAAACGCGCATGTGGATAGTGCAAATAATAGCTTTTGTAGTAGCGTTGTCGTTGGCAGGCTTTTTAACTTACGCCGGGAAATTCGACTCCGCATTTGCGATGCTTCTCGGAACGCTCGTCGGCTACTTTTTTGGTAAAGGCATTAAATCCTAGCTTAATCAACTCACCTATTATTCACAGAACGTTGGCACATATGAGGGAATATGACTCTCGTGCCTCCACATCTCCGGTAATACCCTACGCCCTGCACCTAATCTCAATCCAGCACTAACAAGTTAATTTGGCTGATAAGCTAAGAATCAATACGCCGGCTACATTCAAGAAGAAATCCTGCGGGAACTCTCGTGCGACCGGTGGAAGCGCACGATAAAATAAATGCTCGCCAATGTCGCCGGCATCGACGCCTTCCTCAACGCCATCGAGATGTTCGTCAGCTAAGCCAAGAGGCGCGCCCTTGAGTGCGAAACCGTTGCGCGTGTTGTATCGTTTGGGTGGAGATGAGTTTCGAGGCGCGCAACATTCTGGTGATTGATTTCGGGCAGTTGGGGGACGTGATTTTGAGTCTGCCGGCGCTGTCCGCAATCAGGCGGAGGTTCCCGAAGGCGCGTGTGACGGTGGCGGTGGGCGGGGCGGCGGCGGCCGTGGTGGAGTTGGCGGGCGTGGCCGACGAGGCGCTGGCCGTTGACCGCGTCGGCTTACGCGACGGGCCGAAGCACCTGTCGGTGTGGCAGATCGGGAAGCTCGTGATGGAGGTGCGGCGGCGGAAGTTCGACTTCGTCGTAGACCTGCACAGCCTCTCGGAGACGAACCTGCTCGGCTTCCTCTCGGGCGCGGGGCAGAGGCTCTACGCGCGCCGCCCCGGCCGCTCGCTCGACTACCTCGCAAACTTCCGCCCCGCCCCGCCCGTCGAAGACCGCTCGAAGCACGCCATCGACAGGTATCTCGACGTCGTGTCGCCTCTGGGCGTGGGCGAGGTGTCGCGCGTGCCGCGCCTGCCCGTGCGCGAGGAGGACGGGCGCGCCGTGGACGAGATGCTGCGCACGGCCCTCGCGGGCGGGAAGATAAGAGGCCGGAAGGCGACGGCCGGGGGCTTAGGCGACGGCCCGCTCGTCGGCATCTTCCCCGGCGCCGGACACCCGAGCCGGCGCTGGCCCGTCGATCGCTTCGCCGAGCTGGCCTGGATGCTTGAGCGCAACGACTCCGTCCGCTCCGTGCTCTTCGCCGGGCCGGAGGAGCGCAAGCTCGTCCGCGAAGCGCTCACGAAGTTCCCGCCCTCGACGGTCGTCTTAGACCGCCTGACCGTGCCGCAGCTCGCGGCCGCCGCCGCGCGCCTCTCCGTCTTCGTCTCGAACGACACGGGGCCGATGCACGTCGCGGCGGCGGTCGGCACCCCCGTCGTCATCCTCATGCAGCACCACCCGATGTTCAACTGCTACATCCCGCCCGGCGAGCGCCACCGCGTCGTCGCCGCACGCACCATCGAAGAGATTACGGCAGACCTCGCCTACACGGCCGCCCGCGCCGCCTTCACGACCGAACGCGCCTCCTCGCTCTTTGAAGGTTAGAGGCGCGCCTTCCGCCAATCCCTTTGCATCTGTATTGTTTGGCAAATGTTTTGGGTGGACAAACAATGTTCAGTGTGTATAATATTGTCGCTGCCCGGGCTCGTCCGCGGGCGGCGGGTGCAAGACCCCGTTAGAGGGTCACGGAGGGCGCCGGAAGGGATTTAAACGTCGCGTCTCCTACCGCTTAAGCGTCGGCTCAGTTTTCCCGCCCCAGATTTTCTAAGGACGCCGCAAGCCTCAACAACGCTGCCGGGCCGGCCTCGGCAGACGGCGTCCGCCGCCGCAAGTCCGCCCTTGGAAGGGCCGCAGGTTTCGGCCCCAGACGAGCGTTGCGTCCCTCGCGCCGCCCGGCGTGACCCCGGACAAAAGCGCGGAACGTCACACCCGTCCGCCGAGGCTGCCCGGCAAGCTTTCGCCCACGCATATCTTCAGGAGTGACCGCCATGTCGAAACGTTTGAACCTAACCTTGCTGCTGGCCCTTCTCCCCGCCGGCGCCCTCTCGGCCGCGGCGGGCGTCCCGCGCGACGCGCGCCTCTGGCGGCTCGGCGCGGCGCCCGCGGCGTTCGACGCCGCGGCGACCGAGCGCGAGCAGGACGGCCTCGCGGGGCCTGTGCGCCGCGTCAAGACCGAGACGGCCAAGATCATCGTCAAGGGCGGGAAGCCCGTCGAGGGCGACCGGCAGGTGCTGGAGACGACGACCTACGACCAGAAGGGCAACCGCGTGGACAACGCCTACTTCCTCGCCGCGGGCGGCTCGCTCACGGGCAAGGAGGTCTACAAGTACGACGAGCGCGGCAACATCGTCGAGATGACGCTGCACAACGACGACGGGACGCTGCTGGCGAAAGAGGTCTACACCTACGAGTTCGACGCCGTCGGCAACTGGGTGAAGATGACGACCTCGGTGGCGATGATGGAGGCCGGCAAGGTCACCTTCGAGCCCTCGGAGGTGACGTACCGGACGATCTCCTACTTCCTCGACCAGAACGTGCTGGCGAAGATGTCGCAGCCGGCCGCCGCGCCGCAGAGCCCCGCGCCCGCCAGCAGCGCCCCGGCCGCCGCGCCGAACACGGCCGCGGCCAACGCGCAGCCGCAGCCCGTCTCGAAGCCGCAGGCGCCGGCCAGCAGCGCGGCCGCGCAGCCCAGGCCCTCTAACGCCGACGCGGCGAAGTCCGCGCCCGCGCGCAACACGGCCGCGCCGCTCATGGTCGCTTCGCTCGACAAGAGCGTGACGGCCGGCGCCCCCGCGCCCGCCGCCGGCTCCGCCAATATGCCGCTGGCCGAAGGGCCGGCAGTGAAGTCCGAGGGCGACGCGCCCGCGGCGCCGCCCGTCCGCACGGGGCCGCTCAAGCCCGTCTCGGGCGGCGTCCTGAACGGCAAGGCCATCAGCCTGCCCGCGCCCTCCTACCCCGACCTCGCGCGCCGCGCGGGCGCCGCCGGCGTGGTTCAGGTCGAGGTGGTGATAGACATTAACGGCAAGGTCATCTCGGCGAAGGCGACGAGCGGCCCGCCGATTCTCCGGCAAGCGGCCGAGATGGCGGCGCGGCTCGCGCGCTTCAACCCGACGCTCCTCTCGGGCCAGCCGATGAGAATCTCGGGCGTCATCAACTACAACTTCACGCTTCAGCCTTAAAGGCCGCGCGCTCGAACGTGCGTGCGGCGCGCCGCCGAGACGCGCCGCACGCCCAGGCCCCCCCATGTCAACTTCCCCCCTCCCGACCCCCTCCGCGCCCACGGCGCCGACCGAATCTGGAAGCTAGCCCCCACACACCGAAACGAGGAATCATTCATGGCACTTACCGGACAGTTGAGCGACATGTCTCTGGCCGAGCTGATCGAGTTCTTCTGCAACCAGCGCAAGACGGGCCGGCTCAAGATCGATTACCCGCGCGGCCACAGCGTCTTCTTCATCAAGGAGGGCGAGCTGGTGGACGCGCGTGTCGGCGCGCTCTCCGGCCCCGAGGCCGTCTACTTCTCCCTGACGCTGCCGAACGCGGCCTTCGACTTCAGCCCCGACGTGCAGGCCACGCGCCGCACCATCCACCACGCCTGGACGCAGGTCGTGTTGGAGGGCCTGCGCCGCCTGGACGAGGGGCTCTCGCCGACCGAGGCCGACGCCTTCGGCAACGGCAAGTGGGAGCCGAGCGAGACCGAGCTGGCGCAGATGCTCGACCAGGTGGAGCACCTCGACTCCCTCCAGGCCAAGTCCACGCGCGAGAAGGAGCGGGCCGCCCGCGCCGCCGCGCCTCAGAAAGAAGAGCCTGCGGCCAAAGAGTCGCCGGCTAAAGAGGGCTCGCCCGAGCCCTTCTCGACGATGGTCGAGCGCGCGGGCGGCGGCGGGTCGAAGAAGAAACTAGTGCTGTTGGGCGTGGCCGCGGCCGTCGTGCTCGCCTGCGCCGTCGCGGCCGTCCCGCTCCTGAACCGCGCGCCCGCGAAGACGGAGGCGACCAGCGCGGCGCCCGCGCCCGCCGCCCCCGCGCCCGCCGCGCCCGCCGAGGCGCAGCCCGCCGAAGCTTCAGCCGACGCGTCGGCCGCCCCGTCCGCGGAGGCGAATCCCGACGCGGCCGCCGCCGACGCCCGCCGCGAAGAGCGCGACCGTAAGGAACGCGAGCGCCGCCGCCGCGAAGAGGCCGCGAAGAAGGAGGATGCGGCGAACGCGCTCAACCCCGCCGACGCGCCCAAGCCCGCGACGCCCTCCGGCCCGAAGTCGGTCAGGGTCACGGTCACCTACGATGAGGCGGGCCGCGTCACCGCCGCCTCGGTCGCCGGCGCCACGCCCGGCGCCGAAGCCTACGGCTCGACGGCCGTCCGCGTCGCACGCGGTCGGCACTTCCCCGCCGGCAAACCCGGCTCCACCGTCGTCACCATCCCCGTCAACTAAACAGTAGGCAGTAGGCAGATGGCAGTAGGCAGTTGAAGGCAAGAAGTCTTCAACTGCCTACTGCCATCTGCCTACTGCCTACTGCTTTAATCCGACGACGCCGAGGGCGACGAGGAGGGCGCGTTTGAGGCCGAGGTCGCGGCCGTTGGGGTCGTACCACTCTTCGAGCGTGTGCGTGTTGCCGGAGGCGCCGCCCGCGCCGATGGTGACGGCGGGCAGGCCGCGCGAGATGGCGATGTTCGAGTCGGTCGAGGAGCAGTCGAGGTAGGGCTTCGCGCCGAGCGCGCGCGTGGCCTCGGCGGCGAGCCGGACGAGCGGCTGCTCGGGCGCGGTCGAGCCCCCGGGGCGGTCGCCGATGAGCCGAATGTCAATCTCAAGCGCGGGCGCCCCCTGGCGGCGCGCGGCGTTCTCGTCCTCGGCCGACTCGCGCGCGGCGCGGCGGAAGAAGGCGTCGAGCCGGCCCAGCTCGGCCGGCGACTCCGAGCGCAGATCAACGTCCATCCGCGCCTCGCGCGGGATGACGTTGACGCCCGAGCCGCCCTCGATGCGCCCGACGTTGAAGGTCGTCCGCGGGCGCTTCGGCGCCGGGTAGGCCGCGAGCCTTGCGACCGCGCGGCCGAGCGCGTGGACGGGGTTCGGCACGCCGAAGTCTCCCCACGAGTGGCCGCCCGCGCCGCGGCACGTCACGCGGTAGCGGCGCGAGGCCAGCGCCGCGTGCGTGATGCGCTCCAGCCCCGGCCCGTCGATGCTGATGAAGGCGTCGGCCGAGCCCCCCCACTCCGACGCGCTCAGAAGGTGGCGCACGCCGCGCAGGTCGCCCTCGCCCTCCTCGCCCACGGTGCCGACGAAGAGAATCGAGCCGCGCGTCTCCACCCCGAACTCTTCGAGCGCACGCGCCAGAGCTACCAAAGCCGCGAGCCCGCACCCGTCGTCGGCGATGCCCGGCGCGCGCATCAACCCCGAAGGCTCGCGCCGCACCTCGCAGTCCGTCCCCTTGGGGAAGACCGTGTCGAGGTGCGCGCTCAGGACGAGCAGCGGCCTCAAGGCCGCGCCGCGCCGCAGGGCCACGCAGTTCCCCTCGGCGTCGAGCCGCGCCCCTTCGAGTCCGCACTCTTCGAGCCTCCCGCGCAGGTACTCCGCCCGCTCCGCCTCGCCGAACGGCGGCGCCGGCACGCGCACGACCGCCGCGTGCTCCTCGTCAAAACTTTCCGATTGCTCCTCGAAGAACCGGAACGCCCGCCGCACACACTCCGCCTCCAGGAGACCCCTCACAGTCTCCTCGGGCGTGGCCTGCGTTGCGGTCGGGAAAGACATAAGAGGTGAGTGATGAGTGATGAGTGATGAGTGATGAGTTAAGACGGCTTGCCTTTAACTCATCACTCATCACTCATCACTCATCACTAAACGAGAGCCATCACTTCCTCTTCGCTCAGCACCGCGCGGGCACTCTTGGCGCGGTCGTAGATGCGCTGGACGCGCTCGTCGGAGGCTTCGAGGCCGCGCGATTCGAGCCAGTAGACGACGTTCGACTTGCCGCTCATCGGGCCGACCTCGATCTGCTGGCGCAGGCCGAAGAGACCCGCGGGCACGCCCGAGTAGATGAGGTCGGCCAGCTCGTTGTCGCCCTTCCTGAAGCTCTTGATGACGGCCGCCGCATGCACCCCGGTCGCCGTGCGGAAGGCGTCGCGGCCGAAGACGGGGTAGTTGAGCGGGATCGTCCAGCCGCAACTCTCGGCCGCCTGCTCGCAGTAGTCGCGCAGCCGCGAGAGGTCGTTGTCGATCCAGCCCAGCAGCTTCAAGTTGACGAGCAGTTGATCCATCGGCGTGTTGCCGACGCGCTCGCCGACGCCGAGCGCCGAGCCGTGCACCTGGTCGGCGCCGCCCTCGATGGCCGCGAGGGAGTTGACGACGCCGAGGCCGCGATCCTGGTGCCCGTGCCAGTCGAGGCGCACCTGCTCGCCCTGTTCCTCGATAATCCGCTTGACGAAGCGGACGACGGCGCGCGCCCCGTCGGGCGTGGCGTGGCCGACCGTGTCGCAGACGCAGACGGCGCGCGCGCCCGCGCGGATGGCCGTCGTGTAGAGCGCGCGGATGGTGTCGGGGTCGGCGCGCGTCGTGTCCTCCGTGACGAACATGACCGGCAGCCCCTCATTCACCGCGAAAGTCACCGCCTCCTCTGTTAACTGTAGGAGCCTGTCGAGCGTCCAACCTTCCGCGAAGAAGCGGATGAAGGAGGAGCCGAGGAAGGTGCAGGCTTCGATGGCGATGCCGGCGCGCTGCGAGATTTCGGCGATGGGGCGGATGTCGTTCTGGTGCGTGCGCGCGGCGCAGTTAGGCCGAATCTTTAACTTCTGTTCGGCGATCTCGCGGGCCAGGGCGTAGACGCCCTCGGCGTGCGTGCCGCCGGCGCCGGGCAGCCCGATGTCGGCGGTGTCGATGCCGAGTTCGTTCATGAGGTGGAGCAGCTCCACCTTCTTCTCGACCGTCGGCTCGCAGACCGAGGGCGATTGCAGCCCGTCGCGCAGCGTCTCGTCGTCCAGGCGTATCTTGCGCCCGGGCGCTTCGAATGTCGGCTCCACGCGGTTCCAGTCGTAGATCAACTCGCTCGCTGGCACTTCAGGCTCCACCTCCGTTGTCTCGGCGATTTAAACCTCTTCGGCGTGTTTCGAGGAGTGTTTGATTACAGCAAGCGCCGCGCGCGCGTGTCAAGCCAACTCTTCCGTCAGCCCGGCCGGGCGTGCGAAACTCCGCCCGCCGGCCAACCTCCTTCAGAAAGGCAGCACGATGAAATTCAAAACCACAACCCGCGCGCTCGTCGCACTCACACTGTCCCTGCTCTGCGCGGCGGCGCGCGCGCAGGTCACGGTCATCAAGGCCGGCCGGCTCGTAGACCCGGAGGCGGGCACGGCCGCGACGAACCAGTTAATCGTCGTCGAGGGGCGGAGGATCAAGGCCGTCGGGCCGAACGTCCAAGTCCCGGCGGGCGCGACCGTCATCGACCTCTCGGGCTACACCGTTCTGCCCGGCCTCTTCGACGCACACACGCACCTCTGCGAGAGAACGCCGCCCGAAGACCGCGACCTCTTCAGCAACGACATCCGCACGACGGGCGCCTGGCGCGCCATCCTCGGCACCGTCAACGCGCGCGAGATGTTGGAGGCCGGCTTCACCACCGTGCGCGACGTGGGCAACGCCGGCAACTACGTTGACACAGACCTGCGCCGCGCCGTCGAGCAGGGCTTGATTCCCGGCCCGACCATCCTCAACGCCGGCCGCATCATCGCCCCCTTCGGCGGCCAGTACCACCTCCAGCCCGAGCGGCGCGAGCTGGGCGCGCCCGAGTACCTCTTCGCCGACACGCGCGACGAGATGCGCAAGGCGGTGCGCGAGAACGCGCACTTCGGCGCCAGACTCATCAAGATCGTCGTGGACGACCAGCCCTACGTCTACTCGGCCGACGACATCCGCTTCATCGTCGAGGAGGCGAAGAACGCGGGGCTCAAGGTCGCCGCGCACTGCCTGACCGAGCGCGGCGCGCGCAACGCGGCCGAGGGCGGCGTCGCCTCCATCGAGCACGGCCTGCGCATGTCGGACGAGACGCTCGAACTCGCCAAGCGCAACGGCGTCGTGCTCGTCGGGACGGACTTCACCGAGAAGACCGCGGGCTACCTCGGCGCGGGGCCGGAGTTTGCAAAGGCGTTCCACGCGCTCTTCCTCGACCGCCTGAAGCGCGCCTACCGCGTCGGCCTCACGATGGCTTACGGCACCGACGCCTTCTTCGACGTCCCCGGCGAGACGCGCGGCACCATCGCGCTCATGTACCTCGACTCTTACATGGAGGCCGGCATCCCCGCGCCCTACGTGTTGAAGATGTTGACGACGAACGCGGCGCGGCTGCTCGGCGTCGAAGGCGAGCGCGGCGCCGTGCGTGCGGGCCTCTACGCCGACCTCGTCGCCACGCCCGGCGACCCGCTCAAGGAGATCACGGAGCTGCGCCGCGTCCGGTTCGTGATGAAGGAGGGCAAGGTCTACCGCAGACCTTGAGGCGTACCCCCTCCCTCACGGTCGGGCTTCTGCTATCATGCTTTCTAAATGAAAACACTGAAGAGACTGTTCGACCGGAACCGGGCGTGGGCGGCGGAGATCAGCGCGCGCGAGCCGGGGTTCTTCCCGGAGTTGGCGCGGCAGCAGACGCCGGAGTACCTGTGGATCGGGTGCTCGGACTCGCGCGTGCCCTCGACGCAGTTGGTGGACTTGTCGCCCGGCGAGATGTTCGTCCACCGCAACGTCGCCAACGTCGTCGTCCACACCGACCTCAACTGCCTCTCGGTCATGCAGTACGCGGTCGATGTCCTGAAGGTGAGGCACGTCATCGTCTGCGGCCACTACGGCTGCGGCGGCGTGCAGGCGGCGCTCGAAGGCGCGAGCTTCGGGCTCATCGACAACTGGCTGCGCCACGTGCAGGACGTGGCCGAGAAGCACTCGGACGCGCTCGCCGGGCAGCCGGACGCGGCGTCGCGCCTGCGCCTGCTCTGCGAGTTGAACGTGCGCGAGCAGGTCTCGAACGTCTGCCGGACGACCATCGTGCAGGCGGCGTGGGAGCGCGGGCAGGAGCTTTCGGTGCACGGCTGGGTCTACGGGCTCGAAGACGGGCTGCTGCGCGACCTCGGCCTGTGCGTCACCTGCCCCGAAGATTTGGCGGGCGCGGAGAAGAAAGTCGAAACCGTTTCGTGAACTGCGCAGCACGCGCCGCCCTGTATACTCGACCGAAATCTCACGACACCGGAGGCTGAAGGGATGTCCGCGAACGGCAAAAAGACGGTCGTCATCGACGGGGCCAACGTGGCCTACGAGGAGCGCAGCGCGGGCGGCAAGCCGAAGCTCTCGAACCTGCTCAAGGTGCGGCGCGAGCTGGAGGAGCGCGGGCAGGAGGCCATCATCATCGTGGACGCCAGCCTCAAGTACGACATCGACGACCAGGAGCAGTTGGAGAAGCTCATCAAGTCGCAGCAGGTCAGGCAGGTGCCGGCCGGCACCGACGCCGACTACTTCATCATCCAGTTCGCGCACGAGCTCGACG
>Ga0213876_10000915_pt1 | contig 19496 bp, 18 predicted proteins | sample BarmaccomBMRX_R9_FD_160113 | JGI IMG/M metagenome (GOLD analysis project Ga0213876, IMG submission 160113) | Root-associated microbial communities from Barbacenia macrantha in rupestrian grasslands, the National Park of Serra do Cipo, Brazil - RX_R9 | ecosystem: Host-associated > Plants > Roots... | reverse complement strand
GAAAAGGTCAGGGAGATCGTTCATCGCGTTTTCACGTCAAGAAGTGAACAAACAAGGAAGAGTGAAGAGGGAAAAGGGAAAAGGGAAAAGGGAAAAGGGAAAAGGGAAAAGGGAGGGGGTTCCTCATCTTCTCACGTCTTCGCTTCTCGCCTTCATCTGGAGCCGCACTTCTGCGTTATCTTGCTGCCGCGAGCAATGACTTGTGCTCTGCGAGCCAAATTCCGCCAAGGACGAGAATGAAGGCAAGCGCGTGGTAGAGATGGAAGGGCTCGCCGAGAATCACGATCGCGAGAAGTGCGCCGAATACCGGCACGAGATTGTAGAAGACGCCCGTGCGGCTCGGTCCAATGAGCTCGACGCCTCTGAGATAAAAAATTTGCGCGAGAAGAGAGGGCCCGATGGCAACGTAGGTCAGCACGCAGATTCCCTTGAAGCTCGGCCAATAGCTCGCACCCATGAGGATTTCCGTCGCGAGAAACGGAACCGAGGTGACGAAGGCCGCCGTGGCGAGCACGGCAAAGACCACGAGGCCCGAGGCCCTCGGACGGTCGCGCAGCCCGATCGTGTATCCCGCAAAAATGATCGTGGCCAGCAAGAGCAGCCCGTCGCCACGGTTGAAGGTGAGGTTCAACAAGGTCGAAAGCTCGCCCTTGCTCGCGATGATGCCGACGCCGCAAAATGTCGCGAGCACCCCAAAGGCCTGCAACGTCGTGATGGCAGTGCCGAAAAGGAGCGCCATGCCGAGGATCACGAGGGCCGGAAATGTGCCCTGCAGGACCGCCATGTTCACCGCGCTCGTGTATTGTGCGCCGGCATAGAAGAACGCGTTGAAGAGGGTGAAACCAACGCCGCCGAGAAGGGCGAGCTTTCGCCAATACGGCCTCACGCTCGGCCATTCCGCCGCGAGCTGCCGCCGCAGAATGAGGCTGAAGATAAAGCAGACGATGAACCATCGAATGCAGGTGACCGACATCGGCGAGATCTCGCCGACGGCCAGACGCCCGGCGATCACGTTGCCGCCCCACATGAGCGTCGAAAGGCCGATGAGCAGATAGGGCTTGTCGTAGAGGCGAGACATCGCGCCAGCGAGCGCCGTGCTCACGTCGAAAAATCCGAAGCCAAGCCGAGCTCGGAAATGAATGCGGCGATTACGATAGGGGACATCCGCACGGCTTGATCATGTCGGGATGGCAACTACAAGCATGCGCCGCGCGGGACAGCCATGCCCGCGGTTTAGCCGAACGAAACGCCTTCCCTGGGAAGCGGTTCGTGCATTATCGCTCCTCCCGGCGAAGGAGGCTCGAGATGAGGTCGATTGGGCGGCAAAGACTGCGTGACCTTGCGGGCAAGACGGGGTTCGCCTTCGCGGATGATATCGGCATCGCGGGTCTTCTCTGCGCAGCCGCCGGATTCGCCGACGCGGTCGGCTATGTGAACAGCGGCGTGTTTGCCGCGAACATGACGGGAAACACGGTGCTCGCCGCGCTCGCTCTCGCGGGCGGCCACTGGGACGTCGCCTCGCAGCGCGGCATGACTCTCGGTGCCTTCTGCGTGGGGGTGGTGCTCGCGAGCTTCTTGTTGCGGCTCTTTCGCGAGCGCAAGGTCCTCCCGCTTTCGGCTGAGGTCGCGTTGATTCTCGCGGCCGCCTTCATGGAGCCGAGCGCCACGCTCTCGATCGTCCTCATCGCCACGGCGATGGGCGTGCAGGCCGTCACTGTCACGCGGTTTCGATCGGTTGTCGCCTCGACCGTCGTGGTGACGACCACCATGGCGCGCCTCGCCGAATTCGCTACGGCCTGGATGGTCGCGCGACCGCAAGCCCAGGCTGCCGTGGCGAAAACGGGACCCGCGCTGCTCGTGGTGATCTGGAGCTGTTATGGAATCGGCGCGATTCTCGCGGAATTCGCCATGTCGGTCACTTCGCGTCCGCTTTTCTTTCCGGCGGCAATGATTGCAATCGTGGCCATTCTCATCACGTTCCAACAGGAATCCCGATGAGAACCCCGCCGACCCCATTTTTGTTTACATCACCGTTCGTTCGGAATATCGAACGAATCGTCCGGTTGCCACTTGCACGTCATGCAAGGAGATGCGAGCTTCGCTCATGACGACCCGTGCGCTCAAATCCCCGCTTCGTCTCAGCGAGGTCGACAATCCCTCGAGCCTTGTCGCGCGCTTCGGCCCCGCGGATCCGTTGCGGCTCGATTGCGGGGTCGAGCTTTCACCCTTCCAGATCGCCTACCAGACCTATGGCGAGCTCGATGCGCGCAAAGCGAATGCCGTTCTCGTCTGCCATGCGCTCACCGCCGACCAACATCTCGCCAATCGTCATCCCGTCACCGGCGCGCAAGGCTGGTGGACCACCATGGTCGGTCCCGGAAGGCCGATCGACACGAACCGCTTCTTCGTCATTTGCACCAATGTGCTCGGCGCCTGCATGGGGACCACCGGCCCTGCCTCGATCAACCCCGAGACCGGGAGGCCATGGGGTCTCGATTTTCCGATGGTCACGATCCGCGACATGGTGCGCGCCCAGGCAAAGCTCCTGGATCGGCTCGGGATCGACAGCTTGTTTTGCGTGCTCGGCGGCTCCATGGGCGGCATGCAAGTCTTGCAATGGGCCGCGAGCTATCCGGAGCGCGTCTTTTGCGCCTTGCCGATCGCCACCGCGGCCAAGCATACGGCACAAAACATCGCCTTCCACGAGGTCGGCCGGCAAGCCGTGATGGCCGACCCCGATTGGCGAAAGGGACGCTATGCCGAGGAGGGCACGCGTCCCAGCAAGGGGCTTGGCGTGGCGCGCATGGCCGCCCACATCACATATCTTTCGGAGAAGGCGCTCCATCGAAAGTTCGGGCGCAACCTGCAGGACCGCGAGGCACCCACATTCTCCTTCGACGCGGACTTTCAGGTCGAAAGCTATTTGCGCCATCAGGGCATGAGTTTCGTCGAGCGTTTTGACGCGAACTCCTACCTCTACGTCACGCGCGCCATGGATTATTTCGATCTCGCGGCCGATTATGGCGGCGTTCTCGCGCGCGCCTTCCAGGGTTCGTCCACCCGCTTTTGCGTCGTCTCCTTCACTTCCGATTGGCTGTTTCCGACGGCGGATTCGCGCGCGACCGTGCATGCGCTGAATGCGGCGGGTGGCTCGGTGTCCTTCGTCGAGATTGCGACCGACAAAGGCCATGACGCCTTCCTGCTCGACGTGCCTGAGCTTTTCGCCACCACCGGCGGCTTCATTGACGCGGCGGCGCGTGCGCGCGGCTTGGGTCCAGCTCGCTTAATCTCGGAAGGGATGGTGAGCGGCTTGCCACAGGAACGGGCGGAGGATCGGATCGAGGAGGCGCGCCCCGCGCGCTCGTCGAGCAAGGCCGGTTCTGGGCGATGAACATGGCCGTTCTTTCTCTCAATGAAGTCGCCTCGACGCGCGTCGATCTTCTCACGGTCGCCGAGATGGTCCAGCCGGGCTCGCGCGTGCTCGACGTCGGCTGCGGCGACGGCGCGCTCCTAGAGCTGCTTTCGGAGCGGCGGAGCGTCGACGGGCGGGGCATCGAATTGTCGCAGGCCGGCGTCAATGAATGCGTGGCGAAGGGGCTGCACGTCATTCAGGGCGACGCGGACACCGACCTCGTCGCCTATCCGGATGATGCATTCGATTACGTGATCTTGTCGCAAACCTTGCAGGCGACCTTCGCGCCGAAAACGGTGCTCGAGCACATGTTGCGCATCGGAAGGCGCGCTATCGTTTCCTTCCCGAATTTCGGCCATTGGCGCATCAGGACGCATCTTGCTTTTCGCGGTCGCATGCCGGTGACCGAGACGCTCAACCAAGCCTGGTACGACACGCCCAACATCCATTTTTGCACGATCCGCGACTTCGTCGCCCTTACTCAATTGGTGAATGCGCGGGTCGAGAAAGCGGTGGCCCTCGATCAGGCGGGGCATCCTGTGCGCGTCGACGCGCCTTGGTGGTTCTGGAACATTTTCGGCCAACAGGCGGTGTTCTTGTTGCGGAGAGGGTAGCGAACAACGAGAGTGAGCAGTGAGAAGTGAAAAGTGAGAAGATGGCCCCGAAGCTTCGGCATTTACCTTTCACCTTTCACCTTTCACCTTGTCTCACTATCCCCTCTTCGCCCGCACGACCCACACACCCGCGCCAAGCCGCACGCCTTCGCTTCCGTCATAAGGTGTGAAAGCCTGACGGACCGCGCAGGCAACCGGCTCACGCTTTGCCGGATCGGCCTCTCTCAAGGCGGCGGCGACCGGCCCCATCGCTAGCGTGGTATCGACCGTCACGTCCAGGTTCGCACCACCGATGAGCCGGTCCTCAGGCTCGATGGTGATGTCCTTGTAGCCCGCTCCCGTGAGAATCTGGTACACCCGATCACGCTGCGCGAAAGAGAATTCGCCAGGTCCGCCGGGTGGAGGCGGAGGCGGCTGGGGTATGTGCTGGAAAGCGGCCGTCATCGGCACGGACACCCAGGGGTTTTCAGCGGCCGGCCGCCAAGTGACGAAGACCAGGCGTCCTTTCTTTGTGAGCGCGGCGCGCAGATTCCTGAACGCCGCCACCGGATCGGCAAAAAACATGACGCCGAACCGGGAAAAGACGAGGTCGAAACCGCCTCGCGCAAAGTCATGGCTTTGTGCGTCGCCCTCCTCGAAGCGGGTTTGGGAAAGGCCAGCCGCTTCGAGCCGCTGACGGGCAAGCGAAAGCATCGGACGCGAGACATCGACGCCGAGGACTTTGCCGCTTTCACCAACGCGTCGAGAGAGCTCGAGCGTCGTCTCGCCCGTGCCGCATCCCACATCGAGAACGGCCTCGCCGGGGCGAATCGCGGCACGATCCATCGCGAGGCGCCCGAGCGGCGCCAATTGTGCATCGAGCCGCGCTTGCAGCCGCACCCAGGTCTCGCCGGCCGGCCCGTTCCAATGCTCGATCTGGGCGGAGTTTGCGCCGTTCGTGGCAAGCGTCATGAAGTCTCACCCTGTTTTTCGTCGACATCCCCCAGAGGATGCAGGTCGCGCACCATCGAGATGACGCGCTCATCGAGTAGATGCGTGTAGATTTGAGTGGTCGCGATGTCGGAATGGCCCAAGAGCACCTGCACGACGCGCAAATCCGCGCCGTTCTGCAGCAGGTGGCTCGCGAAGGCATGGCGCAGCACATGAGGGCTGACGCGCCGCGCTTCGATTCCAAGTCTCGCGGCGAGTGCCTTCAGTTCGCGCGCGAAAACCTGGCGGGGAAGATGGCCGGAGGCGCTGTCTGCCGGGAAGAGGTAGCGGTTCGCCCTTTCGCGTGCAGCCTTTGCCGGCGAGGCGCGTTTCCCGCACCGTTGCGATGCTTCCGGTTCGGCTGGCGTCCGCCTCGGCTTTTTGCCCGAAATTCCCGTCACGGCCGCTTCGCGAATTTCATCGGCAAGCGCCAAATAGGCTGCCATCGCTTGTTTCGCCGCGCCATTGAGCGGCACTAGCCGCTCCTTTCCGCCCTTGCCCTTGACGATCAGCGCTTCTTGCGCCGCTGCCGCCGAACGCGGCAAGCCGACGAGCTCGGAGACCCGCAGGCCCGTCGCGTAGAGGAGCTCGAGAAGGCAGGAAAGGCGCGCGGCACGCAATCGTTCACCGTACGGCCTCTGCGCGTCCGTGATGCCTTCGGTCGCGCCAGCCAAAAGCCGATCGACTTCGGCGACGGAAAGCGTCTTGGGCAGGGCGCGACCGAGCTTCGGTCCCGAGATCATTGCGGAGGGATCGTCGCTTCGCATGCCCTCGGTCCTGAGGAAGCCATGGAATTGGCGTAGCACCGACAGCCGCCTCGCGCTCGAGGACGGCTTGAAGCCACGTTCGGTGAGCCGGGCCAGGAAGGCTCGGATGTCCGCGCTCGTCGCGCTCATCTCATCGGCGCCTCGGCCGTTCAGGAAAACAAGGTAATCCTCGATGTCGCGTTCATAAGCAACAAGGGAGTTCTTGGCGCTGCCGCGCTCGGCCGACAACATGGCGAGGAAGTCGATGAGCGCGCTCATGATTTCGGCTTCGGCAAGGGCACGGTGACCGTGATGGTGCGATGCTCTGGCCGCACGAACGCCACAAGCGCAAGCATGCCGCCGATCACCAGGCAGCCGAGCATCACCAGAATACCGATGAGCTTGAAAAGTGTCGGCATCGATCTTCCCGCCCCACCGCTCGCGAGCGGTGTCCATGATCATAAGCGCTCGCGCATCATCCGCAAAAATGAAAAGAAGTTTGCGGAAGGAACAGGTGAGAAAACAAGGAAATGGAACAAAATTTCGTCTAAAGCCATCGCCTTTCGGCGACAACCGATGCTGTGACAGGTTTGTGGAGCTTTGTTAGAATAGATCGGGTAAGCACCGCCTGCCCGCAGCTCGCGCCGCAGCGGGTCGGGAGATGAGGATTGACGAGCGAGAGCGACATCAACGACGTGACGAGGCGCGGCGCTTCGAGCGAAAGCGCGAATGCGGCAGCCGCTGATGGCGCGCTTCTCGGGGCCGAGTTCGGCCGGCGCGTGATTGCGCTTGTCGGCATGATGGGGTCTGGCAAGACCTCGATCGGCAAGCGCCTCGCGGCGCGGCTCGGTTTGCCTTTCGTCGATTCGGATGCCGAAATCGAGACGGCAGCCGGCATGACGATCACCGAAATTTTCGATCGGCATGGCGAGGCTTATTTTCGCGAAGGCGAGCGGCGGGTGATTGCGCGACTTCTCGGCGAAGGCCCTTGCGTGCTCGCGACCGGAGGCGGAGCTTTCATGGACGCCCGCACCCGCGATGCCATAGCCGAGGCGGGCATCTCCGTCTGGCTTCGCGCGGACACGGCGACGCTGATGCAGCGTATCGCGCGGCGGAATAATCGCCCCTTGCTTCGCACGGCCGATCCCGCCGCGCAGGTGGCGCGCCTTCTTGCTTTGCGAGAACCCGTGTATGCCCGCGCCGACCTCATCGTGGACTCGAGCGAACGCCCGCATGAGGAGGTGGTGGGCGCGCTCATCGCCTCTCTCCTGGGGCATTTGCGCAAGCATCCTTCGGCGGGGGCTTCACCATGAACGAGCAGGGGGTAGAGGGTTTTACGGCGCAGATAAATCGGAGGGGGGAATCGGCGTCGGCGCCGCCTGACCTTTCCGTGAAGGTCGAGCTCGGGACACGCGCTTACGAGATTGTCATCGGCGAAGGTCTTCTCGAGAGGTCAGGCACCCTCATTGCCCAGGTCTCCAAGGCCAAGGCGGCCGCGATCGTAGTCGACGAGAACACAGGCCCGCTTTATGCAAACAAGGTCTCGGCGGCGCTCGGCGCGTGCGGCATCCGTTCCGCCGTTATCGGCATCAAGCCCGGCGAACGCTCGAAGTCGTTTTCGGTTTACGAACAGGTTTGCGAGGCGATCCTTGCGGCAAGGATCGGGCGTGACGATCTCGTCATCGCACTGGGCGGCGGGGTCGTCGGTGACCTTGCGGGTTTCGCCGCCGCGACCGTCAGACGCGGCGTCGCCCTTGTGCAGATGCCGACGACGCTTCTGGCGCAAGTCGATTCCTCGGTCGGCGGAAAAACGGGCATCAATTCTTCGCTTGGCAAGAATTTGATCGGCGCCTTTCATCAACCCACGCTCGTGCTTGCCGACATGGGAGCGCTCGATAGCTTGCCGGCGCGGGAGTTTCGCGCTGGCTACGCGGAGGTCGTGAAATACGCACTTATCGACCGTCCGCAATTCTTCGAGTGGCTCGAAGCGAAGCGTGCCGAGATCTTTTCTGGCGGTGTGGCACGGGCCGAGGCGATCGCCGAATGCTGCCGGGCCAAGGCGGCGATCGTGGCGCTCGACGAAACGGAGACGGGTGAAAGGGCGCTCCTCAACCTCGGTCACACCTTCGGCCACGCGCTTGAGACGGTTACCGGATATGACGGCGCCCGCCTGGTGCATGGTGAGGCCGTGGCGATCGGTTGCGCCATGGCGTTTCGTTTTTCGACCGCGCTCGGCCTCGCCGATCCTGAGGCTCCGCGACGCGTCGAAGCGCATCTTGCCGCGGCCGGTCTTCCGTCGCGACTCGCCCATGTTCGCGGGGGCACGGGCTCGCTCGACGCTCTGCTCGCCGCGATGGCGCAAGACAAGAAGGTGAAGGACGGCACCCCGACCTTCATTCTCGCGCGTGGCATCGGCAAGAGCTTCATCCAGCGCGGCATCGAGCTTTCGCGCTTGCGCGATTTTCTCGCCGCGGAGCTGCGTTCCAATGGCTGAGGCTTCGCAATGTTGAGCGAGGGCGTGTTCGACCTCTGGGTGGTGCTCGTCATCACTTTTTCGCTCGTGCTCTCGGCCTTCTTCGCCGCCGGCGAAACATCGCTCACCGCGACTTCGCGCGCCCGCATGACGGCGCTCGAACGTCAAGGGAATTCGGCGGCAAGGCTGGTCAATCGGCTTCTCGCGTCGCGCGAGCGCCTGATCGGCGCGATGCTCATCGGCAACAACATCGTCAATATCGGCGCCTCGGCGCTGACGACAACGATCTTCGTCGCCTTGTTCGGCGATGCCGGCGTGCTTTACGCGACAGCCACGATGAGCGTGCTCGTGGTCGTCTTCGCGGAGGTTCTGCCCAAGACCATCGCCGTGGCGAAGCCCGACCGCACCGCGCTTCTCTTGGCGCGCGCGGTGGCGATCACGGTGGCGCTTCTCGGACCCATCCTCAGCGCCATCGAGACCTTCATTCGTGCCCTGCTTCGCCTTTTCGGGGTGCGGATCGAGGAGAACCAGCCGATCCTCTCCGCGACCGAGGAGCTCAGGGGCGCCGTGGACCTGCTCGAGGAAGAAGGCGCGGTGGTGAAGGACGAGGCCGACATGTTCGGCGGCCTCCTCGATCTCTCCGAGCTCGAGGTCTCGGACGTGATGGTTCATCGCACCAATATGCACAGCGTCAATGTCGGCCTCTCCGCGCCCGAGATCTTGCAGGAGGTTCTTGCCTCCAACAATACGCGCCTGCCGATCTGGCGAGATAGCCCGGAGAACATCGTCGGCATCCTGCACGCCAAGGATGTGCTGCGCGCGCTCGCGGCCGCGCATGGCGATCCCACGCAGCTCGATTTTACGAAGATCGCGACCGAGCCTTGGTTCGTGCCCGACACGACGAGCCTTGCCGACCAGCTGAAGGCGTTTCGGGCACGCAAGGCGCATGTGGCGCTCGTGGTCGACGAATATGGGGAGGTGATGGGCCTCGTCACGCTCGAAGACATTCTCGAGGAGATCGTAGGCGACATCTCCGACGAGCACGATGTGCAGCTTCATGGTGTGCGACCTCAACCCAATGGCGCAATCATCGTGGAAGGTTCGGTGCCGGTGCGCGATGTGAATCGGGCCATGGATTGGCGATTGCCCGACGAGGATGCGACAACGGTCGCGGGCCTCGTCATCCACGAGGCGCAGACCATTCCGGATCCCGGCCAGGCTTTCACCTTCCACGGCTACCGATTCGAAGTGATGCGCAAGCACCGCAACCGCATCACCCAGCTTCGCGTGACGCCCCTCGGCAAACAGACGGGCAAGTCGCAAGCCGCCGCCGAGTAGCAAGGAGCGTCATGAACCTCTCAACATCCCGCCCTTCGGGGCGCCGCGAGGTTGCGGCGCGGCCCTCGGCATCGTCCGCGATCAGGGGCCCTCGCTCCTGGAAAGGCCTCGGCTATGGCGCGCTCTGCGCCGTGATCTGGGGCATCCAACCGATCGTCTCGAAGATTTCCGTGGCTGACGGGCTGACCGCGGCCGATGTCACGGTGCTTCGCTTTCTCGCCGCAGGGCTCGTGCTTTTGCCGCTGGCCGCAAGCGCACCGCGTTTTCCCGTCGGCCAGCTCGGCTTTCCGCGGGCCGCCCTTCTCGCGATCCTCGCCGGCGCGCCGTTCAGCCTCGCGCTCGTCGGCGGCGTGGCTTTCGCGCCCGCCTTCCATAGCGCGGTGATCGGACCTGGTCTCACCCCGATCACGGCGATGCTGCTTTCGCTGTTCGTCATGCGCGAACGCCCTGCCTGGGGAGAGCTCGGCGCGCTCGCGCTCACGCTGGCCGGCCTGTTCCTCTTCTCATTCGAGGCGTTCGCGGGAGCGCCGGCGCGCGAAGAAGCTTGGCGGGGCGATCTTCTCTTCGCTCTTTCGGGCTGCATGTGGGCGGGCTTCGGCTTTGCCGCCAATCGCTGGAAGGCGAGCTCGCTCAACGCCGCCGCTGCCATTTCCATCCTTTCGCTGATCAGCGTGCCGCTCTGGGCCTTCTTCTTGCCGCTGCATTTGGGGGATGCCTCCTTGTGGGCAAGCCTCCTGCAAGCGCTCTTCCAAGGCGTGCTCGTCGGCGTCGTGGCGCTTTACCTTTATGCGCGTGCGGTCGCCCTGCTCGGCCCGATGCAAGCCGCGCTCTTCGTGCCGCTCACCCCGGTCGTGACCGCGATCGTCGATCTCCTTTGGCTCGGCGAGAAAGCTTCGCTCACCGAGGCGGTCGGGATGGTCGCGGTGATCTCCGGGATGCTCTTATGCATCGCGGCCCCGCGCCGCTGAGGATTTTGCAAGTCGCCGCAGTCGTCAGGGACGCGCAGAAAACCGATCGCCGCTAGACGCGCTGTCACGGGAAGGTGTTCCCGATCGAGTTTCTTTCGAACCTTCGGGTGCATTTTTGCCTGCGAGGACGCGGTATCGATTTTTGCGTTCCGCTCTCGTCATGTATTTTGCTTCGAGCCAAGTATTCGCGTTCTGATCGACAGAATGGAGAGCCTCGATGGAAGTCGAACGCAAGCTCGAGCAGATGGGAATCGCGCTACCCAACCTGGCAGGAGCTGCCGGCCTGCCCGAGCATGGAACGGCACAAAAATATTACGGGCAGAATTACGGGAAGATGAAACCCTTCCATCGAGTGGGAAATCTGCTCGTCCTGTCCGGCCATGTTCCGGACCTGCCCGACGGAAGCGCGCTGTACCCGGGAAGGGTCGGCGCCGAGGTCACGGTCGAGCAGGCTTATGCGGCCGCGCGCCAGACGGGAATCAATTGTCTTGCCGGGATCAAGCAGGCCGTGGGCGATCTCGAGAACGTCGTGGGCCTCGTGAGAACGCTCAACTTTGTCGTCTGCGCACCTGGCTTCACTTCCCCGAATCTCATCTCGAGCGGATTGACGGACCTTTTCGCCGAAGTCTTCGGGCCGGAGCGCGGCATTGGTTGCCGCGCAACGATCGGTGTCATGTCGCTCGCGAACAACCACTGTTTCGAAAGCTGGATGGACGTCGAAGTGCGCTAGCAAGGGCAAGGCGACGATCGCCTTGCCGCACTCGAGCTAGGCCCCAAGGATTGCCTGCGATTGGATGCGCTTCACACCGGCCGCGTCCATGTTGCGGGTCGCGGCCGCGAGAGAGCCGAGCGTGTCGATGCCTCGGCTCGCGTCTTCGATTACGTAGGTGTCAAAACCGGCCTTTGTCGCGTCCATGGCTGTCCAGGCGACGCAGAAATCCGTGGCGAGCCCCGCGACGAAGCAGCGCGTGATGCCGCGTTCTCGCAAATAGCCGGCAAGTCCCGTTTTCGTTGCGTGATCGGCCTCGACGAAGGCCGAGTAACTGTCGACATTCGGGTGATAACCCTTGCGAATGACGAGCTGCACCATCGGCAGATCGAGCCTGTCCGAAAAGGCCGCCCCTTGCGAACCCTGCACGCAGTGATCGGGCCAAAGCACCTGATCGCCATAGGCGAGCTTCGTCACTTCGAAGGGCTTCATGCCTGAATGGGCCGAGGCGAAAGAAACATGTCCTTTGGTGTGCCAATCCTGCGTCTGCACCACATTGCCGAACTTGCGTGCGAGCGCATTGATCGGCTGGATCACCTGATCGCCATTCTTCACGGCAAGCGCGCCGCCGGGCAGGAAATCATTCTGGACGTCGACGACGATGAACACATCCTCCGGCGTGGGTTTGATGGACATGATGTCACCTCGAGCCTGCTTTCTGCCGATGACCGTCGTGGCCGCCAAGGCGGCGCTCGTGATCAACACGGCATCTCGGCGAGACGGAAAAACGGACTTCTTTCCTGACATGACGATCCCTCCCGAATGCAATTGGCGACGGCGTCGATTTCCCGGCGCGCAGCAGCCAAACCCTATGAGAGGGATCATTTATCACGAAATTGTGATCTTGGCCTTGCTTTCTCAACTTGCGACACTGGCGCGGGCGCCGCGACCTTCACGGGCACCGGCGAGAAAGTTTCGCATCGAACGCCGGTTCACCAAACTTGAGCTCGAGTGCCTTTTCGGCACCGCCGGTTGCTACTTCCGCAAGATCAAGGCTTCGAGCTCGGCTTGGCGCGCCGTATTCGTGTCCACAAGGCACCCGAGGTTCTCCTCGAAGAGCTTCGCTTTCGGGCCCGCGAGCATCGGCACGATGTTTTGGCACAAATCATTCCGATATCGCGCCCACAGATCGTTGGAATTGCTGATCTCCCGCTTGAGCAGATTGCGTTGCTGGCCGGAGAGATCCGCGCGCGCGTCGATCGCCGCTTTCACCTTCGCGAGCGTGTCCTCGACTCCCTTGCTCGTTTCGGCCTCGGCTTTGCGCAGGCACTCGTCAAAGCCGGCGACGGGAAGTTTTGCGGGATCGCATTTGGCGAGAGAGGGTCGTGGCGATTGCGCCTTCGCCGCGCCGATCGCAACGCAAAGGAGGAGCGAGGCGAGCGCTGTCGAGGCGGCTCGACAAATTCTGAAAGCCATCGGTGAAGCCCCTTGGCGCCGGTTACGCGGCCTTGCGGTGGGCGAGGAACTCGCCCATCCGCTGGATCGCACGCTCGATGTTCTCGGTGGAGTTCGCATAAGAGAGGCGCAAATACCCCTCGCCATGCACGCCGAAATCAGGGCCGCCGATCACCGCGACGCCGGCTTCCTCGAGAAGAGCCGAGGCGAGGGGCTTCGCCTTCCAACCGCTGCGCGTGATGTTCGGGAAGGCGTAGAAGGCGCCTTTCGGCTTGATGCACGAGATACCGGGAAGCCGGTTCAACCCCTCGACCACCACATGCCGGCGGTTGTCGAATTCGGCGACCATTTGCGCGACGCAATCCTGCGGCCCCTCGAGTGCCGCAATGCCCGCCCATTGCGTGGCGGCATTGACGCAGGAATGAGCGTTGACGGCGAGCTTGCGCGCGAGATCGTAGAGCTTTTGCGGCCAGACGGACCAGCCCAAGCGCCAGCCGGTCATCGCGTAGCTCTTCGAGGCGCCATCGAGATGGATGAGCCGCTCGCGGATCGAGGGATAGCTCAGCAGCGAGACATGAGCCTCGCCGTCATAGGTCATCGAGGCGTAGATCTCGTCGGACATGACTGCGACATCGGGATAACGCTCGAGCCCGGAAACGAGCGCGTCGATCTCGGCTTTGGGCGTCACGCCGCCCGTTGGATTGGCGGGTGAGTTGAGGATGAGAAGGCGCGTTCTCGGCGTGATCAGCGAAAGCGTCTCTTGCGCCGAAAAGGCAAACCCATTCGCCTCCCGGATCGGCACTGGGATCGGCGTCGCTCCCGTGAACTCGATCATCGAGCGGTAGATCGGAAAGCCCGGATCGGGGTAGAGGATTTCAACGCCGGGCTCGCCGAACATCAAGATCGCCATGAACATCGTGACCTTTCCGCCCGGCAGGATCATCACCCGCTCGGGCGAGACCTCGACGCAGAAGCGCCGATGAAGGTCCCGCGCCACGGCCTCGCGTAGCGGCAAGATGCCGGTGGCCGGCGTATATCCGTGATGACCGTCGCGCAGAGCTTTTATGGCTGCTTCGACGATATGAGGCGGCGTGGGAAAATCAGGCTGGCCGATCCCGAGATTGATGATGTCGCGTCCTTGACTCGCGAGCGCGGTGGCGCGGGCGAGCACCGCAAAGGCATTTTCTTCGCCCAGGCGGTCGAAAGCGGCAATTGTGTGCAACATGGCATTCCCCGATTATCGCGCATCCAAGAAGGCCGGCGGGTGGCGCCGTGCCCAGCCCTCCACCTTCGGCTCCCCTATGCCAAAAATGTCGGGGCTTGAACAGCAAGCTTGGGGTTGGCCTGCAGTGAACCTCCCAAAAACGGTCAGGCGCATGCCTGTCGAGAATGCCTGCCACGAATTGATTTACGCGAAAAAATCGCGCGATATGCGGGCAGGGATCGCGGCCGATACGCTCGATCTCAATCCACGAGCTAAAAAAGGCGAGGACGCGAAACATGGCGGGACGCAAGATGGCCAATGGAAGGGGGCGTGGCACGGTGCGCCGCCCGCTGCGGGGGCGCGCCACGCGCACCACCAAAGCGCCGGCAAAGGGCATGGCGCAGGGCCGGCGGCTTCGTTCGCAGGATTGGTTCGACAACTCCGCGCATCCGGACATGACGGCGATCTACCTCGAGCGCTATCTTAATTACGGGCTTACGCTCGAGGAGCTGCGTGGCGGCAAGCCGATCATCGGCATCGCGCAGACGGGATCCGATCTCTCTCCCTGCAATCGACACCATCTCGAGCTCGCCAAGCGCGTGCGCGAGGGCATCCGGGAAGCAGGCGGGGTCGCGATCGAATTCCCGGTCCACCCGATTCAGGAGACCGGAAAGCGGCCGACGGCGGCTCTCGACCGGAACCTCGCCTATCTCGGGCTCGTGGAGGTGCTCTTCGGCTATCCGATCGACGGCGTCGTGCTGACCACGGGTTGCGACAAGACGACACCTGCCTGCATCATGGCGGCCGCCACGGTGAACATTCCGGCCATCGTGTTGTCGGGCGGCCCGATGCTGAACGGCTGGCATCACGGCACCCGCGCCGGCTCGGGCACGATCCTTTGGCAAGCACGCCAGGATTTCGCCGCGGGCAAGATCGACTTCAACGAGATGCTCGAGGCGGTTGCCGATTCGGCCCCCTCGGCCGGCCATTGCAACACCATGGGCACGGCCTCGACCATGAATTCGCTCGCCGAGGCGCTCGGGATGTCACTGCCCGGTTGCGCGGCCATTCCGGCGCCTTATCGCGAGCGGGGCCAGATCGCCTATCGGACGGGAAAACGCATCGTCGACATGGTTCGCGAGGACCTCAAACCCTCCGCTATCCTGACGCGCGAGGCCTTCGAGAACGCCATCGTGGTCAATTCGGCGATCGGGGGCTCGACCAATGCCCCGATCCATCTCAACGCCATCGCCCGTCACATCGGCGTGAAACTCGATGTCGAGGATTGGGAGAGGGTCGGGCACAAGGTGCCGCTCCTCGTCAATATGCAGCCCGCCGGTTTCTATCTCGGCGAGGAGTATCACCGCGCCGGCGGCGTGCCGGCCGTGGTCGACGAACTCATGCGCCAAGGGCTCATTCACGAGGATGCGCTCACGGTGAACGGCAGGGGCCTCGGGGAAAATTGCCGCGGACGAGCCTCGACCGACGAGGACGTGATCCGCCCCTTCAACAAGCCGCTCGTCAAGGATGCGGGCTTCATCGTGCTCAAGGGAAATCTCTTCGACTCCGCCATCATGAAGACAAGCGTGATCTCAAAGGAGTTCCGCGACCGGTATCTCTCCAATCCGAAGGATCGCGAAGCTTTCGAGGGCCGCGCGATCGTCTTCGACGGGCCGGAGGACTATCATGCGCGCATCGACGATCCGAAGCTGAAGATCGACGCGCATTGCCTCCTCTTCATTCGCGGCGTCGGGCCGATCGGCTATCCCGGCGCGGCGGAGGTCGTGAACATGCGTCCGCCCGCCTATCTCATCAAGGATGGGGTGAATTCGCTCCCCTGCATCGGTGATGGGCGCCAATCGGGAACATCGGGCTCCCCCTCGATCCTCAACGCATCACCCGAGGCGGCCGCGGGCGGAGGTCTTGCGATTTTGCGCACGGGGGACCGCGTGCGCATCGACCTCAAGAAAGGCACCGCCGACATTCTCATTTCCAAGGCCGAGATCGACAAAAGACGCGCGGCGCTCCAGGGCCATGGCGGTTACCATTACCCCGCCCATCAGACGCCGTGGCAGGAAATCCAACGCGGCATGGTGGACCAGATGGCGCAAGGCATGGTGCTCAAACCCGCCGTCAAATATCAGCGCATCGCGGAAACCAAGGGGTTGCCCCGGGATAACCACTAAGGGGGCGAGCAGCCAATGGCGAGTAGCGAGTAGAGTCGATGATGGATAGGGAGCTCACCATCACCCTCTCACCACTCGCTACCCGCTATTTCGCTACTCGCTATCTCGCTGCTCGCCGTGACGGGAGATATCGATGACCAACCCGGAAAAGATCGCTGAATTTCGGCGCCTCCACCATAGCGGCTGCTTCGTCATTCCGAACCCTTGGGACATCGGCTCGGCGCGTTGGCTTCGTGGGCTCGGCTTCAAGGCGCTCGCGACGACGAGCTCGGGCGCGGCCTGGAGCCTCGGCTTCCCGGACAATGGGCTTCACGTCGATCAGGCGCTCGCGCATATCCGCGTGATCGTCGAGGCGACGGAGCTTCCCGTGAATGCCGATTTCGAAGGCGGCTTCGCGCATGACGCGGAGGGCGTGGCGCGCAACGTGACGCGCTGCCTCGAGACCGGCGTGGCGGCGGTGTCGATCGAGGATTCGACGGCCGACAAGGTAAAACCGCTCCACGATTTATCCCACGCGGTCGAGCGCATGCGCGCCGCGCGCCGCGCGGTGGATGCGCATGGCAAAGGTGCCCTGCTTGTCGGAAGGGCCGAATGCTTCCTCACCGGGCATGATCAGCCGCTAAAGGAGGCGATCTCTCGTCTCGAGGCCTATGCGGAAGCGGGAGCGGATGTGCTCTACGCACCGGGCGTGCGCACGGGCGAGGACATTTCGGCGATCGTGAAGGCCGTGGCGCCAAAGCCCGTGAACGTGCTCATCGGCTGGCCGAGCGACCTCACCGTCTCCGATCTCGCAGCGCTTGGCGTGCGGCGCATCAGCGTCGGCGGCGCGCTGGCGCGGGCCGCCTGGTCGGGATTTGCGCGCGCCGCGGAAACGATCGCGAACGAGGGCTCGTTTTCGGGGTTCGCGACGAACGTGCCGCCGGTCGACCTCAACGGCTTCTTCAGCAAGGATTCCAAGGAGCGGCGACAGTGACCGATCCCAAAGCGAAGCCTTCCCCCAAACCTGCTCGCGGCCTCCCGGAGCGGCGCGTGCTGCAAGGCCGCTTCGGGCGGCTCGAACCGCTCGATGAGGCGAAGCATGGAGAGAGCCTTTGGCGCGCCGTCGAGGGCGCTGACCCGATGTGGCATTATCTGCCCTACGGCCCGTGGCAAGACCAAACCTCGTTCCGCACTTGGCTCAAGGAGCGTCAGGCGCTCGCTGATCCCCTCTATTATGCGGTCGTGGACAATAAGACCGGCCGCGCGCTCGGCTGCGTCACGCTGATGCGCATCGATCAGCCGAATGGCTGCATCGAGACCGGCCACATCTTTTACGCGCCAGCCCTGCAGAAGACGCCCCTCGCGACCGAGGCCGTTTTCCTCGAAGCGAAGCACGTCTTCGACGACCTCGGCTATCGCCGCTTCGAATGGAAATGCGACAACGCCAACGAGCCCTCACGCCGCGCGGCGAAGCGCTTCGGCTTCGTCTTCGAAGGCCTGTTCCGGCAGCATCTGATCGTCAAGGGGCGCAATCGCGACACGGCATGGTTCTCGATCGTGGACGGCGAATGGCCGGCGCGCAAGAGAGCGTTCGAGTGCTTCCTTGCACCAGAGAATTTCGATGCCGAAGGGCGCCAGAAACAAAGCCTTTCCTCGCTCAACGGCGCTTGAATCCAAAATCGGGCGCTTCACGAATCTTAAGACCCGAAGACAAGGGGGGATCGCATGAAAGCTTGGCTCAAGCTCGCGCTCATCGGATGCGTCATGGCGGCTGTTTCGGTGGTGAGCCTCGCCGAGGCGCGCGTCACGCGTATCGAGATCGAGAAAACCGATTGGGCCTTCGGCGGCGGCTCCTTCGGCAAGTCCGGCCCTTATCAGCTTCTCACCGGACACGTAGTGGGCGAGCTTGACCCGGCCGATCCCGCGAACGCCATCATCCAAGACATCAACCTCGCGCCGCGCAACGCGCGCGGCATGGTCGAATACAAGACCCCGATCGAAATCCTGAAGCCCGCCGACATGGCGCGCGGCAACCATGTCCTCTTTTTCGAGGTGAATAATCGCGGCAACAAGCTCGCGCTCGGGGTCTTCGACGAAGGCGTTACCGGAGGCGCCGCTGACCCCAACGCCCTCACTTCCCCCGGCGATGGCTGGCTCCTGCGCTCTGGCTACACGATGGTGTGGTTCGGCTGGGAAATGGATGTGCTGCCCGGCATGAACCGGATCGGCATGCCGCCTGTGATCGCGCGCAACCATGACGGCTCACCCGTGACCGGCATCGTCCGCTCGGAGATGATCACGCCGGTCGAGGCAGCGAGCCTGCCCATCGGGCTCAGCCAGCAAATCCAGGCCTTTCCGACGGGAAGCTATGACAGCTATCCGACCGCGAGCCTCGACAACCGCGAGGCTTATGTTGACGGGTTTCGCCCGACATTGACGGTGCGGGCGCGCGAGCAGGACCCGCGCGTGCGTATTCCCGAAAACGAGTGGAGCTTCGCCGTCTGCGAACAGGGCAAGCCCGCCGTCCCGGATGAGAAGCATGTATGCCTCAAGGCCGGCTTTCAGGCCGGCCACCTCTATGAGCTGATCTATCGCGCCAAGGACCCGACGATCGGCGGCCTCGGTTTCGCCGCGACGCGCGATGTCGGCGCATTTCTGCGAACCATCGCCAAGGACGATGCCGGCACCGCGAACCCCCTATACCGGCCCGATAACGTCGCCATCATCGAAGGAACCTCGCAATCCGGCCGCATGATCCGCAGCTTCCTCGCGCTCGGCTTCAATCGCGACGAGAGCGGCAAACGCGTCTTCGATGGTGCTTATCCGCATATCGGGGGCGGGCTCATGCCGCTCAACGTCCGCTTCGGCCAACCCGTGCGCGCCTGGGGCGAGCAGACCGACCACGTGTATCCCGCCTATGACTTTCCTTTCACCTATGCGCGCGAGACCGACCCGTTGACGCTGCGCACGCAAGGCATCCTCGACCGCTGCTCGGCGACGGACACTTGCCCGCGCATCTTCCATGTCGCGACCTCGCTCGAGATGTGGGAGGGGCGTCAATCCCTCGGGCTGACCGACCCGCTCGGCCTGCGCGATGTGCCCGATCCCGCCAATGTGCGCACCTTCATCATGGGGAGCACGCAGCACGGGCCGGCGGCTTTGCCACTCGCGACACAAGCGCCTTTCGGCAACTGCCAGCAGCAGCCGAACCCGAACCCGCAATTGTGGACGATGCGCGCCTTGATGAGCGCGCTCACCGATTGGGTGCTCGACGATGTCGCCCCGCCCGAAAGCGCCGTGCCGCGCATCGCCGACGGCACGCTCGTCGCGCCCGATCAGGTGCGCTTCCCCCCGATCCCGGCCAATCGTTACGGCGGGGTCGAGCGGTCAGCCGCCTCGACCGCACGCCTCTACGACACGCTGCACGTGCTCGATTTCGGTCC
>Ga0213876_10000914_pt1 | contig 19505 bp, 16 predicted proteins | sample BarmaccomBMRX_R9_FD_160113 | JGI IMG/M metagenome (GOLD analysis project Ga0213876, IMG submission 160113) | Root-associated microbial communities from Barbacenia macrantha in rupestrian grasslands, the National Park of Serra do Cipo, Brazil - RX_R9 | ecosystem: Host-associated > Plants > Roots... | reverse complement strand
GCCCGCCGCACCGACGTCGCCAGCGCGAACGACCGCTACGCCAATCTCGAGACCAATTATCTGCTGCAGCGGATCGAGACGTTCGACGGCATCTTGATCGTCACCTCCAACGATGCCGAGCGGATCGATCCGGCCTTCTCGCGCCGGATGGACGCGGTGCTGGCTTTCCGCGCGCCCGACGAGGTCCGCCGCCAGGAGATCTTGCGCCAGCAGCTCGGCGAAGGCCATTGTGTCTCCGAGGCCCTGTTGCGGGACGTCGCCTGCCGCTGCGCCCTGAGCGGCGGCCAGCTGCGCAACGTCGCGCTCCACGCCCGCCTGCTTTCGCTGGAAGGCGACGGCGCGATCGGCGATGGAGAGCTGCGCCGCGCCGTGGTCCGCGAATATCGCAAGACCGGCGATTATTGCCCGCTGAAGCTGCCGCTCGCGGCGGTCGGCTGAGATGGCCGAGGCGGCGCGCGCGGCCAGGGCCGAGGAGCCATCGCGGGACGCCGAGACGCGCCGCGCCAAGGCGAGCGAGACGGCCCGCCCGACGCTCGCGCGCAAAGCCTTCGACGCGACCCGCTCGACCCTGCTCTCGCCGCGCACGATCCAGCCGTCGCTGCGCATCTCGCAGCCGGACGACGCCGCCGAGCAGGAAGCGGACCGGATCGCCAACGCGGTCGTCTCGATGCCAGATCCGGCGCCGGCGGCGACGCAGCGTAGCGGACGCGCAATCCATCGCGCGCCCGCCGGCGCGGCCGGCCCTGCCGCTGCCCACCCTGCGGTCGCGGCCGAGGTCCGCTCCGCCTCCGGCGGCGGCCGGCCTTTGCCCGCCAAGGCGCGCGGCTTCCTCGAGCCGCGCTTCGGGGCGAATCTCGGCGGGGTCCGGGTCCATACCGGCGCCAAGGCGGACAAGCTCGCCGGCAAGCTCCAGGCGCGCGCCTTCACCCACGGCAAGGACGTCTTCTTCGGCGAGGGCCAGTTCGCGCCCGAGACCAGGGACGGCATGCACCTGCTCGCGCACGAGCTGACCCACACCATCCAGCAGGGCGAGACGATCCAGCGCAAGGCGATCGCGCCGAGCGGGCCGCGGGTCAGCGAGCGCACCCCGCGCCAGGCCAGCCGCCTCGGCCTCAAGGACGCGCTCGACTTCTTCGCAGACGCCGCCAATGCGATCCCGGGCTACCGGATGTTCACCATCCTGATCGGGGTCAATCCGATCAACATGAGCCCGGTCGAGGCGAGCGCGGCCAACATATTGCGGGCAATCGTCGAGTTCATGCCGGGCGGCTTCGTCATCACCAAGGTGCTGGACAGCTACGGCATCTTCGACAAGGTCGGCAGCTGGATCGAGGGCCAGCTCAAGTCGCTCGGCATCACCGGCGCGGCGATCAAGGCCGCGCTCGACAAGTTCATGGATTCGCTGAGCTGGAAGGACATCTTCAACCTCAGCGGGGTCTGGGAGCGGGCGAAGGCGATCTTCACCGAGCCGATCTCGAAGATCATCGCCTTCGCCAAGACCCTGATCGGCGAGATCCTGCGCATGGTGCGCGAAGCGGTGCTGCGGCCGCTCGCCGCGCTCGCCGAAGGCACGGCCGGCTATCCTTTGCTCAAGGTGATCATCGGCTTCGATCCGGTGACCGGCGAGGCGGTCACCCCCACTGCCGAGAATGTGATCGGCGGGCTGCTGACCCTGATCGGCCAGGACGAGCTCTGGGGCAACATCCAGAAGGCCAAGGCGATCCCCCGCGCCTGGGCCTGGTTCAAGGGCGCGATGGGCGGGCTCAAGGCGCTGGTCGCAAGCATTCCGGACCGCTTCATGGCCGCATTGAAGGGCCTGGAGATCGCGGACTTCGTCGTTCTGCCGAGCGCCTTCCTGAAGCTCGCCAAGGTGTTCGGCAACTTCCTCGGCGATTTCGGCGCCTGGGCGCTCGGCACGGTGATCGACCTGCTGAAGATCATCGTCGAGGTCGTGGCGCCGGGGGTGATGCCCTACATCGCCAAGGCCGGCGCCGCGTTCAACACGATCCTCAAGAATCCGGTCGGTTTCGTGAAAACCCTCGTCGCCGCGGCGATGCAGGGCTTCAACCAGTTCGCCGGCAATTTCCTGACCCATTTGAAGGCGTCTTTGATCGGCTGGCTGACCGGGGCGATGGCCGGCGCCGGCGTCTACATCCCGCAGGGTTTCTCCCTGATGGAGATCGTGAAGTTCGTCCTGTCGGTGCTCGGCCTCACCTGGGCGAACCTGCGGGCGAAGCTGGTGAAGGCGACCAGCGAGACGGTGGTCAAGGGCCTCGAAATGGGCTTCGACCTGGTCAAGACCCTGGTGACCGAAGGGCCGGCCGCGGCCTGGCAGAAAATCGTCGAGGCGCTCACCAACCTCAAGGAGATGGTGATCGAGCAGGTGATGGACTTCGTGAAGTCCAAGGTGGTCGAGGCCGCGGTCACCAAGTTGCTCTCGATGCTGAGCCCGGCGGGCGCGCTGATCCAGGCGATCATCGCGATCTACAACACGATCATGTTCTTCAAGGAGCGGCTGTCGCAGATCGCGCAGGTCGCCGCCGGCTTCATCGATTCGATCGCGACCATCGCCTCCGGCAACATCGCGCCGGCCGCGAACCGGGTCGAGCAGACGATGGCGACCGCGCTCACCGTCGTGATCTCCTTCCTCGCCCGCATCGCCGGCCTCGGCAAGATCTCCGACGCGGTGCTGAACATCGTCAACAAGGTCCGCGCCCCGATCGACAAGGGGATGGACAAGGCGGTCGCCTGGGTGGTCGCGCAGGCGAAGAAGCTCGGCAAGCTGCTCGTTGACAAGGTCACCGGCAAGGCCAACCGCACCGAGGCGGACATCAAGCGCGACGTCGAACGCGCCCAGCGCGAGTTGCCCGGGAAGGTAGACGCTTTCCTCGCCAAGGACCCGTCGAGCCTGCGGGTCAAGGCGCAGCTGATGATCTGGAAGCTGCAGTACAAGCTGACCGACCTGAAGCTCAATCCCGCCGGCAAGCAGGGCAAGTTCCGCGCAACGATCAATCCGGAGTTCGACATCGGCGGCGGAGTCACCATCGGCATCGACGACGGGAAGCTGCTGGTGATCATCAACGAGGTCTGCACGACGACCCTGAAGCAGCATAAGCACATGAAGGACGCGCGCGCCGAGATGAAGGGGAAGATCGCCGCACAACCCGAAGCAGGCGACAGGCCGAAGCTCGACATCTCGCGCCCCCGCGACAAGCTGGCGTTCGCGACCTTGATGGTGGAGCAGCCGGGACAGACCCTGCCAAAGTCGCCCCAATTCAAGGTCGGGACCGCGAAGGGCACGGACCTCGAGGTCGAATGGCAGCGGATGAAGAACCAGAACGACCCGGACCGTGTGGTCCACAAGGCCAAGACGATGGGCGCCCCCTATTTCTCCAAGGAGGGCGCGAAGAGGAAAACCGGCCTGATCGACAAGCTCGACGCCGAACCCGCGCCCCCGGCACCGCCCAAGGAGCCTAAGCCTCCCAAGCAGCCCAAAGCCCCAAAGGACCCAGCCGCCGCTGCCCCTGCCCCACCTGCCCCGTCGCCCCAGGAGCCGGCCGCCGCTGCGCCGCCGGCGCCCGCCGCCGCCCCGCCCGCCCAAGCGCCCCAGCTCCCTGCCGCCGCTCCCTCGCCGGCGCCCGCCGCCGCGCCCGCCGCTGCGCCGGCGGTGGTGGACCCGGCCGAGCTGCAGAAGCAGGCGGAACTCGCCTCTGCGGCCCGGAAAGCCGCCACGCTCCAGGGGCTCAAGGATCTCGGCGGCGGCAAGGATGTGGGCGACCATCCCGACGCACAGAGGCTGGGAGAGCTCGATGTCCTGCTGCACGGCCAGGAGATCGCACGCCATGCGGAGAATCTCGGCTTCGGCCTGATGACTCGCGACCAGATGGAGCGCGATCCGAAGATGACCCTGACCGAGGGGTTCAAGGCGCATCCGGCGGAGGTGACCGGCGCGAAGAAGGCTCAGGCAAGGGCGCTCGAGAACGCCAAGAGAGAGGATAAGGATCTCGGCGCGGCTCAGCGCGATATACGGGCGGAGGCCGAGCAAAGGGCGCTCAAGCAGGAAACGAAGAAGACTCCCAACCCGAAGGCCGCCAAGAATATCCGCGACGAGGCGCAGAAGGATGCCACCGCGGTCGACGAGGTTCAGAAACGCTCGACCGCATTGCTGACCAGCTGGATCAAGAGCGAGCTCGCCTCGGGCAATCAGCCGGTGACCAAGTCGGAAGCCAAGTTTATCCGCTGGCTCCGCGATGCTATCAGGAAGCGACTCCATAAATATATCAGCTCGGGACAATGAAGATGGGCGAGCGCAAGGTCATTCTCGATCACGAAGTGCTTCCGGAAGATTTCCGCGAAGGAGCCGCCAGGATGGGCTGGGAGCTGGTCAAGGAACATCCAGCCGGCCGCGACAGCACCTACGAGCAGATCTACCGCGCCGGCCGGGAAGGCACGAGCACGGTCCATTATATCGAGGATCAGTTCGTCAAGGTGCGCTATGTCTTCATACGCGGCCCCGAGGCCGACGAGCTCGCCGAGCAGGTGATGGACATCTTCGATCACGCGCCCGACGCATCACTGCTCGCCGCCGCGGAGAAGGACCGGGAAGATCTGCAGACCATGGTGAACTGGATGCTGAGCGCGACCGTGCTCGGCGACCAGGCCGGGCATGAGCGGCTCGTGGCCCTCATCGAGAAAAGGCTGGCGCACGAGGACCCCGGCGTCCGCCGCATCGCCCTGCTCGCCGCGAGCTGGCTCGAATGGCCCGATTTCCGCGCCACGATCGAGCGCATGGCCGAAGCGGATCCCGACGAGGACGTCCGCGCCGACGCCGCCAAGCTGGCCGGCGCCTATCGCCAGCGCGACGAAGGCAAGCTCTAGCTCCGGCTCCCCGCCGCCCGGTGCCCGGCGCGACGCGCGTCCGGACGGCCTGGGCGACGACAGCAGCTCCGATCCCCGGCCTGGGCCAATCGTCCTAACCTGCATTAGCGGCCACGGAGACGGCGGAACCATCGTTCCGGAAGCGGCTTTGTCGGCGCCAGGAGGAACGATGCTCAAAGGGTTGGGCGCCTGGGGATATGGCGCCTTGTTGCTCGCGATCCTGGTGGGCGCCGCCTGGGCTTTGAAGCCGGCGGACCAGTCGCCTTTGGCGGGACGGGGGCCGGCGCGGCTCGAGACGCTGGCGCCGCTGCCGGCCGCCAATGCGCGCGCCATCCCCGATCCCGTCGCGGCCGCGCCCACCGGCGCGCCTGGCGAATGGACGATGCCGCTCGGCGATTATGCGGCGACCCGGTTCAGCGGTCTCGACGAGATCAATACCGCCAATGTCGGCCGGCTGCGCCAGGTCTTCACCTATGACGACGGCATTCCGCGCGGCCACGAGGCGGCGCCGCTGGTCGTCGGCGGAATCATGTACCTCGTCAGCCCCTTTCCCAATGCGGTGACGGCGCTCGACCTCAGCCAGCCCAACCACCCGGTCAAATGGACCTATCACGCGCCGGTGATCCCGCGGGCCGAGGGCGTCGCCTGCTGCGACGTCGTCAATCGCGGCGCGAGCTACGCGGACGGGCGGCTCTTCTTCAACACGCTGGACGGCCAGACGATCGCGCTCGACGCCGCGAGCGGGCGCGAGCTCTGGCGGACCCAGCTCGCCGACATCAATCTCGGCGAGACCGTCACGATGGCGCCGTTGGTCGCCGAAGGCCGGGTGCTGGTCGGCAGCTCGGGCGGCGAGTTCGGCGTGCGCGGCTGGCTCGCGGCGCTCGACGCGGCCACCGGCGCCCGGGTCTGGAAGGCCTACAGCACCGGACCTGATTCGGACGTGCTGATCGGCGCCGATTTCCACCCACCCTACGTCTCGGACCGCGGGCAGGATCTCGGCGTCCATAGCTGGCAGCCCGAAGGCTGGCGGCTCGGCGGCGGCAATCCCTGGGGCTGGATCAGCTACGATCCCGCCAGCCACCTGATCTTCTACGGCACCGGCAATCCGGGACCGTGGAATAGTGAGCAAAGGCCCGGCGACAACAAATGGACCACAGGCGTCTTCGCCCGCGACATCCGCACCGGCCAGGCGCACTGGTTCTACCAGACCACGCCGCACGACCTGTTCGACCATGACGACATCAACGAGAGCCTGCTGCTGCAGATGCCGGTCGGCGGCGCGATGCGGCCGGTGGTGGTGCGGCCGGCGCGCAACGGCTTCCTCTACGTCTTCGACCGGGCGAGCGGCCAGGTCCTCTCGGCCGATCCCTTCGCTTATGTGAACTCCATCCGCAGCATCGACCTTGCCACCGGCCGGCCGGACGTGGCCGAGGACAAATTGCCCCATTCGGGCCGGGTCACCCGCGACATCTGCCCCGCCGCGCCCGGCGGCAAGGACTGGAACCCCTCCGCCTTCTCGCCGCGCACCGGGCTGATCTACATCCCGCACCTCAACATCTGCATGGACGAAGGCGTCGGCGAAGCCAATTACATTGCCGGCACGCCCTATCTCGGCTCCGAGGCGCGGATGTTCGCCGGCCCCGGCGGCAATCGCGGCGAGCTGACCGCCTGGGACCCTGTCGCGCGGCGCCCGGTCTGGCGGATCCGCGAGGACCTGCCTTTGTGGAGCGGCGCGCTCGCCACCGCCGGCGACGTCGTCTTCTACGGGACGATGGACGGCCTCTTCAAAGCGGTCGACGCGCGCAGCGGCCGGCTGCTCTGGCAGTTCCAGCTGAACTCGGGGACGATCGGCATGCCGATCGCCTATCGCGGCCCCGACGGGCGGGAATATGTCGCGATCTTCGCGGGCGTCGGCGGCTGGTCCGGCGCGCTGGTCGCCGGCGCGCTCGACAAGGCGGATCCCACCACGGCGCTCGGCTTCGTCAATGCGGTGCCGGACCTGCCGGCGCGGACCCAGGCGGCAGGGAGGCTCTATGTCTTCGCGCTTCCCCGCTGAGCTGGTCGTGGCGGTGCTCGTCGCAGCCCTCGCCGGCTGCGGCCGGGAGACGCGCGATTATCAAAGCACCGCGATGCAGGCCTCGTCGCGCGCGGCCGCGTTCGAGGGCAATGCCTGGCACATCTCCCAGGGCCAGCGGCTGTTCGGCTGGATGAATTGCGGCGGCTGCCATTCGCACGGCGGCGGCGGCATGGGGCCGCCGCTACGCGATGCGGAATGGCGCTATGGCGGCTCGATGGAGCAGATCGTCTCGACGATCCTGAACGGCCGGCCGGGCGGCATGCCCGCCTTCCGCGGCCGGATCACCGAGGACCAGGCTTGGCAGATCGCGGCCTTCGTGCGCACCATGTCCGCGCAGACGCGCCACGACATGCGCCCGTCGCGCGCCGACGAGCCGGCCAATGTGCCGCCGATGGATCTGGACCGGCCCGTGCCGATGCGCCGGGTCTCCCCCATCAACGACCAGAAGAGCGTGCCGTGAGCGCCGCTTTGCACACGATCCAGTCCGCCGCCGGCAATGACGGCCAGCACAGCGTCCTGATCTTTCACCTGTTCGGGATCTTCCTCGGCGTCACCTCCTTCTTCTACCTGCTCGTTCTGATCTTCCTCTTCTGGGCGATCCTGCGGCGGCGGCGCGAGCAGAGCCGTGAGCCGGCGCTGCGGCGAAGCCTCGTCGTCTGGGTCGTGATCATCTCGCTTACGCTCGGCGGGCTCACCCTCGCCACCTGGTTCACGGATCGCGGGCTCGCCCAGGCCGGCGACCGGCCGGGCGTCGAGATCACCCTGATCGGCCATCAATGGTGGTGGGAGGTGCGCTACGAGAATGGCGATCCGAGCCGGATCGTGCACACCGCCAACGAGCTGCACCTGCCGGTCGGCGTGCCGGTCCAGATCAGCCTGCGCTCCGACGACGTCATCCACAGCCTCTGGATCCCGAACCTTGCCGGCAAGCAGGATCTGATCCCAGGCCGCGTCACCGACCTGTCGCTGCTGCCGCTGCACGAAGGGATCTACCGCGCCCAGTGCGCCGAATATTGCGGGATGCAGCATACCAACATGGCGCTCGACGTGACCGTCGAGAGTCCCGAAGCTTTCAACCTCTGGCGTACGCAGCAGCTCGCCTCGCCCGCGCCGCCGACGACCCCGCTCGCCCAGGAGGGCCAGACCTACTTCACGAGGGGCCCCTGCGCCTCCTGCCACAATGTCGCCGGCACGACCGCCTCCGGCCAGGTCGCCCCCGATCTCAGCCATGTCGCCAGCCGCCGCTCGATCGCCGCCGGAACGCTGCCGATGAATCACCAGAACCTCGCCAACTGGATCGCCGATCCGCAGGCGGCCAAGCCCGGCAACAACATGCCGGTCGTCCCGCTCAGCCCCGTCCAACTGAACGCCATCACCGCTTATCTGGAGACGCTGCGATGAAGGCGAAGATGTCGCCGCGCGACCATTTGCGGGACGGGCCGGAGCTGACCGGCGCGGCGCTCGACGCCCGCCTCACCGAGACCTGGCGCCGCCCGGCCGGCCTGATCGGCTGGTTCTCCACCGTCGATCACAAGGAGATCGGCCGCCGTTATCTCGTCACCGCCTTCGGCTTCATGGTGCTTGCCGGCATCCTCGCCTTGCTGATGCGGCTGCAGCTCGCCCGGCCCGAGAGCGGACTGATCACGCCGGACCGCTACAATCAGATCTTCACCATGCACGGCACGACGATGATGTTCCTCTTCGCCGTGCCGGTGATGGAGGCGATGGCGGTCTATCTGATCCCGCTCATGCTGGGGACGCGCAACACCGCCTTCTCCCGGCTCAACGCCTTCTCTTATTACGTCTATCTCGCCGGCGGCATCATGCTCTGGGTCGCCTTTGCCCTGAACGTAGGCCCGGATGCCGGCTGGTTCTCCTACGTCCCGCTCTCCGGCCCGGAATATTCGCCGGGCAAGAGGGTCGACTTCTGGGCGCAGATGATCACCTTCACGGAGGTCGCGGCGCTGGCTGCGGCCGTGGTGATGATCGCGACCATCCTCAAGCAGCGCGCGCCGGGAATGAGCCTCGGGCGGATGCCGCTCTTCGTCTGGGCGATGCTGGTCGTGGCCTTGATGATCGTCTTCTCGATGCCATCGGTGGCGCTGACCTCCGGGATGCTGATGTCGGACCGGCTGGTCGGCACCCAATTCTTCAACAGCTGGGAATATGGCGATCCCCTGCTCTGGCAGCACCTGTTCTGGTTCTTCGGCCATCCCGAGGTCTACATCATCTTCCTGCCCGCCACCGGGTTCGTCTCGGAGATCGTGCAGACGTTCAGCCGCCGCCGGATCATCGGCTATCCGGCGGTGGTGCTCGCTCTGGTCGGCACCGGCCTGCTCGCCTTCGGCCTCTGGGTCCACCACATGTTCGCGACCGGCCTGCCGCGCCAGGGCTATGCCTTCTACACCGCGGCAAGCATGGCGGTTTCGATCCCCGCCGGCATCCAGATCTTCTGCTGGATCGCGACGATCTGGGACGGACGGCCGCGCTTCGCGGTGCCGATGCTCTGGGTCGTCGGCTTCATCATCACCTTCGTGATCGGCGGCATGACCGGGGTGATGCTGGCAAGTGTGCCGATCGACCTGCAGGTCCACGACACCTATTTCGTGGTCGCCCATTTCCACTACGTGCTGATCGGCGGCGCCGTCTTTCCGTTGCTCGGCGCAATCACCTATTGGTATCCGAAGATCAGCGGGCGGATGATGTCGGAGGGCTGGGGCAAGCTTTCCTTCTGGCTCGGCTTCCTCGGCTTCCAGCTCGCCTTCATGCCGATGCACTTCCTCGGCATCCTCGGCATGCCCCGGCGCGTCTACACCTATCCGGCGGGAATGGGCTGGGACGGCCTCAACCTTGCGGCTTCGATCGGCGCCTTCGCCTTCGCGCTGGCGCTCGGGATATTCCTGCTCAACGCCTTGGTCTCGCTCCGCCGCGGCGCCGTCGCGAGCCCCAACCCCTGGGATGCGTCCGGCCTGGAATGGGCGACCTCCTCGCCGCCACCGGCCTACAATTTCGCGCACATCCCCCGGGTCGACGGCCATGCGCCGCTTTGGGAACATCCCGACGAGCTGCCGGTCGTGCACGGCCTGCGCGTCGAGGAGCGCGAGGTGCTGCTCACCACCGTCGTGGAAGCCGTGCCGGATCTTCGCGAGCCCTCGCCCGAGCCGTCGATCTGGCCCTTCGTCTCGGCGCTTGCGACTACGGTGCTGTTCATCTGCTCGATCTTCACGCCCTGGGCGCTGGTGATCGGCTCGGTGCCGGTGGCTGCCGCATTGATCGGCTGGTTCTGGCCGAAGGATCCCAGAGTCAGCCCTGAACCGGTGATCGACTGATGCCAGCGCCCGCCTTCACCACCGACGTCTCCAGCCTGCCGACCCACGCCTTCGGCCATCGCTCGCTCACCTGGTGGGGGATCGTCGCCTTCTTCCTGATCGAGGGCACCGCGTTCGCGCTTGCGATCGCCGCCTATTTCTTCCTGATGAGCCAGGAGCAGGCCTGGCCCCCCCCGCCCTACCACCCGCCCGACATCCTCGCCGGCACGCTCTTCACGATCCTGCTGCTGCTCAGCGAGATCCCGAACACGCTCGCCAAGCATGCGGCCGAGCATGGCGACCTGCGCAAGCTTCGTCCGCTGCTCCTCATCATGGGCGCGATCGGCCTGGCCCTGGTCGTGCTGCGCGCCTTCGAGTTCAACTCGATGAACATCTACTGGTACGACAATGCCTATGGCTCGGTGATCTGGATGCTGCTCGTCCTTCACACCACCCATATCGGCACCGACTGGGTGGATACCCTGGTCCTCGCCGGACTGATGCACGGCAAGCACGGCATGGAGGGGCGGCGCTTCGTCGACTGCTCCGAGAATGCGATGTACTGGCGCTTCGTCTGGCTGGCCTGGCTGCCGATGTACGTGCTGATCTACTGGCTGCCGAGGCTGCAGGGGTCATGACCCGGCGCCTCCCCTGGCTCGGCCTGCTGCTCGCCGCCTGCGCCTGGGCGGTGTCGCAGCAGGTGGCGAGCGACGCCATCTTCGACGCCTGCAACCGCGGCCAGGGCGGCTTTGTCCTTCTCGTCTGCGTCATCGCGCTTGCGGTCGACGTCGGCGGCGGCGTCTTCGCGCTGGCCGTCTGGCGGGGCGCGAACGGCCATAAGGGCACGCTCTTCCTGGGCCTGCTCGGCGTTCTGCTCGCCTTGCTGTGCGGCTTCGCCATCATCCTCCAGGCGGTTTCCGTGCTGATCATCCCGCCGTGCGCGGCCTGAGCGACTGGACCTTGTCGCCAGGGGTCGTGCTGCCGTTGGCGGCGACCCTCCTGCTCTATGCGCTCGGCTTCGCCCGGCTGCGGCGCCGCGCCGAGCGGGGGCGGAGCGGCCTCGGCCGCGGCGCCCTGCTGTTCGGCGCGGGCTGGCTGAGCCTCGCCGGCGCCCTGCTCTCGCCGCTGCACGAAGGCGGCGAGCACAGCTTCGCGCTGCACATGATCGAGCATGAGATCATCATGCTGGTCGCCGCCCTGTTGCTCGTCGCGGCGCGGCCGGGCCCGGTCTTCCTCTGGGCCTTCCCGCGGCCGTTGCGCCAGGTATTCGGCGGCGCCGCCCGCTGGCCATTCTGGAGCGCGCTGACCAATCCCTTGGTCGCAACCGCGATCCAGAGCGCGGTGATGATCGGCTGGCACGCGCCGGTGCTGTTCGACCTCGCGCTGGAAAGCGAAGGCTGGCACGTCGTCCAGCATCTCTGCTTCGTCGGCTCGGCTTTGCTCTTCTGGTGGGCGATGCTGCACAATGCCGGCCGCGGCGGCCGGCTGGTCGCCGCCTTCTGCCTGTTCGCGACCTCGATGGTGGGCGGCGGGCTCGGCGCCTTGATGGCGCTCTCGCACAGCCCCTGGTACGCGCCTTATGCGGCTTTGGGCCTCACGCCGGAGGGGCTGAGCCCGGCGGAGGACCAGCAGCTCGCCGGCCTGATCATGTGGGTGCCGGGCGGCCTCTGGCACCTCGGCGCTTCGCTCTGGTTCTTGGCCAAAGCGCTGGGCGACGCCTCAACCGATAAAGGTCTCGACGACCGCCCAGGCGATGGTGACGAGGCAGCCGAGCGCGACGAAGGCGCCCAGCCAGGGCTGCCAGCGGCCGCGCTCCGCTGAAGCGCTCATGCCGGCGCCGGCTCCGGCGCCGGCTCGGCCACCGCGCGCGCGGTCAGTAGGTCGATCGCCAGCGCGCCGGCGCAGAAGGCGAGCGAGCCGAGCGCGATCGCACGCGCCCTGCCCCGCCCTTTCGCGGCGGCAAGGCCGGCGGCGCCGATATCGAGCACGTCGCCGGCGGCGCGCGTCCAGAGCCCGGCGGAGCGCTGCGGCGCGGCGAGGATGCCGATCCCCGCCGCGATCTCGCGCACGCCGAAGCCGCGCACCAGGGTGTCGGCCCTGGGCTCGCCATGGGCCTCGGCGATCCGCCGGGGCGCCAGCAATTCGGCGACGCCCAGCCCGATCGAGAACCAGCCGAGCGGCTTGACCAGCGACCTCAGGTTCATGCCGACGCGCCCTCCAGGCTGTGCTTCAGCTGACTCGCCCGGTCGTGGCCGGCGCGGACCGAGGTATAAGCCATGCTGATCACCTCGCGGGCGGTCTGGCCGAGCTCGGGATCCCGCATCGCCTCCTCATATTTCGCCTTCAGATAATCCTCGCCGCGCTCGACCTCCTCGACGATCTCCTTGTCGCCGCCGCCGGAGATCGCGTCGCGCAGGTCGATCCAGCGCCGGTGGAGGTCGGCCTTCAGCGAGCCGTCGTCGTTCGGCGTGCCGCCGAGCGCGCGCACGGCGTCCTGCAGCGCGCTCACCACCCGGCGGCGTTCCTGCGCGAATCCCTGGAACAGCTCGCGGAAGCGGCCGGCATCGGCATGCTCGGCGGAATGTTCGAAGCCGTTGGCGCTGTCGATCGTCGTCGTGATCAGGCTGTTCAGCACCTCGATGTCATGGTCGTTCGCCATTTTCGTCTCCTTGTTCTGAGGCTGTCGCATTGGGATTGTCGGGACCTTCATAGCCGATGTCGCTCTGGCCGCCGTGGCCGAGGAAGCCGGACTCGTCGTCCTTCCCTTCCTTGCCGCTGTGGGGATTGGGATAGGCGCCGCCCTGGCTCTCGCCGGCGCCGTTCGCCTTGCTTCTGGTGTCGGCCATCGGGCCCCTCGTGCGTCGGTGGTCGATGCCGAGGAACCGCCCGAAGCCGGGCGCGGTTCCTCGCCGCCCCGGTCGAGGCTGATCTGGATCAGCGATATTGCCGCGAGCCGTGCCGGATTCGGGCACGAGCGGCGCAAGGCCCCGTCGCGCTTGCGGGCGAAAATCGCCGGCCCGTCCCCGGGGGTTTCACCTTCTGTCTTTGCAGCCACACAAAACCGTAACATAGCTCGGGCAGGAAGCCTGGGGGCGACCGGCGCCCGAAGGGGAAGCTGTGTCCGACGAAGTCGAGCTGAAATTCGACGTCGAGCCGGCGAGCGTCGCGCCGATCCGCGCAACCCCGATCCTGGCCGCCGCGGCCGCGCAGAGCCACGACAGCGAATCGCTCTATTTCGACACGAAGGACGGCGCCCTGCGCAGGAGCGGCGTCTCGCTGCGGGTGCGGCGCTCGGGCGGCCGCAACGTGCAGACCGCCAAGCGCAAGCGCGGCAGCGCCGCCGGCCTGTTCGTCCGGGAGGAATGGGAGGCCGAGGTGCCGCGCTTCGACCTCGATCTCGGCGCCTTCCAGCCGGCGCTCGTGCGCCGCCTGCTCGGCAAGGCTGAGCGCGACGCGTTGAAGCCCCTGGTCCGCACCCGTTTCACCCGCACCTCCTGGCAGGTCGAGATTCGCGGCAGCCTGATCGAAGTGGTGCTCGACGAGGGCACGGTCAGCGCACGGCGCAGGCAGGCACCGTTCACCGAGCTGGAGCTCGAGCTCAAGCGCGGCAAGCCCGCCGCCTTGTTCGCGCTGGCCGAGGAGATCGGCCGCGCCGCCCCGCTCCGGCTCGGGATGATGAGCAAGAACGAGCGCGGCTATGCCCTGGTGGAGGGGCGGCTTGGGCGGCCGGCCAAGGCCGATGCAGTGCGGCTCGATCCCGGGATGAGCGAGGCCGACGCCTTCCGCACCATCGCTTATACCTGTCTGCGCCAGTTCCGGCTGAACGAGATCGCGTTGCTGCGGGCGCGCGACCCCGACGCACTGCATCAGGCGCGGGTGGCGCTGCGGCGGCTGCGCTCGGCACTGAGCCTGTTCCGCCATGCGGTGAAGGGGAAGGATTATCAGGCGTTGCGCGAGGAGCTGCGCTGGTTCGCCGGCCAGTTCGGCGAGGCGCGCAATTTCGACGTCCTGCTCGCCGGCGAGGATTGGCCGCTCTTCGCCGAGGGCGGTCAGGCCCGCGCACGGCTGCATGCGGAGCGCGAGGCGGCCTATGACCGGGTGATGGCGGCCATCGAATCCGAGCGCGCCCGCACGCTGCTGCTGCGGCTCGCGCTCTGGCTTGAGCTCGGCAGCTGGCGGTTCAAGCCGCGGGCGGAAGCCAATGTCCGCGCCCTCGCCGCGCACCAGCTCGAACGGCAATGGCGCAAGGCGCGGCGGCGCGGGGCCGAGCTCGGCAGCCTCGACGCCGACGCCGAGCATCAGCTCCGGATCGACATCAAGAAGTTGCGCTATGCGGCGGAATTCCTGGCCGGCCTCCATGCCGGCAGGGCCGAAGCCGCGCGCGCGAGCCGCTTCGTCTCCGCGCTGAAGCAGCTGCAGGAGCAGCTCGGAATCGCCAACGACCATCGCACCGCCGAGGCCGTCGCCGCCCGCTTGGCCCCCGGCGAGACGCTGGCGCCGGCCCCCGCGGTGCCGCGCAAGGCGGCAGAAAAAGCCTTCCGCCGTGCGTCCGCGACCGCGGGCTACTGGTTGGAGTAGCGTCAGGCCAATTCCCGCACAGGTGTGCGCGAGAGGATCTCGTCTGTCGCCGTCGCCCGCGGTCTCTCCTCGGAGGCCGCGGCGAGAGTGGCCGAACGCCGACGCCTTGAGGCCCGGCGAAGAGCAGCAGGCTCCTGCGCTCGGCAAGGCCCGCCGCACGAGCGCGGAGGTCGCTTCCGACATCCCAAGGTGGGGCGAAGGCATCGTCGCCAGGGGCCATTTTTCGGGATCCGGGCGGGAAAGACACAGCTCTCATGAAAAGGTCACGCCTGAGTCACAAAAAATTGCGAAAACCGTCATAATCTCGTAACAATCGCCCAACGCATTCGAGAGGAACCGCCGATGAAGATGCTTTCGCTCGTCACGCTGGCGTGCCTGTCCGCCCCGGCCGTCGCCGCGCCGCCGGCTTCGACCATCACCGTGCACGGCGCCGACCCGGTCGCCGTCGCCGCGATCCAGCAGGGCGATCTGGCGCGCGCCGAAGCCATCCTCAACGACGGGCGCCTCGACGCCAATGATCCGGTCCGCCTGATCAATCTCGGCGACGTCTATTGGCTGGCCGGCCGCCAGCGCGACGCGATCTCCGCCTGGCGGCGCGCGCTCGCCTCGCCGAACCAGTATGACGTGGAGACCGCGGGCGGCCGGTTCCTGCCCACTTATGTGATCGCGCGGGAGGCGCTGGCGCTGCACGGCCAGCCCATGCAAACCGCGAGCAGCAACTAGCCGACCGGTCGGGGCGGCGCCTGCCGCTCCTTCGCCTGCCCCGGCAGGCTGCGAAGGCCCGGACATCCTCCAGATGACCGGGCCTTTTCGATTCGGGCAGCGGTCGCCACGGCCTGCCCGCGGCCGGGCGCCTGCGCGGCTCCCGTCGCCCGGCGAACCTTGAGCCACAGACGCAGGCGGTTGCTCGGCGGCGCGCAGACTCTGCCCGGATTCACCGAAGATTCCCTGAACTGCAATCAAACCGACATGGCCGTCCGCTAGCCCCGGAGCGACGGGAGAGCAGGGGCGAGCTTCGCGAAATGGCTGAAACAGACGGGACCGGCGGCAAGCGCCGAGCCTGCGAGCGCCGCAGACCATCGGCTCGCACTTTTGTGAAACGAGGGAAATTTCCATGAGAAATCAAAAGGATTACCGCCTGCAGCTGCTGCTGGGGGGGGCGCTGTTCGCGTTCGCCGCGACGCCAGCTTTCGCTCAGGACGTCGCCCAACACGACTCGGCGGCCGAGCCCGCGGCGTCGAACGGCGGCGATTCCGCCCAGCCGGCGGAGGCGACTCAGCCCGCCGACGCGGCTCAGCCGACCCCTGCTCCAGCCGCGAACAACCAACTCGGCGACATCGTCGTCACGGCGCTCCGGCGCGAAACCAACCTGCAGCGGACTCCGCTCTCGATCAGCGTGCTCAATCCGCAGGCGATGGCCGACCGCCACGTCCAGTCGCTCGGCGACCTCGCCGACAGCGCGGTGCCGTCGCTGCGCGTCGCCACCTTCGAGGCGCGCAATTCCGCGCTGACCGTCGGCATCCGCGGCATCGTCCCGTTCGACCAGAACCAGACCGCCCGCGACACCGGCGTCGGCGTCTATATCGACGGCGTCTATCTCGGCCGCTCGCAGGGCCTCAACGCCGCCTTGTTCGACGTCGAGCGGATCGAGGTGCTGAAGGGCCCGCAGGGCACCTTGTTCGGCCGCAACACCGAAGGCGGCGCGGTCAGCATCGTCACCCGCCAGCCGACCGGGGTGTTCGGCCTGCGCGCCGAGGCCGGCTACGGCAATTACAACTCCTATAACGGCTCGATCCATCTCGACCTGCCGGCCTGGAACAATTTCGCGCTGAAGCTCGACGGCATCGTCGAGCACCAGGATGCGACGGTCGACAATCCGCTCGCGGGCCAGACCGGCTGGAACTTCTACAATCGCGTCGGCGGCCGCGCCCAGCTCCGCTGGCGGCCGTTCGAAGGCTTCACCTGGGACGTCTCCGCCGACGTCGCGCGCGACGAGAACAGCCCGAACTACAGCCAGCTGGTCAATTACAACCCGCTGGGCCGCACCGTGGGCGTCTACGATCCGACCACCAACCGGCTGGTCGCTCCCGGCAGCCCGGCCGGCGCGCCGGCCTGCACCACCTGCATCGCGCCGCTGTCGCCGCTGGTCGTCGTTTCCGGCCGCAACCGCCAGCGGGTGGCCGAGATCGGCGTGCCGCAGCAGCCCAGCGTCGACAGGACCCACGGCATCGCCAGCACGATCCGCTGGCACGTCTCGCCGGGGCTCGAGCTGCGGTCGATCACGGCCTGGCGCGGCGTCACCACGGCGCAGTGGGACAATTCGGGCGGCCCGCATCGGACGATCTTCGCGCCCAACGCCAATTTCAGCCGCTACAGCCTTTCGAACCTGCGCCAGAACCAGTTCAGCCAGGAATTCCAGGCGGTCGGCAGCTTCGGCCATTTCGACTACACGCTCGGCCTCTATTATTTCAACGAGCATGCCCGGGAACTGGCGGCGACGCCGTCCTCCAACCGCTGGAACGCCAATGGCACCGGCTACACGATCAACAGCGAGATCGTCATCCCGCCGGTGACCTCGGGCAATCAGGGCTGGGATTATCCCGGCTCATGGTTCGTTCAGCGCGCCAGCCAGGCGCGGGCGCGCAGCTATGCCGCCTACGGCCAGGTCACCTGGTCGCCGATCGACATCCTGCATCTGACGGTGGGCGGCCGCTACACGAACGACAAGCGCGACGGCACGCTCTACACGGTGTCGAACGTCCCGACGCCCTACAGCCTCCACTTCCGGAACAACCGCTTCGATCCGATGGCGACGATCGCTCTCGACGCGACGCCGGACGTGCACCTCTACGCCCGCTACGCCACCGGCTATCGCGCGGGCGGCGCCAACGACCGGTCGAGCGACTTCCGGGCGTTCGGGCCGGAGGTCGTCAAGTCTTACGAGCTGGGCGCGCATATGGACCTGCTCGACCGGCACGTCCGCTTGAACGTCGCCGGCTATCTCATGAACCGCACCGGCACCCAGATCGACTTCGACTTCGTCGACACCAATCCGTTCCTGCCGGGGACGACGACACCGAATCCGACCTTCAACCTGCACACCGAGAATACGGCCAATGCGCCGGGGACCTCGAAGATTCGCGGCGTCGAGGCGGACCTGACGATCCGCGCGAGCGAGAACCTTACCCTTGGCGCATCCTACGCCTATACCCACACCAACATCCCGCTGACGCCGAACGTCAATCCGGGGCCGCTGTTCGGCATGCTGACCCGCGTGTTCGTCGTCTACACGCCCAAGAACGCGCTGTCGGGCTCGATCGACTGGCACTCGCAGCTCAGCGGCGACGGCACCGCGCTGCGCATTCACCTGGACGCCAATTATGCGGATCCGCAATACAGCTTCCAGAACGAGGCGGTGAGGACCGACTCCAGCTTCGTCGTGAACGGCCGTATCGCGATCGCCGACATCCCGATGGGCAACGGCGCCTTCGTCACGGTCTCGCTGTGGAGCCGCAACCTGCTCGACGAGACCCACATCTACCGGCGCTCGGCGGCGAACGCCGCGACCCTTGGCGACTATGCCAATTTCAACCCGCCGCGCACCTTCGGCGGCGAAGTCGCCGTCCGGTTCTGATCCTGCGGCGGCGCCGCTTCCTTGCGGATCGGCCTCGACCCCAACTGCCCGGGCGCCAGTCGCCCGGGCATTTTTTATGGAGAGGCGCCTCAGCGCAGCTGGGGTTGAGCGACGGGCGGCGTGGGCGATATGGCGGCGGGCGGCGGCGTCGCGTCGAAGCCGAGCCGCATTTCGCCGGAGGCGGTCTGCAGGATGGCGTGGTGGACGTCGACGCCGCGCAGCACCACGCCCGGGACGATCTCGCGGCCGATGGGCACGAAGCGCTGGCTGCCGTCCGGCATGCCGATCACGGCGCCGCGGCTCAGCACCCCGAGCAGCCGGAATTGCGCCGTGCCGTCGGGCGCCGGCTGCGCCGATGGCGCCGCCTGCGGCGCAACGACGACCACGGCGCCGTTGGGCACGGGCGCGGCGGGCGGCGCGACTGGCGCCAGGGGCGTGGCCGGGCCGGCATAGGTCGCGGGGGTGAGCGGGCCGGCGGCGGGCGCGCTCATCGTCGCCGGCGCGTCCGTGACGACGTTCCCGTCGCGATCGGAGGACGCGCCCGAACCGCTGCCGCGGAAGACCAGATAAAGGACAAGGACCAGCACGACCGGAGCACCCCAGCCCAGGGCCCTTTTGTCCCGCTCGTTAAGCGGCATCGTCGTCGAGCGCGTACCCCGCGGACCGCACGGTCCGGATCAGCTCGGGCTGGCCGTCGAGGTTGATCGCCTGGCGCACACGGCGAATATGCACGTCGACGGTCCTGATCTCAATGTCGCGGTCGCGGCCCCAGACCGCGTCGAGCAACCGCTCGCGCGAAAAGACACGGCCGGGATGCTCGAGGAAGTGGCGCAGCAGGCGGAACTCGGTCGGCCCGAGCGGGATCGTCCGCCCCGCCCGTTTCACCTTGTGGCCGACGATGTCCATCTCGAGATCGGAAAAGCGGAGCTGCTCGCCGGCGAGCGCCGGCCGCACCCTGCGCAGCACCGCCTTCACCCGCGCCACCAGCTCGCGCGGCGAGAAGGGCTTGGTGACGTAATCGTCGGCGCCA
>Ga0213876_10000913_pt1 | contig 19592 bp, 15 predicted proteins | sample BarmaccomBMRX_R9_FD_160113 | JGI IMG/M metagenome (GOLD analysis project Ga0213876, IMG submission 160113) | Root-associated microbial communities from Barbacenia macrantha in rupestrian grasslands, the National Park of Serra do Cipo, Brazil - RX_R9 | ecosystem: Host-associated > Plants > Roots... | reverse complement strand
GCTCGCGCCGGCACGAGGGCGAGCCCTGTGCCGATCATCGCTTCACGCGTGACCAGAGAGGCGAGGCGTTCCTCGCTCAGTCCCTCGGAGCCCTCCGGGCGAAGGGGAAGCACAAGGTAGCGCGTCTCGGCCGTCGAATCCCATACGCGAATCGCCGTCGTCTCCGGCAGCGTCACACCGAAATCGCGCAAGACCGCACGCGGCTCGATGACGGCGCGCGAGCGATAAGGTGGCGATTTGTACCAGACCGGGGGCAATCCAAGCAGCGGCCACGGGTAGCATGAGCACAAGGTGCACACGATGAGGTTGTGAAGGCGCGGCGTGTTCTCGACGACGACGATGTGCTCTCCGCCGCGCCCGCCGAAGCCGAGCTCGGCGGCGGCTTCGGTGCCATTGGCCAAGAGGCGCCCGCGATAATCCGCGTCGGTCCAGGCCTTCGCCACCACTTTGGCGCCATTCATCGGTCCGACCTCATGCGCGTAGGTTTCGACGATGACGTCGAGGGCTAAGGGATCGACATATCCTTTTTCCACGAGGAGTTGCTCGAGTGCCTTCACGCGCGCGACCGGATCATAGCCGTCGATCGCCGGTCGCCCATGCTCGGTGGGACAGGGACAGCTCGCCATGGCTTTCCTTTCCGCCCGAATAAGACAAGTTCGTCGCGCGGTCCACGAGGTCGCGGGCATTCGACAGGAGCATTATACGCCTTTTCACGCGCGACAAAATGCGGGAGCATGCGCGCGCAATCGGGCCTGCCGCGCGAGATGACGAAATATCACAGTGTCCAGTATCGCTCTCTTGCCGGAAAAGGTATCGTGATCACGGGGGGCGCGAGCGGCATCGGCGCCGCGATGGTCGAAGCCTTCGCCACGCAGGACGCGCGCGTCGATTTCCTCGATATCGACGAGGAGGGCGCGAAGGCGCTCGTTTCCAACTTCGACGGAAAGCCGGTGCGCTTTCACCACTGTGACGTGACGAATACCGCGTCGCTTCGGCGGACGATCGCCGCGATCGAGGAGAAATCAGGGCCCATCCACACGCTCATCAACAATGCAGCGCGCGACGATCGCCATCCGATCGAGCACGTCGAGCCTGGTTATTGGAACGAGAATCTTGCGATCAATCTCAATCATCAATTTTTTGCGACGCAAGCGGTGGCACCCGCGATGGCGAAACGCAAAACGGGCTCCGTTATCATGCTCGGTTCGGTCGCCTGGATGCGAGGCCGGCCAGGACTTGTCGCCTACACGACCGCGAAGGCCGCCATCAACGGGCTGACACGCACGCTGGCGCGCGAGCTCGGCGAAAATGGCATCCGCGTCAATTGCATCGTACCCGGAGCCATCGCCACAGAGCGACAAGCTCGGCTATGGCGCACACCAACCCTCGAGAAGGAATTTCTCGAAAGGCAAGCGCTTAAACTGAAGCTCGATGCCAGTCATGTGGCGCGGATGGCGCTCTTTCTCGCCTCCGATGAGGCCGCAGGCTGCACGGCGCAGAATTTCATCGTGGATGCCGGCATCACGGTGAATTGATGAAGCCTTTCACGTGACTGGACTCTGCCCAACATGACGAAGATCGTCTGCGTCGGCATCGCCACGCTGGATTACATCTATGCGGTTGAAGGCGCGCCCTATCGTGGCGAAAAATACCGCGCGCTCGAGCTCGTGGTCGCAGGCGGGGGAACGGCCGCAACCGCCGCCCATGCGATTGCGCGGCTCGGCGGAGAGGCAATGCTGGCGACGCGGCTGGGCGATGACCCAACCGGGAATGCGATCGTCTCGGAGCTCGAGGCGGCGGGTGTCGATTGCAGTCTCGCGAAACGATATCCCGGCTTACGCTCCCCATCCTCAGCCGTGCTCATCGATCCGGAGGGTGAACGTCTCGTGACTTGCTACGCGGATGTGCGCACGCCCGACGACGCCGCTTTCCTGCCTGCGCGACTGCCCCAGGACGCGAGCGCCGTGCTTGCGGACGTCGCCTGGATCACCGGCGCGCGGCGGCTTCTTTCGGCGGCGCGCGAGGCGCGCCTGCCTGGCGTGATCGACGGCGATCGGGCCGTGGAGGATAGAAGCTACTATGATCTTGCCTCCCACGTGGCTTATTCGGCAGCGACCGTGAGGGCCCTGACCGGCCTCGACGACGCGGTCGAAGGGCTTTCGGCCCTTGCCCGTTCGGCCCGAAACTGGCTTTGCGTCACCGATGGCGCGCGCGGCGTCTGGTTTACGAGAGGCGGGGCGATCGACCATGTGCGCGCCTACTCCATCGCGGCCGTCGACACTCTTGGCGCGGGTGATGTGTTTCATGGAGCGCTTGCGCTTGCACTCGGCGAGGGCATGGCGGAAAAACGCGCGGTGAGTTTCGCGAGCGCGGCCGCGGCACTCAAATGCCTGAAGTTCGGCGGAGGGCGCATCGGGGCGCCGACCCGGGCGGAGGTCGAGGCTTTCATGCGCGAGCATGAGGACAGCTGAAGCTGTGCCGCCGCGCGCGGGGGCGCCGGCCCCCTCAAAAAGACGCTTGCGATATTCCGCGCAGCTTCGTGTTGCGCGCGCGATGTTCATTGTGCCATGCTGGCTTGCAAGCGCACGGGAAATATCCCGGCAGGGTCGCAGAGCCCGTGGTTCGGCCCGGCGGATGGTGCCATCCGTCGTCGAGGCCTCGCCAAATCATACGAAATTCATGGATCACTTCGGTCCACTCGGGTTGAGGGAAATCCCAAGGAGACAATTATGAAATCGATGCTTCGCGTCTCGGGGCTCGCATTGGCGAGCCTTTTGATGTCCTCGGTGGCGACCTTTGCCGGCCCCAAGATCGTGTCGGGCCCGGGTGCCAACCCCACCTGCTTCAAACCATGGTCGGATCAAACGAAATACTTCCAGTGGGAGAAGAAGCCCGGTCCCTATCGCATCGCCGTGGTGAACGGGTTCGTCGGCAACACTTGGCGCATTCAGATGATCAAGACGGCCAAGGCCTTCGCCGAGCAACCGGGCATCAAGGAGAACATCAAGGAGTTCAAGGTCGTCTCGACAGGCACGGACGTCGCGGCCCAGCTCGGCGCGATGGAGGACTTCATCAACCAGGGCTTCGACGCGATTGTCACCATCGCGGTCGCGCCTGACGGCTTCGACCGCATCATACGCCTTGCCGACAAGAACAACGTCGTCGTGGTTCCCTTCGACAACATCCTCGATACCGACAAGGTGATGATGGTCAACGAGGACCAGAAGGAGATGGGTCGGATGTCGGCCAAATGGCTGATCAACGAGAGCGGCAAGACTTCGGGCGACATCCTCGAAGTGCGCGGCTTGCCCGGCAACTCGGTCGATCGCGATCGCCATCTCGGCTTCCGCGAGGTGATGGAAGCGCCTGGCAACAACTTCAAGATCACCGAGGTCGTCGGCAATTGGGATTCCGGCACCTCGCAGAAGGTGACAGCCGACGCGCTCGCCGTGCACGGCCATTTCGACGGCGTGTTCACGCAGGGCGGCTCGGACGGCACCGTGCGCGCCATGATCGATGCGAAGCACCCCTACGTGCCGATGTCAGGCGAGGGTGAAAACGAGTTCCGCAAACAGATCGCCGATCACTACAAGGACGGGCTCAAGGGCATGTCCTATGGGCAGTCGCCCGCGCTCGTGGCGATCTCCATCAAGGCGGCGATCTCGGCCTTGCAAGGTAATGTGATGCCGCAGCTCATCTCGATCCCGATCCCGGTCGCCGATTACAAGACGCTGAAGGACGGAGAGAACTACTGGTCGAACTTGAGCGCAAATTTCTTTGCGCCGAACCAGTTTCTCCCGTGCGGCGTGACCTTCACGGCGCCCGAGATCATGGCCCAAAGCGAAGCCAACGTGAAATAAGGGCACCCGCATCGCCGGTCTGCCGGAGGTCCCCGGCAGACCGGCCCTCCAGTTGTTTTGTGTCACTTGTGATTGTCGCAGAGAGCCGCGCGGTGAATGCAGCGAGCGAAAGGGAATTTCTCACCCTATCGGGTATTTCCAAGCGCTATGGCGGCGTCACCGCGTTGGAGAACGTCGACTTTGCCTGTGCCCGCGGCAAAATTCATGCGGTGCTCGGCGAGAATGGCGCGGGCAAATCGACGCTGATCAAGATTGTTGCGGGCGTCGTTCAGCCGGATGCGGGCACGATGCGGCTCGACGGCAACGAGGTCCGCTTTCCTTCACCCTCTTCGGCCAACGCGGCGGGTGTCGCGTCGATCTTCCAGGAATTGTCGCTTCTTCCGGACCTTTCTGTCGCCGACAATATTTCGATCGCGTCTCCGCCTCGCCGTTTCGGCATCATCGACTCGAAGGCGCAGCGCCGCCGAGCCGAGGCCTTCCTCGCCGAGATCGGCTGCGAAGACGTCAATCCCTTGATGCGCGTGCGGGATTTGCCGCTCTCGCGGCGGCAAATGGTCGAGATCGCCAAGGCGCTCGGGCAAAGACCGCAAATCCTCGTGCTCGATGAGGCCACCTCCGCCCTCACCAGCGCCGATGTCGAGAAGGTCTACGCCATGCTGGCGCGCCTCAAGGCACAGAACATCGCCATCCTTTACATTTCGCACCGAATGCATGAGGTCGAAGCCTTGGCCGATCGGGCTTCGGTGTTTCGCAACGGACGCCACATCGACACTTTCGAGTGGGGTACGCGATCGACCGGCGAGATCGTGCAGCTCATGATCGGACGCGACATCGCGACCCAATACCCGCCGAAGCCACAGCGGCCTTCCAGAAAGATCGCGCTCAAGCTCGACAATTTGTGTTGGGAGAAACGCCTCGAATCCATTTCGCTCGAGATCGGGACAGGCGAGATCGTCGGCCTCGGCGGCCTCGACGGCCAGGGGCAGAAAACCTTGCTGCTCGCGCTCTTCGGGGTGCTGCGCGGCGTGAGCGGCGAGATCAAGATCAACGGCAAGCCTGTGCGGCCGACCTCGCCGGCTTTCGCCAAGTCCCGCTCGGTCGGTGTCGCCCTCGTGCCTGAGGACCGCAAGACCGAAGGTTTGATGCTGCCGATGTCCATCGCCGACAATCTCGCCATCGCGTCCCTCGACACGCTTGCCAAGGGCTTCTTTGTCGATCGCGCCAAGGAGCGCTCCGCGGTGGAGAAAGGCATTGCACGGCTGCGTATCAAGATCGGCGACAGCAAGGACGCGGTCTCGACGCTGTCGGGCGGCAATCAGCAAAAAGTGGTGATCGCCAAGTGGCTGATGACCGAACCCTCGATCATCCTCCTGAACGATCCGACGCGCGGGATCGACGTCGGCACGAAGCAGGAGATATATCGGCTCATGCGGGAGCTCGCCGATCAAGGCGTGGCAATCCTCTTCTACTCCACTGATTACGACGAGCTCATCGGTTGCTGCGACCGCGTCGCCATCATGTATGATGGACGCATCGTGCGCGAACTCGAAGGTGCGGCGCTCAACGAGCACAACATCATCGCGAGCGCTCTCAACATCGATGCTGGCGCCGCCTCGCCCTCCTCGTCCGACGAGGTCGCTCATGGCTAACTCGACACTCTCGGAACCAGCGATGTCCAGCGCCTCGATGACGGGCGTGCCCTCGACCGGGCTCGTGCCGAGGCGCAGCTTCGGCGGTGACCTCCTCATCCGTGTTCGCCAGAACATCGGCCTCGCGACCGCGATCGGGCTCTTTTGCGTGGTGTATATTTTCTATCACCTCGCGCATCCGAAGGGGTTCTCCTCGGCGGTCTTCGTGCAGAATGCCGACGAGGTCTTCACTCTCGCCATGGTGGCGATGGCGCAGACGCTTCCCGTGCTCGCGGCGGGGCTCGATCTCTCCGTCGGCGCGCTCATGACCATGGTGGGCTGCATCGCAAGTTATCTTTTGAGCGGCGCCGCGACCCCGATCGAATTCACGTTCGGCGGCACTCATCACGTGCTTGCGGTCTTGCCGGGCGGCGGCGTTGGGATCGCGATTGGCGTGGTCGTCTGCCTCCTCGCGGGCACACTCGCGGGTTTCCTCAACGGATGTGTCGTGGTCTTCGGGCGGATCCAGCCGATCATCGCGACGCTCGCGACGGGCGCGATCTATATCGGGATCGCGCTGTTTCTTCGCCCCACGCCAGGAGGCAAGATTGACGACGATCTGAACTGGGCGTTGACCAACTCGCTTCAGGATCTTGCCTCGACGGTGCACATCTTCGACGATGGCAATGCGTCCTGGTTTGCGCCTTTCGCTCCCATCCCGGTGCCTTTCATCCTCATCGTTTTGATCGCGCTCCTCGTCTGGGTGCCGTTTCGCCGCTCGGTGACGGGCCGCAGTGTGTATGCGATCGGCTCGGCCGAGGGCGCGGCCTATATGTCGGGGCTTCACATCGACCGCGCCAAGCTTGCCGCGTTCACGCTTGCCGGATTCTTTGCCGGTTGTGGCGGCCTCTTCCTGGCCATTCAGACATCCTCGGGCAACGCCGACATTCCGCAGGCCGGCACCTACACGTTGAACTCGATCGCAGCGGTTGTCATCGGCGGCACCTCGCTGCTCGGAGGAACAGGCAGCGCGATCGGCTCGATCTTCGGGGCGCTCATCTTGCGGGTGATTTCCTTTTTCTTCCGCATTTTCGATATTGCGCCGCTTCTCCAACCCCTCTTCGAGGGCATCATTCTTCTGGCCGCGGTCAGCATCGGAGCGCTGCGGGTGCTGCGCGTCAAGAACACGCTGGAGCTCTTCAGGTGACCGCCGCCTCTCTCAATCTTTCGCTTTCGCGCGACGCGCGGCCCATCCTGATCTCGGCCTCGTTCATCGTCGTCATTCTTGTCGCTGGCACCTTCTACACCTTGTCGCGGCTCGGCACCGCGCCGCTCCTGTCGCCTACCTATCTTCTGCAGCAATTGCAGATCGGCTCTTTCCTCGGCATCGTCGCGGCGGGGATGATGATCGTCATCCTCATCTCGCAGATCGACCTTTCGGTTCCTTGGACCTTGACGGCAGCCGCGATGATGGCGACCGCGGTCGGCGGCGCCTGGGCCCTGCCAGTCGGCCTCGGGGTCGGGCTTCTCGTGGGCCTGGTGAATGGGGTCGGCGTGGCCTACCTGCGCATTCCCTCGATGATCTTCACGCTTGGCGTCAACGCGGTGATGCGCGGGCTGATGGTCGCGCATACGGGAGGTTTCGCGCCGCAGACAGCGGCTACCGATTTGATGCGATTTCTTGCCGCCGACCACAGCTTCGGCATCCCGAATGCGCTTTTCGTTTGGCTGGCCGTCTCCGTTCTCGTCGCGCTCATTCTCCGGCGCATGGCGCTCGGCCGCTACATCTACGCCATCGGCAACAAAGAGGCCGCTGCCTACCTCGCGGGCGTGAACACGCGTGGGGTCATCGTCATCTCGTTCGTGCTCTGCGGTCTCGCCGCCGGCCTCGCCGGCGTGCTGCTCGCCGGCTATTCGACGAAGGCCTACCAGGGGATGGGCGATGCCTATCTGCTTCCCTCGATCGCCGCGGTCGTGATCGGCGGCACGAACATCCTTGGCGGGCGCGGCCGCTATCTCGGCACCCTCGTTGGCGTGATCCTAATCGTGCTCTTGAACAGCGTGCTTTCGATCATGGAGATGCCGGAGGCCGGTCGACAGGTGATCTACGGAGCCGTCATCATCCTGATGCTACTAGTCTACGGGCGCGGCGAGCGGGTGACGAGCTAACTAGTGAGACGTGTGTGGTGAGTAGGGAGCGATAAAAAGAGCTTACTTTTCACTCTTCACCCTTCCCCCATTCCCACCCACCTTGTCGCTATTCGCTACTCGCCCACCTCGTCATTCGCCGCCGTGGGCGTGCCCGATGACACCCCGACGAGAGCCGGGCGAAGCACACGTTCCCCGATCGCGTAGCCGGGCTGAACCACGGTATGCACCTGGCCCTTGACCAGATTGTCGTGCGGCGCTTCGAACATCGCCTGATGCAAATTCGGGTCGAATTTCTCCCCCGCGGGATCGAGCTTTCGCACGCCGTGGCGCTCGAGCACCTTGGCAAGCTCGCGCTCAGTGAGCTCGACGCCCTCGATCAAGCCGGAAAGCGCGCCGTTTGCCTTTCGCGCCTCCTCGGGCACCGCCTCGAGCGCGCGCCGAAGATTGTCGGCGACTGAAAGGATGTCGCGCGCAAAAGCCGAAATCGCATAAGCTCGCGTGTCGGCGACTTCCTTCTCGGTGCGCCGGCGCAAATTCTCCATTTCCGCGAGCGCGCGCAGGAGCTTGTCCTTGAGCTCCGCCTTCTCCTGCTCGAGCTTTGCCGCCGCCTCGTCCTGAGGGCCATTATCGAGCTCCGTCGAATTTGGTCCATTCGGCGTGCCCTCGTTGGAAGTCCTCGGCTTTTCGTCCTCGCCGGCCATCACATCCTCTTTCAACAACCCGTTCGGATCGCGATATCTGTAAGCTTTTCTCGAAAATCAAGTGCAATGTGGGCGGGGTATTCGGCCAAGCGCGAACGCGCCGGCGCCCACGCTGCGCATCGCCCCAACCCCTGTCTCTTACGCTCCCTCCGGCTCGAACACACCAAGGAGGCGCCGCTTGATCGTGTTCTGACGCGCTGTCGACGTCACCTTGGCTCCTGTGAGATCCGTCACGTAGAAAACGTCGACCGCGCGCTCGCCAAAGGTGGCGATGTGAGCCGAAACAATATTGAGGTTCATCGCTGAAATCTGCGAGGTCAGATCGAAGAGAAGACCCTGCCGATCGAGTCCCGATACCTCGACGACGGTATGGCGGTTCGACAGGCTGTTGTCCACGATCACCTCGGAAGCGACATCGAAGGTCTTGGCGCGTGCCCGCTTGGGATCGCGGCGCTCGACATCGGTCATGCGCCGGCGCCCTTCGAGAAGCTGCTCGATCGTTTGGGCCACTCTTTCGGCGCGGCGCAGCTCGTCGGCATCCTCATCGAACGCACGCGAGATCGAGATCGTGTCGATTGCGCGTCCGTCGCTCGTCGTGAAAATCTGGGCATCGACGATATTGGCGCCCGCCATGGCGCATGCGCCGAAAACCAGCGACAACAGATGTGGATGATCGGGCGCAAAGAGCGTGAGCGTCGTCACATCGCGGAAACTGTCGGTCTCGATCGCGGTCGCCGGCAGGCGCTTCTGTCGCTCGGCGTCCCTGATCAGATGCGCCTGGCGCACCTTGCTTTCGAGGGGCACGCGCAGCCAATAAGGAGGGTAGTGCCGCTGGGCGTAGGCATCGAACTCGCGCGCCGGCCATACAGAGAGGCGTTCACGCAAGGCGTCTTTCGCGCGGCGCACGCGCTCGCCACGCTCGACGGCCGAATGGCCGCCCGCAAGCACAACCTCGGTCTCGTAATAAAGGGTGCGTAACAGCTCGCCTTTCCAGCCGGTCCAAACTCCAGGGCCTACCGCCTTGATATCGGCGATGGTCAAGACCATGAGGAGCTTGAGGCGCTCGAGCGTCTGCACCACCGCGGCGAAGTTCTCGATCGTTCGCGGGTCGCTCAAATCGCGGCTCTGGGCCGTCGTCGACATCAGAAGATGGTGCTCGACGAGCCAGGCGACCGTCTCGGTCTCAGCCTCGTTGAGCCCGAAGCGGGGGCAGAGCTTGCGCGCGATGCGCGCACCGACGAGCGAGTGGTCCTCGGCGCGACCCTTGGCGACGTCGTGCAGGAAGAGCGCCACGTAAAGCGCGCGGCGGTTCTGAATCGTGTGAAAGATCGTGTTCGAGAGCGGGTGCTCGGCTTGGGCTCTCCCGGCGTCTATCTCGGAGAGCACGCCAATCGCGCGAATGAGATGCTCGTCGACAGTGAAGTGGTGGTACATGTTGAACTGCATCATCGCCACCACCCGGCCGAAATCCGGGATGAAGCGGCCGAGCACGCCCGCTTCGTTCATGTGACGAAGCACTGTCTCGGGTGCATTGCGCGAGCTCAGCATCTCGATGAAGAGGCGGTTCGCCTCAGGATCGTCGCGCACGGCGCGGGTGATCAGCCGCAGTGAGCGGGTGACGAGGTGCTTCGCTTCGGGATGAACGGCGAGGTCGTGCTTGTCGGCGAGCCAGAAAAGACGAATGAGGTTGACCGGATCCTTGCGGAACACGTTCTCGGAGGAGAGCGTCAAACGCCCATTCCAGACGGCAAATCCTGGCGTTTCGAGCGTGCTGGTCCGCTTGCGGCGGAAGCGGCCGAGGAAGCGGTCGAGCAGCGGGCGCGGCATGGTCTCGCGCGCTTCCATGGCGGCGCACACGATCGCGGTGAGGTCACCCACATCCTTGGCAATGAGGAAGTAACGCTTCATGAAGCGCTCGATCCCGGAGAGGCCCTGCCGGCTCACCACCTTGAGCCGCTCGGCCACGAGGCGCTGCATGTCGAATGACAGTCGCTCCTCGGCTCGTCCCGCGATGAAATGCATGTGGCAACGAATGCGCCATAAGAATTCCTCGCAACGCGAAAACAAGGCGAATTCCTCAGGCGAGAAGAGCCCGGCATCCACGAGATCCTTGGCCTCCTTGACGCGATAGGCGTATTTGCCGATCCAGAAGAGCGTATTGAGGTCGCGCAAGCCTCCCTTGCTCTCCTTGACGTTGGGCTCGACGAGGTAGCGCGAGCCATTGCCCGAGCGTTTCAGCCGCTGATCGCGCTCGACGAGCTTTGCCGCGACGAAGTCGCCGGCGCTTCCCGCCACGATCTCGTTCTCGAAGCGGCGCTGGAAACCATCGAAGAGCTCACGCTCGCCCAAGATGAAGCGCGCCTCGAGAAGTGCGGTGCGAATGGTCATGTCGGCCTTCGCCGAGCGCAGACATTCCTCGACCGTGCGGGTGGCATGCCCGACCTTCAGCCGCAGGTCCCAGAGGAAGTAGAGGATCGCCTCGATCACGCTCTCGCACCAGGGCGCCGCCTTGTAGGGGAGGATAAACAACAGATCGATGTCGGAGCCGGGCGCCAAAAGGCCCCGCCCATAGCCGCCCGTCGCCACGATCGCCATGCGTTCGGAGGTCGATGGATTGTCGGCGGGATAAAGCTCGCCCGTCGCGAATTCGTAAGCGCTCTCGATCAGCACATCCATCACGGAGCAAAGATGGGCGGCCGAGCCGCGCCCATCGATGCGGTCGATCAGGATGCGTTCGGCCTCCGTGCGGCCTTCCACGAGCCGCTCGCGCAAATGCGCGAGAAATACGTCGCGATCGACGATCCCCTCTGCGCTTCTGGACGTCCTTGCGCGCAAGGCGCCTGCCATGACCATGGCGTCGCGTTAGCCCCTTGCGCCAAGTGAGGCAAGTTGAAGGGGGTGAGCGGATGAGAGGAGAAAGTGAGGACGAATGTGAATAGCGGGCGGAGAATTGCTTCAGCTCGCAACGCTGCCCGCCACTTGCTGCTCACTAGACCAAAGCGGCGTGGACCAGATTGCGGAAGAGTTGGCGGAAATAGACGCGCTGGCCTGGGGCCTGAATCAGCATCAGCGCGACCAGCTCTTCGGCGGGCGCGATCCAGAACGCGGTGCCGGCGATCCCGCCCCAAAAGAACTCCCCGACCGTACCCGGCGTCCCCGCCATGCCATTCTCGAGCCTCACTGCGAAGCCGAGGCCGAAACCATGGCCTGGCGGCAAAAGATCGGAGCCGATCACCACGTCACGGCCGAGATGATCACTCGTCATGAAGGCAAGCGTCTTGCGGCCGAGTATGCGAACGCCGTCAAGCGTGCCGCCATGGTAGAGCATGTGGATGAAGCGGGCATAATCGTCGACAGTGGAGACGAGCCCGCCGCCTCCTGATTCGAAACTCGGTGCGCTACGCGTCTCGATCAATGTCACGGCCGCCCCGGTATCGGGATCGGTCACGAAAGGCTCGGCAAGACGCTCATGGTTCTGGGGCGGCGCAAAGAAGCCGGTGTCACGCATCCCGAGCGGCCCGAGAATGCGCGTGGCCAGGAAGGTGCCGAGCGTCTCTCCCGAGACGATCTCGACGATTCGTCCGAGGACGTCGGTCGAATGGCTGTAATCCCAATGGGTGCCCGGCTGATTGAGGAGAGGGAGCTTCGCGAGCGCTGCGACATGGCCCGCATTGTCGATGCCCGGCGCACGCAAGGGCGCCTCGGCATAAAGCTGCTGCACGAGCGACGAGCCGGTGAACGCATAAGTGAGGCCCGAGGTGTGCCGCAACAAGTCCTGGATAGTGATCTCGCGTTGTGCCGGCACAAGCTCGAGCTTGCCGCTCTTCTCGATTCCCACCTTGGGATTGGCGAACTCCGGAATAAACTTGGCGAGCGGGTCGGTGATGAAAAATCGCCCCTCCTCGACGAGCATCATGATCGCGACCGAGACGATCGGCTTGGTCATCGAATAGATGCGGCAAATGGTATCCGCGCGCATAGGGGGACCGCCGGGCCGCGCAAGCCCGATATTTTCGCAATAGGCGACCTTGCCTCCTCGCGAGATCAGCATGCTCACGCCCGGCACATGGCTTGTCTCCACCTCTTGGCGCATCACTGCGCTGATCCTTGCGAGCCTCTCTGGCGAAAGCCCCGCTTCCTCCGGCGTCGCCGCGGAAAGCGAGAGGTGAAGCTTCTTTTGCCTGACGTTCACAGGGCGGACCTCCACTGTCTTCTTTTTCTTTCTAGAAGGCGCGAAGGCAAAATGACAAGGCGATCGACCGACCCGGCCTGATCGGCGCGCCCATGGCACGCTCAACGCGTTGACACGAATACCCCGCCGGTCCACCGTCGAGGCGCGAAAAGGGGCCTGGATGAACGTAATGGGGCAAATCTCGCGGATGCGACCTCTCAGGACGCGCCGCGCATGAATTACGTTTTCCATTTCGGCGATATGTGGAATGCGCGCGAGGAATTCCTCTCGGGCGCGTTGATGACGCTTCGCCTTTCCGCGCTCGCCATGGTGGCAAGCCTCGTCATTGCGGTTCTGGGCGCGCTCGCCCGCACCTCGGGGCCAAAGCCCTTGCGGCTTCTCGTCGCCGCCTATGTGGAGATCATCCGCAACACGCCATTTCTCGTGCAGATCTTCATGATCTTCTTCGGTCTGCCCACGGTTGGCGTTCGTCTCGACGCGGATGAGGGCGCGCTCATCGCTCTCATCCTCAACGGCTCGGCCTACACGATCGAGATCGTGCGTGCCGGCATCGAGAACATCGGACACGGACAGGTCGAAGGGGCGCTCGCGCTCGGCCTGCATCGCCTGCAAGCCTTTCGCCTCGTCGTGTTGCCGCAAGCGTTGCGGATCATCGTCCCGCCGCTCGGCAGCCAGTTCATCCTGTTGATGCTCAATTCCAGCGTCTGCTCGGCCATTTCGGCAGACGAGCTCACCTCGGCCGCGCTCGACATTCAAGGCCGTACTTTTCGCGCCTTCGAGGCTTTCATCGTTGCGGCAGCGATATATTTCGCCTTGTCGCTCCTGTTCTCCAGCGTCTTCGCAACGCTCGAGCGCGCCGCTTTCGGAAAACGGAACGCCCGCTGATGCGCAGCTTCAACGTCGGGGATCTCATCTACCTTCTGCTCGCGGCGCGTTGGACGGTGCTCTTGTCGCTCATCGCCTTTGCCGGCGGCGGTATTGTCGGCCTCATCATCGCGCTCATGCGCGTTTCCGAGCTGCGTCCGGCGCGATGGTTCGCCATCGGTTTCATCCGCGTGTTTCAAGGAACGCCGCTGCTCTTGCAGCTTTTCCTCGTCTTTTTCGGCGGCGACATGGTCGGGGTTCCGCTCGGCGCCTGGCTCTCGGTCATTCTGGGCTTGAGCCTCAACGCGGGCGCGTTCCTCGGCGAAATCTGGCGTGGCTCGATCCAGGCGGTGCCGAATGGGCAAATCGAGGCGGCCCGCGCACTCGGGCTGCATTACGGCCAGCGCATGTTGCGCGTCGTCGCACCCCAGGCCTTGCGCACCGCCATTCCGCCGACGGTGGGCTTTCTCGTCAATCTGATCAAGAGCACCTCGCTTGCCGCAATCATCGGCTTCGTCGAGCTCACGCGCGCCGGCCAGCAGCTCAACAATGCCACCTTTCGGCCTTTCCTGATCTTCGGGCTTGTGGCGCTCGTGTATTTCGTGATGTGCTGGCCCTTGACGATTTTCGCGAGCCGTTTGGAGCGCCGGCTCGCCCTCGCCTACAAGCGCTAGCGCTTCATGCGATCGAGTGTTCGCGCATCGAGGAGGAACGCATGCGGATCTGGAGTTATGTCGCGGCCATCGGCGGGGCCGCGCTGGCCTTGGCGCTTGGCGTCATCTTCGCGCCGGCGAAAGCCCAGACTGTCGACGAGATCATCAGCCGAGGTTCGATCAACGTGGGCGTCCTCGTCGACCTGCCGCCCTATGGCATCCTCAACGCTCAGCAGGAACCCGACGGTTATGACATCGAGGTCGCAAAACTCCTCGGCAAATACCTGGGCGTGAAGGTCAACCTCGTTCAGCTCACCTCGCCCAACCGCATTCCTTTCCTGGTGACCAACAAGGTCGATCTCATCGTCGCGACATTCGGCGTCACGCCGGAGCGCGCCAAGCAGGTGCTCTTCTCGATTCCCTACAGCGCCATCGAGAACGTGGTGTTCGGCCCGAAGGACAAGGCCATCAAATCGATCGCGGATCTGAAGGGCCTGCGCGTGGGAGTACCACGCGGCACGGTGCAGGACGTGATCTTGACCTCGACCTTCGGCAATGACGTGAAGATGGCGCGCTTCGACGACGATCCATCAACCTATCAGGCCTTGCTCACCGGGCAGGTCGACGCGATTGCCGAGACCGGCCTCACCGGCGACGAATTCTACGCGAAGAATCCCGGTCCCGGCATCGAGCGCAAATTCATTCTGCTGCAACAGCCGAACGGGATCACCATGCGCAAGGATCAGTGGAACCTGCATCAATGGGTGAACACTTTCGTCTACTTCGTGAAGAACAATGGCGAGCTCGCCGCGATTCACGAGAAATGGTTTCACAAGCCCCTGCCGAACCTGCCGACCTTTTGAAGCCCCAACGAGGTTGCGACGCCGCGAGCTGCGCGGCGTCATGATGTTCTCAGAGCCGCCTTGCGTGAGTGTCTAGGGGATACTTGGCGGCTCGAGCACGATCACACGCCCGCCCGCCGCTTTCGCGTCCGCATAATCATGCGTCGCAAGCAGCGCGGGCAAAGCGCGCTTTCGCACTTCCTGGAACACGAAGGCGCGAAAACGGGCTCGAAGCGCGGTGTCGAGCTTCGAGAACGGCTCGTCGAGGAGCAAGGCGCGCGGCTCGGAAAGAAGCACGCGCAAGAGCGACACCCGGGCGCGCTGCCCACCCGAAAGCGTGGCGGGATCGCGATCGGCAAAGCCTTCGAGATCGGCTGCGGAAAGCGCCCGTTCGACGCGTGCGCGTCGCGCCGCTTTGCCCTTTACTTCGGCCGGTAGGCCGAAAGCGAGATTGCCTGCGACCGACAGATGGGGAAACAAAAGATCGTCTTGGAACAGGATGCCGACGCGACGAAGCTCCGGCGGCTTTGCCTCAATGCGGCAACCTTCGAGAAGTATATGACCGGCGATCTCGAAGACAGGATCGAGCGTGCCGCAAATGGCGGCGAGCAGGCTCGATTTGCCTGATCCGCTCGGCCCCATCACGGTGACGATCTCGCCAGGCTCCGCAGAGAAGGAAAGACGGAAAAGCGCCCGTCCGTTCAACAACACCGCGAGCCGGTCGAGCGTGAGCCCTTGGTCAGGAGGTTTATTGGAGAAAAGCGGCTCGCTCATATTTTCACTTGAGCTCGGCGAAGAGAGCACAGCCATTTCAATTTACTCCCGCGCCTTCCTCATGCGTCGCGCAAGCCGCGTCGATTGCGAAATAAGAGCCCGGGTACGAGGAGCGCCACGGCGAAGCCGAGGAAAGGCAAAATCGCCTGGATGAGCGCAAAGACGCCAATCACACGCCGGTCGGCCCCCGCCGCGAGCCCGACCGCTTCGGTCGTCACCGTGGTGAAGCGTCCCCCGCCGACGAGGAGTGTCGCGAGATATTGGCTGACGCTGATGGCGAAGCCGAGCGCTCCTGCAATCAGGATGGCTCGGCTCAGCATCGGCAGGCGCACCGCCCAAAATGCCCGCCAGGGACTGGCGCCCAGCAGCAAGGCCGTGGCGCGGTAGCGAGGGTCGTAAGCGCGCCAAGGCGCCGAGAGCGACATGAAGACGTAAGGGAGCACGAAGACGAGATGCGCAAGGCCAACGCCGATAGCGTTACCGTCCAAATGCATGGCGATCATGAGGCTTGCCGTGCCCGTGAGAAAGGCGACCTGCGGCACGAGCAGAGGTATATAAATGAGGTTGAGCGTGGACGCGCGAGGCACGCCGCGACGCACCTCGTTCTCGAGACACAAGATGGTGATCACGAGGGCGGTTGCGGCGACGCCCACGCCAAGAAGAAGCGTTCGGCAAAGCAGCGGCAGCGCGCCGGCAAGCTCGCGACGCCAGGTTTCCAGGGTGAGAGCTCGCGGCCAGACTTCGGGAAAGCGCCAGCTCGCGGCCACGGACCAAAGCATAAGAGATGAGAATGCAAGCGCGACGAGCCCTGCGAGCACGATTGCAAAAAGGGGCGCCATGACGCGGACCCAGGCTTCGCCACAATGGCGTGCGCCCATCACGACCCATTGGCGCCACAGGAGGGCCGCGAAGCGCTCGAGCACGAGCCAGACCCCGATGGCCGAGATCACCAGACCAAGCTGCAGCACCGCTGCCGCGCTCTCCTCGAAATGCAGAGCGAGATCTGGATCTTGGGCGAGACGCAACACCTGAACGGCAAGCGTCGGAGGGGTGCTCGGGCCGAGCACGAGCGCGGCATCGACCACGGAGAGGCCGTAGGCGAGCACGGCGAGCACCGGGAAGCGCAGATGCGGATAGAGCCGGGGCATGACGACTTTGGCAAAGGCCGCGACCCGCCGATAACCGAGCGTGCGGGCGCTCGTGAACGCTCGCGCCGCGTCCACTTGTGGCAAGGCAGCAAGGGTCATGAGGAAAAGGAACGGGATTTCCTTCAACACCAAGCCCCCGGCCAGCGAAAGGCCGAAAGGGTCGTTGATGATCAAAAGATCGGGCGGGCGTTCGAGGCCCGTCGCCCAGGGTGAAAACAGGCGAAAGATCAACCCTGAAGGCGCCATGACGAAAGCGAGGCCGAAAGCGAGGGCTACATAAGGCACGCTCAAGAGCGGCGACAAGAGCCGCCTCACAAGAGCAAAGCTGCGCGTCGAGAGAAAGGCGGCCACCAAGAGAGTGACCACGCCAAGCGAAAGCGCCGTCGTGGTAAAGCCGACGAAGAGGCTGACGCCGATCGAGCGCCGCAATGAAGGCAGCGCGAGGAGCAAGCGCCAAGGCTCAAGGGTGAAATGCGTCCCGCCGAGGGCGGGCCAATAGCCGAAGGCCGGCAGCAAGGTTGCCGACAGGCCCGCCAGCACCGGCAGCACCAGCACGGCGAGCATCAAGGGCGGTCCCAGCCGAAAGATCACGCAAGCCCATTGTTAGAGTCCATGTAAGCTTAAGGGCTCAGGCGTGGTCGCGGCAAGTTTCTACCCCCATCAGCGGTCGTGAGACCGCGTCCCCTGTCCGATGAAAGTGGCTTTTCATCTTCTGTGCTGGTCGCAAACCGGTTATATGACGACCTCAAGTCACCCTTCGGCCAAGCCCACGAGCCTATGCGGGCGCCGGCCGGAAATCGCGACGGCGTCTGGAGTTTCGCAGGAAAGGCTGATGTCGGGCTTTCTTTCAAGACGCGGTCTTCTCTCCTCGGCAGCGGCGGTCGGTGCCGCGGGCTTCCTCACCCCGCGTCTCGGCTTTGGCCAATTCGCCGACCCGCACTCTCCTGCGGCGCAGGCTGCGCTCGACACGTCAGCGGGTCCTTGCACCGTGCCCCAGCTCGTCGTCGAGCGCCGCACGATCGAGGTGAACGGAAAGGCGGCTTCAGTCTTCGGCATCGCAGGGCCGAACAAATCCTCGGAGCTCATTCTCGATGCCGACCAGCGCTTCCTCTTCGAGCTCGTCAACCGAAGCGGCGAGCCGACCATTGTCCATTGGCACGGACAGACGCCCCCCACGGACCAGGATGGCGTCGTCGAGACCGGTTACGAGGGGCCGATCGAGAATGGCGAAAGCCATGTGTACGATTTTGCAACGCGCCCCGGCACGCATTGGATGCATTCGCATTTCGGCTTGCAGGAACAGGCGCTTCTTGCGGCTCCGATGATCATTCGCACCGCTGAGGATTTGGCGCTCGACGCGCAAGAGGTGACGGTCTTTCTTCACGATTTCAGCTTCAAGGAACCGAGCGAGCTTTTGCGCTCTCTCACCGGTGACGGCGTCATGTCGCATGAGCGCGCGGCGCCCGAGAAAGTCTCCCGTCCCGCCCAGGCGTCGCTCACGAACCGCTCGCCCTCGAACCCGGCCTCGCTCGCTTTGTGCGGCGACGTCGTTCTCAACGACATCGACTACGACGCCTATCTCGCGAATGACCGCACGCTCGACGATCCTCTTGTGGTGCGCACGGAGAGAGGCGGCCGGGTGAGGCTTCGTCTCATTAACGGCGCGAGCGGCACCTCCTTTTGGATCGGCCTCGGCGCGAGGCGAGGCGAGGTGATCGCGGCGGACGGCAATCCGGTGAAGCCGGTCAGCGGTTCGCGTTTCCCCTTGGCGCAAGGACAAAGGCTCGACATTCTCCTCGAGGTGCCGGCGGGCACCGCCGTGCCCGTCCTCGCGCAGCGCGAGGGAGAGCGCGAGCTCACCGGGATCGTCCTCGCCTCGCCCGGAGCCGGCGTTGCCAAAATCGACAAGCTCGCGAAAGAGAAGGCGCTCCCGATCGATCTTTCGCTCGAGGAAAAGCTCGAGGCCGTGACCCCGTTGGCCGCCAGGAAGCCGAACACCAGGCGTGAGATCTCGCTCGCGGGGCGGATGAAGCCTTTCACCTGGACGATGAACGAACGCACATGGGTGGACCGCAAGGACATCCGCGTGCAACACGGCCAACGGGTGATCATGGAGCTGCGCAACGATTCGCTGATGGCGCACGCCATGCATTTGCATGGCCACTGCTTCCAGGTCATCGGGCTCGAGGACAAGCCGATGGCCGGCGCCGTGCGCGACACGGTGCTCGTGCCGGCGCTCGGCACGGTCACGATCGCGTTCGATGCGGACAATGTCGGACGCTGGCTCTTCCATTGCCATAATCTGTGGCACATGGCGGCCGGCATGATGACCCAGCTCGTTTACAAATACGCCTGATCTTCCAAGCCGTTTTCAACGGAGAATGGCACGCGCGCCGCGGAAATCTAAGTTTTTCCCAACCCGCCCTACCGCACTTCGTAGCGGCGTTGCCAAGTGGCAACGATGCGCGTCATCCAGGACGGGTGGGGCTCCGGCAAGACCGGCCCAAGCTCCTCGGTCGAGAGCGTCGCGATGCCGCGCGGGAGCGCCTCGAAGCGCGCGCGATCGACCTCGTCGAGCTTGCGCATGGCAAGCACCGTGAAACCGCCGTAACCGGCGGGATCCTGCTTCTTCAACTGCGCTTCAGGCGATAACAGGAAGTCGCAGAGAAGGAGCGCGCCTTCCTTGTGCGCGCCGTTGTAGGGGATGGCAAGGAAGCTCGCATTTCCGATCGTCCCCTTGTCGAAAACGAAGCTTCGCACGCTCGACGGCAATTCGCCG
>Ga0213876_10000912_pt1 | contig 19600 bp, 15 predicted proteins | sample BarmaccomBMRX_R9_FD_160113 | JGI IMG/M metagenome (GOLD analysis project Ga0213876, IMG submission 160113) | Root-associated microbial communities from Barbacenia macrantha in rupestrian grasslands, the National Park of Serra do Cipo, Brazil - RX_R9 | ecosystem: Host-associated > Plants > Roots... | reverse complement strand
CCCGTGACAATCTTTGCCTCAGCGCCGTTCGCCACCCTCCGATCGAGAAAATTGCGGAGAAACTATCCCAGCCGTTTTGCGACGCCAAGACCCGCCGAATAGCCTCGGCGCCAAGCGGAGCACGGGGTCCGTGCCTCCCGCTACCAAGCCCTGGCTAGCGCACGGCGTGGAGGCACTCTTAGTCGGTATAAATGTGGTATTTGCCATAGGTGGCCCATGTGGACGACTTCCCGAATAGTTTAATTGTGCGGAGTGTTACCTCTACGGGGACGCAAACACCGATCATGCCGCAAAGGGAGGAAATTGCGATGATGTTCGCTCATAACTTCCGGATTGCCGCAGCCGCACTCAGCCTCGGCGCCACGGCATTCTTAGCGCCGGCCGAGGCTCGCGGATTCGGAGGGTTCCGAGGCGGCATCAGCGGGTTTCACGGCGGCGCAACAGTGCGGGGCTTTGGCCGCTCCCGCAACCCAGTTGTGTTTATGCATCCTCGCCTATTCCGCTCTCCATTTCTCAATGGCCGGGGGCTCGTCAGTCGGGAATTCCTGTTCCGCCATCGGTTTGCCGCTGATAGACGATTCCGTTTCCGCCGTGACCGTTTCGTGGCGCGGTTCGGTTTTATCAGCGGGTACCCCTATTCGGCCTATGATCCTGACTATGCAGCATACCCGTACGAACAAGCTCAGGCTTTGCCTTTGTATGACTCTGCCTATGCAACATCCGACTATGATCAAAGCGTAGCGCAGACTTCGCCTTTATATGGCGGTCCTTCGAATTTTAGCCGATCATCCGGAGTCCACTGCTCTCTCCTGGTCAAAGTGGAAAAATCCGGGGATCATATCATCAACCGCCGCATACCCCTGTGCTAACGCGGACGAATGACCGTGAACCCGAATTTGGCGATATCGGGACCGATTGTCGAAATCGGCTGCGTAGGTATCTCTTCCGGATCGTGGATTAGAGGGGTCCCACAGCCTCGGCACTTTCGTGCCGGTAGAGTAGCCGTCCATAGCATCAAGAGCCGACATGAGCGCCCGTAAGTCGAGTTACGCGCTCGACGCTGCGCCGTCATCTAGGCCCGACCCCGGTTAGCGATGCTGTATTTCGGGGTCGGTAGGAACGCAGACGCCCGAATCGTGGCGCCGCTCAGCCCGCTCGTGGAGGGTCGAACCCACCCAGAAGCAATGCAGGGGTTTTTGGATCCCGGGTTACGTGGTTCGCTTCGAAGCAGGCAACAAGCCGGGCGAGGGAAAGATCACTTACAAGGTGCTTTACGAGAAGGGGGTGGGCACCTCCTTGGTTGAGGATACAACCGCCGTCCAATGACTTTCGCTTTCGGACGCCCTGAGCACGAACAGCGAGGCGTGTAAGTGCTGGAGCAAGGACGGACACACCACTGCAATCAGCCAAGTGCCCGGTCATTGAGGGTGGTCGCTAGCCTCGAAGAAGGGCGAACAAGAGATTGCTGTGCTGCCCTACGGCATGGCCTCTGCCTCGCACCCGTGCTCATGCATTTGGAGGCATGGTGTAACCGCTATCGGCGAGGTGAGTGGCGAGCCATGCGAGCACATGGGCGAGCCAGGCTTGCGGATCGACATCGTTGAGCTTGAGGGTCTCGATCAGGGATAGATGGCGGCGGCACCCTCGCCTCCCTCATCGGAGCCCGCGTGGATGCACGAATGAGCGTCCCGAGACATGGGTGACAAAACGTTCCGGACACATGGGTAACACCTCCCGCCAGGCATGCCTGGCGGGAGGTGTTGAATGCCCTGGAAGGAGTGTTCGGTTATGGAAGAACGTCTGCGTTTTGTCGCTCGGCGACTCGACGGGGAAGCGATGAGCGACCTTTGCCGGGAATTCGGCATATCGCGTAAGACCGGCTACAAGATCTTTAATCGCTTCAAAGAGTATGGGGCCAAGGCATTCACGGATCGCTCACGTCGACCGGTCCGCTACGCTAACCAGCTGCCCCCACAAATTGAGACCCTGATCGTCAATTTGAAGGGAGATAAGCCGTACTGGGGAGCCCGTAAGATTCGCGAGCTCCTGGTGAGGAAGCTCAATGGCGATATCCGGGTACCCGCCAACAGCACCATCCATGCCGTCTTACATCGCCATGGTCTGGTCAAGGGACTGCGGCGGCCGCGTCGTCGCGCCCAAGGTACCGAGCTCTCGGCCGGTCTTGCTCCCAACGATCTGTGGTGTGTGGACTTCAAGGGAGAGTTCAAGCTCGGCAATGGTCGCTACTGCTATCCCCTGACCGTCACCGATTACGCCTCACGCTTCCTGTTATTGTGCGAAGCGCTTGAATCCACACGGGAAGTTACCGCTATCGAAGCCTTCGAGCATCTCTTCCGGGAACGCGGCTTACCGCAAGCCATCAGGTCCGATAATGGGGTGCCTTTCGCCAGTCCCAATGGCTTGTTCAACCTCTCAAAGCTCTCCGTGTGGTGGCTCCGGCTCGGTATCGATATCGAGCGTATCAAGCCGGGGCATCCTCACCAGAACGGCCGCCACGAGCGCATGCATCTCACCTTGAAGAAGGAGACGATCCGGCCCCCCGGAACCAACTATCTCCAACAGCAGGCGCGCTTCGATAGCTTCATCAGCGAGTTCAATAACGAGCGGCCTCACGAGGCTTTGGTGATGAAGTGCCCAGCCGAGGTCTACTCGGCTTCACAACGACCCTACAGCGGCCTTCCAGACCTCGTTTATCCGCTGCACGATCGCGACCTGCTCGTGACCGCCTGCGGGCGTCTGTGCATGTATCGCAAGAAGATCAATATTTCGACCGCACTTGCCGGTCAGCGCCTCGGTATCAAGGAGGTCGATGATGGCATTTGGCTCGTCAGCTTCATGAGATATGATCTGGGCTTCATCGACTTGGAGCAGAGGACTTTGCAGCCCCTCGACAACCCGTTCGGCCCGAGGTTGTCACCCATGTCTTAGGAACGAATTGTCACCCATGTGTCCGGTCCGGACAGAATGAAATTGGCGGAGAGGGAGGGATTCGAACCCCCGATACAGTTGCCCGTATGCCGCATTTCGAGTGCGGTGCTTTCAACCGCTCAGCCACCTCTCCGGAACCGGCGAAGCGAGAAAAGTGCTTGCAGGCACGAAGGCCTACGCGCAACCGGGTCGCATGCTTCACGGCTGAGGGGCCTCCTTACCGCCCCGTGCGGTGCGCCGTCAACGCGCCGCCTATCAAACCCAGTCAAACAAATCTTTCTTTGATTTGCATGATGGAGGCGGTGGCGGATAGCTTGTCCGTGGAAGCGATTGCCTGGCAGCCCCTTACGCGAACGAGCCCACCGTGAACCCTTGGCGGCACGTCGGGCGCAATGATCCCTATCCGTGCGGAAGCGGCAAGAAGGCGAAGAAATGCTGTCTTGCCAATTGACCCAAACGCGTCCGGCGCCATCTCAAACGGCATTCCGTTCGCGCTGGCTGCAAGCAAACGAAGGCTACAAGCGGGTTTCGATGAGACAAACCATCATCTTCGCGGGTCTTTCGACGGCCGGCGTCTTTGTCGGGCTTCTCTTGCTTTGGGCGATCTGCGGCTTCAGCTCCTTTGGTCTCAACAGCGACGATCTCGCCTTTCTCGTGCCGGGCGTCCTTTTCACGGTGCTGCTTGCCGTGGCGCTCATGGCCGTGATGGTGCACAGCAACCGGTCGGGGAGCGACAAGATATGAGATCACCGAGGCAGCACACCGAGCGGAATTTTTAGGTCGCTCGCTTCTCGCCCTTCACGGCGACGCAGCAAACATTGAGGAAGCTGTGGCCGTAGGCTGAAAGATAAAGCTCGCGGCTCACGATCGCGGCGGGAAATTCGTAATAGCTGTCGCAGCTCGCAAATCCCGATTCGGGTCCGAAAAGCGTCTCCAGCGCTTCGCGCGTGAAGCGCCAATAATCATAAGGGTAAGCGTGGACCGGGAATGCGAAATGCGTCTGCACGAACACCTTGCCGCCTGGCCGAAGGACCTTGCCGATCTCCGGCGCCGCGAGCCAAGGCCGTTTGATGTGCTCGAAAACGGAGCAGCCGATCACGGCGTCGAATGATTCGGTTTCGAAACTCTCGGAAAGCTTCTCGGCATCCGCGACCACATCGACGTCGGGCCCGGCCATGAAATCGGAGGTGACGTATTCGGCGCTCGAGTGCGCCCAGTGCCGGCGTGTCGTCGGCGCGCCGCCTTCCGTGCGTCTTGTACCGATCTCGAGCACGCGAGCGCCCTTCTCACGCGAGAGCCAAGTGACGAAATCCGTGCAGATCGTGTTGCTGCCGGCATCAAACGGATCGCGTGCCCGCAAAAATCTCAGCGAAAGAGCAGCGGTATTGAGCCCGCGACGGGCGAGGTCCATCGAAACCATGGTGAGGCGGGCCGCCCGCCAGCGCACCGCCGAGCGCGCACGCGAAACAATCACAGGATCATGGCCGCGGTCGGAGGCGTCTGCGGCTCCGCCCACATTGCGCGAAGCGGCGCGGAACGGCGGCGAGCCCCCACGATTCCTTCGTATATTTCTATGAAATGCGCTCTGTCCGGAAATGTCATTCGCAAATTTCGCCGGAGCATGCACGCCTCATAAACGTTTGGGTCATTTCATCGAACGATCACAGAAGAACATATTGATATGTTCAAGATAAACACTTCATGATGCAAGGTGTGATTGCTTTTCGCTCGGCCACAAATTCGTGCATTACACAACGCGAACATCGAATCAACTTGGCGCACTTGCAGGCTTTTGGCAAGCCGCGGATCGGATAAAGTGGTTGCGTCTTCATAAGCTCATTGCAGTTGAGGTGAGACCATGTATCGAGGCGAGCGCCGCCTCGCGCGATTGACGATCCGTTCGTGACCGAGCGCGTTTCGACTTGGCGCCCGCACGCCTACAGCGTCGCCACGATGCGCGCGCAGGCACGCCGCGTCTTGCCTCGGCCGATCTTCGATTTCGCCGACGGAGGTGCCGAGGACGAGCGCACACTTCGCCGCAATGAAGCGGCGTTTTCCGCGTTCGGCTTTTTGCCGCGTCCTTTGTGCGGGAGCTCTCATCGCGACTTGTCGATCGAGCTCTTCGGCAAGAGCTTGCGCCTGCCCGTGCTCATCGGGCCAACCGGGCTTGCCGGGCTTTTCTGGCCCGATGGCGAATGCGCGACGGCGCGCGCCGCCGCCCGCGCCGGCACCGTCTATTGCGCGAGCCACGCCTCCGTGGTCCCTCTCGAGGCGATCGCCGCTTGTGAGGCCTCGCCACGATGGATGCAGGTCTTCGTCTACCGCGATCGCGGCTTCACGCGTGAGTTCGCCGAACGCGCCGCCGCCGCGAAATACGATGCGCTCGTGCTCACGATCGACAATCAGCTCACCGGCAACCGCGAACGCGACCTGCGCAACGGGTTCACCATCCCACCCCGCTTCGGTCCCGCCGCTTTTGCCGCAATGGCGCTCAAGCTTCCGTGGCTGATGCGCATGCGCGGGGAATTGAAGTACATCACCTTCGGCAACTACGTTGATCGGCTCGGCGCGAGCGATCTCAAGACGCTCGCCGAGCGCATGCCCTCGCTTCTCGATACCTCGCTTTCCTGGAGGGATGTCGATCAACTCAGAAGCTGGTGGAAGGGCCCCTTCCTGCTGAAGGGAATTCTGCATCCGCAAGATGCCAAAGAGGCGCTCGCACGCGGTGTCGATGGCGTCATCGTCTCGAACCATGGCGGACGCCAGCTCGACGGTGCGGTCGCGGCGGTCGAGGCCTTGCCGGCCGTGGTCGAGGCGGTTGCCGGCCGCATCCCGATTCTCGTCGACGGTGGCATCAGGCGCGGGAGGGACGTCATCGTCGCGCTTGCGCTCGGCGCCAGCGCCTGCGTCATCGGGCGACCGCATCTTTGGGGATTGGCGGTCGCGGGCGAAGCGGGCGTGATGCAGGTGCTGGAGATCTTGCGCCGTGAGATCGACCGGGTCATGGGCCTATGCGGCGTAAGCAGCATCGGCCAAATCGGCCCCGATCTCCTCATGCGCGAGGATTGCCTTCCGCTTCACCCGACTTGTTGACGTCGAGCCTCGTCCGGGGTCCTCTTTTGCTTGGGAGCGGGCGAGGAGGAAAAAGGATGCCGAACTTCGCGATCGTCGACAGCCACGTGCATCTTTATGACATCGAGCGCTTTCGCTACGGCTGGCTCGACAAGGCGCCGAAGCTGAAGCGCACCTTTCTTCTCGATGATTTCGACCGGGCGCGCGGGGGCATCGAGGTCGAGAAGATCGTGTTCGCGGAAGTCGCCATCGACCCCGGCTTGCACCTCGAGGAGGCGGCCTTCATTCAGGGATTGGCCGACGAGGATGCTCGCCTGGCCGGCATGGTTGCGCATGCACCGCTGGAGAAAGGCGCGGCGGTCGAGGCCGATCTCCTGGCCTTGCACAAGCACCATATCCTGCGCGGCATCAGGCGGCTCATCGAGACCGAGCGCGATCCCTCGTTCTGCATCGAGCCTCGCTTCGTTGAAGCCGTCAAGCTTCTGCCGACGCACGGGCTCACCTTCGACATCTGCGTGAAGCATTGGGCGCTCACCTATGCGCTCGAGCTTGCGCGTCGCTGTCCCGAGGTCACCTTCATTCTGGATCATATCGGCAAGCCAGATATCCGCCACGGTCTCGGCGAGCCGTGGCGAAGCCAGATCAGCGAGCTGGCGGCGCTCGGAAATGTCGTGTGCAAGGTCTCCGGCGTCATCACCGAGGCCGATCACGCGCGCTGGAGCAAGGAAGAGGTCAAACCCTATATCGCGCATGTCATCGAGGCCTTCGGCTTCGATCGGGTGATGTATGGGAGCGACTGGACCGTTTCGGAACTGACGCACCCCTATCCGGCCTTCGTCGCGATTCTCGACGAGGTGATCGAGGGCACAAGCGAAGCCGAAAAGCGCAAGCTCTACCGCGACACCGCCATCCGAGTTTATCGGCTGGACGGTTGATTTAAGCCAGAAACTGCATCCGCGTCCCGGCCGCGGGCGACGGCTGCCTTAGTCGAGGTAATGCACGCGCTCGGAGCGCAGAAGCTCGGCGATGCCGTCGAGCACGCCCAAACCCTGGCCGATTCTCGCCTGCAGCTCTTTCTCCGCCTTGATCACCTTGGCAAGCCGATCGACCACGCTTTCAATCCGAGCTCGCGGCACGACGACGACGCCATCCTCATCGCCCGCGATCACGTCACCCGCTTCGACGGCGACGCCGCCGCAAACGATCGGCAGGCCGATGCGCCCGGGCCCCTTGCGCACGCAGGAATTCGGGGTCACGCCGCGCGCGAAGACGGGAAGCGCGGCCTTGACGATGCCCGCTGTGTCGCGTGCCATGCCGTCGGTCACCAAGGCCGCGATGCCACGGTTCTTCGCCATCATCGCGAGATTGTCGCCGATCACGGCTGTGCCGGCGAAAGCGTCCGCTGCCGCGACCACCACGTCTCCCCGCTCGGCGAGAGTGAGCGCGCCGAAGATCGCGAGATTGTCCGAAGGGCCCGTTTCGCAGGTCAGCGCTGTCCCGATGAAGCGCGAGCGCTTCGGATCGATCGGCTTGATGGTGAAGTCCAGCGCGCCACGGCCCTCCATGGCGTCGACGAGATGGCCGGTCTGCGCCTTCGACAGGACGCGAAGCTGCGCGTGCGAAACTCGATGAAAGTGACGGCGCACCGTCAACAATGGCGGATCGGTAATCATGGCTCTTCCTCGCGAATATTCCCGTCAAGTCTGCTTTTGACGATCACATGACTAAGCTGCTCGAAGGGACCGCGTGTCCTCACCTTCCCTTTTTCACATCTCACTTTTCACCCTTCATGTCCGCCGGCAATCGCCTCCTCGACGATGTCGAGCGCCCGCATCATCTCCTCGCGGGTGATGGTGAGCGGCGGGGTGAGGGTGAGCACATTTCCCATCGTCGTCTTGAAGGAAAGGCCTCGGTCGAGCGCGCGGTAAAGCACGAGCTCGGCGAGCTCCGCGTCGGGCTCCTTCGTGTCGCGGCTCTTCACGAGTTCGATCCCCAGCAGGAGGCCGCGCCCACGTACATCCCCGATGGCGGAAAGGTTGCGCTTCATGACGTCGAGCCGCTCGAGCGCCGCCGCCCCGACCTTCGCGGCATTGTCGACGAGGCCCTCATCCTCGATGATCTTGATCGTGGTGAGCGCGGCGCGCGCGGTCACCGGGTTCTTCTCATGCGTGTAATGGCCGAACGCCCAATGGCCACCGACGTCGAGGTCGGCACGCGCGATCACGGCCGCGATCGGCAAGATGCCGCCGCCGAGCGCCTTGCCGAGAACCAGAATGTCGGGAGCGACATCGTCGTGCTCGCAGGCGAACATGCGGCCCGTCTTGCCGAGACCGGTCGGGATTTCGTCGAAGATCAGCAAGGCGCCGTGGAGGTCGCAGGCGGCACGCACGCTTTGCCAATATCCCGCAGGCGGCAAATAGGGGACAGCGCGCGCCGGCTCGCAAATTACGGCCGCGACATCGCTTTCGCGCGACAGCACGTAATCGACCATGTCGGCACAAGCGAGATGGCAGCGGTCGAGGAAAGGCTTCCCGCTCTCATCGCATGGGTGGCCGTAAGGACAGCGGTAGCAACCGAAAGGCGCGACATGCTGGGCGCCTGCCATCAGCGGCGCGGCGGGCCCCGCCCGAAACAGCGCCTCGCCCGAGAGGCTCGCCGCGCCGAAGCCCGCGCCGTGAAACGCATCCCAGAAGGAGAGCGTCTTGAAACGTCCGGTCGCGGCGCGGGCGAGTTTCACCGCGACCTCTACCGCATCCGAGCCTCCGGTCGTGAAAAGCATCTTTTCGAGGCGCCCGGGAGCGATCGCGGCGAGCTTCTCGGCAAGCGCGAGGGCGGCCTCGCAAGCATAGCGTCGCGGCGCGAAGGAGAGCTCGTCCATCTGCTCGGCGATGGCCCGCTTGAGGCGCGGATGCCCATAGCCGATGTGGTGCACATTGTTGCCGTGGAAATCCATGTAGCGGCGGCCCGCCGTGTCTTCGATCCAGATGCCTTCTGCCTTGACGATGGCATTGAGACACGGCGTCGAGACGGACTGATGCAGAAAGGCGCGCGCATCGCGCTCGAGAAGATCGCGCCCGCGCGCGTCGAGATGCTTGTTTTGCCAGTCGGCTCGACGATCGGTGAGGTTGGTGTCGCTCTCGGATTGCGAAACGGGGTGCGATTCTCGGCTGTTGCGCCAGGCAAGCTCGGGCCGTGCGGGGTTCATGGCCGCGACGCTATCTCATCGCGCCAGCGAGGGGCAAGGTCGAGAGATTTGGCCCAATCTTGCTTTCCGGCGCGTGGGCCGCTGCGCTATCTTCGCGGGGCATGACCGATTCGCTTATCGAAGGGCTTCCTCTTTTTGAGCCGGCCTCGTCCGCACCTTCGGGCGCGAGCCAAAAGGCACCCTCCTCCTTCGCCGATCTCATTTTGAATTTCCGAGCCTTCGGCGTCGCGACGCAAGAGCGCGTCGAAGGCGGGATTCCTTATTTCGTCAACGAGTTCTGGACGGCGGGACAGCGCCAAGCCCATTCGATCCAGGAGGTGAGCTATCGGGCGTGTTTCAAGCCGCAGCTTCCCGAATTCTTCATCGAGAGACTCACGCTTCCAGGCGATGGTGTTTACGATCCTTTTATGGGGCGCGGGACGACGCCCGTGCAGACGGCCCTGATGGGAAGGCGGCCGTTCGGCAATGACATCAACCCCTTGAGCGTGTTGCTCACCAGGCCACGGCTGCGCCCACCGAGCTTGGTCGAGGTCGCACGGAGGCTGGACGAGATCGCGTGGGACGCTGTCAGCGACGAATGTAAGCCGGAGCGTAACGAGCTTCTGGCCTTTTTCAGCCCGCGCACCTTGCGCCACATCTCGGCGCTTCGGGACTGGCTCATCGCCCGAGCGCCGCTCGAGAAGGCGCCGGACCCGATCGACGATTGGATTCGGATGGTGGCGATCAACCGTTTGACGGGCCATTCGCCGGGCTTCTTCTCCGTCTACACGCTCCCACCGAACCAGGCGGTCAGCGCCGAGGCGCAGCGCAGAATTAATGAGCGACGAGGCCAGACGCCTCCCGACCGGGACGTGAAACGCCTGATCTTGCGCAAATCAGCCTCGCTCTTGCGCGATGGACCGATATCCCGTCATCCGCAAGCGCTACTGAACAGTGGCCCTGCGCACGCAACGGCTGCTATCGCGTCCGGCTCGGCAAAGCTCGTCGTCACCTCCCCTCCCTTCCTGGATGTCGTCCAATATGAGCAAGACAATTGGCTGAGATGCTGGTTCGCGAACATCGAACTTTCCGCGGTCGCCATGCCTCTGCACCGCACGGAAGCGAGCTGGCAGCGCATGGTCCGCGAAACCCTGAGTGAGCTCGCACGCATCGTCGTGCCCCGCGGCCATGTGGCGTTCGAGGTCGGCGAGGTCCGTAACGGCAAGCTCTTGCTCGAGCGCCTCGTCTGGGAAGCGGCCGAAGGGCTCCCCTTCGAGCGTCTTTTCGTGATGGTGAACCAACAGGAGTTCACGAAGACCGCGAATTGCTGGGGAGTGAGCAACAATGCCAAGGGCACGAACAGCAACAGGATCGTGATGCTGCGGCGCCACTGACCACGACTGGCCAACCACGACCGGCCAAGCGACTACGCCAAGGCTCACGCCTTCACGATATGGGCACCGACAAGTCCTGACCGCGCACAGATGTTGCGCGTATCGACGATGAGCTTGGCGTGCCGCGCAATGAGCGCGTAATCGACGCCATCGTGATCGGTGGCGATCAACACGACCGCGAAGGACAAGACCGATTGCGCATCGAGTGGGATTGATCGGCGGCCGGCGAGCGCTGCGTGCTTTCGCGTGCGTGGGATGGTGGCGACGAACGGGTCATGAAACGCAACCGACGCGCCGCGCTCCTCGAGGAGCTCGATGAGCTTCAATGCCGGGCTCTCGCGCGTGTCGTCCACGTTCTTCTTGTAGGCGATGCCGAGGACGAGAATGCTTGAGCCGTTGAGACCCATCCTTGCCTTGCGATCGAGCGCCTCGGCGAGGCGATCGACGACGTGATGAGGCATGGCGGTGTTGATCTCGCCGGCAAGCTCGATGAAGCGGGTGGACAATTCGTGTTCCCGCGCCTTCCAGGCAAGGTAGAACGGGTCGATCGGTATGCAATGGCCGCCAAGGCCAGGACCCGGATAGAAAGGCATGAAGCCGAAGGGCTTTGTCTTTGCGGCCTCGATCACTTCCCAAATGTCGATGCCCATGGCGCCATAGACGAGCTTAAGCTCGTTCATGAGCGCGATATTGACGGAACGGAAGATGTTCTCGGTGAGCTTCACGGCTTCCGCAGTTGCCGGAGAAGAGACGGGCACCGTCTTCACCACGAGTTGCGCATAGAGCGCGTCGGCGATCTTGAGCGCCTCCTCGCCGTCACCACCGACGACCTTGGGGATGGTCGCCGTCGCGAAATCCGAATTCCCCGGGTCCTCGCGCTCGGGCGAAAAGGCAAGAAGAAAATCGCTGCCGCTTTTCAGCCCCGTCGCCTCGAGGATGGGCTTGAGCACTTGCGTCGTCGTGCCGGGATAGGTGGTCGATTCGAGAACGACAAGCTGGCCGGGACGGAGCTTCGCGGCAATCGCGCGACCCGTATCGACCACGTAGGAGAGGTTCGGCTCGCGTTGCTTCGTGAGCGGCGTCGGCACGCAGATCAAGATCGCGTCCGGCTCCGAGAGGCGGGCGAAATCGCTCGTCGCCTCGAGCTTGCCGGAGCCTATCGCGTCGCGCAGCCTCTGCGAGGCGATATGATGCAGATAGCTCTCGCCTCGGTTGAGCTGGGCGACGCGCGGCCCGTTGATGTCGAAGCCGAGAACCTTGAAGCCGGCATTTGCGGCGGTGAGCGCGAGCGGCATGCCGACATAGCCGAGGCCGATGATGCCGATCATCGCCTCGCGCCGTTCGATCTTTTCGGCAAGCCCAAGGATCTCGGGCCTCGCGCCGGGCGCCGCACTCGTCTGAGGAACAATCGTCTCGGCCATCTTCGTTCCACTTTGCTTCCCTCGCGCCCGGTTTACCGAGGCGCCTCCCCCACCCGCGCTTGTCACGGCGGTCGAGGTCTTCTACCGCATAGCATAAAGGCATGATGCGAGGGCCAGTCTCACCTCGCGGGCGACTCGTGGCCAAACCGGTGCTTGATGATGCATGAGCCTTCGCCACCGAGCGCGCCTTTGAAGCCCATGTCGCCGCCTGCGGGCCTGAGCGTCGGTGTTCCGCCCAAGGCCACCGATGCACCGCACTGGCCGTTTCTCGACCTAGTGCGTTTCGGTGCAGCCCTCCTGGTTCTCTTCGGCCATGCGCGCGGGCTTTATTTCGAGAGCATCACGCGCGTGCCGGATGCCGGCATCCTCACCCGCCTCTTCTACCTTTTCACCGGCCTCCATTACGAAGGCGTGATGCTTTTTTTCGTGGTGAGCGGCTTCCTTGTCGGTGGTTCGGCCTGGCGCAACATCGAAGTCGGCCGGTTCGATACGAGGCTTTACCTCATCAATCGCTTTTCTCGCATTTATCTCGTTTTGATCCCGGCGCTGGTGCTTGTCTTTCTCGTGGAGAGCCTCGGTGGACATTTCCTCGCGGATACGCGCTTTTACGCGGTGCGGCCCCTTTTCCCTTCCGAAGTCGCCAATGGTTGGACCTGGAATCAGATCCCTTGCCATCTCTCCGCTTTGCAAGGCGTCGCGTGCGCGCCTTGGGGCGCCGATCCTCCCCTTTGGTCGCTCGGCTGGGAATGGCTTTTCTATCTGGTGGCGCCCGTCCTCTTCGCCATCTGCCTCTTGCGCTTTCGGCCTCTCACCAGGGCAATCGCTTTCGGCTGCCTTTGGGTGAGCCTCCTGTCCGTGCTCGGCATTGGGCAGTGGCTCTTGTGGTTCGGCATCTGGCTTTCAGGGGTCGGTGCCTCGCTGCTGGCGATGCGGCGCAAGGTTCCGGTCCTTGTCGGCTTCGCGGGCCTTGCGCTTTGCGCCGTCGCGCTCGCCTTGTCGCGAACGAGCCTCGTGCCCGGCGTGTTGGCCGATCTCGGCGTCGGGCTCGGCCTTGCGGTCGCGGTCTCTTGCCGCAAGATCGCCAACGCAGCGATCCTGGAGTCGATCGCGGCGCGCGGCGCCACCTTCTCCTACTCGCTCTATCTCATCCATCTGCCGGTCGGCGTCTTCGTCGGTGGCGTCCTCGAACGTCTCGGGTGGCCCACGACCCTGATTCAGCCGGGACCAACGGCCTATGCGGCTTTCGCGCTCATCGTCGCAACCGCCCTCGCTTGCGCTTTTTTCTTTGCCGAGCTTACCGAAAAGCACACAGCGCGCTTCCGGCGCTTTCTGTCGCGCGTTCCGGCTTAGAAGATTGCCTTCTCAGCCCAATGGCTGCAGCGTCACAAGGAAGGCGATCGCGCTGCTCGCGCTGGGCTCGAGCCGCATTTCAAATTGGCCTTCGAAGAGCGCCGCATCGTCCACGTCGAGCGTCTCCTGTCCCTGCTCTCCGACACATGCGAGGCCTCGCGCACGCGACAAGAGAAGCGTCACGCCCGCGTCACTCACGATCCTGCGCGGGCCTGCTGGAGATAGCCGCGCGACCTTGTGATACCAGCGTCCACGCCGCGTCATCACGTTGAGATCGGTGATTGGTCCCTCGACGAGACGCGATCTCACCCTCACATCGCCTGCGAAATGGAATGGCGATGAAGCCTGGGTGAGCACGACCTCGGCTGCTCCTGCGATCTCCAACGCAATCCCTTCGCCCTCGATCACGCAGAGCGTCCGCTCGATCCCGGCGAAGCGCGAGAAAGGCCCGTCCAAAGCCACGCGCGCCATGCTGATCCGCCAGTCGAACTCATCGAGCCCTGCGCCTTGCGGCGAGGCGATGATCTCGGTCGTCTCGCCGCCGCCGTTCTTCCAGGGCATGCGGCGGTGCTGGCCGGCGCGCAGGATCCTCATCGGCGCACCCGAAGCACTCCCTCAAGACAAGGAGGGCAGGTCGAGATGGTTCTGTCTCGCGCAGGCGATAGCCTCGTCATAACCCGCGTCGGCGTGGCGCATCACGCCGGAGGCCGGATCGTTCCAGAGCACGCGTTCGAGCCGGCGCGCCGCTTCCTTCGTGCCGTCGCAGACGATCACCATGCCGGCGTGTTGCGAGAAGCCGATACCGACGCCCCCGCCATGGTGGATCGACACCCAGGTCGCTCCCGAGGCGCAGTTGAGAAGCGCGTTGAGGAGCGGCCAATCCGATATCGCATCCGAGCCGTCGCGCATCGCCTCGGTCTCCCGGTTCGGCGAGGCGACCGAGCCCGAATCGAGATGGTCGCGGCCGATCACGATGGGGGCCTTGAGCTCGCCTGAGGCCACCATCTCGTTGAAGGCAAGGCCGAGCCGATGACGATCACCGAGCCCGACCCAGCAGATGCGCGCCGGCAAGCCCTGAAAGGAGATGCGCTCCTTCGCCATGTCGAGCCAGCGGTGCAGATGCGACGCGTTCGGCATCAGCTCCTTTACCTTGGCATCGGTGCGATAAATGTCTTCCGGATCGCCAGAAAGCGCGGCCCAACGGAAGGGACCAACGCCGCGGCAGAAGAGCGGGCGGATGTAGGCGGGCACGAAACCGGGAAAATCGAAGGCGTTCTTCACGCCTTCCTCGAGCGCCATCTGGCGGATGTTGTTGCCGTAATCGAGAGTGGGAACTCCCATCCGCTGGAAATCTAGCATGGCGCGCACATGGCCCGCCATCGAGGCCTTGGCGGCTTTCTCGACCGCCTTCGGATCGCTTGCGCGCTTCGCCTCCCACTCCTCGAGCGTCCAGCCCTTCGGCAGATAGCCGTTGACGGGGTCGTGGGCGGAGGTCTGGTCGGTGACCACGTCCGGGCGCACCCCGCGCCGCACCAACTCGGGGAAGATGTCCGCCGCGTTCCCGAGAACGCCGACCGAGACGGGCCGCTTCTCCCGGTTCGCCCGCTCGATGATCTCGAGCGCCTCGTCGAGCGAGGCCGCTTGCCGGTCGAGGTAGCGGGTGCGCAAACGCATCTCGATGCGCGAAGGCTGGCATTCGACCGCGAGCAGCGAGGCGCCGGCCATGGTGGCCGCGAGCGGTTGCGCGCCGCCCATGCCGCCGAGACCGGCGGTGAGAATCCACTTGCCGGAAAGATCACCCCCGTAATGGCGCCGCCCCACCTCGACGAAGGTCTCATAAGTGCCCTGCACGATTCCCTGTGAGCCGATGTAGATCCAGGACCCCGCCGTCATCTGGCCGTACATCATGAGGCCTTTGCGATCGAGCTCGTGGAAACAATCCCAATTCGCCCAATGGGGCACGATATTCGAGTTGGCGATCAGGACGCGCGGCGCATCCGCATGCGTCCGGAATACGCCGACCGGCTTGCCGGATTGGACGAGCAAACTCTCGTCGCCCTCGAGCCTCTTCAGCGCGGCGACGATCCGATCGAAGCTCTCCCAATCGCGCGCGGCGCGCCCGATGCCGCCATAGACGACGAGCTCGCCCGGCCGTTCGGCGACTTCGCTGTCGAGATTGTTCATGAGCATGCGCAGCGGCGCCTCGGTGAGCCAGCTCTTGGCGGAAAGATCGGGGCCGCGCGGCGCGCGAACACGGCGGGCATTGTCGATGCGGGTCATGGTGTTCCCTTCCTCAAAGCTTCGAGCCCGCGCCATCAACGTCGTCGCGAATGCGCGGCAAAAGCTCGTCGCCTGCCGCGGCGAGGAGCGCCTCGCTTCTCACGAGCTCCGCCGCCGCCTCGATGTCGGTTGTGAAATATCGATCTTCCTCGAGACGCGGCACGCGCGCCCGCAAGGCGTCGCGGACCCGCTCGAGAACGGGACTCGAGCGCAGCGGCGCGTGGAAGTCGCATCCCTGGGCGGCGGCGAGGAGCTCGATCGCCAGGATGTTCACGACGTTCTCCGCCATGGCGAGCAGGCGGCGCGCGCCATGCGTCGCCATCGAGACATGGTCTTCCTGATTGGCGGAAGTGGGAATCGAATCGACGCTTGCCGGAAAGGCGCGCTGCTTGTTCTCGGAAACGAGCGCCGCTGCCACCACCTGCGGGATCATGAAGCCGGAATTGAGCCCTGGCTTCGGCGTGAGGAAGGCCGGAAGGCGCGACAGCGCCGGGTCGACCAGCATGGCGACGCGACGCTCGGAAAGGGAGCCGATTTCGCAAAGCGCCATCGCGATCATATCGGCCGCGAAGGCGACCCCTTCGGCGTGAAAATTCCCGCCCGAAATGACCTCGCCGCTCTCGGGAAAAACAAGCGGGTTGTCGGAGACGCCATTCGCCTCGATCGACAGCGTAGCGGCGGCTTGGCGCAACATGTCGAGGCAGGCCCCCATCACCTGGGGCTGGCAACGCAGGCAATAGGGGTCCTGCACTCGGTCATCCCCGACGAGATGCGAGCTGCGAATGGCGCTTCCGGCCATGAGGGCGCGCAGCGCCGCGGCGACTTCCGCCTGCCCGCGATGGCCGCGCACAGCCTGGATGCGTGCATCGAAAGGCCCGTCCGAGCCCTTGGCCGCATCGGTCGCGAGCGCCCCCGTGACGAGCGCCGAGCGCAACAGCTTCTCGGCCTCGAAAAGCCCGGCAAGAGCCAGTGCGGTCGAGACCTGCGTGCCGTTGAGAAGGGCCAGCCCCTCCTTCGGCGCGAGCACGAGGGGGCTCAATCCGGCGGCGCGCAACGCGTCGGCGGCCGGCACGCTCTTTCCGTCCACGATGAACGCGCCGACCCCCATGAGGGCCGCAGCGAGATGGGCGAGCGGGGCAAGGTCCCCCGAGGCACCGACCGAGCCTTGCGACGGGATGACCGGGACGAGGCCGCGCCGCAAGCATTCCAGGAGCTGCTCGACCGTGCTCCAGCGCACGCCGGAGGCCCCTTGCGCGAGGCTCGCGAGCTTGAGCGCCATGACGAGGCGCACGACAGATTCCGGGAGAGCCTCGCCCACCCCGGACGCGTGCGAGAGCACGATATTGCGCTGCAAGGTCGCAAGATCGTCCTTGCCGATGCGCGCGCTCGCGAGCTTGCCGAACCCGGTGTTCACGCCATAGACCGGCTCGCCCCTTGCAACGATCGCCTCGATCGTGTCAGCCGCCGCTTCGACCTTCGGGCGGCAAGCCGGGTCGAGCGCGACGTTCGCGCCGGCGTAAATCCCGGCCCATCCCGCAAGCGGCACCGCGCCTGGAACGAGCCTCGTTTCGCCCTTCATACACCCCTCCAAATGCGCGCATGCAGCGGGTTGAAGCCGAGCCGATAAACGAGCTCGGCCGGACGCTCGATGTCCCAGATCGCGAGGTCGCAGAATTTTCCGGCCTCGAGAGTGCCGATCTGGTCGAGTCGACCGAGTGCGCGCGCCGCTTCGCGCGTCACCCCCGCGATGTTTTCCTCGACAGTCATGCGGAAAAGCGTCGCGGCCATGTTCATGGCCGTGAGAAGGGAGGTCAAAGGCGAGGTGCCGGGGTTGCAATCGGTGGCGACCGCCATCGGGACCTTGTGGCGGCGGAAAACCTCGACCGGGGGCGCCATCGTCTCGCGGATGAAGTAATAGGCGCCCGGCAAAAGCACGGCGACCGTGCCGGCTCTTGCCATTGCCTCGGCGCCCTTCTCGTCGGCGTATTCGAGGTGGTCGGCCGAGAGCGCGCAGAAGCGGGCCGCAAGAGCCGCGCCGCCGAGATTCGAGAGCTGGTCGGCGTGCAGCTTGACCTTGAGGCCGTGCCGGCGCGCCGCCTCGAAGACGCGCGACACCTGCTCGGGCGTAAAAGCGATGCCTTCGCAAAAAGCGTCGACGGCTTCAGCGAGCCTCTCGCGGGCAATGGCGGGCAACATCTCGCGGCAGACGAGGTCGATATACGCATTCTTGTCGGCGATTTCGGGCGGCATGGCATGCGCGCCGAGGAAGGTGGCACGAACATCAATGCGGCGCTCCTTTTCGAGCCGCTTCGCCGCGCGCAATTGACGTTGTTCGGTTGCGAGCTCGAGCCCATAGCCGGACTTGATTTCGATCGTCGTCACGCCCTCCGCGATGAGTTCATCGAGCCGCCCAAGCGCGCTCGCGACGAGCGCATCCTCGTTCGCGGCGCGCGTCGCCTTCACGGTCGAGACGATGCCGCCACCGGCGCGCGCCACCTCCTCATAGCTTGCGCCCGCGAGGCGCAACTCGAACTCATGGGCGCGATCGCCGGCAAATACGAGATGGGTATGGCAGTCGATCAGCCCAGGCGTGATCCAGCGCCCTTCGCAATTCGTTCTCTCGACGGCGTCGAAAGCGGCAACGCCGGCCGCGGGCCCTGCATAAACGATGCGACCTTCGTTTTCGGCAACGAGGCCATCATCGACCACGCCGAGCCCCGGGTTGTCGGGGCGAAGCGTTGCGAGACGGGCATTGTGCCAAACTCGATTGACCCGCATCGCCACGGACGAGGCCCTTTCGATTGTCTGTCGCCAGCGCCGCCGCCGGCCATGTGATCACGAGCTTCTTTGTCGAAAGCTTGACCCGTGTGCAGCTTGAGTGTCGATAGGTTGACGTGCCGAAGCGAGCGGTTGGCCGAGGCAAGCGCTTTTGTCTATACATAACTGCCGGGCCGCTAAATTGTCCAGCATTTCGCTCGTATCGCTTTTGGGAAAGGACCGGATGGCTTCAGTTTTCTTCCAGGAAGCACTGCTCCCGCACGGATTTGAGCGCAACGTCCGGGTGGCGATCGCGGACGGCGTCATCGAACGCATCGAGGCTGGCGCCACCCCTATCGCGGGCGAGGAGCGTCATGCCATCGGGCTTGCCGGCATGCCGAATCTCCACAGCCACGCTTTCCAGCGCGGCATGGCGGGTCTCGCCGAGGTCCGCGGACCGCAATCCGACAGCTTCTGGACTTGGCGCGAGGTCATGTACCGCTTCGCGCTCGGCTTGGAGCCGGAAGATGTGGAGGCCGTGGCGGCGCAGCTTTATGTCGAGATGCTCGAGGCGGGCTTCACGCGCGTCGGCGAGTTTCACTATCTCCACCACGATCGAGACGGGAAGCCTTACGCCGATCCTGCCGAGATGTCGGCACGCATCGCCGCCGCATCCGCGCAGACCGGCATCGGCTTGACCTTGCTCCCCGTTTTCTACGCGCATGGCGGCTTTGGCGGAAAGCCGCCCAATGACGGCCAGCGCCGCTTCGTCAATGATCTCGACCGCTTCGGCCGCCTCGTCGAGCAAAGCCGCGTTGCGCTTTCGGGCCTCGAAGACGCGAGACTCGGCGTCGCTCCCCATTCCTTGCGTGCGGTGACGGCTGCGGAACTCGCGAACCTCGTGCCGCTCGCGCAAGGAGGACCCATCCACATCCATGTCGCCGAGCAGTCGAAGGAGGTCGAGGATTGCGTTTCCTGGTCGGGCGCGCGACCGGTCGAATGGCTTCTCGCCCACGCACCCGTCGATAGGCGGTGGTGCCTCGTGCACGCGACGCACATGACACGAGAAGAGACGCGCGCTGTCGCTTCGGCGGGCGCGGTTGCGGGGCTTTGCCCGATCACTGAAGCCAATCTCGGGGACGGAACTTTCAACGCTTCCGAGTTCATCGAATACGGTGGCGAATTCGGTATCA